>Ga0163199_1000240_pt1 | contig 35144 bp, 36 predicted proteins | sample PL_2010_150m_FD_113537 | JGI IMG/M metagenome (GOLD analysis project Ga0163199, IMG submission 113537) | Freshwater microbial communities from Powell Lake, British Columbia, Canada to study Microbial Dark Matter (Phase II) - PL_2010_150m | ecosystem: Environmental > Aquatic > Freshwater > Lake ...
CTTCCTCATTTCCGGCTCCTGCATGGCCCAGCGCACCCGCGCCGTGACACACAGTATCCGCGCGCAGTGGCTCACCACGTGAGCCACCAACATGATTTGCGAACACAGCCATTATTATCCATAAATGCTTCCGTATCTTTTCAAGAACAGTGTATCCAAGGAGTTTACGACATTATCTGCGCTCATATAGGTATAAAGCGATATCCATACTGTAGTCTACGCCGCCATGAAAAAGCATATGACCTATATCGGGATATCTGAAAAGAAGCTTAAACTTGTCCTTTGGAACAGGATATTCATATCCAAGCAACCCGCGCTGGTTATCAGCGTAAATGTTTGGATAAACATCATGGTTCATATGAAAGAAGAATTTTGTTGATTGCGCAATATGATTAACATAATTTATTACTGCCTCTTTAGTCATTTCCCCCAAACTAGTCTGGTTCATGAAAAGATTTATCGAGTTTTTGCCTGTTTTGCTAATTTCCCAAGATGGCATAAAGATCAAGTCATAATGGTCGTGAGCTATGTCAGAATATTCTCCTTCGCCATACAGCAAAGCTTTTTTATTTGGCCAAGCTTTCATGAGGTAATACGCTGCCAAGCAAAGGGTTTCTGGTAAATCAAAATCGATGAAACAAGAATTTTCTATATTGCGGAGTGTAAAAAATGCAAGCTTGCCATAGCCGGCGCCAAGTTCCGCCACAACTGGACGGCTTGCATCTAATACCAGTTCACTCAAGAGAGAACCATATATCTCCATAAAGAAGGAATCAACGCCAATAAATGTCCCATTAATATAAGCGCCTACTTGGTTCCCATACAGGGGATGAGATAAGCAGGAAATTGGCTTCCTCTCATTGTAAAAGTTTTGCCATATTTTCAGCTGTTGGAGAAATATAACGCTTTTCAGATAATTCCTTCTGACCAACGATTTCATGTTATTTCTAATCAGCGTTGTGGATTCAACCCCGTGATATTTTTTCCACCCGCCAAAGTTTGACAAAAAGAAATGAAATTTTTCTAAGTCATTAAATTTCAAGCCTTCGATCAGGTACGAATAACTATTGTCTAATTGACCTTGCCACAATGATGATGGGTAATAAAGATCGGATACCGCCTTTTGATCTTCTTTCATTTTTTTGAAAGATTGAAATATCCTTTCCACAATGGCGATTTCGTCAATATCTTTTGATGGATTAACATAATCAGGGCAATGCAAAACGACCTGTTTGGAAGCAGGCGCACATATCGTGTGCTTTAGGCCATATAAAAATGGTTTCAGGCGTAAAGCAATTGCAGAAACGAGCCTTCCTTGGCGATATGCTCTCAGCATCTTTTTGAATATTGGCATCTTTAGAGCCTCTCTTCTTCTTATTATTAGCCGTCTAACGAACGATCGTTTGAACAGCATTACCCTGGAATTTCGTTTTCATCCAACCCGCTAATCGCCGCACGTCCCATCGCCAAAATAGCTTCCTCAGCACTTCCGCCGATATGGGGCGTAGCTAAGAAATTAGGTAGATTCAATAACTCCTTGTCATGAGGTGGTTCATCAGCGAAGACATCAAATGCAGCCGCAGCCAAATGGCCTTCCAAAAGTGACTGTTTAAGTGCCGCTTCATCGACAAGACCACCGCGGGCGACGTTTATTAAAATAGCATGAGACTTCATCAGCGCCAGCCGATCTGCTGTCAGAATTCCTAAGGTGCTAGCATCCAATGGAACGTGAAGCGTGACGATATCTGCGCGGACAAGCACGTCTTCCAACCTGAGCGCCTCAATGTCATATTCGGCATAGAAATCGTTGTAATGGCGGATATCATTCACCAAAATCTGACAGCCGAAGGGTTGAAGCAAACGTACCAAATCTTTGCCAATATGGCCGCACCCGATGATCCCGAAGATTCGCCCAGAGAGTAATCCACCGACATGCTGACGCCAAATGCCGGAGAGAACTTCCCGGTTTGCAGCAGGAACGTGTCGCAACATAATGATAGCGAAAGCCAACGTCAATTCTGCCGCAGAACGCCGATTAACTCCTGATATCAAACCAATGCGCTTGCCATATCTACGCATAGCATTCATATCAATCATGTCCAAACCGACGCCATATTTTCCGATCACCTTCAGTTCTGGTAGACGTGACAGCACATAATTGTTGATATGTTCCAAGGCAGTAATGGCTTTGTCGTGGCCGCGCAGAAACTCGACAAGATCATCCCCTTCAAGTTGCTGTCCAGTTTCGTTGAAAGTCACATATTTATAATGAGCGAGCAACTCTGCACGAAGCACTTCATTACGGGAAAACGAACGGGAACAAACGGCAACCTTGTCCGTGATATTCATGCTTTCATCTCATTCAGAAACATTTTACACTGACTCTGGAATAGTTCGTCTGGAGCAACTTCGACTAACTGTGCTTGAGCATCTTCCCCGACTGGGAAAATAAGCACTAACTTGTCGGTAGTGTTTTTCTTGTCTTTCATCAAGGCTGACAACAGCCTGTCCACTGGAATATTTGTCGCGGCGAAGGTTGCATAATTCTGGAGCAACGCCGGTTTCATGCGCAGGTAGTGCGACTCCGGCAACAGTCCACGCAAAACCGCAATGTAATTGGCCATATCCATGCCCATCGTAACGGCAATACCGTGAGGCACACCGAAATCTGTAGCGGACTCGATGGCGTGACCAAAACTATGTCCATAGTTGAGTACATTGCGAATACCACGGTCAAACTCATCCATTTCGATGAATCGCTGTTTGATAAGTAATGCCTTCCTGATATAGGCAAGCAACACGTTGCGGTCAGATCTTAGGGCATCATAATCGGCTGCTAGACGATCATAAGTTGCCACTGAGTCGATGGCGTGCACCTTGAGTATCTCGCCAAGCCCTGATCGAATGTCTTTATCCTCAAGGGTATCGAGAAATTTGGTACAAACAATTATTTCTTTTGGAGGGTTAAAGGTGCCTAGGATATTTTTAGTATGACCTAGGTTGATCGAACTTTTTGAACCGATACAGGAGTCTGCCTGTGCAAGAAGCGTGGTCGGGACAAACTTCCAAGTCACCCCTCGAAGCAGGATGCTTGCAATGAAACAGGTAATGTCCTGAATAATGCCACCGCCTATAGCAATCAGCGTGTGTCCCCGCCGCATCTTGTTTGCCACCAAACGCTCGATCAAAGGAATGATGCGCTCGATAGATTTATTCTCCTCAGTAGCCTCGATCACCAACGTGCGAGGAGACTCAATTATTGGTCGAAATGCATGGACATACAGATGGGCGACATTTGCATCCACCAAGAAATGGGGCTGCCCCTCTATTAATTTTCCTTGGCCGTCTAAAAACTGATCGTCGAAAAGAACCGAGTAGGGGCCACTGTGGGATTGAACAGACATCTTTTCACACACGGCAAAAGCCTCCGTCGATAGCAATGTTTTGACCGGTGAGATAGGTGTTTTCAGTCCCCCCAAGCCAAACCACGAGCCGTGCAATTTCCTCCACGCTAGCCATGCGGCGCGCAGGCACCGTCGCGACAATCTGAAGAATCTGTTCATCACCGAGAACCTTACGTGTGAGTTCGGTATCGGTAAAACCAGGCGCAACACAGTTAGCTAGAATACCTCCTGCAGAATGCTCTGCAGCCAATGCGATGGTCATGCCATCCAAAGCAAATTTGCTGGCCGAATAGGGCGCGCGATATTCCTTGCTGATTTTTCCCCAAATCGATGATAGGTTAACGATGCGCCCCCAGCCCTTACGCCTCATACTAGGGATTGCTGCCTGACACAAGGCAAAGGGTGCCAAAACATTGACCTGCTGGATGCGTTGGAAATCATCCAAGTCAATTTCAGCAAAAGGCGCAATTTTGTTGATGCCCGCATTATTTACCAGCACATCTGGTTCTGCTTTCCGAACGAAATCGGCACAAGCACGAATATGATTTATGTCTGTAAAGTCTGCCTGAAAATATTCGTTGCATATATCTTGGTCACCCTTGTCTTCACCAGTACCAGTTCCAATTACAAAAGCGCCTTGTGCGCGGAAAGCTTCCGCAATCGCACGACCAATCCCTCTGGTCGCACCTGTCACAAAGACTTTTTTATTTCCAAGAATGTTTAGAGTAGATTTAGGCATTTTTTTCCATCCTTTGAGCTTCACCTTTCACCATGCGCGTCAGATAAGCACCAATAAGATGATCGAGAACCATATGAGCATCTTCTGCCGGGCCGTACTCCTTCAGTTCCGTGGGTACATGAATACCATCATCTGCCATCATTTTCATTCGCCCTCCGTCAAATGCTGTGATGGCGACAGTATGAATTCCAGCAGTTTTCGCATACTCAAACGCTCGAACCAAGCTTGGAGAATTACCAGAGGCCGAGATGCCTACGACCACATCACCTGGCCGGCCGACAACACGTAACTGGCGAACAAAGACCTCTTCGTAACCAAAATCATTGGCCAAAGCCGTGATAATCGCTTGGTTATCGGTCAGACTGATCACTCGAAAGGGATTATCATAGACGTTCGTACCAATCGCCAGATCGTTTGCGAAATGGCTTGCGGTCGCTGCACTTCCGCCATTTCCGATGAAGTAAACAGTAGCACCTCGCTGACGCGCATCAAGCAATATGAGAACAAATCGAGCAATAGCTTGAGTATCTATTTGATTAAACACTCGCGCTAGATAATCGAAATAACGCGTCGCAAAAGCTGCTGTGTCTTGAGTGAAGATACGATCCAGATGGTTCATAGAGAAGTCTGATCTGCAGGGTTGGGGATGCTGAAAGCATGCCGCCATTTCGGGTCGGCATAATATATTTGGTACACAAGTTTCATGGTGTTAAACGCATCCAGCGAAGACCCGCTCTCAACTGGCTTATTGGATAATATGTTTTCGGCAAAGCTGTTTATTTCCTCGTCCCATGAGGGATCGCGGTTATACCGGATCATCTCTTCTCTAGGGTCGCCGCCATCATTCTCGTGATCAGCCCTGACCACCGTCAGAGTTTCTGCCCCATAGCTCTTGGAGCTTGACAGGATGCCGCCGAGAATAATGCTCCCACCGGAAAGATTAATATCCAGATGGAAACGATGCCGCCATTGGGTAGCAGATGAGTTGAGCATCGCGACAACGCCATTCTCTGTCCGCATCAGAGCATAAGCATTATCTTCAACGTCATACCCAAAGTGACTGTTCGAAATAAAGCTATGAATTTCGTCAAACTCCCCAGCGAACAGACGCATCAGATCAACCATGTGTATCCCTTGGTCAAGCAATACACCTCCGCCAGAAATGTGCCGCTTAGTTCGCCAGTAGGGTTGGTTAAATGTAACCAATTTAGATTTACCATAGACCCCACGCATATTGATAATGGAGCCAAGCTCTCCAGAGCGGATCAACCGCAGAGCATCCCGAACAGAATCATGATGGCGATGATTGAAGCCATACATGAGTTTGAGGTCGGGGTGTGCGCGCTCGCATCGGATGACACGGATTATGTCCTCAACATCGCGACCCGGCGGCTTCTCACAGAAAACATGCAGCCCACGCTCCAACCCGGCGATCGTAACTTCCGGTGCAATGTCATTAGTCAGGCAAACAATCAGCACATCGAGATTATTCGAAAACAGTCGGCGATAATCGGGATAGTAGCGAATCCCGTCAGGAAAGGTTCCATCACTTTCGAACGTACGATCGCACACCGCCACCAACTGCATATCCGAGTTACGATCAACACAGGCTCGTCTGCGCTTGCCAACCACGCCATAACCGGCTATTCCAACTCGCATCATTTTATTTTTCCCTGAAATAGTATAATTGACACCATTCGAACGTGGCTCACTTGGCTTGCATAAATTGTAATCTTTGTCACCCTTGACAGGTGCAATTTACGAATTCGCATTGGCTATCGGTGGTTTGCTTGTCGGCAGCAAGCCATCGATAAAACAATGCAGCGTGGAATCATTGACAGCGCCGAAGCTCGCTTCCAATATCTGTCGCGCATATTCTCGATAGGATTGCAATTCATCTGACGAAAGACGCATTAGACGCATGGCCTCATCGTGGATTTCGACGGAGGAACAACACTGTTTCTCAAAACGAGCATGCCAGGCGAGCGGATTGAGATCAAGCGCGGCCTCACGTCCGACCGACACGACAGGAACACCGGCAGCGAGTGCCTCATACAAAGCACTCGAACTCAGCGTAATCACTACCTGCGCCTGTGCCAGCCATAAACTGATATCTCCAGAGACAATTCGAAAGTTCTGCGGCAGGCTTGACATACCGGTCGCATTGAGCAGCATTGTGATAGACGACATGGGATGTGGCTTAAGCGAGAAAATAAGCTGTGGCTCTGTACCGAAGGCTTGTATCAACTTGGTAAGTAGCTCTATGGCATCGCTTTGCATCAGTGGCAAGGGGACAAAGACTCCTTGTCTTTTCGGCGCTTCCAAGTAGGACTCCTCGCTCCAGAGATGGCGATAGCGCAATGCTGGCCCAGCAACGGCTATCTCCTTGGGCAAGCCTTGCTGGATCAGGATATCGCGGAAAAAAGGCCCGTTGCAGACGACACGGTCGGGCAATGGAGCGAATTTCGCCTCTTCACGAGTGACAAAATTGCACAGCAGCATTGGATAGAGCGCGCCATGCTGGAAGCCAACCAACTTAGTTTGCGGTGCATATTCGCGGAACCCTGCGATCAAGAGTTTCTCTAGGGTCATGTTTTCGTATTCGGCAATAAAAAGGTCAATATTGATGCCGCGCTCGCAAAGGCGTAGCGGCAGTCTGTAGTAAAGTAGTGCCTGGAGTGTATTACTATCGAAGGCACAACTTGCCTGCGCTTCGACAAACAAAGCGCTGACGTTCATGCCGTCCAGAGTGATCGAACCAAGCTTGAGGCGGCGACTGCGCGCAGCCTCGATCAATGCGAAAAAGTAGTCTGAAATTCGGTAACAGCGGTAAGGATTGACGAAACGCTGCCTACTCGCTGCCAACCAATGCCAAGCTGCAATATAGCCGCGTCTCATGTTGAACAGAATCGGCAAATGAGTTACAGACATGCCCTTCTCTTCAAGCCATTTGCATAATCCCGGCAGATAGCGGTCATGAAATTCTCTGTCCTTGCCAAAACACTGCTCGTCCATAAAGGTATGCAACAGCACCCCTAGGCGATCTGCAGGCAGTTTTTCCGGGGAAAATCCAAAGGTCGCTTGTAACAAGGCACGCATTAAAAACCTTGCCACATGAAGAAAGCTGATTGCGGGGTATTTGAAATAGCGATGTACCAAACCAGGCTTAGAAAGCCATTGAACCGAATAACCTACTTGCTCCGCATGCTTCGCCAGACTAGCGAGCAGGTGCCAGCTTTCACCGGCGATGGCGAGCGGTCCGTCGCCACGCGCAAGCTGTGCCTGTCCGATTTTAAGATAACAGCAGTACAGGAATAGCGGGGACACGGCTGTGTTCCGCTCGGAAACACGTGATGCCCACCAAGCGAGCGAGTCGTGCTCACGACCGAGTTCAGTTAGCAAATTGAGAAACTGACGGCGCAACCCGTCCGCTGCTGCCACAAGCGAATCTCGCAAAACCTGCCTAACAAAGCCAACACCGAGTACTCGTTCCCATTGCAGCAAACGCGCATAGTCTTGGCAAAGGAACATCCAGGAAACTGGGGGCTCGCTGGAAATCTGTACCATAGCTAAGCATTGTGGGTCTGTTGTGGTATGGATCAGGTATAGTACTTTCGCCATGCGGCATGTACTCAGGAGATGATCGCAATCAAATAATCGCAGAACCCGCTTCGTTTCATATCTTCGGCGTAGGATCGCTCAGTATCCTGACTGAAAATATGGCTATATTTCCCCATTCCACCTGGCTGACCGGTAAGCATCCAGTGCAGGTGGTTGGACAGATCATAGCGCTGGCCGGGATATACCTCGAACTCGCACCCGAGTTGGCTCAACAGAGTATCCAGCGAGTCAGGTGTGAAATACCAGTGATGCGCGCGCCACCAGTAGAACGCATCGAAAGCCGGAATCTTATAGAGCGCTGTCAGCGGATCCTTTGCGCAAGGCACTTCGAATATCATCCTACCACCGGGGGCAAGGTAACGCAGGCATTCTTCGAGAAATGCTCTAGGCTTGTTCACATGTTCCAACACATAATAGTGCAGCACCAGATCGAATTGGGTACTGCCCGACGCCTCGAGTTCCTGTAGGCTGGAATAGGTATCCAAGCCGAGCCGACGCGCGTATTCTGCATATTCCGGACTCAATTCAACGCCTACGCACTCGCAGCCAATTTGTCGTAGCGCGGCTAGAGTGAAACCCGAGGAGGAGCCGACTTCGAGAACGCGCATCCCTGGTCGCACGAACTTTTGCAGCCATGGCATGCGTAGTGGCAATTCGCGCGCGCCCAGTTTATCGAACTGGACTTCAGGCTTGGCCCAGGATTCGTCACCGGAGCGCTTAGCCATCCATTTGTCAAAATCGTGCTCATAGAAGCGCTTATCGTCCACATCCGTAGTGGCTGGAAAGAGATAAATCACGTCGCAGGAACTGCATTGCAAGAAGTGCTGTTCTGGCGTACCGCCGTAAACTATTTTAATTTTGACCTGCTGCTGTCTCGCACCAGCTCCGCACAAGGGGCAGGCAGACGCTAATATTGCCATCAATCGCCCTCGTTCAGCACTGACGAACCAGGGTGCAGACCTGCATCGAGATTTTCATACCAGGAACGAGCTGTGGCAAAACTTTCACGCAGCACAGCGCTGTCAACGCGATAAGAAAGGAAGCGAAACCCCGCATCGTGCAGTAGTTTCAGGTAGTCGCGATCAGGTGCAACCGAGCCTGCGGCAAGTCCATGCTCCTCGATGACACGCACGCAATCGCGTACCATCTTTACCACCTTGGGATGGCGCACGTCGCCCGGCACACCCACCGCCATGGAAATATCGAATATGCCAAGATAGATCATGTCTAACTCAGGGGTTTTGGCAATTTTCTCTAAGTTCCCCATACCCTCTTCACCTTCGACCAGCACACCGACGAACATCTCCTCGTTGGCGTGGTGCAGTTTCTCCGCCAAATTGTCATCAGAGTAGCCGTGATTGCGGGTATATGGGGATAACCCGCGGTTGCCATCGGGAAAGTACTTGGATGCGCGTACTATGCGTAGCGCTTCCTCGGGAGTGGCGATTTGCGATACCAGTAGAGACTGCACACCGATGTCGAGAGCATGCAGGATTGTAGGCTCACTACCCTCGCCTAGTCGGATGATGGGCGTACAGCCGGCAGATTCGGTGGCATATAGCTGCATTTCCGCTGTTTCGAAAGACGTCGGCCCATGTTCCATGTCGATAATTACGAAATCAAGCCCGGCTTGGCCGATGACGTTCAGTGCCGCTGGCGAGGACAGGTTTGACCAGGTACCGAATACGGTTCGTCCAGCCTTGAGTTCCGATTTGATGCGGTTATGGGTGGTCATTTGAGCCTCATTAGAGCTTGGCCGTATTGCAGGTAAAACTCATCGTTCATCATGGCTGCCTCGGCCTCTTGGCGATCACTCTCGGTGTCTACGGAAACGCTTTGATAGGGGGATTTCACGGCACGAATCTTCACTCCATGCTCCACCGCGCGTAGCAGTTCAATCTGTTCGGCATTTTCATAGGGCGTAGGCGACATGGTCTGAAATTCAAGCAAGAATTTCTTGCGAAAAGGCATAATCGCTACCTGCTTAAGGCGTGGCCCGACACGCTTCCACTCGTTGGAAGGGAGTGGGCTGCGCGTCATAAACAGCACGTCCTCTTTCAGATCCATCACAACCTTCACTTCATTGGGATCACGCCACTCAGTCTCATTGGCATCTGCCACCAGAGTTACGACCTGAATCGATGGATATTCCAGCATGGGCTGCACAGCCAAGTCAATCATGCCTGGGTGAACCAACGGCTCGTCGCCTTGTACCACCACCACGATGTCGTCGTCGGCGAGTTGTTGTTGCCGACAAGCTTCGGCCACTCGCAAACCAGGTCGCTCAATGTCTTTTTGCGTCATGTAGGTCTTGGCGCCGATCGGACGTACAGCATCAATGATTTCCTGATCACAGGTGGCAATAAAAACTTCATGGATGCCTTTTGCCAACAGGCACCGCCGGTAAACATGCTCAACCATTGGCATACCGAGAATTTTTGCCAGCGGCTTACCTGGCAAGCGAGACGACCCCATACGTGCCGGTATACCAATTACGACTTTCATGTATTTTATCCGTTTGCCCGATGTTGTTAAAGGATTGCTTCTTGCCGCACCCAGTCCGCCATTTCGCACAGACCATCATCCAGAGCGGTAGCTGGTTTCCATCCCAGATCCTGCTGTAGCAGGGATGAGTCACCGAACACCCCGAACTGATCACGTGGTGTTGGCTCGCCGTAGGTGATGGGGTATTTCTGGGGGTCGTGGCCGAACGCCGTGACGATGCCGTTCAACAACTCCCATACGTAAGTCTTTTTTCCGGTCGCCACATTATAGATTTTCCCATAAGCACGCTTGTTGATGCAGCGCATGAACGCATCAACAACGTCGTGCACACAAATAAAGTCGCGAAACCGATCTTTAGAGCCGCGTACTAAAATAGGTTCGTTGCGAGCCACATAGGACATGAAGATACTGGCCATTCCCTGCTTCATATTGCGCATATCTTGTAATGGGCCATAAACATTGAACAGTCTCAGACTTGTGGTGTTGACGCCAAAAGCCTGGTACACCTTACACAGATACTCAGAAGCGATCTTGCCCACCGCATAGGGGGAAGGAGGCTGCACAAGCGTATTCTCTGTAACGGGCAGTTGAGGCGGATCTCCATAGACGTTCATCGAGCTGGCAAAGATTAACTGCCCGACACCCTTTTCCAAGCACCATTTGAGCAAGATCATAGTGGAAAATGCATTTGCCTTGAGATCAAACAACGGCCGCTCAAACGACAACTCCTGGCCGACATGCGAGGCCAAGTGGAACACCACATCTACACCATCTTTAGGTAACTCGACCACAGAGTCCTCATCGGTGAGATCCAGCCACTTGAAATTGACACCTTCAGGCAAATTGCGGGCGTGTCCAGAAGATAGGTTGTCGACCGCCAGCACCGACCAACCTTCGCTCAACAGCCGACGACACAAATGCGCACCAATGAAACCAGCGCCGCCCGTCACCAGCGCCCTCATGACTTGCTCACTTGATCGCGCCGATTGCTTACACGCCAGCTATCAAAGCGGTGTTCGAGTTTTTCCAGCCGCTCAGTACCTAGCTCGACTTTAATCTCAAATTCGGCGTCGTAATAAGCAAAATACGGATCGTTCTTAACGTTCGTTTTATACAGATCGGGCAGGTAGTCCACCTCGCCCCAGTTGGCGTGCAAAAAACGCTCAGTCTCCTGGTAAAACGGCAAGCAGACATTATCCTTCGATCGGGACACTGACGGTAGACCAAGCTTGCGCCTGAATGTATTGACGTATGCGATGTTGGTGTGCAGATAATCTTGGTTCGCATCATCTAGAGCAACCACCGCACCGTCTACCAACAACTGGTTCACCGATTTCAATTCGCCCAGCACGGTGTTCCAGGTATGTTCGCTATCGTGGAAGAACAAATCCACGTGGCTGACCATTTCGGGGAGAATCGGCAACCCCAGATAGGGCGAAAGGCTGTCATAAGCAATGAGCTTCCAGTGGGTATCGACATGTTTGGCGAATACGTTGCCCATGGTTTCGGTACAGACCGTGCGAATGAGCGATCCTTTTTCGCCATTGCTATCCCAGGAAAGTGCAAGTCCATCATACTTAAGCGCATAATAGGCGAATGCTAGGCTACTTGCCCCGACCCCCGTTTCGACGGAGACAAAACGCCTGCCAGCATCGACTGCCATCTGCCCCTGTGCATTGAGGAGTGTGGCCAGACTAAGAAACTCGGAGTCAGGCACAGAATTTACCCAGCGCGGCATCATGCGTTTTACCGCTATCAGAAACTTGGTCTCATTTCGCGCGATCTCTTCTCGCGCCCCCAGAAAGAAGTCGTACATTATTTTCCTTTGACGTAGAATGGATTTGTCAATTCGCCCAGGCCTTGGATGCGCGCCGTGTATATGTCGCCATGTTGGATGAAGCGCATGCCAACGGTGTCGGGAGGGTTCCCCGTGAGCACGACGTCCCAAGGCTCTAAAGTCATCCAGGTGGAAAGCCAAGCAACGACCCGCTGCCATCGCCACACCTGCTGGCTGGTGCGTCCGCGGCGGATTATTTCGCCGTTTTGGACAGCCTCGATAAGGCAATCGTTGGCATCGAATTCGGTGTCGATCCACGGACCGAGCGGGCAAAAGGTGTCAGGTGCTTTTGAACGTGCCAGGTGGTGATCTCGACCTTCCACGTTTCCGACTGAAGCATCGTTTCCGATTGTGAATCCAAGCACACCTTCGCGAACACGATCTTCGCTGACATCGCGTAGCGTGTGTCGGATAACTACGCCCAATTCGGCCTCGCCCCACCAAGGCAGTTCTGGGAAGGGGTTGATAACTGGGTCGCCCGGACCACAGACACAGGTGCTCGGTTTGAGAAACACCAGCGGTTCCTTCATGTCAGGCGTATAGTGATCAATTCCGGGAAAGTTAATGGCCACCGCCACCACCTTACGAGGGGTACACGGTGCAAGCAGCTTGACTGAACCAAGTTCACCAATCAACTCGCCACGCCCCGGTTCCTCGAGCGGATCACCGATCAGTCCATACACCCGGTTGTTTTCCACACAGCCAAATTCTGCTGTGGAATCGTCGCTCTTATAACGAACCAGTTTCAACTTAACACCTTTCCAATGCAGTGCATTCTAACCTAATATTTGAGATTTATGGTGCCGATGCCTAAATCCAATCCTGAACGTTTTTCTTTCAATAAAAAGAATTATCCTGGACAGATTATCGCCCTTTGCGAAGAGGTATCATTTGATCTTCATGGCTGTTTTTTTGGTTTGTAATTGAAATTATCTTGCGAAGAGACTGCCCTGGGGGCGGCGCACTCCTACCCAACCCAGAATGGGGAGCATTTTTGATTTTCCATTGAATATGTCCTCCAATCAACTTCAACACATAGATTAAAGATTTTCCTTTGACAAATTCCCTACCAATGGCACCAGCCAACAGAAATAAATTAAAAAATGGTCGTGTCATGGGATTTAATAGGATCAGTGCGAAATTAATATTTCGAGAAACATGAAAATACCCAGAATCCTTAAGAAAATCAAACTCTGGTTTCGATTTATTGTTTGGAGGATTACCCCCTGTTTCACTTGCCCCAAACACCGCCTTTAACCGTTTAAAGTAATAAAGGGAAATCCACCAAATGGGTACGTAATCAACTCTTTTCTGCTTAAGCCAGTAAGCATCCATTTCAGAATATATACGCACACGCCATGTCAGCGCGTTTAACAGGGATCGCTCAGTAAAATTGAGGTAATGCCCCGTATCCCCCGCATTAATATCGCTTATTTTAAGAAGGTAGGATTCTTCATCATCAAGCGTTTTTCCTATGAGGCCACGTTCACGAGCATATTCGTACAGTGGTGTACCTGGTAACGCTTGTGCAAAATTTGTGCTAATACTTTCGCTTGGAGGACGATCACGCCAAAGCAGCACAGAAGGAAAAACTTTTTTTAGAAAATTAATATTCTCACCGATTGTAATGTCACTTTCGCCTGGCATACCAATAACAAGCTGAATAACTGTCTCCAAACCAGCTTCCCCAGTCCAAACAATCGCGTTGATATTGTTTTCCAAAGAAGTATTTTTCTCCATCACCTTAAGAATGGATGGGCTCCCCGATTCGACTCCATAAGTGACCGAAACACAGCCATTATTTTTCCAGTGTAACAGTGACTCACGGCTGACCGTATTGGTCCGCACGCCGGCACATCTCCAAACGACTCCAAGCTCACCAAGCTTACTAACGAGATCCCATGCGGATTTCCGGTCAGACCCAAAGTTTTCATCTCCTACCTCAATAAAGCGAACACTGTACTTTGCTTTGATTTCCCTAATATGGTTAACAATTCGCTCCACTGGAAGCGAACGATATCCCTTTTCCCATCTATGGCAAAAGGTGCAATGCGCCACGCACCCTTTATTCATAACTACCGTCGCATATTTATCGCCGAGCCTTGTTTCCACGCCGTGTCCAAATCGATTATCAATATCGGAAATGTAATATGGCAGCGCCCCAATGGACTCTAAAATGGAATAATCCGGCCATTCGATATTATCGGCGCTTGGCCGAATCCCGAAACCAGTAAAATTAAATTTTCCCTTCTCGTCGAGAAAACAAATTCCAGCCGTGGTGTGAAGCTCCCCGTAGTCCAGTGGTTTTTTGGAAAGTACGCGAATGAGATTCTGGATAATTATTTCGCCATCCCCGACCACACAAAAATCTATATCCGTTTTGCGAAGAATGATTTCGGCACTCGTAGCTAAATTTCCTCCAAGAATAATTGTGGTCTCGGGTGACACCGTCCGAATCAACCCAGCCAACTTCTTGGTGTATGCGTATGCTGTGGAAACGACGGCGCTAATGCCAACTACATCGTACCGATTGCCGGAAAAATATTCTTCTATTTGCCCCAACGAATATCTAAAATAATCAATGTGGTAGAAATCCACATCTTCGCCCATCCTCTGAAGCGATTGGATGATGGCCAAACTTCCAAATGGGGGGAAATTTGTAGGCTCTGATCGGATAGGTGTTGTACAAATGCAAATTTTCATACTGATAATCTCGCAAAATTGGCCGTGCTGGTCAACACATTAGCGCACATTGTTGCATCCCCGATGTACTTCACACTACTCCACCGGCCATTTTACGGAAACTCGGGCTGTATTCGAGCAAGTAATCATACGAGCCCTCTGCTACCACTCTGCCGCACTCCAGCACCACAATAGAATCGCAATGCTGCACGGTAGTAAGGCGGTGAGCAATCATCAGGATGGTGATATCGCGATCAAGGCTTTCGATAGCATCCATCACAGCCTGTTCGGTGGTGTTATCCAAGGCACTAGTGGCCTCATCAAAAATCAGGATGCTGGCCTGCTTGTAGAGCGCACGTGCAATACCAATGCGTTGGCGCTGCCCTCCGCTGAGGCGAATGCCACGTTCGCCAACGAAGGCATGGTAGCCATTTGGTTGGTTTTCAATATAATCAGCAAGTTGTGCTTGAGAAGCCGCACACTTTACCCGATCCATATCGATAATCTCACGTGGCACACCAAAAGCAATGTTCTCCGCCAAGGTAACATCTGCCAAGTAGATACTTTGTGGCACATGGGCAATGGTTCGTTGCCACGCGCGCAATTGATCTCCAGCGATTGGCTGATCATCCACGAGAATACGCCCTTCAGTTGGTTCCAGCAGCCCCATTAAGAGGTCAAGAGCGGTACTCTTGCCGCCACCCGTTTTGCCCACGAAACCAACCCGCGCACCCTTTGGGATTTTGAGACAAAGGCCATCCAGCACCCAATTATCTTCGTTGCCATATCGAAAGCGCACATTATCAAAGCGGATAGTACTCAGGAAAGGCAAAGGTGTCGGCATTGGCCGAAGCGCATCCAATGGAATGGGTTGTTCGAGCAGATGAAGTGTGTCGACTAAAGATGCTTGGTTGCCGACGATCTCCGCCCATGAACCATAACACTGCTGAAGTACTGGCAGCAGCCGTACCGCACCCAACGCCAAAACTCCCAATGTCGGCAGAGCCGCAGCAATCCCGCCGGCATGGTAACTGAGACCATAGGCCAACGCTATGACTAACACCATGCTCACAGTCTCTATGGCATAACGAGGTCCCCTGACGATGAAAACATTGTAGCCTTGCGCCCACCGCAATGGACGATCTGCTTGACGGTAAGTGTCACAATAAAGCTGTTGGGTACCATCCAGCAGCACATCACGAACGCCCCCCAACCCCTCTTGCAACGCCCTAAGCACCTGAGTTGATTCCCGCGCAATCACCTGGCTGTTGTATTGTAGCCGACGACGAGAAAACCAAGTCATTGCCACATAACTAGCACCGAAACCGACGGCTGCCGCAGATGCCATCATTGCATCGATTGCAAGCAGCGCAAAAGCAATAGCTACCAGCAAGACGGCTGAACTAATGAATGTCAACACTGGTAACAGGATTGAATATACAACCGCATTTGTTTTGCTGGTGATACCGCTAATCACCTCGCTGCTGTTACGTGCCACGTGTATTCGGTAGGGTTGATAAAGCGTGCGGCGATACACTTCAATACTGAGATCCGCCCCAGCAGCAAAGGCTAACCGGGCACTAGCCCATAGCAACAACAAACGAATGACACCTGCTACCAATGTTGCTAATGCGAACATAACAGTCAGCGGCAGAACTAATCCCATTGGTCTGGTTATTCCCCAGAACCGGGCAATTTCCGCTACCAATGGATAACCAAATACTCTTTCTGGGCTTGCCAACACGCTCAGAAAGGGTAAAACCGCACCAAGGCTGAATATCTCTGCAAAAGCGCCAATCAGCATTAAAACCAACAGCAACGAAAATTGACGCTGGCGGTGTCGGCCAAGATGGCGCCAGAGGCGGGGCAACAAATTCGCGAGGGTACCAGTTGAATTAGCTGTATTCATCAAGCTTCAGTATAAACATCAAGTTATCATCAAATACTACAGTTTATAGATTAGCCCGCCTGCGTTAGCAGGTGTCCGCTCTGTTAACGCATCCTTTAATATCCGAACTGGATTTTCAGGTATCCGCGTAAAGCGTTCACAAAAATATAGCCTTGCTTCTTGCACTTCGGGTTGATTCCACCAGCCTGCAACATCGTCCCACACCCGCACCATTTGGCATGCGGCAGATTCAGGAGAATCGTGGAAAATGCCCACTTTTTTCAATTCTGTGAAATAAGGGATTGCACTGTCGCGCAGTTCCCAATGGTTTGGAGTCCAGAACATGATCGTGGGTATATTCATCGCCAGCGATTCCAGAAATGTGGTGGAATTATAGGTGGAAATATAGAGCCGGGACTTTTCAATTAGCTTCGTGATAGAGGCAATTCCATCGTCCAAACGGATTTGCGGGAAATGGTCATGCCAACGCTGCTTCTGGCACCATCCCCGATCATGGCTGTAGAGCCTGACCAAGACCTGCTCATGCAATGCTTGGGGCAAAGCGGCTACAAAACGGCATTGGTCCTCGAAATAACCCAACCACTGTGAAGCCACAGGCACACTGCACATGAAATAGCTGTAACGTGGCAAGGACATTTCCACCATAAGTGCCCCACCTTTTTGGTTCCAACTTAAGTTACGCCCAACCATTTTGAGATTGCCAACGGGTTTGACTTGGGGGATATTTTCATCCTCCCAACCCCAGGATAACCAGCTATCGCTAATTGCAACTTGATGATCTTCCTCGAACAGCCAACGAGCAACACCAAACACACCTCCATGCTGCCCTCCTACGAACGGCGTCCCGGCGTCAATTTTTTCAGCCGCCCAAGCCTTGAACACATCATCCGAGATATACGAATTACTGGTAAAAATAAGATGTGGCTTCCTTGGCCAAGGCAAGCTACGGCAAAGCGATTGAAGCGCGGAATAACCTTCAAGGTAGGACACGGGAATGTGTTTGGGAATCATTGCCCGCGCAATGGCGGCAAAACCATTTGCACCAGCTTGGCCCATTTTCCATTGGCGTTTTTCCCACACCACGGCAGCCTTCGGGGAAAGAAATGCACGCCACAATTTGGGTATCTGCCCCAGGCGCCACTGCAATTCCCAGTCCAGCTTGAGCGGCAAATAGGTGGCGATAAAAAATGCTTCATCTTCACGAACAAACCATCGCGAGACAATTGATGCAGCATGGGCCATCTTGCGTTTCAACCACCGTGTTAATGTTAACGCTGGCGGAGTTAAAGTCTGCACCACGAAAATCCGTATCTTCGTAACAGGAACTGCGGTCCAATTCTGTAGCAACTGGCCGTAGATCATTTCGTTCCAGGCATCATCGACAAACAGAGCCTGAAAATGATCCATATCGTTGGGTATCAAAGACTCTGGCGCCACATCCAAAATTTTCACCCCAGCGATGGAATAACCCTTAACCGCTTGTTCAAGCATTGCCCAGCGATCAAACAACACCTGCACAAAATAACCCAGCCACGGCCCTACCAAGATGCGCCAATAGCGCAGGGAATGCTCAACACCATGCAGCAAATTTAATTGCGCCGACAACTCCTGAAGTAATTCTTCATAGAGAGCCTGTAAATAGAGGTAATCCTGATACAATTTTTCGCGGTCGTCCCAATGATATGGCGCCACCTCTGCATCCAGGTTTTGCCACGCAGCCTTTCGGTTATAGAGGCGACACCACTCGCCCAAAAACAGAACAGGGCAATCTGTTTGCCAAGTATGCTCATCCGCAGTGGTGATCAAAAAGCGCTTCTTCACCATACGGCGAGGTCTCCTAGGAACACGCGAAGGCTTCGCTGCATCTAATCAACCTCTTCTAAAAAATCATTTCCATTTAAAACTTAAAGCCTAAAACTCGCTATCAAAGTATCTGTCATCCCCAAGCTCGCCAGCCTAGCTTCATAGGCGCGGGAAAGTTCATCGCTGTCCATAAAACTCCATGCTTGATGGCCGCCCGGCAACCCCCGAGCAAGCCAGTGCAGATGATTGGAAAGCGGGTAGCGCTGGATGTGGCTGACATATTCCAACTTCAGCCCCGCCCTTTTCGCCAAAAGTTGAAGGTTTGACGCGTTGAACAAGTAGGGATGACAACTCCAATAAGTGAATTCAGAAAATGGCACATTCTCATAAAGCGTTAGCAGCGCGTCTGCCGAAGAAGGTACTTCGATGACGATTTTACCTCCCGTCCGCAATCGAGTAGCCAGCAAACGAAGCATCCCGGCAGGGTCTTCCAGATGTTCGATTACATGAAAGGCAGCAATCAGATCAAAGCATTCGCCTTCAACCATTTCACCGAGAGCGCCATACACATCCAATCCGTTGGCATTGTTGTGATGTAGCCGTAAACGCTCCTCCAACTCGATACCAACTACCCGCCTGGCCAATGACCGTGCCTTGAGCAGGAAGCCGCCGACACCGCAACCGAAATCCAGCACGTCCCGGTTGGTGATCGCCGCGATCAAGTAACGATAACGGCGCTCATCGTCCCGGTCTGTCTCTCGAAGCCACGCGTCCACTGGCTGCGGATCGCCCCCGTGCATCCCAGATTGTTCATAGAAGCCCTTGTGTAGGTGAGTGCGCGATAGAAATACCAATCCGCAACTGTCGCATTCCAATATATCCAAATCCTCGGCATCACGGACACGCCCGGGGCGGCGATGATGGGAAAGCCCACCACAAAGGTAACACGCCATTTCTGGCGCGCTCACCAAGTTGTCCTCCCCCCGTCCACGCTGACTACGGCACCGTTCATGTAACTCGACGCCTCACTCAACAGAAAGAGCAGCGCACCCTGGTACTCATCCGGCTTGGCCATTCGCCCCATTGGGATACGACTCGCCACCTCCTTCAGAAAATCCGGGTCTTGCCCGTTCTCCACCCCACCGGGGCACAGAGCATTGCAGCGCACCCCCTGCGCCACCCAATAGGTAGCCAGGTAACGAGTCAGGCCGATCAGGCCGGATTTCACCACAGAATAGGTGACGGGCTTCACCGGTTGCTGGTCTTCCGGCACACCGGGCTTGCGGTAAAGGCGCTGATCCGGGGCAATCAGCCCGAGATCGGAGGAAATATTGACGATGCTACCCCCCTGCCGGGCGATGGACAAGCCGTAATGCTTGGCGCACAGAAATGCCCCCGTCAACCCGACCGCCAAGTCGGCCTCCCAAGTCGCAAGAGGGAAATTCTCCAGACGGGAAAAATTCTTGCTGTCACCCCCTTCCATCTTGGGATTATTGGCAGCGTTATTGACCAAGCCGTCGATGCGGCTGTGACGCGCTTGCACGGCAACGCAATTGGCCTCGATTTCCGCTTCACGGGTGATATCCACCGCCCAGCCGCTGGCGGGGACGCCAAAACGGGCATGAAGATCGGCAGCAAGTTGCTCCACTGGTTGGGCATGAAGATCCAGCAGCACCGGTGCGCCGCCCGCTCGCGCCACCACCTCGGCGTGCTGGCGGCCAAGCAGTCCCGCTGCGCCGGTAATGACGATAACGCGACCATTTAGCGAAAACAGGTTGTCATTCATAAATCCATCCTTCAAAACACGCTGACAGTCTGCCCGCCATCCACCACCAAACAGGCACCGGTGATGAAACGAGCGCGCTCGGAGCAGAGAAACAGGGCGGCATCGGCCATTTCCTCCGGGGTGCCGAAGCGTTTCATGGGTACGGTGGCCTCGATAATTCGCGCCACACGCTCGTGATCGTTCTTTATCTTGTTGTCCCAACTACCGCCGGGGAAAAGCACATTGCCGGGAGCCAGGCAGTTGACGCGCACTTGCGGCGCCAGACGCCGCGCCATCTGCTTGGTGAGCGCAATCAGCGCCGATTTTGCCACGGAATAATCGGTGGGCGCACCGATAGCCTCTAGTCCGGCAATGGAAGAGACGAACAGCAGGCTGCCCCCGCTCGCCTCCAGCAGGGGCAGAGTGGCGCGGGCGGTCACTTCCGCTGTGGTGAAATTCATCCGCCACGCTTCCCCAAAACAGGCCGCGTCCGACAGGGCATCCTGAGTGCCGCGCCCATCGCCCACGTTAGCGACAACCACGTCCAGCCCACCCCAAGCGGCATTCAAGTTGTCCACGATGGCAGGCCAGGCAGCCTCCTCCGCACAATCGGCGGGGAAGGCCTGCACCCGCTCCGCCCCGAATGCTTCGGACAGCCTGGCGGCGGCAGCAGCGAGGGGCTCCGGCGTTCGTGCCAGCAGTGCCACCTGTGCGCCTTCCCTGAGAAAGCCAGCGGCCAGGGCAAGGCCAATGCCGCGGGAAGCACCAGCAATAAGTACACGCTTGCCACTCATCCCCAAATCCACGATCAGGTTCCCTTGTAAGCGCAGCCGACCAGCATGAGTTCGCGAGACCAGCGCAGAAACTTGTTTTGCGTACGCACCGGAATGAAGGGACTGATGGCAGCACAAATATGGTTAAGGGCGGGATAGCGCCAGACAATTGGCAATTGCCGAAATTTGTACACCGAGATGCGCTCGAAATCGCAAAAATGAAAAATATCCCGGAGAGACACAATGGAAAAGGGGGTGCGGTGGGTGAAGTCATCGAAATAAATCTTGTAGTTCGACTCCCAGTCCGGCACCAGACAGAGCAACAACCCGCCCGGCTTGAGTACCCGACGAGCTTCCATCAGGAACCTGTCAGGGTCACGCAGGTGTTCCAGAAAACTCTTGTTGTAAAGAACATCGAAGGTATTGTCGGCAAAAGGCAAGCGCTCTTGCTCCACATCGCAAGTTTCGATGGGAATTCCGCTAGCTTCCAGCAAAGCCCTGCTCTCTCCAGAACGATCAAGACCGTGGCAATCTAACCCCATACACTGGAAGTGCTTCAGAAACTCCCCGCGTCCGCATCCGGATTCAAGAAACTTCATGCCTGGTTTCATTGCAAAGGCATGAAACAGGTAGGCACATAGTTTGGCGGGATAGTCGGTGTAAGGGTGCGAGCCTTCGTCATAGGCCACGGAAAGATAATCAGCCATGGCAATCCCGTTCTTCCACCAATTCTATCAATATCCCGTCTGAGTCGTGACAATAGGCCACACGCACCTTGCCGTTCGGCGAATCGGCGGGAGAATTGACGATTACGCCGCCTAGTTGGATGACCTGCTGGCATGTGGCGGCCAGATCGTCCACAGTAAACGCAATGTGGGAACAGCCCAAACGATTGGATGGGGTGTTCTCCACTGAGCGGGTATCAGGATGGGAATGATATTGCAGCAACTCCACCAGAGAGCCATCCGGCGCTTGGAGCTTGGCCCATTCTAGTTCTACGCCGGGAATCCCGACTACGGTGTCAATGAAGGAACCACTTTCCGTTTCCCGCTTCCACAGCGTCAGCCCCAGTGCCAAGTAAAATGCCAGAGAGCGCTCCATGTCACGAATCACCAAGCCCGTATGACGAGTGTTACAGATCATACACCCTCCCGGATGCAGTCGTGGATGGCACCGGACAGGACATCCAGCCCTTCCCGAAGTGCCGCTGCCGTAATGCATAAAGGGGGCGCCAGCTTGATGGATTCCCGACCGGTGTGAACCACCAACAGTCCCCGCTGCATACAACGCTCGGCAATGTGGTCGCACAGAGAGGCCAGCGGCCCCCCGGCGGGGCTGTTGAACAGCACCGCCGCCAGTAGTCCCTTGCCCTGCACAGAACTGACGTGGTCAGGGAAACGCGCCTGTATGCGCCGCAATTCTTCATGGAAAACCTCACCGAGTTGCCGAGCATTGTCGATCAACCCATCTTCCAGCAGCGCTTCAAGATTGGCCTTGCCGGCGGCGCAGACCATAGGGTTGGCTGAATGAGTAGAACTCATTGAGCCAATGTCCGGCAAGTCCATCACACGCGTCGAGCCCAGCACGATAGCCAAGGGCAGGCTGGAGCTGGCACCTTTGCCGCAGCACAGCAGGTCGGGCTCGACACCGTAGTGCATGTAGCCGAAAAGCTTGCCTGTGCGGCCAAAACCGGCCTGCATTTCGTCGAAAGTCACCAACAGGCCGTGTTCATGGGCAAACTCAACCACTGCCTGCACGAATTCCGGTGGATAAAACACCGCGCCCCAGCCCTGGAAAGTTTCCATCATCACCCCGCAAAGGTCCCTGCGGGGATCGAGTTGTTGCGCCTCAAGCAATTGTCCGAGCTGTTCCCGAAAATAGGCGACCGGGTCGCCCTGTGCTTCATGTCGCCAAGGATAAGGAAAAGGCAGGTGAAAGATATTGGGGTCAAGATAACCGATCCATTCCTTCTGCTTCGGGTTCCAGCCCAGCATCTGGGCTCCCAGGGTACGTCCGTGCCAGTTGCCCTCGAAGCAGAGTACCCCGCCCCGGCGCTTGCCGGTTTCCTGCCCGTGCAGACGCATGAGTTTGAGGGCGCATTCGGTGGCCTCTGTGCCGGCGGAAAGCAGGAAGGCTTTCTCGAACTGTGGTGGCGTGGCGCGAATCAGGGCATCAATGTAATCCACCCGCTCCTGAGTAGCATAGGTGTAAGTATGCAGCAAAGGCTTGTCCAGGACGCGCCGCAAGGCTTCCACGATACGCGGGTTACCGTGGCCGGCGTTGGCGACAAAGATGGTGCTGGTGAAGTCAATCCAGCAGTTACCCCAAGCATCGAACACCTGGAAGCCCTCCGCCCGATCCCACACCACTGGCAACTGGCCGTGCATGGCGCGAGACTCGGTGGCGTAAAGCCGCTCCAGCAGGGGAATGCTCTCCGGCACCGGGATGGACGTGGCAATGCGGCGATACTCCGTCTCGACACGGGGAACCGCTTGAGGGACATGGTTGAATCCGTAACCGGCCATGATTTAATTCTTCCAGTGAAGTTTGAGATAATCCAGCAGAGGAGAGCCATGCTTGCGCAATTGGAACTCCAGCAATTCCAGTTCTTCGACCGAATCTACCTCCGTGCAGAAGGGTGACTCGAACCCCAGCACTCGATCTCCATGCAGGAGAGACGAGCCCAGCACGAAGGAAGTACGTACAACATCCACATAGCCATCCGGAATGAAGACCATCGGATAACCCTGCCGGGGTCTGTTGAAGTTGTCGAGGCGGGTATCGTCCGTGATCAGCGCCATCAGGTAGCCTTCATCACTGCGGCGGAACCATTTGAAGGGTGACTCCGGTGAAGGATGGGCAGAACGCAACGCTGTGGCTTCTGGGCGGCCCTCCAGCATCGCCACTGCAGCATTGAGATATTCCGGGGTACGCAAGGGGGTAGTGGGTCGCAGATGCACCCAGAATTCCGGCACGCAACCTTCATGATTTTGCAGCCAAGTCATGGCATGGGCCATGAACTCCCGGTCAGTGGATTTGTCGCCGGAAAATTCCTCTGGACGAAGAAAGGGAACCTCGGCTCCGTAACGACGGCCAATTTCCGCGTATTGCTCCGAATCCGTGGAAAGCAGCACTCGTTCGATGCGTCGGGCGAGTTTCGCCGCCACGATGCTGTAGGCCAGCAAGGGATACCCCCCCAGGGTGGACAGGTTCTTGTCCCGGATGCTCTTGGATCCGCTGCGGGCGGGGATGATGGCGATGACGCCGCCGCTCATCAATTATTCCCGCCCAGCCAGTGTGCCAGGTGCGGGCGAACCCAATCCAGTTGTTGCCGGAATACCGCCAAGCCTTCATCGTCCCGGTATGCCTGCATGATAAAGGACCCCGTGAAATTCAGTGGTCGTAATGCTTCGAAAAAACGCTCGAATTGGGTATCGCCGCTGCCCAGCATCACCGAGCCACCGCCCCGTTGGCGATCCTTGATGTGGATGTCGGAAATGCGTTCACCATAGCAGGCCAACTCTTCGGCAGGGTCGAAGCCTAAGGCCGCGCTGTTGCCGGTATCGTAATTGACCGTCACGCGGAGGGAGTCGAAGCGGGCTAGCAACTCTGCGAAGGGTTGCGGCGCCAAGTCAGTTTCCAGGGAGAGATTGATGCCCGCCCCTTCCGCTTCCTCAAGCAGGGGGGTGAGCAATGCCACAAAACGATCCATGGCTGCCCGCTCACCCATGGAGGACTGATCAACGCAGGGGATGACGATATCGCTCAAACCAAGCTTTTTGCCGTGTTCCAGCAAACGCCGCAGCACGGCCTGGCTTTGGGTGACTACCGCCTCATCGGCGTGGTGCAGTGGCGCTTCCATGAAGTAATCGGCACACACGGTACGTACTTTCACTCCGGTTTTCTCGCTCAGGGCTAGAATTTCCTCCGCCCCTCCAATCTGCAGCAAGGGGTTCCGTTCTGCATCGTTGAAGTCGAGGATAAATTCAATACAGTCCAGCCCCAATTCCGCCGCCCTGGAAAACTCATCCTGCCAATAGCCCATAGGATGAGCTTGGTAGCGCCCACGGTATTTGGGCAACAGGCGCCCTTCCATTACGCCGAGAGGGTTGCGATAGATGGACTCATCACTCATGGGGTTTCTCCCTTGAAATAGGCATGCTCCACCAACCCACACAGTATATGTCCCAAGAGAATGTGGCTCTCTTGAATGCGTTCAGTACGCGAAGAAGGCACCCGCAGACAGGGACAGACAGCAGCCAACTTGCCGCCGCTCTCACCGGTAAAACCCATGGTGCGAATGGCAAGTTCCTGCGCCACATCCACCGCTGCCAGGATATTAAGGCTGTTACCGCTGGTTGTAATGGGTATAAAAACGTCCTCGGCACCCGCCAAGGCGCGCAATTCGCGAGCAAAAATCTGATCGTAGCCATAATCATTGCCGATAGCACTCATGCAAGAGCTATTGGTGGCAAGCGCAACAGAAGGCAACGGCGCGCGGTCGAATTGGAGACGGGAGACAAACTCTGCGGCCAAGTGCTGGGCATCAGCAAAGCTGCCGCCATTGCCCGCAAATAATATCTTGCCGCCCTGCCGCAAGGCATTTAAGCACCAACCGGCCAACTCTTCGAGTTGAGCGTGAAGGGTTGCATCTTCAGCCAGTAACTGGTGGACGGCCAAGGCGCTCTGCAGGTCGGTTTGAATAGCTGTTTTCATCATGCTGTGCACAGCGATCAAACCTGACCCTGACTTTCAAGCGGGATATGTGCTCGCAGCTTCTGGGCCACGCCAGCTTCTTTGGGGTGCATCTCTAATGCACCATTCCCCATGGCCTTCTCGATCTTGCGCACCGCACCCACCAACATGCGGAAGCCGGCAGGCTCCACCGAAGCAGATTGATCGGAACCATACATGGCACGGTCCAGGGTAATGTGTCGCTCCAATGAGGTGATACCCAAGGCAGCGGCGGCGTACGACACGGCCAAGCCGACTTCATGGCCGCTGTAACCAACATTGCAGCCGTAGCGCTCACGCAAGGTTTTGATGCGATTAAGATTGGCATCCTCATCGTCCATGGGATAGGTGGAAATGCAGTGCATCAACTCGAAGGGACAACCCGCTTCCTTGAAAATGGCAACGGCACGGTCGATAGCTTCCACCTTGCTCATGCCGGTGGAGATGAAGGTGTGCTTTCTCTCCTCCGCTACCATGCGCAGCAGAGGTTCATGCACCAGCATGGCGGAAGCGATCTTGTTGTACTTCCCGTTGAATTGGCGCAGGAACTTCTGGCTTTCCAAATCCCAAGCGGAGGCAAACCACTCGATGCCTTTCTCACGACAATAGCGGTCAATCTCGCGGTATTCATCAACACTGAATTCCAAACCCTCTTTCTGCGCGCGCTGGGTTTTTCCCCACGGACTCTCGCGTGGGGAATCGAGCATTTCCTTGGTGTAGACGAGATCAATGGTGCGCTTCTGAAACTTCACCGCATCAGCACCTGCATCCTTGGCAACATCAATCAACTGCCTGGTAAGTTCAAGGCTACCGTTGTGGTTAATGCCGATTTCAGCAATCACGAAAATAGACATATGCTTTTCCTCTTTGATTGGAATAGGTTTCAAGTGCCGGCCTGTGCCAGCAGCATCTCGGAAATCTCTTTAATCACGCCCTCGCCGCCACGAGATTGAGTAACATGTTTGGCCAAAGCCAACACTGCGGGGTGTCCATCGGCTGGCGCCACCGGGTAGCCCACCAAGCGCATGGCCTCCAAGTCATTGACATCGTTACCTACATAAAGCACCCGTTCCAGAGCAATGTCATGGGACTGGCAATAGCCTATCAGGTCGCGAGGCTTATCGCCACTGCCTTGCAGCACCTCCACCCCGAGTTTTTTTGCCCGTGTCGAAACAATTGGATTAGTTTCCGTGCTGAGGATGATTTGTCGAAATCCTGCTTGCCGCAGTTGGCTGATACCCCAACCATCTGCCCGATTGGCAATCACACCCTCGGTACCGTCCTGTAGCACTAGAACGCGGTTATCCGTCATCACGCCATCAAAATCATACACGATCAAATCGGGCTTGAAAGCAGCGAGGCCGGCCTCTCGCGCCCGCCAATATGGGCGCAGATATTTACGGAAGTAATACTCACAGAGATCAACATTCTCAGGGGTGTCAATCTCAAATGACTTCCAATATGGCATGGTATAGCGCGCTATCTTGCCACCCAAACGGTTGCCAGTTTCGCGCAACAATTGCGGCTTGAAGACATAGATCGAGCCATTTTCCAGATACAGCGGCTGCCGGTCCTGCCGTCGCCCCCGGTTCCAAGGGTCAAAGGTCTTGCCCTTGAGAATACCGTTTTCTTCCACCCATGCGCACAAGTCGTCCAGCAACGCATCGGTGAACAGCGAATCGGCGCTTTGTGACTGGAACGTCTGGATCGCGCCATCGATGTCGGAAGGCTCACGCAAGGGTGAGGTGGCCTGCAAGATGATGACTGCCTCGGGTTCCGCCCCGCGCCCCGCCTTGATGGCATCCAGCGCGTGAAGTAGCGCAGCCTCCGAACTGGCCGTGTCAGTCGAAAGTTCATCAGGCCGCTTGATCGGGACAGCCCCATATTCTTCCGCAACCTTCAGGATCGCAGGACTGTCAGACGAGACATAAACCCGATTTATGTGCTTCGCCTCGCGTGCTTGGAGAATACTCCAAGCCAGTAGCGGCTTTCCCGAAAAGTTCAGCAGATTCTTATTCGGGATTCCCTTGGAACCGCCGCGTGCGAGGATTATGGCGGGGACGAGATTCAATCGAAAGCCTCAACGGTTTGGTTTGTCGGCATCAAGTCTGTGCGATTCACCAAAACTGGTTGAACTTGAGTCGATAGTATTTGCAGCCAAGGTGATATTTTCATCACCCCGCCACTCGATTTCTACAAGCATTTCGTTGGCTGTGGCAATGAGTACCAGTACAAAAGCATGGCCGATTTGTTTGATCATCAATCATGCACATGGTTTTACTTCAGTCATTTGATGACTTTCCTCATGTCACACTTAGCAACTCTCATTATGGTGCTTCAAGATTTTTCCACTGAATATGCTCTCAAGCCTATTTAGCGTCACTTGGCGTCTGCTGCTGCAGCTTTTTTATCATCCTCAACCGTTGCTCTACAAATGCTGCCAGATCAGGAACCAATTCATTTGAAGCCTTGGCCCGAGCAAACGCTTCCAGCGCTTCCGCCAGCCGGTTCTCGGCCTGAAGCGAAATTCCCATTCCCATCTGCCAGGCGCCGGAAGGCGCCAAGTGCAATGCCGCCTGGTAATGCTCGATAGCTTTCCTGTGTTGCTCGGAACGTTGCAGCAATGCCGCTAAAAAAGCCTGATATCCAGCATGGTTGGCGGCATGAGGTAGGCTTTTGTATAACGTATCGAGTGCAGAACGAGCATCCCCACGCTCGACCTGCAAGCGTGCCAGTGCCATGGCAAAACCGTATTGCTCCGCATTCAGGGCCAACCCTTCTTGCAGCAGCACTTCTGCCTGTTGATATTGCCTTTGCTCGACATGCAAGCCGGCCAAGGCTTGTCGTGCTGCAAGATGATGTGAATCGAGCTTGAGCGCTTCTTCCAGGCCGCTACGCGCTTCCGCGACGCGCCCCTGTTGCAACCAGGACAACGCCTTCTGATAATGGAAAAGCGCCTGCTGCTGAGGACTCACCGATTTCATGGCTAGATCTTGTCCCTCACGGACAATCCTGATCTTGCCGATACTTTCCCTTGAGGGCTTCTTCGCAGACGAGGGAAGCGGCTCACCAGCAGGTGCGCCAATGATCTCCTCAATTTTGGCCTCTTTAGCTTTCGCCACCCCTTCACCGCCAGCCCCATCCTTTTTCATTTTCGGAGAAGTTTTCGAAACGTGCTTGGCAGGCTGCTTGACGGGTTCTTCCTGAGTTTTTTCCGCTGTATTGAGCTGCGGTTGTGCTTCAACAGTCTTGGCAGCAGGCTGGGGTACGGTTTTTGGGGAGGGCGTTACGGCACCGGGAATTTTACCGGCAACCGCTACCGACGTTACCGGTTTCGCCCGCTGCTGCCACCACATCCAGCCGTAATAGCCACCAGCCACTAGCACTACTGCCGCCAGCACACCCAGCAATAAGCGACGATTCTTGTTCGCAGCGGCAGTGGCGACGGCGCGGACGCCGTCAGGCATGGCCCCCCCCCGCCCTCCACCACGCTGTTCGAGCTTATGCAGCATCTGGTTGATGATGCTCATATCAGATCAGCTTCCATTTCCAGAAAGGCTTTTTCCTGACTGCCGGCGTATCCGCCACCGCAGCCTTGACATGCTGGTCGGCAATTTCACCCTTGCCCTCGCCGTAGGCCACCATCATGGCCTTGTGCGCCAGGATATTGACCAAGCGGGGATAGCCCTGGCTCGCGCGGTACAACCGGCGAATCGCTGCCTTATTGAACAAGCGCCCGCCGCGATAACCGGCAACACTCAGGCGATGCGAAATGTAGGATTCAAGTTCTTCTTCGCCCAGCGGTCCAAGGTGATATTGAAAGGTGATGCGCTGTTTCAACTGGCGAATCGATTCCAGTTCAAGCTTGTGATTCAGTTCCGGCTGTCCGACCAGCACCACTTGCAGCAACTTGATTTTTTCGGTTTCGATATTAGTCAGCAAACGCAGGGCTTCCAAGGTGTCCAGCGGCATCGCTTGGGCTTCGTCGATGCACAGGATGGCGCGCTTGTTCTTACGCGCGATGTTGAGCAAGGCCAGCGTGACCGACTTGAGCAAACGATGCTGGTTGACGTTCTTATCCAGGACTACGCCCAGTTCATCGGCCAGCGCCATCAGCAGGGTACGCGGTTCAAGGAACGGGTTGCTGATATACGCCGTAACAAAATCTTCCTTACCCAGACCGGCCAGGAATTTGCGGCACAACAGGGTTTTTCCGCTGCCGACTTCGCCGGTCAGTTTGATGAACCCTTCCCCGTTCCTGGCAGCCACCAGCAAGGTGTTAAGCGCCTCCTGATAACGCGAGGATGCATAAAAGAAGCTGGTATCCGGCGTAATGCCGAAAGGTGCTTCGCGTAAGCCGAAATGCTCGTTATACATGTTCCTGAACGCTTATTCCCGGCTCATCGCCTGCATACGCTGTTGGGCAGTCAGGATATCCTGCGACCAGTCGCTGCTGTCCTGCACTATCGTGGGTTTGAGGAGGATGACCAACTCGGTTTTTTTAGAGCTTCGATTGGTCTGGCGCAAAGCATCGCCGACTAGCGGAATATCCTTAAGACCAGGCGGCTGCGATATATCCTTAGACGTAGTTTGTTTCATCAACCCCCCGATCACCACGATCCGGCCATCTTGCGCACGCACGATACTGTCGGTTTCACTGACGATCGTCGAAGCTACGGGTAAAGTCAGTGTGCCTGTCGTCCCCCCCATATTGATGACCTTATTGGTTTCGCTGACCCGTGTTACCGAGGGATGGATATGTAAAATAATATTATTCTTGTCATCGATCTGCGGTGTCACATCCAGGACAATCCCAGAAAAGAATTGCTGCAAGCCTACCGATGGCGTGGTGGTGGTTGCGGTTCCAGTCGTGGTGGTGGTTGAGGCGCTCGTCACGTAATAATCCTCGCTGCCCACCTTCAAAACCGCTTTTTGGTTATTCAAGGTCGCGATGCGAGGGCTGGAAAGCACATGTACGTTACCTTGGCTTTCGAGAAAAGAAAGTGTCGCGGCAAAGCTACTGGTCTGGAAAACCAGGCCGAACAAACCACCAGCCCCTTGCAGATCGCTGCCGGGCCTTCCTGTAAGAATAGAGTTAGCCCCAGTCAACGCACCACTTGGCCCCATAGCGGTGCCGCCTGGCATTCCGCCAGAAAATCGACTGTTAGGTCCGGTTTTGAAAGCAGCCCAGTTAATACCCGTTTGATACTCATCGCTCAAATCGACTTCGAGAATCTTCGCTTCCAGAATCACTTGCCGCTCCACTGATAGCTGCGAAGCATTAAGAAACTCGGCGATATTGCGTAATTCCAGTGGGGTTGCACGCACCACGATCACGCCTGATTGAGGGCTGACCACAACGCTACGACCTTCTTTGTCGCCGATAATGGCTTTCAGCGATGAGGTCAGTTCCTTCCAGAAATCACTGTTGGAAGAAGTGGCAATGCTTGTGCTGCCCCCCCCGCCGCCGCCGCCGGTCGATCCGGTTGTACCCGCAGCACCCGTAGTTCCAGTTGTGCCTGTCGTAGCGGTGCTCGTTGATGTACTTGACCCACCTCTTACTTGAATATTGGTCGTTCCCACGCGCGAACCGACCAGATAGTTCACCTTGAATACCCGTGTCTGAATCGTCTGCGGCTGGATATAAATGCGTGTCCCATCTACCTTGTATTCATAGCCGTTAATTTCACGGATAGCGTCGAGTGCCTCGAATACTGTCACATCCTTGAGATTGACCGAAATGGTTCCGCTCAATTCCTGCGACATCAACATGCTATAGCGCGTTCCTGAAACGATTCCCATAAAGACCTGTGCGGCAGGCGCATTATTGACAACCAAGTCGAAACGCGGTTCCAAGAGGCTGACACTGCCTTTGGGCATCTCGATCTTGAGTGGCGGCAGCAGTGCATTGGTTACCGTATCGGGTTGTTCTGGCCTGGGCGGTTGGGCTGCTTGAATCAATTCGTCATTAATGCTTTTGGAGGTTGCACTGTATTTGCCCTGCAAATTGGGAGCTGCGCAACCAAGCAAAAAGAGTCCCAACGCGACAACTGCAACGAACCGCAACGACAAAACAGCCGATATTCTGGTCATAATTTAGCCTTATTCCCAAGCACAGCACCACGTTTTTTCTTGCCGCTTTGTTTCATAGCCTCATCTTGCGGAACAAGCCGCTCCTTCTTTTCCACGTCGGGAAACAATTTCAGCACCTGCAATCCCTCCCCTGTCCGCAATACTGCTTCACTCGGCGTCAGTTTCACCAGACGCGCTTCGCCAAATTTTTCCCCCAGGATTACTGTCTGACCGCTGATCATCGCTGCCTTGCGCGTGGCCGACAACATGATCGACTGCAACACCGGCATCGGCGCGGGCGCATTGTCGGGTTCTTCGCCGAAGCCGGGCGGCAACGGCCCCAGTGATGAAGGGGGGCGGGTCGGATCGGGCAAATTTTCGGCCGCACACACCCCGCCCAACAGAACAAATGGCAGCAGAAAAACGCCGGCAATCCGGTAAAACAGGGGCTCAACCAATGCTTACGCCCTTAACTAAAGTCAACCCGCTCATTATGACAGAAAAAACATCCCCCCTCGCTCAAACGCTCAACCAAACCTTTTCCAGGCTCAAGGTATAAAGCGTCAACGTCAAAACTATCTTGGGATACTCGTCGACCCGCAAATCAGCCTCGCCCCAGACTACCCGCCACGGCAGTTTTTCCATGGCAACCAAATATTGCAACAAGTCAAGGTAGCCCCCCTCTAGGGTCAACTGCACGCCATGCTTGTATACCAACGAAGTAACCGGCACGGAAACTCCTCCCCCTTTTTTTCCCGGCTCGATCGATTTGCTTTCCAGCACCGAGGTAGCCGGCAAGGTTTTCAGGGATACCAACCTCAAGCGGGGATTCTGCACCAACAGGTCTTCCAGCAAGGAGACTTTCTTGTCAGGCGACACCAAACTCTGCTGAACGGTTTCCAGCGGCGCTTCCAGTTCAGCCAGCTTGCGTTTCAATTCCTGAACGCGCTTGCGGTTCTCAATATCCGGGTCGATCTGGCTGGACACGGCCAAGTCCTGAAGCTGCGACTGGAGCGTGGCGATTTGCGTCTGTTTTTCCGAAAGCTGCTGGGACAAGGACTTTTCCTTTTCCCGCAACGGGTTGAGCAAAAACATATTAACCGGTGTAATCAGAACCACCGACATCATCACGAAAATCAACGCACGCTCGCGTAATGCCAGCGCATCGATCTTATCAACGATTTTTTGCCACTGCTCCTTCAAACTCTACCTCGCTTTACCCAAATCGTCCTTGGACTGTTCCGGTTCCACCGAGCGCAGCTTGAACTCGAAATAACCTTCCGGGCCTTTATCTTTGGATGTTTTTCCCACTTTGGTCAAATGCATATCCAATGTGGAAAACGGTTGTCCCTGCATGACCTTTTCCTTGCCCAAGCGTTTGATGTAATCCGGCACCAGTTCAGGGCGCAACGCTCGTCCGCCGATCACCATTTTGCTGCCGCCTTCGCTCAGGCTAAATCCGGTCAACCACAACCCATTCACACTCTGGCGCGCAAAAGCACGCAAATACTCGGAAAAACCGCGGCCATCGCCTCCCGCCTGTATACCCAAGATATCCTCACGCTCCCTGACCTGCTTTTCCAATTCATTGACCTGTACGTCCAACTCTTTGTTTTTTTGGCGCGGCCCAAATTCGGTACCTGCTTTGGACAGGCGGCTTTTTTCCATTTCCAGCCGCTTGCCGGCCTCATCCACCTCTTTGCTCAAGCGTCCTGTCTGGAAAACGGCGTAGGCATAAAAACTCATTACCCCGATCATTACCAGCGCCAAAGCTTGCAAAATCGTAACCAAGGAAAAATACTTCTTCTGGCGCAGGAAAATGGGGTTGAAAAGGTTGATCTGCTGGGTCACAGCGTCTTCTCCTCAAGCCTAAGCGCGGCACCCAGCGTCAGAAAACAGCGCGACAACTGATCCTGCTGCAACAAGGAAATCTTCGAAAAATCGAACAACTGATGCAAATCGACCATCTCGACTTCCATTTGCAGATTCCTGGCCAGATACCCCTCCAACCCAATGGCCAACGGTAACGGCGCCATCATTAATTTTGTCAGTTCGATGTCGTGGAACTGGCGCCCGAAGTAATCGAAAGAACGCTGCAACTCCATGACTATCCGATCGAGATAGCGCTGGCGTTGTTCGGTGTCCTCCTGCAACAGCTGCGACAATGGCGCTTCGATGTGACGCGACAGGTATAGCTCGGTATCGCACGTCACCGTCAGCAATCCGCCTTCCTCATCGAACGAGAGCAAGGCCAAACCGTGTCCAGGTTCCTCCAGCAACAAAGCAATGTTGCGCTGCGCCATTTCAGGAATATCGATCACCGACAAGGGAATACTGGCTTCCTCAAATAAAGTCACATAGCGTTGAATCACCTCGTTGCGCGTAGCAATGGCATACATGCCGTGGTTGGGTGCAATCCCTTTATCAGTGGGGATACGCAATACGTCGATGGCGGCATCGTCGATATGGTAGTCCAGCAAATCCTTGATTTTCCAGCGAACTGCCGTCTTCAACTCGTCAGCCGGGACATTCAGCACTTCCACCGGCAGCACCTGATATTCATCGAGATTAAGCAAGGTCAAACAACGATACTGACTCATCCGCAGACCCTTGGCGAATTTCATCAGCGCATCGGGATCGGCAAAAGCACTGATCGGTTCGATTGCGCACAACCCGACTTCCGGCCTGCCGCCCGGCACGCGCCGCACGTGGACGAGGCATAACTCGCCAGGCATAAAGCTGATCGCCAACCACCCTTCGGTATGTTCCGACTTGGTTAACAAGCGCTTCAAGAACTGCATGTCCAGCCCCATCCCTAGCTCCGCTTCCTAAAACCCGAATACCATCTGCGCACCGACCTCTTCGCCGATCATGCGCAGCTTTTCCAGCGCCAGCGCGGTAAGCCGGATGTTGCGCCGTTCTCCCGGCAAACGAACCACGTAATTTTTCTTGCCCAGCGCAACCAGATGCAGCGCTGCGGCATTCTGGGAAACACCGAAATGGTCGGCGATTTCCCGTTGCGTCGGGTAATCGCGGTGGGCCTGGAAATAGCGTCCGAGGAACGTCAGAATTTCCGTCTGGCGTTTCGTCAGCGTCGGCAACACGCGCATTCCGGCCAGTTCGCCCGCTAAATCCGAAGACTCGACTTGATCCACCATCACAATACCCATACCCACAAATTGCCTTATCCTAAAATCTATAGGACAAGCAAACACTTGTCAAATAACTTTTCAAACAAGTTTTTCAAACAAGTTAAATTTATGTATAGTAGGGAAAATAATTATTCAAGGATGTTAAAGA
>Ga0163199_1000241_pt1 | contig 35061 bp, 28 predicted proteins | sample PL_2010_150m_FD_113537 | JGI IMG/M metagenome (GOLD analysis project Ga0163199, IMG submission 113537) | Freshwater microbial communities from Powell Lake, British Columbia, Canada to study Microbial Dark Matter (Phase II) - PL_2010_150m | ecosystem: Environmental > Aquatic > Freshwater > Lake ...
ACAGGAAATACTGGACCTACTGGAAGTCAAGGAACAATTGGTAACACAGGACCAGCCGGAGCTACAGGACCTGCAGGTTCAAATGAAGTATCCGTTTATAACTTAACAGTTGTCGGTGGTACGACTCAGTGGTCTTTATCTTCAGGCACCCCGACATCTATTTTTAGCAATCCATTTGGGAACTTGCAACCCAACACGAAATATAGATTCACAATAATTGTTAAAGGTGTAACCAACTGGTCTGGGTTCACTGACTTAAGCGTCGGGTCCGTTGTGGCCTTGAATGGAGTGGGATCAACCCTAAATTATTCAACGCAATATGGATTTGGAAATAATACCGATGCTGCATTTGTTCCTACCTTCACTTTTTCATTCCTGCATGAAGGGACAGTAGTTGTCGGTGCAAATATTTCAACGTTGAATGTATCCGTCATTGATGGCGGAGGCTGGTCAGCATTGTTATCAACTCATACGTTTTTTATAAATGCGACAGCCTACGTACAGATTGCCTGATGAATAATTTTGGTGCCCAACTAAATCAACTAAAACTGTGGAGCGGGTGACCGGGATCGAACCGGCATGGCCAGCTTGGAAGGCTGGGGCTCTACCATTGAGCTACACCCGCAGATTTCGTGCGATACGCATGAATTGAGCGTGAACCAGCGGTTATGTTACACCGCTCGGGAGATTGGCCATGCCCACCTTATGAATTCACCCTAAACACGCCTGAATTTTCTTTGGGAAAAGGGGTGTGGTTTCTGGGTCTACTAATAGGTAAGCACTAGCCTGAGTTTCATCTTCCTCCGGCTTGTGCGCCGTGAATGCACACGGGGTCGCAAACACCCCCGATACCAAAATCAGAAAGGTTCGCCCATGCTAGATAGTTATTTCAAAATATCTGAACGTGGCTCAACCGTAGGTCGCGAAGTGCGTGGTGGTTTCGTCACGTTCTTCACAATGGCTTACATCGTGGCCCTTAACCCGTTAATCATCGGTCTATCAAAAGATGCTGACGGAAAGTTCCTCGGAGGTGGAGACGCTCCTAATCTTGCGGCAATTGCTGCAACAACTGCGCTAGTCGCAGGTGTAATGACAATTCTGATGGGTGTAGTTGGAAACTTTCCACTAGCGCTCGCAACTGGTCTTGGTCTTAACACATTCGTTGCAGTAGGTATTGCATCGAAGATGTCATGGGCTGATGCAATGGGACTTGTTGTTCTCGAAGGAATCATTATTACCGTTCTCGTTCTAACTGGTTTTAGAACTGCGGTATTTCGTGCCGTACCGGCGCAACTAAAGATTGCAATCTCTGTTGGTATCGGACTATTCATCGCTCTTATCGGTCTTGTTGATGCAGGTTTCGTGCGTCGCACAGGATCTGGTCCAGTACCAGTAACACTTGGTGATGGTGGAACCCTTGTTGGTTGGCCAATCGTTGTATTCGCATTTGGTCTCTTCTTGATGATTGGTTTAATGGTCAAGAAGATTAAGGGCGCAATTCTTATTGCGATTATCGTTGCAACTGCAGTTGCTATTGCAATTGAATCAGCATTTAAAATTGGTCCAAATTTTGATGGTAAAACCTTTAATCCAAAGGGCTGGGGACTAAACGTTCCAAAGCTTCCTTCGGATATCGTTTCAACGCCAGACTTTGGAATCCTTGGACACTTCAGTCTCTTCGGTTCATTTAGCCGAGTATCTCTAGTTGCAGGAATCCTCTTTGTATTCACGCTTCTGCTATCTGACTTCTTTGACACTGTCGGAACAGTTACAGCAATCGGCCATGAATCGGGGTTGATTGATAGCAAGGGCGATGTTCCAAATAACAACAAAATTCTCTTTGTTGACTCAGTGGCTGCAATGGCCGGCGGAGCTGGAAGCATCTCTTCAAATACCAGCTACATCGAATCAGCAGCAGGTGTTGGTGAAGGTGCTCGTACAGGCTTAGCATCAGTTGTAACTGGTGTGCTATTTCTGTTCACGACATTCCTTGCGCCACTTGTTGCAGTAATTCCTTACGAAGCAGCAACACCTGCACTTGTAGTCGTCGGATTCTTGATGATGACACAGATCAAGGGCTTGGATTGGGCTGACTATGGAATTGCAATCCCTGCATTCCTAACAATTATCTTGATGCCATTTACTTACAATATTTCTGTAGGTATCGGCGCAGGATTCGTTTCACATGTTGTGATCCGCGTAATCCAAGGTCGTCGCAGCGAAATACATTCGCTTCTTTTCTTGGTTTCAGGTCTCTTCATGGTCTACTTCTTGAGCTCTCCAATTAATGCTTGGATTGGCTAATTAAGTAATAAGTAAGTAAGAGAAGTAACAGGAAGGGGCTCGGGGGAAACCTTGGGCCCTTTTCTTCTGCTTTAAACTTGGTTTTGAGAGGGGAATTTAGGGCTTAGAATTCGGACTTACGCCGCGGGGCGTAGCGTAGTGGCTAGCGCGCCTGCTTTGGGAGCAGGAGACCGGAGGTTCGAATCCTCTCGCCCCGACCAGAGTTCTTAATTAACTCTTAATTCTAAAATAATAACGCTAGGAGCAAAGTGAAAAGCGCAGTCGAGACTCTCTCCCCAACTCGGGTAAAACTTTCAGTTGAAGTTACATTTGAAGAATTAGCGCCACATATTTCTAACGCCTACAAAGCACTTGGCGAGCGAATCAATATCCCAGGATTCCGTAAAGGCAAAGTTCCACAAGCGATGATCGAACAGCGCGTCGGTCGCCCAGCAATTTTGGATGAGGCGATCAACTCATCGCTCTCACCTTTTTATGCTGCCGCACTTAAAGAGCAGAATGTCTTTGTAATCGGTCGCCCAAATATCGAAGTTACAGAATTGGTTGATCGCGAGAAGTTTTCATTTACCGCTGAAGTAGATGTTCGCCCAGAACTCAAGCTTCCGGATTTCTCAAAGATCACTCTTACCGTTGAAGATGTTGTTGTTTCAGATACCGAAGTTGCAGAACAAGTTGATGTTCTCCGTGCCCGTTTTGGAACTTTAACTACAGTTGAAAAAGCTGTAGAAAGTGGTGATTTCGTCTCTTTAGATCTAAACGCAACAATCAATGGTGAAGCTGTTGATGGCGGAACTGCGAAAGATCTTTCATATGAAGTCGGTACAAACCGTATGGTTGATGGCCTTGATGAAGCGCTAATCGGATTGGAGGCTGGTGAATCAAAGCGTTTTGAAACCACACTTGTTGGTCAGAAGGATGGCGAGAAAGGCGCAGTAGATGCAACTGTAAAAGCAGTTAAGCACCGCGACCTGCCAGAGTTAAATGATGAGTTCGCAAAGTTGGCTTCGGAGTTTGAAACTTTGGCCGAGCTTCGCACCGATATTCAAACCCGCCTAGAGCGAGTTAAGCACCTTGAACAAGGCGCACATGCCCGCGATCTTTTGGTTGAAAAACTGATTGCTGATGTCGAGATTCCGCTTCCTACAAACATTATTGAAGATGAAGTAAATGACCACCTTGAAAAAGAGGGTCGCCTTGAAGATGAGGCTCATCGCAAAGAGGTAACTGAAGAAGTCACTAAGTCACTCACCCAAGAGATTCTCTTTGACAACATTGTTTCCGCTGAGAGCGTTTCGGTAAACGAGAGCGAATTAACGGAATATCTAATTCGCGCATCCCAACGTTATGGAATGTCACCAGATCAATTTATTAAAGAAATTTCAGAAGCTGGCCAAATTACAACGATGGTTGCCGAAGTTTCAAGAGCGAAGGCACTTGCCGGAGTTCTCTCTCGCGTAAAGGTAGTTACAACCTCAGGCAAGGAAGTTAACCTCGAAGAGTTGGCGCCAAAGCAAGCTGCCCCAGCCGCCGAATAATCTCGCTTTCTCTGAGGGCGAACAGCCTACGCAAGGCTTTTGCCTATTTGCGGAAGCATTTAGCGGCAAACATTGTTAGTGTCATTACTAGGTAAAAAAGTTCAAATCAGTTTGAAGATAACCAATTAATCAGGAGGAAGTTGTGGATCTCATTACGCCGCGTCTTGCGGGATCAGCACCAAGTGGTGGATTAGATGACCAGGTTTATAACCGGCTTCTAAAAGAACGCATCATCTTTCTGGGTTCAGTTGTTGAGGATTCAATGGCGAACGCGATCTCTGCGCAATTACTTTTACTTGCAGCCGAAGATCCAGATAAAGATATTTTTCTATATATAAATTCACCAGGCGGATCAATCTCTGCCGGTATGGCGATTTATGACACAATGCAATACATCAATAATGATGTTGCAACTGTTGCGATGGGTCTTGCCGCTTCAATGGGCCAATTCCTCCTTTGCGCAGGGGCTGCTGGAAAGCGTTACGCACTTCCACACGCAAGAATCATGATGCACCAACCTTCAGGTGGCATCGGTGGAACTGCATCAGATATCAAGATTCAGGCCGAACAAATGTCATTTACTAAGAAGAAGATGGCAGAACTTATTTCATTCCACACTGGCCAGAAGCCAGAAACAATCGAAGCCGATTCAGATCGCGACCGTTGGTTTACCGCTGAAGATGCAAAGACATATGGCTTTGTTGATCATGTTGTTCGCTCTGCTGGTCAGGTATCTGGAAGCGGAGGAACTGCAAAATGATAATTGATCCTATTAAGAGCCGTTACGTACTACCGACTATTGAAGAGAAAACTTCATATGGTTACAAGCGCTTAGATCCGTATACAAAACTCTTTGAAGAGCGCATTATTTTCTTGGGTCAAGCAATCGATGACACTGTTGCGAACGATGTTATGGCACAACTATTGACGCTTGAATCAATGGATCCAGATCGCGACATCATGATGTACATCAACTCACCTGGTGGTTCTTTCACCGCGTTGACTGCAATTTATGACACGATGCAATTCGTTCGCCCAGATGTAATGACAATTTGTTTGGGCCAAGCAGCATCAGCAGCAGCAATCCTTCTTGCTGGTGGCGCAAAGGGAAAGCGTTACGCCCTTGAACATGCACGCATCTTGATTCACCAGCCATATAGCGAAGGTGGCGGACAAGGTTCTGATATTGAAATTCAAGCCCGTGAAATTATGCGCATGCGTACTCTGCTTGAAGAGATGTTGGTCAAGCACACCGTTAAAAGCGCGGAAGAAGTTACGAAAGATATCGAACGCGACAAGATCCTTACTGCAGCAGAAGCTGTTGAATATGGACTGATTGACCAAGTAATGGTTAGCCGTAAGGCATCAGCAGCAAAGTAAATTAAAATTCGCCTATAAGCGAACAGAGTTAGGCTGGGATTTGCTCGCAAGAATCGGGGCAAAGTCCTAGCCTTCTCTTATGAATACGCGCATTGGTGAATCTGGCGATCTCTTGAAATGTTCTTTCTGCGGAAAGACGCAGAAGCAAGTCAAAAAGTTAATTGCCGGTCCTGGCGTTTATATTTGCGATGAATGTATAGAACTCTGTAACGAAATAATTATAGAAGAGCTCGAAGAGACAAGTTCACTCGGGTTAGCTGAACTTCCAAAGCCACAAGAGATTTATGAATTTTTAGATCAATATGTAGTTGGCCAAGTTCGTGCAAAGAAGTCGTTATCTGTTGCGGTTTATAACCACTACAAGCGCGTGCAATCCGACGAATCAAAGCGTGAAGAATCAATCGAACTTTCTAAGTCAAATATTTTAATTCTTGGACCAACTGGTTGCGGCAAGACTTTGCTTGCGCAAACGCTAGCCAGAATGCTTAACGTGCCCTTCGCAATTGCTGATGCAACCGCTCTAACTGAAGCCGGTTATGTTGGCGAAGATGTTGAGAATATTTTGCTCAAACTAATCCAGGCTGCTGATTACGATGTTAAGAAGGCAGAAACTGGAATTATTTATATCGATGAAATTGATAAGGTCGCACGTAAGAGCGAGAATCCATCAATCACCCGTGATGTTTCTGGTGAAGGCGTTCAGCAAGCACTTCTCAAGATTCTCGAAGGTACAACTGCTGCTGTTCCACCACAAGGTGGACGTAAGCACCCACATCAAGAATTTCTACAAATTGATACAACCAATATTCTCTTTATAGTTGGTGGCGCATTTGCTGGACTTGAAAAAATTATCGAAGGTCGGAAGGGTAAGGCTGGTGTTGGATTTAATGCAACTCTTCAAAGCGCAGAAGAGAACGCCGCAAAAGATTTCTTTGTTGATGTAATGCCAGAAGACCTTTTGAAATTCGGAATGATTCCAGAATTTATTGGCCGTCTGCCAATTCTTACCAGTGTTGAGAACCTTGATCGTCCAGCTCTTATAGAAATTCTTACTGAGCCAAAGAATGCCCTAGTAAAGCAATATCAGAAGCTATTTGAATTGGACGATGTAGAGCTTGAATTCTCATCTGATTCGCTTGAAGTTGTAGCTGATCTTGCAATCAAGCGTGGCACTGGCGCACGTGGGCTTCGAGCGATCATGGAAGAAACTTTGCTCGGTGTTATGTATGAGATTCCTTCAAAGCCTGATGTTGCAAAGGTGATAATTACGCCACAAGCAGTTCTAAAAGAAGCCGCCCCCACATTGGTTAATCGCCCAGCGGGTGGTCCAAAGCGTCAAAGTAAGGCTGAGAAAGCCGACAAGATAGATAAGAGTTCAGAAGAGAAGAGCGCTTAATCTAGACTCAACTCCTATGAGCGATGGCAATAAATCTAATAAGAAAGAGTTAGCAGCCGCATTCGTGCCTGCTGATATCGAAGCGCCGCTCTATCAAAAATGGTTATTGGCTGGTTACTTTACTGCGGATGCTAAATCTACAAAGCCGCCATTCACAATTGTTATTCCACCACCGAATGTAACTGGAAGTCTTCACATCGGTCACGCCCTTGATCACACACTTCAAGATGTATTAATTCGCATGAAGCGCATGAAGGGTTTTGAAGCCCTTTGGTTACCTGGAATGGACCATGCAGGAATTGCAACCCAGAACGTTGTTGAAAAACAATTAGCAGCGCAAGGTTTATCACGGCATGATCTTGGTCGCGAAGCATTCGTGGCAAAAGTTTGGGAGTGGAAAGCAGAATCAGGTGGCTTAATTCTTGACCAGATGAAACGTCTTGGCGATTCTGTTGATTGGTCACGTGAACGCTTCACAATGGATGCAGGACTTTCCAAGGCAGTACTAGAAATATTTAAGCGGTTATATGATGCCGAATTAATTTATCGGGCAGAACGAATCATCAACTGGTGCCCACGTTGTTTAACAGCGCTATCTGATATCGAAGTTGAACACAGCGATGATTCCGGTGAATTTGTACAGGTTCGCTATGGCGATGATGAAACCTCAATTGTTGTTGCAACCACTCGTGCTGAAACCATGATGGGCGATGGCGCAGTAGCAGTTCATCCTGATGATCCAAGATATAGAGATTTGATCGGTAAGAGCGTTCTTCTGCCACTCGTTAATCGAATGATTCCGATCATCGCAGATGAATTAGTTGATCCTGATTTCGGAACTGGCGCAGTAAAAGTAACTGGTGCCCATGATCCAAATGACTTTGAGATGGCGATGCGCCACGGAATAGAAATGCCAATCATCATGAACGAGCACGGAGTAATGGCTAACTCTGGAACCCGCTTTGATGGAATGGATCGTTTTGAAGCGCGTAAAGCGGTTGTTGAAGAGCTTCGACAGATGGGTCGCATTGTTTCGGAGAAGCGACCATATATTCATGCAGTTGGACATTGCCAACGTTGTGAAACAACAATAGAGCCAAGGCTTTCTAAACAATGGTTTGTGAAAGTTGCACCTCTTGCAAAAGCAGCGGGAGACGCGGTTCGCGATGGCAGAATTAAAATTGAACCGGAAGAACTTGCGCCAAGATATTTTGAGTGGATAGATAACATGCATGACTGGTGTATCTCTCGCCAACTCTGGTGGGGACATCAGATTCCGGTTTATTACGGGCCAAATGGTGAAGTTGTTGTATGTGGGCCAGATGAAACACCACCTACTGGTTATATTCAAGATCCAGATGTTTTAGATACCTGGTTCTCCTCTGGGTTGTGGCCATTTTCAACTTTAGGTTGGCCAGATAAAACAGATGATCTTGCAAAGTTCTTTCCAACAAGCGTTCTTGTTACTGGATATGACATTTTATTCTTCTGGGTTGCACGAATGGTTCTGCTCGGATTATTTGTAACAGATGGTGTCGCACCATTCCATACGATCGCGTTGCACGGACTGGTTCGAGATCGCTTCGGTAAGAAGATGAGTAAATCTCGGGGAAATACCGTTGATCCAATTGAGTTTATGGATAAGTACGGTTCAGACGCCCTTCGCTTCACCCTTGCTCGCGGGGCGAATCCAGGAACTGATCAAGCAATCGCTGAAGAGTGGATTGGTGGATCTCGTAACTTTGCAACCAAGCTCTGGAATGCCTCTCGTTTTGCGATCATGAATGGCGCAAATATCGACGGTGAAGTTCCTGCATTCAGCTCATTAAATGCAATTGATCAATGGGTCTTAACTCGCTTAGACGAAACTGTTGAATCAGTTGACCAACTTCTTGAGAAATTTGAATTCGCTAAGGCCTGTGAAATTATCTATCACTTTGCTTGGGATGACTTATGTGATTGGTATCTTGAACTTTCAAAGTCCACATTTGCTGCTGGCGGCGATGGCGCCGCCAATTCAAAGCGAGTATTAGGACGCGTTCTAGATCAACTATTGCGCTTGATGCACCCAACAATGCCATTTATTACCGAGGAACTTTGGTGCTCATTTACTGGTGGTGAAACTCTCGTCACGGCTAATTGGCCAAAATCCAATCCAGAGAACCGCAGCGAAGAATCAAAAGTAATTGTGGAGCAACTCAAAGATCTAATAACCGAGATTCGTAGATTCAGAAATGATCAAGGTATTAAGACCTCGGCAAAGATTGGCGCGAACCTTCTTGGCCTTGATTCACTATCGAGCTATGAAGCAGCAATTCGCTTTGTCTGTCGGATCGAACCAATTTCGGGAAGTGCAAGCGCGGGAATTGAAGTCGGAAAAGTTAAAGTTGAATTCGATCTTACTGGCGCAATAGATGTTGTTGCTGAACGCGCACGTCTAACAAAAGATTTAGCCACAACTGAAAAAGATCGAGCCACGGCGAAGGTTAAGTTAGAGAATGAAGGATTTATGGCAAAGGCCCCAATCGAAGTTGTTCAAGAAATTAGAGAACGGCTCGCACAAACGAGCGCCGATATTGAAAGTATCACCGCACTTCTTGCAGCTCTGCCAAAATCGTGATTCCAACACCAGAAGATTTAGAAGTTCTTAAAATTATTGAGGCTGCGCTGATGAAGCGCTGGCCGGAGAATAAAATTGAACCTTCACTCGACCGGATATCTGCGCTTGTAGATGCACTTGGTTCACCACAAATTTCATTTCCTACAATTCACATCGGCGGAACAAATGGCAAGACAAGTACATCCCGCATGGTTGATGCCTTATTTACCGAACTTGAATATCGAACTGGACGATTTACAAGTCCACACCTAGAGAGCTTTCTCGAGCGCATTTCGATCAAGGGTGAAGCCATTAGCCCCGCAGAGTTAATCGCAACTTATAACGATATTGCGCTCTATTTAGATTTAATTGACAGTCGCTCAGAGGTTCCGATTTCCTATTTTGAAGCGTTAACTGCACTTGCCTTTGTGGCATTCGCAGAACATCCAGTAGATATCGGAATTATCGAAGTCGGCATGGGCGGAGACTGGGATGCAACGAATGTAATTCAGAGCGCAGTATCAGTATTGATGCCGATTGGCTTGGACCATACTGAATATCTCGGTGAAACAATTGAAGAGATTGCAAGAACGAAAGCTGGAATTATTAAGCCAGAGTCCCATGTTGTATTGGCGGCACAAGAGCCCGAAGTTGCACGAATCCTTCTGGAAAGGGTTGTAGAAAAATCAGCAATTCCATATCGCGAAGGGATTGAATTCGCGTTACTACGTCGAGATATTGCAGTTGGCGGTCAACTAATTGCGATCAGGGGAGTGCACGGCGAATACTCCGATATCTATTTACCACTTCATGGGGCCCATCAAGCAGCCAATGCAGCAATCGCAGTTGCAACTGTTGAAGCATTTGTCGGCGTTAAGTTGAATGAAGATTTGGTGCGTGCTGCATTTGCTGGCGTATCGTCACCGGGCCGCTTGGAAATCTTGCATCGAGATCCAACAGTCATAATCGATGCCGCCCATAATCCGCATGGCGCAAAGGCGTTAGCAGAAACATTACATACAGAATTCGACTTCGAATCTATTTTTTGTGTTCTAGGAGTACTCGGTGATAAAGATGTCAAAGGATTTCTAAAGGCGCTAGAACCTGTTGTGGATCGATTGGTTGTCACAAAATCTGAATCTCCTCGCGCCCTTCCTGTGGCTGAATTATTCGCGCTGGCCGTAGAAGTTTTCGGAAGCGATCGAGTTTTTAAAGAGGATGATTTAGCATCAGCAATTACATATGCCATGGAACAAGTAACTTTAATCAATCAAGTAAGTGATGGAGTCAGCGCAGTGGTAATTACCGGCTCGGTTGTTACTGCGGGTTCAGCTAGAGTTATTCTGAGGAAGATTGGGAGGGCGGAAGAAAAATGAGAGTCCTTAGCGCTGCGGTCTTAACTATGGAAGCCTTCGTAATGGGATTTGCGGTTCTACTCGCAATGGGGGAACACACCGGCAGCGCACTTACAATCGGCGGCGTCATTGCGATTGCTGCGCTATTGAACGCCGGTTTAATGAAGAAGAGGATCGGTTGGATTATTGGCTCAATCTTGCAGATTGCAATGATCGGGTATGGATATGTTGTGACGCCGATGTATTTCATGGGAGCACTTTTTGCTGGACTTTGGGTTGCTGCCTTTCTTGTGGGCCGCAAGGGTGAGGCGATTCGAGCAGAACTCCTCAGACAGAGGCCACTTAAGTAGCTTCATAGGTGGGGCTAAATCACAGATTAAGAACTTTTCGGTCGCCGCATTACACTGACGCCTGTGAATGCCCAGAAACTAGAACGCACCCTAATCTTGGTAAAACCAGATGGCGTCCGTCGCTCATTGGTCGGCGAAGTTATTCGTCGCGTTGAAGCAAAAGGTTATCAAGTTGTTGGTTTGAAAATGTTGACACCAACACGTGAAATTCTTGCAAAGCATTATGCAGAGCATGAAGGAAAACCATTCTATGAACCGTTACTTGAGTTTATGTTGTCTGGACCAATTATTGCGATGATTGCCGAAGGAAATCGCGTAATAGAAGGATTCCGTAAATTGGCTGGAGCAACAGATCCAACCACAGCCGAATCAGGAACTATTCGTGGCGATTTAGCTCGCGATCAAGGTACGAAAGTTGTCCAAAATATTGTTCATGGATCAGATTCACCAGAATCTGCAGCACGTGAAATTGCAATCTTCTTTCCCGAGTTAAATTAAATGAAAGGTCTCAAATGAGCAAAAAAAATCCAAATTGTATGTCATTTATCGGAAGAGATATGGCTGTCGACTTAGGTACCGCAAACACACTTGTTTACGTTCGTGGTCGCGGAATTGTTCTTAATGAGCCAAGCGTTGTTGCAATAAATCAAGACACAGGCGGAATCCTCGCAGTTGGCCTTGAAGCAAAGCGCATGATTGGTCGAACACCCGGAAACATTGTTGCGATTCGTCCACTTAGAGATGGCGTAATTGCTGACTTTGATACAACAGAACGAATGCTCCGTTACTTCATTCAAAAAGTGCACCGTCGTCGTTATTTAGCTAAGCCAAGAATTGTGGTTTGCGTTCCATCAGGCATTACAGGTGTTGAACAACGCGCAGTAAAAGATGCTGGTTATGCAGCAGGCGCACGGAAGGTTTATATTATTGAAGAGCCAATGGCTGCGGCTATCGGCGCCGGACTTCCAATTCACGAACCAACAGGAAATATGGTTGTTGATATTGGTGGCGGAACAACTGAGGTTGCGGTTATTTCACTTGGTGGAATTGTTACTGCGCTTTCAATCCGCGTTGGTGGAGATGAGCTAGACCAATCAATTATTGATTGGGTTAAGCGCGAATACTCACTCCTACTTGGAGAGCGCACTGCTGAAGAAATTAAGATGGCAATTGGGTCTGCATACCAACTACCTGGTGAGCCAGATGCTGAAATTCGCGGTCGTGACCTTGCAACTGGTCTACCAAAAACAATTCGAGTATCTGCCGAAGATATTCGCAAGGCTATGGAAGATCCAGTAAACCAAATTGTTAATGCGGTTAAGAGCACGTTAGATAAGACTCCACCTGAATTAGCTAGTGATCTGATGGATCGCGGCATTGTTCTAACTGGTGGTGGCGCACTTCTTCGCGGGCTAGATGAGCGACTTCGCCATGAAACTGGAATGCCAGTTCATATTTGTGAGCGTCCATTGCAGGCCGTTGCCGAAGGTTCTGGCAAGTGTGTTGAAGAATTCGAAGCTTTAGAGAAGGTTTTGATTTCTGAACCTCGCCGTTAAGGAGAAAATAAATTGGCAGCTGGTGGCAACAATCGCTCTCGCCTTCTGCTTGTAATTCTTCTTGTAACATCGCTATTTCTAATTACCTTAGATCTTCGCGGGGTTAGCATTACCAAAAATTCAAGATCGGCCACTCAATCATTATTGGCACCAATTCAACGAGGGGTGTCAGATTTCTTCTCTCCGGTTGGCAATTTTTTCTCGGATGTAAAGAATTTTGGCAAGACAAAGGCTGAGCTTAAAGATTTAAAGAGCGAGAATGCCAAGCTTCGTGAGAAAGTAATTTTTAATCAGGACACTAACGGACAGCTTAATAAGTTAAAAGGCGTATTGGATCTTGCTGGACGTGGAGGATATAAAGTTGTATCTGCACGGGTAATTGGTAAGGGAAGTTCTTCAACTTTTAGCCAGATAATAACAATTGACGCTGGAACTAATGATGGCGTAAAAAAAGATATGACAGTCATGGGCGAACTTGGCTTAGTTGGAGTAGTTAAGAGCACAACTCCTACATCTGCCATTGTTCTTCTGATGAACGATCCGACATTTCGCATCGGTGTTCGCATCGCAAGGAGCCAGAGCGTCGGGGTTTTAATGGGCGAGGGAGATAACACATATACCTTGCAACTCTTAGATCCTTCAGGAAGTATTGAAGTAAATGATGTTTTACTCTCACTCGGAAGTGATAACAACAGACCTTTTGTTCCCGGTTTGCCAGTCGGCTATGTAAAGTCGGTAAAAAATACGAGTGCAACCTTGACGCAAGAAGCTAGTGTTAGAAGTTACTCAAATCTGGGAAGCCTTGGAGTTGTCTCAGTAATCATAAGAGTTTCAAATGGTGGGCCAAAAGATGCGCTAATACCGCAGCCAATGCCGACGCCAACTACAACAATTTATGTAACGCAATCACCAACGCCAGAGGCCACGAATTGAGTTGGAGCCGCGCTGGATTTAGCGCCCTAATCCTCTTTTTCTTTTTCGTGGTTCAAGAATCTGCAATTTCAAAGATAGATTTTCCTATTTCAGGTTTCTCCCTTTATCTATGTGTGCTCCTTGGGTTAATGGCGCTCGAGGATAGGTTTGGCGCAATCGCTATGGGGTTCATCGGTGGGCTAATTCTTGATCTTTCGCCATCTAGCGATTCTCCTTTCGGCAAGTGGGCGCTAATTCTCACCCTCGTTGGTTATCTATTCTCTAGAAATCGCGAAAGCATCGGCGACTTCACTGAAAGGCCCATTGCATTTGTTTTATTCGTGTCAGCCGGAGCGACTGCAACGTTATTAATATTCTTAATTTTTGGCGTGATACTTGGTGAAAATAATGGTGCTGTTATAACAAATCTGCAGACTGTAGTTGGAAATGGGATATGGACTTTACTATTCTCATCAGTTTTGTTGCCGGGCTTAGTCGCATTGCGTAATTACACCTTAACCACTAGAGAGCGACTATGAGTGTTCGCTCTAGGTTAAATTTAGTTATTGTTCAAGCGCTAATTATTTCGTTAATGCTAGCTTTAACTGGTCGACTCTTTTATCTACAAGTTGCTGCGGGCCTTAAATATCAAGATGCTGCACTTAGTATCCAGAGTCGAGATGTTGTAAATCCAGCAATTCGTGGCGCAATCGTTGATAGTTCTGGAATCCCACTTGCCATGGATCGTCCAGGAATGGTCATATCAGTTGACCGAAGTGTTGTTGATAAGCTGCCCGACAAAGGTAGCGCTGTAATTGCTCGCGTAGCCAAACTTGTTGGCAAGGTTCCAGAGAATATTTTCATTGCAACAAGGCTTTGTGGTGAGGTTAAAGCCCAACAATATGCAGGGTGTTGGAAAGGAACTCGATTCCAACCTATCCCAGTTACGAGAACCGCGACTAAAGAACAAGCTTTGAAAGTCTTAGAAAATTCAGATTTGTTTCCTGGAATAACTGCATTGTCAGTCCCAGTCCGCAGCTATCCGTCAATGGCTGGAGAGAATGCCGCGCACGTGCTTGGATATGTTGGTTCAGTTAATGAAGGCGATTTACTTGACTCAAGTAAGAATTATTATCGTGAAGAAACTATCGGAAAAGATGGACTTGAATTTCAGTATGATGAATATCTGCGTGGTCGTGCTGGAATAAAGACCGTAATAGTAGATCGTAAAGAGTCTGTTATTAAGCAAGCTGTTAGTACCCAACCAGTTTCAGGATTTAACCTAGTGACTAACTTGGATGTAAGGCTGCAAGCTGCAACAGAAAAGGCGCTAGAAACTTCTGTACTGCGCGCCCGATCATTAGGAAATCGAGCTGATGGTGGCGCTGCTATTGTTATGGATGTAAATAGCGGAAAGATTTTAGCTCTCGCCTCATACCCAACATATGATCCAAATATTTGGCAGGTTGGATTGACTGCAAAACAGGCAAAGTATTTATTTAGTGATGCAGCTGGTGTTCCTGTACTAAGTCGCCCGATGCAAGGTATGTACGCCCCAGCCTCAACCTTTAAGGCTATATCTGTTGTGGCTGCAATGAGCGCAAATTACGACATGAAAGCGTCATACAAATGCCCAGCAGCAGTTCAAATTGGAAATCGAGAGTTCAAGAACTTTGAGGCTAAATCTCAAGGAACGATTAATATGAAACGAGCTATTGCTGTCTCTTGCGACACGATTTGGTATCAAATTGCTTATGATCAATGGGTAAAAGATGGTGGGCTATCACCTAAGTCAGGGCTGCACGATTACTTCTTCACTGCGGCACGTGGATTTGGCCTTGGCAAGATAACTGGAATTGATCTTCCAAGTGAGGCATCTGGTCGGCTTCCAGATCGCCAGTGGAAAGAGAGTTTCTACCAACAGAACAAGAATTTTTATTGTAATTTTAAAACACGGGCAAAGAAATCAGATTTAACTCCCTACCTGATTGAGATTGCTCGTGAAAATTGTATTGATGGAAATGTTTTACGTGCCGGTGATGCTGTTAACTTCTCTATCGGACAAGGCGATACCTTGTTAACTCCAATCCAGATGACACAGGTCTATTCAGTAATAGCCAACGGTGGCACAATTTATCAACCACAAGTTGCCCGAGCAGTAGTTAAATCAAATGGTGAGGTTGTGCAGGAATTTTTGCCAAAAGTAATGGCGACTGAAGTTTTGCCAAAGAAATCTGTGACGTTTCTCCACGAAGCCCTAAGAGCAGTGGTCACCGAAGGAACTGCCGCTGGAGTATTTTCAGGATTCCCAGTAAATGTTGCAGGAAAGACAGGAACAGCACAAGATTTGGGTAACAATAAAGATGGTTCTGCAAAAGGAGATACGGCCTGGTTCGCTTCATTTGCTCCAGTTAAAAACCCTAAATATGCAGTAGTAATGGTGGTAAGCCAAGGTGGATTCGGTGCATCTGTTTCAGCAGTTGGAGTGAAAGATATCTATGCTGCGCTCTTCGGAGTTGTTGATGGAAAAGTTGATCCAACACAAGAAATTTTTCCGAATGGCGTTCCGAGCAAATTACCAAAAGTTGATCCAAAGAACGCTAAGTTGGTCAAACCATGAGCATTTATTCTCAGCGTAAAAGACGCGACCGCTTCCGGGAGAACTTCGGTCAATTCGACCGCATGCTTACCTTTTCGGTCGGTGCGCTGCTAATAATTGGAACTCTATTGGTTTATGCAGCAACCAGAAATTGGTTCGCCGCTCAAGACCTTGATCCGCAATATTATTTGAAGCGCCATGTAGTTAATATTTTGATTGGCGGGCTACTTGCCTACTTAACTACCCTTATTGATTATCGATTACTTCGCGCATACACGCCGATCGTTTGGGGCCTTGCAGTCCTTGGCTTAATTATTGTTTTAATCCCTGGACTGGGCAGCAAAATTAATGGTTCTAAGGCTTGGATCTCTTTTCCTGGTGGCTTTCAAATCCAACCCGCGGAATTAGCAAAGATTGCAATTATTGTCGGTATATCAATGATCTTGGCAGAAAAACGGGACAAGGATGCAAATCCAACGGATCAAGATGTTTTAAAAGCACTTGCGATTGCAGCAGTTCCTATTGCGCTGATTTTAGTACAACCCGATCTGGGCACAGTCGTAATTATTAGCGCAGCAATTCTTGCAATCATCGGAACATCTGGTGCTCCAACTAGATGGGTAGTTGGACTTCTAATACTTGCTGTTATCGGCGGCTTCGTTGCAGTGCAAACAGGTGTCGTTGATAAGTATCAAGTTGCACGGCTTCAATCCTTTGTTGATCCAACAGCAGATCCACAAGCAACTGGATATCAACTTCGCCAATCTAGAATCACAATAGGTTCTGGTGGAATTATCGGAAAAGGTTTGTTTAACGGCCCACAAACAAATGGCCGCTTTGTTCCAGAACAACAGACAGACTTTATATTTACCGTTGCTGGCGAGGAGCTAGGGTTTCTCGGAAGTGGCTTCATCTTGCTCTGCTTTACGCTGTTTTTCTTACGAGCTTTTGCGATTGCGCGGCGAACGAATGACTTATTTGGGCGCCTTGTCTGTGTTGGCGTAATCGCCTGGTTTGCCTTCCAAACATTTGAAAATATTGGAATGACTATGGGCTTAGTCCCAATGACGGGCGTTCCGTTGCCATTCATCTCTTATGGTGGATCGAGCATGTTTGCGAATTTAATTGGCCTGGGATTGATTCAAAACGTCCATTTACGTACCAGATAGGTTAAATATTTTCACCCTTAAGCGGGGGCGAAGTTGGTCTTTCGGCGCCTTTTAGGCGATACTTTGACTAGCATTTCGCGCTCCGAGCGGCCTCAATAAAGTTGAAGGCCTTAATTACTCGAGGTAGCAGCAGATGCAGAAGCTTTCAAAAGGAAGTTTTACCAATATTTAGTTTTTAGATGAGGATTTAAGGTTATGGCAATAATGCCAAAGGGTGCGCGTAAGCGCGCAAGCAAAAAATCTGCAGCCAAGGCTGCGGCAAAAAAAGAGCCAGAAGTAGTGGAAGTTGATTCGAGCGAGAACGTCGAGAAGAAAACTTCAAAGAAATCTGCAGCTCAAAGCATTCCGGTTCCAATGTTTCAGGCCGCGCCAGAGGCAGTAGCGCCCAAGAAAGTTAAAGCGCCACCTATTGAAAAGGCCGAAGTTGTAGAGGCGCCAGCAGATAGCGAAGATTCCGATTCCGAAACAGGTGCTCGCCGCCGCCGCCGTGGTGGCAGAGGCCGCCGTCGTGGCGGAAAAGATTCCAATGAGACGGCCGAAGATCGCGATTCAGATTCCGATGAAGTCCTGGATGCGGGAGAAATTTCGGAAGATGGCGAAGATGCAACAACCGCATCACCCCGTCGTCGACGACGTCGTCGCGCAAAGGGTGATGGCGTAACTGCAGGCGAGACTATTGAAGAAGATGGCGTTATAACTGTTGTCAAAGTTAGAGAACCTAGAGAACCTAGAGAACCGAGAGAAGCGCGTCCACCACGGACCCGCGATGATCAATCAACTCGTTCCGACAGAGGCGGTCGCAATCGCAGCCGTAGCGATCGAAATGATCGCGGCGATCGAGGCAACCGCAACAATCGTGAACCAAGAGATTTTGTTCGCCGTCGCGGAATGATTATTACTGAATCAGAATTCTTAGCTCGACGCGAAAATGTAGATCGCCAAATGTTGGTTCGCCAAGCTGGAGATCGCACGCAGATAGCGGTCCTTGAAGACAAAATCATGGTTGAGCATTATGTAAATCGAAATAGCAATATTTCATATGTTGGAAACGTTTACCTTGGAAAAGTTCAGAACGTTCTGCCATCAATGGAAGCTGCCTTCGTAGACATTGGTAAGGGCCGAAATGCAGTTCTCTATGCCGGTGAAGTTAACTGGGATACCGCAGGACTTGCAGATGGCGCCCCTCGCAAGATTGAACATGTATTAAAGACTGGTCAATCGGTATTGGTTCAAGTAACAAAGGATCCAATCGGTCAGAAAGGCGCACGCTTAACTAGCCAGATTTCACTTCCAGGTCGCTACTTAGTTTATGTTCCAAGTGGTGAAATGAGCGGAATTAGTCGCCGCCTGCCAGATCAAGAGAGATCACGACTAAAAACAATTCTTAAGAATTTAATTCCAGAAGATGCCGGCGTAATTGTTCGTACTGCATCTGAAGGTGCCACCGAAGAAGAGCTTGAACGCGATGTAATTCGCCTAAAAGCGCAATGGGAAGATATCGAGAAGAAGTCAGAAGAATCTGGCACAAATGCGCCAGCACTTCTCTACTCTGAACCAGATCTAACGGTGCGCGTAATTCGCGATATTTTCAATGAAGATTTCAACAAGTTAATTGTTCAAGGTGATCAAGCTTGGGATGACATCAATAATTACCTTGGCCATATTGCGCCAGAACTCACTGCAAAGATTGAAAAGTGGACAGGTACTCGTGACCTATTTGTAGAGAATCGAATCGAAGAACAACTGGCTAAAGCCTTTGATCGCAAGGTTTATCTACCTTCAGGTGGCTCACTTGTAATTGATCGAACTGAAGCGATGATTGTTATCGACGTTAACACTGGAAAATTTATCGGTAAGGGTGGAAACCTCGAAGAGACTGTCACCAAGAACAACTTGGAAGCAGCAGAAGAAATCGCCCGCCAACTTCGCCTGCGCGATATGGGTGGAATTGTGGTTATCGACTTTATTGATATGACCCTTGAATCAAACCGTGATCTTGTTCTTCGACGACTAGTTGAAAGTCTTGGTCGCGATCGCACTAAGCATCAAGTTGCAGAAGTTACTTCACTTGGTTTAGTTCAAATGACTCGAAAGCGTGTAGGACAAGGGTTAATCGAAGCATTCTCAACAACTTGTGAAAGTTGTGGCGGCCGCGGAATTCATATTCATTCAGAACCTGTGACGAAGGTTGCACTTGAGAAGGATATGGAACAACGTTACGTGCCACAGGTTCATGAAGATGAGGCTGAAGCAGCAGAATCGCAAGAAGTTGTAGAAGAAGTAGAGGTTGCAGAAGTTAAGGCTCCTGCGCCAAAGCGTCGCCGCCGGGCAGTTAGTACTGGAGTAATTACGCCGGAATAGGGCGCAATTGCTCAGTTCTGGTCAGCTCTGGTCAGTTTGACCTAGAGGCTACGCGCTCCGTATCCTTACCCTCTGCCAGTTTCCTGGCTAATTTAATAAATGCATTTGGAAAGGTGTCACCGTGTACGCGATTGTAAAAGCAGGCGGTCGTCAAGAGAAGGTTGCCGTTGGCGACACAGTAATTGTCGATCGTATCGATGCAAAAGCCGGTGCAGCTGTTTCATTCCCAGCGCTACTTGTAGTTGAAGGTGCGAACATCACATCAGATGCCAAGGCGCTTGCTGGCGTAAAAGTTACCGGCGAAATTGTTGAAGAACTTAAAGGTCCAAAGATCGACATCCTTCGCTACAAGAACAAGACAGGCTATCGCCGTCGTCAAGGTTTCCGTTCCCAACTTACGCGCGTGAAGATCACCGCGATTACGAAATAAGGCAGGCGAATAAAAAATGGCAAGTAAAAAGGGCGTCTCCTCAACTCGTAACGGTCGCGATTCAAATGCGCAGTACCTTGGCATCAAGCGTTACGCAGGACAAATTGTTAAGAGCGGGGAAATCTTGGTTCGCCAACGCGGAACAGTTTTTCACCCAGGACAAAATGTAGGCATCGGTAAGGACGACACACTTTTCGCTCTCTCAGCAGGCGAAGTTGCTTTCGGTCGCGCTCGCGGTCGTAAAGTAGTAAATATCGTTCCCGTAGCTGTAGTCGCATAACCCGCGGTTAATTTTTTTGCGGGCCCGCGACTAGCGGGCCCGCATTTTTATTTTTTGAGTTTAAATATCTAAGAGAAGTTTTAGAAACGAGAGGAGAAGTGAAATGGCAACATTCGTTGACCGTGTAACTCTCCATGCATCTGCCGGTAGTGGTGGCGATGGTTGCGTCTCAATTCACCGCGAAAAATTTAAACCGCTTGGTGGCCCAGATGGCGGCAATGGTGGTCGTGGCGGCGATGTAATTCTTATCGTTGATCAAGACACAACGACACTTTTAGATTTTCACCATTCACCACATCGTCGCGGTACTAATGGCTCACTTGGTTACGGCGATTACTGCAACGGTAAAGAGGGTAAAGATTTAACTCTGCATGTTCCAAATGGAACTGTCGTTAAAGATGCAACAGGAACTGTAATTGCAGACTTAGTCGGTTTTGGAACTCGTTTCATTGCTGCACAGGGCGGCAAAGGTGGTCTTGGAAATGCTGGTCTAGCTTCTTCCAAACGTCGCGCCCCAGGCTTTGCACTTAAAGGTGAACCAGGTGAAGAGCGCACGCTAATTCTTGAACTAAAGAGCGTTGCAGATATTGGTTTAATTGGTTTTCCATCTGCTGGAAAATCTTCGCTGATTGCATCGATCTCATCTGCAAAACCAAAGATTGCTGATTATCCATTCACAACGCTTGCACCAAATCTTGGCGTTGTTCAAGCAGGCGACACTCGTTTCACAGTTGCAGATGTTCCAGGGCTAATTCCTGGTGCCTCTGAAGGTAAGGGCCTTGGCCTCGAATTCTTACGTCACGTTGAAAGATGCGCCGCGCTTGTGCATGTTCTTGACTGCGGAACTTTAGAAACTGATCGTGATCCAGTAAAAGATTTCGACATTATCGAAGAAGAACTTTCACATTATGGTGGCCTTTCAGAACGACCACGTTTGATTGCGCTAAATAAAGTAGATCTTCCAGATGGAAAAGCAATGGCCGATATGGTGCAACCAATTTTGGAGGCCCGCGGTTATCAGGTCTACCAAATTTCGGCGGCATCACATATTGGTTTAACTGAATTAAATTACGCGATGGCTCGAATAATTCAAGAGGCACGTAAGGCTGAAGCACTTGTCGAAAAGGCTCGAATCGTTCTTCGCCCAGTTGCGGTTGGAAATTCTGGATTTACGGTGACTGCAAACAAGGATGGTTCATTTACAGTTGTTGGTGACAAGCCAGTTCGTTGGGTGAAGCAGACAGATTTCGGCAATGCCGAAGCAATTGGTTATTTAGCAGATCGACTTGCAACCTTAGGCGTTGAAAAAGAGTTATTCAAGAAGGGTGCAAAAGCGAAAGATGAAGTTCGAATTGGTGAAGGCGATAACGCCGTTATCTTCGATTGGGAACCATCGATTGAAGCGGGCGCCGAATTACTTGCTGGTCCTCGTGGTGGCGATCTTCGTTTGGAATCACCTTGGGCTGGGCGTTACACCGAAGATTTGGTTGATGATTTACTTAGCGATGATGAAATTGCAATGCAATGGGAGTACAACATCGAGAATCCAAGAGATCCACGCGTAGTTGTGGAAGCAATTTCGGAGGATAACTAATGAGTGCAGAGCGAATTATTATCAAAGTTGGCTCCTCAACGCTCACTGGAGATGCGGGAACATCGTTAAATGGCATAGCCGTTGCAAAGCTAGTTGATGTTGTTGCCGAGTTAAAGAGTTCAGGCAAAGAGGTAATTATTGTTACATCTGCTGCAATTGCTGCAGGCATGGCACCACTTGGATTAACTGAGCGCCCAACAGATCTTGCTACTCAACAAGCCTCGGCTTCTGTCGGCCAAGGTCTTTTAATTGCTAAATACAGCGCAGAATTTACTCGTCATAACATCGTTGCATCCCAAGTGCTTGTTACTGGTGATGATTTATCACGTGAACTTCATAAAGAAAATGCCAAGCGAACCTTGCTTCGATTGCTTGAACTTGGCGTAGTACCAATCATTAACGAGAATGATTCAGTTGGAACCGAGGAAATTCGCCTTGGTGATAATGATCGACTTGCGGCACTTGTCCTTGAACTTATTAGCGCCGATCTTCTGGTTTTAGTCTCCGACATTGATGCCCTTTATGACGCACCTCCTTCACAACCGGGTGCAAATCGAATCGCAAAAGTCACAGACTTCAAAGAGCTCGAAGCCATTGATATTGGTGGCGTTGGGACTTCTGGTGTTGGCAGCGGCGGAATGGCCACCAAAATTCAAGCTGCAGAGATTGCAACAGCAAATGGGGCAAGCATGTTACTTACAGACTTAGCCCATCTCGGAGATGCGCTTTCCGGTAAAGATTTTGGAACGCTTTTTACAGCTAAGTAAGTTTCTTAGTTACCTCTAGCAAGACTTTCGCAGTAGCAACCGTTTCATCTAAACCTGTTGGATTATCTGAAAGCTTAACAATTACCGTTCTGGTTTTCGGATTCATGAAAATATATTGGCCATGCAGCCCTTCGGCCTGACTGATTCCCGGGAATGGATGCCAGACAAATGCACCATAACCCCAATTGTGATCAAGTTTTGTTACTGGAGTTGTCATTCGCTTTAACCAGACTGGATCAATAATTTGCTTTGCGCCCGCTTGGCCACCATTTAAAACCGCAAGACCGACGCGTGCGTAATCTCTTGCGGTTGCATTAAAGCAACAGAATGTTTTCTCAGTTCCACCAACACGATCAACGTTCCAAGTTGCCGGATACTTTGCACCTATCGGCTGCCATACGCTCTTACTGAAATAATCAGCGACCGTTGTTCCGGTGATGGCTTTAATAATCATTCCAATCATCATGGTATCAACGCTGCGATATTCAGATTTTGAACCGGGCTCAAATGCCATCTTGCGGTTGTGCTTCATAAACCAATCAAGGTCAGTCGTCGCATACATCTGTGCGATTGCTACGCCCCACCCTTCAGGTCCTGTTGGGTAATTATCTGAAACACCAACACCGCTCTGCATATCTAGAAGAGATTGCACGGTTACCTTGTCGAATGAAGTTCCATTCTTTAACTCTGGGAAATATTTAACAAAGGTATCGCTCTCTTTCAACTTTCCTTGGGCGATTAATTGGCCGGCAATAATTGCCGTCATTGTTTTTGCAACAGAATAAGAGGGAAGCTGTGATGATTCGCTAAAACCCTTCTTGTAATACTCGTAGGTGATTACGCCATTTCTTACTAATAGAAATGCATTTGTGTTAGTTCGATCTAAGAAATCCTGCCACTTAATTTGCTTGCCCTTCCAGGCAACAGTGTCAGGTGCTGCTTCGCTACTTGTGGGCCAGGCAATTGGATTTGTTGAAGGAGCAATCGTGTGCCATGGCATTAGGGTCGGTGTTTTTGATGCTGGCGCGAATCCGAGTTTAATTGTGGCTATCGGATTTGGATAATGAACAAATCTCAAAAAGCCAGTTAGGGCAACCGCTAGCGCAACTAGAACAATTAAGGTATTTCGCAGCACTCGCAATAAACGTCTCATGAGAGAAGGGTAGAAGGCTCTAGGCTAGGAACATGGAAGCCACTGCGATGATTGCCGAACTTGCTGATAAAGCTAAATTGGCTGCGCGCACCTTAATCGCGGCGAGTGCTGGCGATCGAGTCGAAGCGTTAATTCGAATTTCTGAAGAGATTGTTTCAAGTGAAGTTGAAATTTTGGCGGCAAATGCAACTGATATGGCGAACGCTAAGCGCGATAGCATGGCTGAATCTATGCAGGATCGACTGCTATTAACGGCAACGAGAATTTATGGAATGGCAGATGGCGCCAGACAAGTTTCAAAACTACCCAGCCCGCTTGGAAAAACATTGCGTGAAAGCACCTTAGAAAATGGACTTCACCTAAAACAAATTTCAGTTCCCTTTGGAGTAGTCGGAATGGTTTATGAAGCGCGTCCTAATGTAACGGTGGATGCTGCAGTTATCTTATTAATGTCGGGAAATGCCGCCTTACTACGCGGTTCATCAAGTGCTGCGAATAGCAATGAAGTATTGGTAAATGTAATGCGCCGGGCACTATCCAAAACTAATATTTCACCTGATGTAATTCAACTTGTGCCATCAACAGATCGATCGACTGTCGCGGCGTTATTACATGCTCGAGGCAAAGTTGATTTAGTTATTCCACGGGGGAGCGCTGCGCTTATTCGCACCGTTGTCGATGACTCAACGGTTCCGACAATTGAAACTGGTGCCGGCGTCTGCCATGTATATATTGATTCTGAAGCAGATCTTGCAAAGGCCTTACCAATAGTTTTGAATTCAAAGACCCACCGGCCAAGTGTTTGTAATGCTGCGGAAACGCTCTTGGTTCATGAGAGCGTTGCGGCAAAGTTCTTGCCAGTAGTACTTTCTGCGCTTCGCGATTTGAAAGTTAAATTAAATGTGGATTCTAAAACCGCAAAGGTAGCCGATGATAATAAGATTGCAGTTAATTCAGCGACCGAAGAGAATTGGTCTACTGAATACAACGCGCTAGAGATGAATGTTGCAGTTGTTCCAAGCCTTCTTGCTGCAGCAGACCACATAGCAAAATATGGAACCAAGCACACCGAAGCGATAGTGACGCAATCAGATGCAAACGCAGCAAAGTTCATAGCATTAAGTGATAGCGCTGCAGTAATGGTTAATGCATCAACAAGATTTACTGATGGTGAGCAGATGGGGCTCGGTGCTGAAATCGGGATCTCAAATCAAAAACTGCATGCTCGTGGCCCAATGGGTCTAGAACAAATGACCACCACAACTTGGATTGTTACTGGCACTGGCCAAATCCGCGCATAATTTCAATTTATAACAAGCCACTTCCTCGCGATAAGGTTCGACTATGGCCGCAATTTCTCGTGACGATGTCGCACACCTAGCAAAGCTGGCACGAGTCGAGATGACCCCAGATGAACTTGATCATATGGCGGTCGAACTAGAACAAATTTTGGGCGCAGTAAAAAGAGTTCAAGAAGTGGCAACAGCAGATATTCCACCAACTTCACATCCACTTTCAATGTCGAATATTTTCCGTGATGATGTTGTTAAGCCAAGTCTCACAAATGAAGAGGCGCTTTCTGGCGCTCCAGCGAAGGCTGAAGATCGCTTTAAAGTCCCACAAATTCTTGGTGAAGAATGACAAATATTCACTCCACTGCTGCCGAAATGGCAAGTGCGCTTTCGAAAAAAGAGATCACATCAGTTGAATTAACTAAGGCTCATCTAGATCGTATTGCTGACGTTGATGGAAAATTACATGCGTTTCTTTACGTTGATAGTGAAGGTGCGCTAGTGCAAGCAGCTGAAGTTGATGCAAAGCGTGCAAAGGGCGAAAGCCTGTCACCTCTTGCTGGAGTACCAATTGCAGTAAAAGATATTTTGGCGCAGAAAGGGATTCCAACCACTGCTGGTTCAAAGATACTTGAAGGTTGGCGTCCGCCATATGACTCAACTGTTGTTGCAAAGTTAAAAGCAGCCGGTGTCGTGATTCTTGGTAAGACAAATATGGATGAATTTGCAATGGGTTCATCAACTGAAAATTCCGCATATGGCACAACCCAAAATCCTTGGGACTTGACTAGAACACCAGGTGGTTCTAGCGGAGGATCTGCCGCAGCAGTGGCTGGATTTGAAGCGCCACTTGCAATTGGAACAGATACTGGTGGATCAATTCGTCAACCCGCAGCACTTACTGGAATTGTTGGAGTGAAACCAACTTACGGCGGCGTCTCTCGTTACGGCGTAATTGCATATTCATCAAGCCTTGATCAAGTTGGACCATTTGGTCGCACAGTTTTAGATACTGCACTTCTACATGAAGTAATTGCGGGACATGATGAACGCGATTCAACAAGTATTAATTCACCTGTTCCACAAGTTGTTGCGGCTGCAAAGCGTCTTGATGTTAAGGGTATGAAAATCGGGGTAATTAAAGAACTTAGCGGCTCTGGTTTCCAAGCAGGAGTTAGTGCGCGCATTAACGAATCAATCGAATTATTGGTAGCTGCTGGTGCTGAAATAGTTGAGGTCTCTTGTCCAAACTTTGAATATGCACTTGCTGCTTATTACTTAATCGCACCATCAGAAGCCTCATCAAACTTAGCGCGCTTTGATTCAATGCGTTATGGCTTGCGTGTTGGCGATGATGGCACTAAAGGCGCTGAAGAAGTTATGAGCGCCACTCGTGAAGCCGGTTTTGGCAAGGAAGTTAAGCGCCGAATCATTCTTGGAACATACGCACTTTCATCTGGTTATTACGATGCTTATTACGGGTCGGCACAGAAAGTTCGCACCCTTGTAAAGCGTGACTTCGAAAACGCATTTACTAAGGCTGATGTTTTAATTTCGCCAGTAACTCCGACAACTGCATTCAAAATCGGGGAGAAGAGCAACGATCCAGTCGCAATGTACCTAAGTGATATCGCAACTATCCCAGTAAATATGGCTGGCATTGGTGGCATGAGCCTTCCAGTTGGGCTTGCGGAAGAAGATGGCTTACCTGTCGGATTACAAATCATGGCGCCACTAATGCAAGATGATCGTTTCTATCGCGTAGGTGGAACCTTAGAGGCGGCGCTACTTTCAAAGTGGGGCAAGCCAATTCTTTCTACCGCACCAGATTTAGCGGTAAAAAAATGACACTCGACTATAAAGGTGCGACGCAAAAATATGAGCCAACCCTTGGCTTAGAAGTTCACGTTGAATTAAATACAAATTCTAAAATGTTCTGCTCTTGTGCAACAGAATTTGGCGCTTCGCCAAATACTCAAACTTGTCCAGTCTGTTTAGGTCTTCCAGGAGCGCTTCCAGTTGTAAATGGAAAAGCGATTGAGAGCACAATTTTAATTGGCCTTGCACTTAACTGTTCGATTGCGCCATATAGCCGCTTTGCCCGCAAGAATTACTTCTATCCAGATATGCCGAAGAATTTTCAAACTTCACAATATGACGAACCAATCTGTGTCGATGGCTATCTAGATGTAGAAATCGAAACGGAAGATGGCCCAAAGACATTTAGAGTTGATATCGAACGCGTTCACATGGAAGAAGACACTGGTAAGTCACTTCACGTTGGTGGCGCAACCGGTCGAATTCATGGCGCAGAATATTCATTGCTTGATTACAACCGCGCTGGAATTCCACTTGTTGAAATTGTTACCAGAATTATTCCGGGCACTGGAAAATATGCACCACAAGTTGCCCGCGCTTATGTAACCCAACTTCGTGACATTCTTCGCGCTCTCGGTGTCAGCGATGTAAAGATGGAACAAGGTTCACTTCGTTGTGATGCCAACGTTTCTCTAGCCCCGATTGGTAGTGGATTACTCGGTACTCGAAGTGAAACTAAGAATGTGAATTCGCTGCGTTCTGTGGAACGCGCACTCACCGGTGAAATTGAACGTCAAGCAAATCGTTTAGAAGCGGGGATGCGCATTATTCAAGAGACTCGACATTTCTTAGAAGAGAGCGGCCTAACTCGGCCAGGACGTTCTAAAGAGCAGGCTGAGGATTATCGTTATTTTCCAGAACCAGATTTAGTCCCAGTAACTCCTGATGCTAAATGGATTGAAGAGCTGCGCGCAAAGTTGCCAGAAAATCCGGCTGATCGCCGCAAGCGGTTACAGAAAGAGTGGAACGTTCCCGATTCAGAGATGACATCACTTATAAATGCCGAACTTGTAGATGTTGTCGAAGAGACAATCAAACTTGGCGCAGAACCAACCCGCGCTCGGACTTGGTGGCTTGGTGAGATTTCTCGTCTTGCAAATGAGAAGGAAGTCGCACCTACCTCTCTTATTACAACTACATTTGTTGCCGAAATAATTGCGCTAATTTCTAGTGGCGATCTCACAGATAAGTTGGCTCGCCAAGTTGTTGAAGGCGTTGTAAATGGTGAAGGTTCACCAGCAGAAGTTATTGAAAAACGTGGGCTAAAAGTTGTATCTGATGATTCAGCGTTAATGGTTGCTATTGCGGCTGCAATTGCCGCCCAACCTGACACTGCAGAGCGCATTCGTGGTGGAAATATTCCAGCAGCGGGCGCTTTAATCGGCGCAGTAATGAAAGCCACTGGTGGTCAGGCTGACGCAGCGAAGGTTCGCGAACTATTATTAAGACACCTGGGTCAAGGTTAGGTCAAGGATAGGTCAAGGTTAGGTCAAGGATAGGAAACGTAGATGAGTAATCCAATGAAGCCGCGTTCCGGTTTAGTCACTGATGGAATAGAGCGCGCACCTGCACGTGGAATGTTGCGAGCAGTTGGAATGAAGGACGAAGACTTCGCTAAGCCACAAATTGGAATTGCATCATCTTGGAATGAAATCACTCCTTGCAATCTCTCATTAGATCGTCTGGCAAAAGCGTCAAAAAAAGGGGTCATTGAAGCAGGTGGCTTCCCAATGCAATTCGGAACTATTTCAGTTTCCGATGGAATTTCAATGGGCCACGAAGGTATGCACTTCTCACTTGTATCTCGAGAGGTAATCGCAGATTCTGTTGAAACAGTTATGCAGGCCGAACGTTTAGATGGAATGGTTACTTTTGCTGGTTGCGATAAATCCTTACCCGGAATGATGATGGCTGCTGCACGTATCGATGTTGCATCAGTATTTGTTTACGCCGGAACAACTCTGGCCGGTTCGGTTGACGGTAAAGATGTAACAATCATTGACGCCTTTGAAGCTGTAGGCGCCTGTGCTCGCGGGCTAATTACCGAAGAGCAAGTGGATAAAATTGAACGCGCTATCTGCCCTGGTGAAGGTGCTTGTGGTGGCATGTTTACCGCGAATACTATGGCTGCTATCGGTGAAGCAATTGGCCTCTCACTTCCTGGCTCTGCATCACCTGCCGCAGTAGATCGTCGTCGCGATGATTACGCAGTTAAATCTGGCGCTGCAGTTGTCGAATTAATTCGCAAGGGAATCACAACGCGTCAAATCTTGAGTAAAAAAGCCTTTGAAAATGCAATCACAATACTTATGGCGCTCGGTGGTTCGACAAATGCCGTTCTGCATTTACTTGCAATCGCAAATGAAGCCGAAGTTGAATTAACTCTTGAAGATTTCCATCGCATTGGTTCTAAAGTTCCACTACTTGGAGACTTAAAACCATTTGGTAAATATGTAATGACCGATATAGATCGCGTTGGTGGAATTCCAGTTGTACTTCGGGCGCTGCTCGATGCTGGCCTACTTCATGGTGATTGTTTAACGGTTACGGGCAAGACCATGGCCGAAAATTTGGCGGATATAGCTCCACTTGATCCAGATGGTGAAGTTCTTCACGCAATTAAATCTCCAGTTTCAACAGCGGTAGGAATCACGATTCTTGGCGGTTCACTTGCTCCAGATGGTGCGGTTTGTAAAACTGCGGGAATCGGTGTTGAAAAATTTGAAGGACCAGCTCGAGTATTTGAACGCGAACAGCTTGCAATGGATGCGCTGCAAGATGGAACTATTAAAGCTGGCGATGTTGTTGTAATTCGCTACGAAGGTCCAAAGGGCGGACCAGGTATGCGCGAAATGTTAATGATTACTGGTGCGATAAAAGGTGCTGGTCTTGGTAAATCAACTCTGCTATTAACTGATGGTCGCTTCAGTGGTGGCAGTACTGGATTATGTGTTGGCCACGTCGCACCAGAGGCTGTCGATGGTGGTCCGATTGCATTTATTAAAGATGGCGATTTAATTCGCATTGACACAGTTGCTCGCACCTTAGATCTCTTGGTGGACGAAGCAGAAATGGTTGAACGTCGCAAGAATTTCAATCCAATCCCGCACAAATATAAGCGTGGGGTATTAGCGAAATATTCAAAGGTTGTGGGGTCGGCTTCCAAGGGTGCGGTCTGCGGTTAAATAGTGAGATTTTCTTCCCCGGGGTTGACCAAATCCAAAGGTCAGGAGAGAATTCAGGTATGACTTCAGTCGTGGTAATTGGTGAGCGCACGCTCTAGTGAATAACTAGTCCGTGTGCTACCCCTCAGTGGAAACTGAGGGGTTTCGCATTTCAATTGCGCTTTTAGTTTTGAAGGGAGATGAACATGAGTGAATCAACAAAGATGACGGGGGCGAGTTCGCTCGTCAAAGCGTTAGAAGCAGCTGGCGTAGATGTCATGTTCGGCATCCCAGGCGGTGCAATTCTGCCGGCTTACGATCCAATATTTGATAGCAAGATTCGCCACATCTTAGTTAGACACGAACAAGGCGCTGGACATGCTGCAACTGGATACGCCCAAGCAACTGGTCGCGTTGGTGTTTGCATTGCAACTTCAGGACCCGGAGCAACAAACTTAGTCACACCACTTGCCGATGCTCAGATGGACTCCGTACCAATCGTTGCGATCACTGGTCAAGTTGCATCTGGTGCAATCGGAACTGATGCCTTTCAGGAAGCAGATATTCGCGGCATATCAATGCCGATTACAAAGCATTCATTCCTAGTTACCAATCCAGCAGATATTGCACGCAGCATCGCTGAAGCTTTTTACATTGCAAGTACTGGACGACCTGGCGCGGTTCTGGTTGACATTGCAAAAGATGCACTTCAAATGCAGACTGAATTTAATTATCCAACTTCAATAAATCTTGGTGGCTACAATCCAAAGTTAGATGCAACCCCAGAATCAATACGTGATGCTGCAGCGCTAATTGCGCAATCCAAGGCCCCAGTTCTTTACATTGGCGGCGGCGCAATAAAGGCGCAAGCCCACAAGGAGCTTTTAAAGCTTGCCGAACTTACTGGCGCACCTGTGGTGACAACACTTATGGCACGCGGTGCCTTCCCAGATTCACATCCACAACACCTTGGTATGCCTGGTATGCATGGAACAGTTGCTGCTGTTACTGCGCTTCAGAAAGCAGATTTATTAATAACACTTGGTGCTCGTTTTGATGATCGCGTTACTGGAAAACTTTCAACATTTGCGCAAAATGCAAAGATTATTCACGCCGATATTGACCCTGCTGAAATTGGCAAGAATCGTCGCGCTGACGTCGCGCTTATTGGTGATCTTCGTCTTACGATCGAAGCCTTAATTCCCGCAATCAAGAGTGAATTCAAGAAGAACCAACCAGATATCTCTGCCTGGTTAACTCAAGCTTATGGCTGGCGCGATAGATTCCCACTTGGTTATGACCATCCAACTGATGGCAGTGTTTCACCACAATATGTAATTGAAAGAATTGGAAAAATATCTGGACCAGATGCAATCTATGTTGCAGGTGTCGGCCAACATCAGATGTGGGCGTCACAATTTATTTCATATGAGAAACCGCGTACTTGGTTGAACTCTGGCGGTCTTGGAACAATGGGATATGCCGTTCCTGCTGCAATGGGCGCAAAAGTTGGCGCACCTGACACAACTGTTTGGGCGATTGATGGCGATGGCTGTTTCCAGATGACTAATCAAGAGTTAGTTACCTGCGCGCTAAATAATATTCCAATCAAAGTTGCAGTAATTAATAATGAAAGTTTAGGCATGGTTCGCCAGTGGCAGACTCTGTTTTACAACGAGCGTTATTCAAATACCGAACTTCATTCAAAGCGTATTCCTGATTTTGCAAAGCTTGCTGAAGCTATGGGTTGCGTTGGCTTGACTTGTGATTCAACTGAAGATGTAGATAAGACAATTGCAAAAGCGATGGAGATCAATGATCGCCCAGTTGTTGTGGACTTTAGCGTTCATCGTGATGCAATGGTCTGGCCGATGGTTGCTGCTGGAACTTCAAACGATGGCATTGTTAATGCCCGTTCCCTTGCACCTATCTGGGATTCACAGGAGCTATAAATGGCACAATCACATCCAGATTCACCGTCATCATCTACCTCAATCTTAAAGGTTCGTACGCTCTCGGTTTTAGTTGAGAATAGTCCGGGCGTACTTGCTCGAATCTCTTCACTATTTTCGCGTCGTGGATACAACATCGATTCGCTCGCTGTTGGACCAACAGAGAACCCAAACTTCTCTCGAATGACAATTGTCATAAATGTTGAAGATCATGCGCTTGAACAAGTGATCGCACAATTGGATAAATTGATTAACGTAATCAGCATTACCGAGCTAGACCCTGTTGTCTCAGTTCAACGTGAACTCTTGTTGGTTAAGGTTTCAACCGATGAGAAAACTCGCTCTCAAGTTCTTGAGACGGTCCAGCTATTTCGCGCCAAGGTTGTAGATGTTGCACAGGATGCCGTCACTATTGAGGCCACTGGCAATACCGAGAAAATCTCAGCTCTGCTTCGTGTCCTAGAACCATTTGGCATCTTGGAACTGATCCAATCAGGCTTAGTTGCGATGTCTCGAGGGCTAAAACCAGGCTCGATTTCAGAAGATAAGAAATAAAAAATAGGCTTACCCCCAGTATTAACAGAACCTAAGCAAATCAACTACCAGGAAGAGGAAGGTCATAAAAGTGGCAACCCAGTATCACGACGAAGATGCCGATCTATCAATTATCCAATCAAAGAAGGTTGCAGTAATTGGATACGGCTCACAAGGACATGCACACGCTCTTTCACTTCGCGATAGCGGAGTCGATGTTCGAGTTGGTTTAGCAGAAGGTTCAAAGTCTCGTGCGAAAGCAGAAGCAGAAGGACTTCGCGTTCTATCTGTTGTTGATGCAGTTAAAGAGGCAGATGTAGTTATGTTGCTTGCACCAGATCACGTGCAACGCCATATCTATAACGATTCAATTAAGCCAAACATTAAGCCAGGAGCAGCGCTCTTCTTCGGTCATGGATTTAATATTCGATTTGGTTACATCAAACCAGAAGCGAATATCGATGTTGCAATGGTTGCACCAAAGGGCCCTGGTCACTTAGTACGTCGTGAGTACTCAGCAGGTCGCGGCGTTCCAGTTTTGGTTGCGGTCGAACAAGACTCAACGGGAAGCGCTTGGCCACTAACACTTTCATATGCCAAAGCACTTGGTGGATTACGCGCAGGCGGAATTCTTACAACATTTACTGAAGAGTGTGAGACCGATCTATTCGGCGAGCAAGCCGTTTTATGCGGTGGCGCTTCACAGTTAGTTCAATATGGTTTTGAAACTTTAATTGAAGCGGGATACCAGCCAGAAGTTGCATACTTCGAATGTCTACACGAACTCAAGTTGATTGTTGACTTGATGTACGAAGGTGGAATTGCAAAGCAACGTTGGTCAGTTTCTGACACTGCTGAATATGGAGATTACATCTCTGGCCCTCGAGTAATCGATGCCAGCGTAAAAGCAAATATGAAAGCAATTTTAGCCGATATTCAAAATGGAACATTTGCTCAGCGCTTCATTGACGATCAAGATGCCGGTGCACCAGAATTTAAAGCACTTCGTGCAAAGGGGGAGGCTCACCCAATCGAAGCTGTTGGCCGTGAACTTCGCAAGATGATGTCATGGGTCAAGGGCGACAACAAAGATGATTATCAGGAAGGTGCTGCTGCGCGTGGCTAAACCTTCTGTTTCAACCAGACCAATTGTTTTAATTGCAGAAGAACTAAGCCCAGCAACGTTAGATGCGTTAGGGCCAGATTTTGAAGTACGCAACTGTGATGGCGCAGATCGCGGGCAATTACTTGCCGCACTTGCTGCCGGAGTAGATGCCGTATTAATTCGTTCTGCAACAAAGATGGATGCCGAAGCAATCGCTGCGGCTAAGGGTTTGAAAGTTATTGCGCGTGCCGGAGTTGGGCTAGATAATGTTGACATTCCTGCTGCAACTGCTGCAGGTGTCATGGTTGTTAATGCACCAACATCAAATATTGTCAGCGCTGCCGAATTAGCAATCTCATTGCTTATGGCAACTGCTCGCTTTATCTCCCCAGCACATGCGGCGCTTCGCAATGGCAAGTGGGCACGTTCTAAGTACACCGGCGCTGAACTATTCGAGAAAGTTCTTGGAATTGTGGGCTTTGGTCGCATCGGACAATTAGTTGCAGCTCGCATGCAAGCATTTGGAATGGATGTAGTTGCTTACGATCCATATCTACAACCTGCGCGCGCCGCTCAACTTGGTGTTCGACTAGTCGAACTTGATGAATTATTAAAAATATCTGACTTTATAACAATTCATCTACCAAAGACTAAAGAGACTGCGAACTTAATCGGTGTTGAAGCACTTAAAAAAGTTAAGCCAACGGTTCGTATTATCAATGCGGCACGAGGTGGCGTACTTGATGAGGCAGCGTTATTTGATGCACTAACACAAGGACGCGTTGCTGGTGCTGGTCTTGATGTTTATGTAACTGAACCTTGCACTGATTCACCGTTATTCCAATTGGATAACGTTGTTGCAACTCCACACCTTGGCGCATCTACGGATGAAGCTCAAGAGCGCGCAGGCATTGCTGTTGCAGTCTCAGTTCGCAAAGCGCTTTCTGGTGAACTTGTACCCGATGCAGTGAATGTTAAGGGTGGCGCAATCCATGAAGAGATTCGCCCAAGTTTGCCGCTCGTTGAAAAAATGGCCCAAATTGCAACCGCTCTAGCTGGTGAACTACCAGTCTCAATGGAGGTTCAAGTACGTGGTGATATTTCAGAACATGATTCATCAGTTCTTGCAACGAGCGCACTTAAGGGCGCCTTGATTGCAACTGGCGCAGAAGATGTTACTTATGTGAATACTCCAGCGCTTGCTGAAGCACGTGGCATGAGTTCATCTGTAAATACTGACCCAGAGAGTCCAGAATATCGCAGCATGATTTCATTGCGTGCAGCGTTAAATGATGGCCGAATTGTTATCGTAAATGGAACTCTTATGGGTATTCGTAAAGTTGAAAAAATCATCGCTGTTGATGAATTCGATCTAGACCTTGCTCCAACTGAGAAT
>Ga0163199_1000243_pt1 | contig 34718 bp, 41 predicted proteins | sample PL_2010_150m_FD_113537 | JGI IMG/M metagenome (GOLD analysis project Ga0163199, IMG submission 113537) | Freshwater microbial communities from Powell Lake, British Columbia, Canada to study Microbial Dark Matter (Phase II) - PL_2010_150m | ecosystem: Environmental > Aquatic > Freshwater > Lake ...
CGACATACTCTGCATGGGGAAATAGCATGAAACTCAAGGAAGTTGGTGAAGACAACAATGTGCTGTTGATCGAGCTGAACGAAGATAACCTGGATGCCAGCAATGCGCGTGAGTTCAGGGACGCCATACAACTCATGATGCGCGATCGGACGCGGGTTGTGCTGGACATGGCAGGTGTCAGGTTTGTCGACAGCTCCGGTCTGGGCGCATTGATTTCCTGTCTGCGTTTGCTCAATGGCAGAGAAGGCGATTTCAAGCTCTGCGCCATGTCCAAGCCGGTGCGCGCGCTGTTTGAACTGATGCGCATCGACCGGGTTTTCGCTATCCACAATACGCGCGACGAGGCAGTCAGGTCTTTTGCCTGACCCAAGACTTTGGCGGCTCTGGATCCCGGTCTGGCAAACATGATGCGGCTTTCTGCGAACGTCTGGGGGCGGCCATGGGTGTTGGCTCTGCTGGTCTGCTTTGGCCAGTCCTGTGTCCCGCCGGCCGTGGCGGGACCGGTATCCGATCGGGTCAAGGCGGCCAAGGTGCTGCGCGTCTGCATCTGGCCTGAATACTACGGCATTACCTTTCGCAATCCCCGCAATCACCAACTCGACGGCATCGATATTGATCTGTCCACCGAGTTGGCCAGGGATGTGGGGGCTCGACTCGAGTATGTAGAGACTTCGTTTTCCAGGCTGATCGTTGATCTGCTTGATGATCGTTGTGATGTGGCGATGTTTGCGGTTGGTATCACGGCGCAGCGTCAGCAATCGCTGAAATTTACCCAGCCCTACTTGCAGAGTGACATCTATGGCGTGACGACCCGTGGTAGCCGCAGCATCAGCAGTTGGGACGATATCGACAAACCGGGGATTCAGGTTGCAGTTCAGGCCGGAACGTTCATGGAGCCCGTGATGACGGCCGCCCTCAAGCAGGCCAAACTGGTCGTGATTCGTCCTCCCTTGACGCGTGAGCAGGAGCTTGAATCGGGTCGTGTCGATGTTTTCATGACGGATTACCCCTACAGTCGGCGTCTGATGGCCAGTGCCGACTGGGTTCGTCTGGTGTCGCCGCCCAAGCCGTTCAACATCATTCCGTATGCCTATGCTGTCAAACCGGGTGACCCGGAGTGGCTGGCACAGATCGATCAGTTTGTCGCTCGCATCAAGAGCGATGGACGCCTTGAAAGAGCGGCCAGGAAGTACGGCCTGAGTGAAATTGTTGTGGCAAGATAAGGTCATCGTGTCAGATCACGCAGCGCCGATGGCATCGCCCCTGCAGGTCTGGTTGACCAGTGCCCATCTGATTGGCATTGCCTGTTTGTTGTCGGTACTGGTGATCGCCCTGAGCATGGCCTTCATTGACCGGGCGAGAAGCGACAAGCGCTCGGAAAATCTCCTGCAATTGCAACAACTGGCCAAGCTGATGGCTCGCCAGTCAGCCACTGACATCAGCGCCGTGGAGTCGATGCTGATGGTGCTGGCTTCGACGGATCGTGACTTACGTAACCCGCGCCAGCCCGGTCAACTCGACCCGCTGATCGAAAGTGTGGTGCGCAGTTACCCCCAATTGAGAAGCCTGTCTGTCATCAACGAAGAAGGCCTTGTTCTGGCAAGCAGTTCACGTGCGAATGTCGGCCTTTCGGTCCAACTGGCTTTGTTTGGTGTTGCTCCCCTTGACGCCTCCAAGGTGGTGATGGGTCAGATGCTGGAGGGTCGAGACCTGGCAGACCTTGCGCGCAGAGCACCCGGCGTCTCCAGGTTGACTGTATGGCCGATGCTGATTCGACTGAGTACTGCGGCGGGTCAGGGGCAGACACTGGTGGCGCTGATCAATGCCGACTATTTCAGCTCCGTTTATGAGGCTTCAGCCAACGATCCAACCGTGCGGGTCGCGCTGGTCGGCTACGATGGTGAACTGTTGGTGGCGACCCGCAATACGGTACGCCCCATCGGCAGTTCATTGCGTGCGCTGCGGCTGTTTAGCGAATTCCTGCCAAGCCGGGAGTGGGGCAGCTATGTTGGTGCAGGGTTCGATGAGGAAAACGCCGCAACGGCATTTTCTGTATTGCCACAGTGGCCGATGGCTCTGATCGTTGAGTCCTCCCTTCATGACGTCATGCGTGATGTGGTGCGGGTTGAGAGATGGACCCTGGGTCTGGCCGCGACGGCCTTGCTTGTGATCATGGCATTGACCCTGCTTACCACGCGCAGCCTGAAGCGTCACCAGGCCATCAACGAGGAGTTGCATCAGGCGGTTTATGCCAGCGAAGCGCGTCAGCGCGCGATGTTCGAGTCGTCCATCGACGGTATCTTGACGGTGGACTCCGTTGGTCGCATTGTGGCCGTCAATCCGGCTGCGCAGAGCATTTTCGGGAGAGCGGATGCGGAACTCGTCGGCAAACTGCTGCATGAGTTCATGGTGCCCACGCACTTGCGGCAGCATCACCAGGACGGTCTGGAACGTTTTCTCAGGAGCGGCGACGGCCCGGTGCTTGAGCGCCTGAGCAGGCGCATCGAAACCGTGGGCATGCGTGCCGATGAAAGTGTTTTTCCGATCGAGCTGACGATTGTGTCGCTGCAGGTTCATGGGCAACTGTTCTTTACCGTTTCAGTACGTGACATCAGCGAAAAGAAGGATAACGAGAGAGAAAAGGCCGATCTGTTACTGAAGTATCGGGAACTGACCACCGACCTGGAGCGCCAGAAGATGGCCCTTGACGAGCACGCGATCGTCGGTATCGAGGACGTTGAAGGAACCATCATCTATGCGAACGACAAACTGGTTCAGATTTCCGGATTTGCCAGAGAAGAACTGCTAGGCAGGAAGTACTTCGAGTTTCGCGAGCACCTGAATCCGGTGGCATATGCTGAAATGCGTTCTGCCCAGGCGCTCGGGTCGATCTGGCACGGGGAGTTGTCGCTGCGCCGACGTGATGGCGGTAAGTACTGGGTTTCCAGTACCACCGTTCCGGTGCCGAACCAGGACGGCAGCATCCGGCAGTACATCACCATACAAACCGATATCTCTTTGTTGCGTCAGGCTGAAATCGCCCTGGCGCAAGCCAGTGAGAGGGAACTGGAGATTGGTACCCGAATCCAGCAGTCGCTGTTGGCGCCGAGTCCTTTGCGGCAGTTGAGCGACCTCTGGATGAGCAGTTTCAATCAGGCTTCCAAAGGAATTGATGGCGACTTTGTTGAGGTGATTCAAGTCGGTGAAGATTGCGTGGACATCATTGCAGGCGATGTCATGGGCAAGGGGGTGCCGGCGGCGTTGATGGGCGCCGCCACCAAATTGCAGTTCAGTCGGTCCATGGCAGAACTGCTGGCCACGCAGAAGTCAGGGCAGGAAGCGCCACAACCGATCGCCATCGTGTCTTTGGTGCATCAGGCGATGACACCGCATCTGCAGGCACTGGACGCCTTCGTCACACTGTCTTACGTCAGGATTGATCGGGTCCGCAAGGTCATTACCTGGGTCGGCTGTGGTCACGAGGAATCGCTTGTGATTCATGCGGATGGCCAAACGCTGTTGTTGCCCAACCAGCATCCTCCCTTGGGAGTGCTGGATCAGCTTGAGCTCAATCAAGACCAGGTGCCACTGGCCGCTGGCGACGCCTTGTTCTTGTGCTCTGACGGCTTGGCTGACGCCATTTTGCCCAACGGAGAGAGGATAGGACGGGAGTCGATTAACCAGACGGTGCGCAAGCTGGTGCGGGAACACCCGACACCCGGGGCGGTATTGCACTGCCTGCGTCGCGACCTGCTGCCGAGCGAGGTCAGTATCAATGATGATGTCTCGCTACTCCTGGTGATGCAGGCACCCGCGAACAGCGGCAGGGTCCGGTGCGAACTGCTTATTGACATGACGTCCTTGCGTGCGTTGCGCGCGTTTGTAAGGCAGCAGGCCATGCGATCCGGGATGACAGATACGGAGGCGGCGATCATTGAAGTCGCCAGCGTCGAGATTTTTACCAACATCGTTCGCCACGCCAGAGGATTGCTGCCGGGAGCGTCGGTCGAACTGGTGGCTCACTCCTCGGGCCAGGAATTCATCCTGGAGGTGATCCATCTAGGGGAGGCATTTGTGCCTCCCGACGAACTTGTCGAAACCAACTTCGACATCTTCCCGGAAGGGGGCTTTGGTTTGATGATTATTCGCAAAGCCTGCGATCGCGTCGAGTACCTTCACCACATGGGTGTCAATACCATACGCATGAGTCGCTATATCGAGGTCTGATTTCTTCTCATTCCTCTTCGTGCAACAGGCTCAGCCCAATGGCACCGCGCCGGCGCAGCCAGGGGCTGGGACGATAGCGCGGGTCGCCATAGACGGTCTGCATGTTGAACAGGACTTCGAGCACGTTGGTGGGTCCGTACAGGTTACCCATGGCCAGCGGACCGATCGGGTAGCCCAGACCGAGGGTGACGGCGGTTTCAAGATCGGCCGGCGAGCAGACGCTTTGCTGGCACATGTCGCTGGCGATGTTGACGATGGTCGCCACCACGCGTTGGCTGACGAAGCCGCCGCTATCGCGAATCACGCTGACCGCCTTGCCGTCGCGTGCCATCAGGGCGTGGGCCGCGCGGCGCATGTCAGCACGGGTGGCAGGGTTGGTCGCCAGCACCCGGCGTTTGGTAGTGGCATCGTCCACCAGCATGTCGATACCGATGGTGCGCGCCGGGTCGAGGCGCTCGACCACGGCCACAGTGGTGATATCAAACCCTAGGGGTGCGACCAAGGTCAGGGCTTGTGCGGAAGGCGCAGCACCGGTTTCGATCCGGGCGCCCAGATTCTTGAGTAACAACAGCAGTTCGGCGCGCCGCGCCGCCCGGGGCGACAGCCAGACCGGCGGCATTTCGTCGACCTGCGGCACGGCTGGCTCCGCACTGATTTGTGCCGCACCACCCACGTATTTGTAAAAGCCTTCGCCCACCTTTTTTCCGACCACACCACCGGCCAAGCGCTGCGCCGTGATGATGCTGGGGCGATAGCGTGGCTCTTCAAAATACTGGTGATAAATCGATTCCATTACCGGATGCGAAACGTCAAGCGCGGTCAGGTCCATCAATTCAAAGGGGCCGAGCTTGAAACCGATCTGGTCTTTCAGAATGCGGTCAATGGTGGCGAAATCGGCCACACCTTCGCTGACGATGCGCAGCGCCTCGGTGCCGTAGCCACGACCGGCATGGTTGACGATGAAGCCCGGGCTGTCATTGGCCTGCACCGGCGTGTGCCCCATTTGCCTGGCGTAGGCCGCCAGATCGGTGCAGACGTTGGCGCTGGTCTTGAGCCCGGCGATGACCTCGACCACCTTCATCAGTGGCACCGGGTTGAAGAAGTGATAGCCGGCAAACTGCTGCGGGCGCTTCAGTTGGGCGGCAATCGCAGTGACCGACAGGGACGAGGTGTTGGTGACCAACACCGCGCTCGGTTCAACGATGCTCTCAAGCTCGGCGAACAGTTTGGTCTTGACATCCAGGCGCTCGACCACCGCTTCGACAATCAAGTCGCTTGAGGAGAGTTCAGCGAGCGTGCCGGCGCATTGAAGACGCGCCTTGTACTGGGCGGTCTGCTCCGGGTTGAGGCGACCCTTCTCGCAAAGCTTGTCCCATTGGGCGAAAACTGCCGCCTGGGCAGCTTGTGCTGTACCGGATTGCATATCGAACAGCTTGACGCTGCTGCCGGCTTGCACTGCAATCTGGGCAATGCCGCGACCCATGGCGCCGGCACCGACGATGCCGAGATTGGAAAATATTGGTTTCATGCGCTCAATTATGACTCGCTGCCAGGCTGGTCATTCCATGCTTGAATCTGCTGTGACACAATGAGCTGTTGCCTGATTCCCTTGCGCTGCGGGTGTGCAGTTCCAACCCTTGATTTGAAAATTCCATGACCCTCAAGCTATGCGGTTTCTCGGCCAGTAACTACTACAACAAGATCAAACTCCAGTTGCTGGAGAAGGAAGTTCCGTTTGAGGAAGAACTGGTTTGGGTCGGCAATTCTGAGGCGGCTCTGCTGCAGCGCTCCCCGCTAGGAAAAGTCCCTTTCCTGGAAACGCCGGAGGGTCCGATTTCGGAATCCATGGCATGCGCCGAATACATCGAAGCCGCGTTTCCCCAGAACCCCTTGCTGCCGTCGGACCCTTATGCAGCGGCCAAGGTGCGCGAGTTGATCATCTACAGCGAACTGCATCTTGAGTTGGTGGCGCGCCAACTTTATCCAGAGGCATTTTTTGGAGGCAAAGTCAGTGACAGCACCAAGGAACGGACTTACAAGCAGCTCGTCAAAGGCGTGGCCAGTTTTTCCAGGTTGACTCGGTTCGCACCCTATATTGCAGGCTCGCAATTGACGTTGGCCGACTGCGCCGCCGTTGCGCATCTGCCGCTGGTGGCCAGCGTCAGCAAGCTGATCTACGGCCAGGACGTGCTGGCAGGCTTGCCGCTGAAAGATTACTTGCGAGCGATGAATGAGCGCGCGAGTGTGCGCAAAGTCAACACTGATCGCAAAGCCAACACCGAGCTATTGATGAAGCTCAATGCATCGAAAAAATAGTGGCCACCCGTTTCAGCGCCGAACCTGCAGGGCACCCGGATTGACGATGTTGGTAGGTGTGCCCTTGATGAAATTGATGACGTTGTCAAAGGCCGCGCCAAAGTACATTTCGTAACTGTTTTGCTCAACGTAGCCGATGTGCGGCGTACAAATGCAGTTCTCGATGCGCAACAAGGCATGACCCTGCAAAATCGGTTCGGTTTCGAATACATCGACTGCCGCCATACCGGGGCGTCCCCGATTGAGTGCGCTGATCAGGGCTTCGGGTTCGATCAACTCGGCGCGCGAGGTGTTGACCAGCAGTGCCGTTGCTTTCATGCGCGCCAGATCGTCCAGGCGAACCAGGCCGCGGGTCTCATCGACCAGTCGAAGATGCAGGGAGAGCACGTCGCATTGAGAGAAAAAATCGTCGCGGCTGGCGGCCGCCGCAAACCCGTCGAGTACCGCTTTTTCGCGTGACGGCGTCTGCCCCCAGATGACAACGTGCATGCCAAACGCCTTGCCGTATTGCGCCACCAGTTGGCCGACCTTTCCGTAACCCCAGATGCCAAGCGTCTTGCCTTTGAGGACGACGCCCAGGCCGAAATTCGCCGGCATGGAGCCAGCCTTGAGTCCGGATTGTTGCCACGCGCCGTGCTTGAGATTGCCTATGTACTGCGGCAGGCGGCGCATGGCCGCCATGATGAGCGCCCAGGCCAACTCGGCCGGAGCCACCGGTGAACCAGTACCTTCGGCGACCGCAATGCCACGCTCGGTGCAGGCGTTCACGTCAATGTGCGAGCCGACCCGTCCGGTTTGTACAATCAGTTTGAGCTTGGGCAGTTTCTCGATCAGCGGGCGCGGCATGTGTGTCCGCTCGCGTGTCAGAACAATGACGTCAGCATCCTTGAGTCGAAATGACAACTGACCCAGTCCTTTCACGGTGTTCGTATAAACCTTGGCCGGGTAGGGTTCTAGCTTGGCGGCGCATTCGAGCTTGCGAACTGCATCCTGGTAATCGTCAAGAATCACAATATTCATAAGTTGATATTGTGCCTTGGCATTTCCTTGGCACCCTGCTGGCGCCACTCCGAAAGAAGAATCAGTGCAGCGCTGCGAGCCGATCCAGTTCCGCGCAGACATCGGCCATGCGGCCCGAGATGGTCATGCGACCAACATGCGTTGGCGCCTGACCGGCTTCGAGAATGCGTACGACTCGAAGTGGTTTGTGAACCGAGGGGGCGAGCTTCAGCTGTGCAGCGGCGACCCGATGCCGCGCTGCGGGTCTGGGCGCCGGACTGGGCCGCAAACCGCGCCACCAGGTGTGCAATGGAGACAGGACGCCGGGAATGGCAAACAGGGCAAGACTCATTTGAATTATTCCGTCGAAAACAGTTGGTGTGCTTACATCAGCATGGTGTTGCGGATGAGGCCAACAGCCAGACCCTCAATTTCGAAGGGCTCGCCGGGCTCCACCACAATGGTCTGGTAATCCGGGTTTTCCGGGTGCAGTTCAATCAGGTTCTTGTTGCGCCTGAAGCGCTTGACCGTCACTTCGTCGCCCAGTCGCGCCACGACGATCTGCCCATTCTTTGCGTCCTTGGTGGACTGCACCGCCAGCAGGTCACCGTCCATGATGCCGGCATCGCGCATCGACATGCCCCGCACCTTGAGCAGATAGTCAGGCTTGCGCTGAAACAGACTGCTCTCCAGGTAATAGGTTTGATCGATGTGCTCTTGCGCCAGAATCGGAGAGCCGGCGGCCACGCGTCCAATCAGTGGCAAGGCCAGTTGGGCCAGACTCGGGAGTTGGAAGGAGTACTGCTTGTTGCGCGATTCATTGATTGAGCGCAATGCTTCGCTCTTGAGGCGGATGCCGCGCGAAGTGCCACTGACCAGTTCAATCACGCCTTTGCGTGCCAGCGCCTGCAGATGCTCTTCGGCCGCATTGGCCGACTTGAACCCCAGTTCAGTGGCGATTTCGGCCCGCGTTGGCGGGGCGCCGGTGCGCGCGATGGCGCTCTGTATGAGGTCCAGAATCTGCTGCTGACGGGCTGTCAGTTTGGGGCTTTCAAGCATGGCGACTCCTTGGTATTTGGGCGGGGCTTGCTGTTGGTCTATACACACTGGTTTGATATCCAGTAACTGTATTTTTAACCAGTTTTGAAAAGAATGCAAGCAATCGCGAAAAATATTTACCAAGGGCCGCTGCTGGCCCGCTTGCGGTGATCAGCTCACCAGTGCTGCGAAGGCACGCGCCGAAATTTCGTTGACGTCACCCGTGCCGCTGATGGCGCGGTATTTGGGGGCTGCAGCGGGCTCTGCCTTGGCCCAACTGGCGTAGTATTCCACCAGAGGACGGGTTTGAGCGCTGTAGACCGCAAGGCGCTTCTTGACAGTTTCTTCCTTGTCATCGGCACGCTGAATCAGGGCTTCACCCGTGATGTCGTCCAAGCCGGCGACCTTTGGCGGATTGAACTTGACGTGGTAGGTGCGCCCCGACGGTGCGTGCGAGCGTCGCCCGCTCATGCGCTCGATGATGGCGTCAAAAGGCACATCAATTTCCAGTACGTAATCGAGTTTGACGCCGGCTGCCTTCATGGCGTCGGCTTGGGGGATGGTGCGTGGAAACCCGTCAAACAGGAAGCCGCCGGCGCAGTCTGGCTGGGTAATGCGCTCTTTCACCAGATTGATGATCAGTTCGTCGCTCACCAGTCCCCCCGCATCCATTATTTGCTTTGCCTCGATGCCCAGTGCCGTGCCGGCCTTGACGGCAGCGCGCAGCATGTCGCCGGTGGAGATTTGCGGAATCCCGTATTTTTGGCAGATGAAGGTGGCTTGCGTACCTTTGCCAGCGCCGGGCGCGCCCAACAGGATAAGTTTCATGACGATCTTTCGAACAATTGAAAATCAGGCCGCATTGTTCAGCGTACTTCCAGACCGATCACAATGCCTTGTTGCTTCGAAGAATAGCACGTCGCTCAAGCCCGGAAAAGGCGGCGCACCCGCTCCAGATCTTCCGGTGTATCAACGCCAGCGCCGGGGGCCTCCTGCGTGACGTGAACTGCAATCCGGTGGCCGTGCCACAAGGCGCGCAGTTGTTCCAGCGATTCAGCCAGTTCCATCGGTGCCTGGGACAGAGTTGGAAATCTGCGAAGGAAGCCGACCCGATAGCCATAGATGCCAATGTGACGCAGCGGCGCGGGGCTGGGCAGGCAAGCTGGCCGATCGCGCGAGTGAGGGATAGGAGCTCGACTGAAATAGAGCGCCATGGCGTTGGCGTCCAGCACCACTTTGACGACGTTGGGGTTGCTGAAATCGGCCACGTTATCAATGGCATGTGCCGCCGTGCTCATGCTGGCGGTGGGCTGTTCGCTCAGCAAACGGGCCACCGCCTCTACCAGCGCTGGCGCTATCAGCGGCTCGTCACCTTGCACGTTGATCACGATTTCTTCGTCGCCCAAACTCAGCAACTGACACGCTTCGGCCAGACGATCGCTGCCTGAAGCGTGCTCAGCGTGCGTCAAAACTGCTTCGACCTGATGCAAGCGGCAGGCGTCCATGATTTCGCTGTTGTCCGCGGCCACCACAACACGGACTCTGCGGCCCTTGTGGGCCAGCGAGTCGACGCGCTGCGCGACCCGCACCACCATCGGCAGACCGGCAATATCTGCCAGGGGTTTGTTGGGCAGGCGGGTGGAAGCCAGGCGCGCCGGAATCAGGACTGTGAAATTCAAAGTCCGAGTTCCTCGTCGCTCAAGGTACGCGCCTCGTTCTCCAGCAGGACCGGAATGCCGTCGCGCACCGGGTAGGCCAGGCGCGCGCTGCGGGAGGTCAATTCCTGCTTGTCACGGTCGTATTCAAGAGGGCCTTTGGTGACCGGGCAAACCAGCAATTCAAGAAGTCGTGTGTCCATGGCGAGATGATAGCGCCGCCTTGGAGCGATCACTCAGCAGACCTGAAAGCAGGCTGTCAAGGCGCGCAATGAAGTCCGGCTCCGGTGTGCACAGCAGTGGTATGGCCAGTGCGTCAGGCAGCAGCGGCCACAGCTTCACCGCATCCTTCTCCGTGCAGAGGATGCGATAGGCGCTGTGATCCTGCTTTGACCAGGAGACCAAATCATCATGATCGGGCAGCGCGTCGGTACGAGCCAGCTTCAGACCACTCGCGCGCAACATGGCGAAAAATTCCCCCGGCTTTGCAATTGCCGCCAGTGCCAGTAGCGGCTTGGCGCCGGGCGCCATCAAATCGCTCAGGTCAAGAGCGCTGCCATCGGCTCGCCGGGCATGATCAGCCAGCATGCGCCGGGCGCGAAAACCGGCAAAGGCGGGGTGCTTGCCGGTGTGCAAGACCAGATCCGCTATGCGCGGCCAAGGTTCACGCAGCGGCCCGGCGGGCAGCAAGAAGCCGTTGCCGACGCCACGATCATCAAACACACAGATCTCCAGATCGCGGTGCAAGCCCCAATGTTGCAGTCCATCGTCGCAGACAATAAGCTCGGTCTCAGGATGGCGCTGCAGCAGTGCCCTGGCCGCATCGATGCGTGCCGGAGCGACAAAGACCTTGGCGCCTGTGCTCCTGTGGATCAGTACGGGTTCGTCGCCGACCTCGGCGACGCTGCTGTCCGTAAGCACTTCGCGGCAGTCGCGTTGGCCACGCCCGTAGCCGCGTGAGATGACGCCGATCTTGCGACCGCTGCGCTGCAGGTGTTGTACCAGTGCCATGACGACGGGTGTTTTGCCCGAGCCGCCCGCCACCACATTGCCAACCACAATCACCGGGACGCCAACCCGGCCGGTCTCGAACACCCCAAGCTTGAACAACTGGCGCCGCAGCGATGCCAGGGCGCGATAGAGCAAAGACAGCGGCCACAGCAAACATGCCAGCGCGCCCCTGTGCGCCCAGGCCTCCGTGAGTGATCGATGCAAGGCCGCTCGCTGCGCCGCCATGTTCATGGTTTAGGGCGTTCCGGCCCGCGCCGAGGACTGTGTGGCAAAGGTGATTTGCGTCAGGCCGCTGCGCCGGGCTGCCTCCATGACCGTAACCACGGCCTGGTGTCTGGCGCTGGCATCGGCGCTGATGATCAGCACCGAGTCCTTGCCTGCCTTGGCTGCTTCAAGCAGGGCAGCTGCAAGCGCTTCGACGCTGCGTTCAGGTAGTGGCACTTTGTTGATCGCGTAGGCACCTTCGCTGGTAACGCTGACCAGTACCTCTTTGGCGTGGTCCCGTTGTGCCTGGGCATCAGCGACCGGCAGCTGAAGTTGCAACTCGGTGAACTTGCTGTAGGTGGTGGACAACATCAGAAAGATCAGCACCACCAGCAGGACGTCGATGAACGGAATCAGGTTGATCTCGGGCTCATCGTGGACGCGCGGTCGGAAATTCATGTTGCTCTACTTGCGCAGCGTGTTGAGGTGGCGCGCCAGTCGTTCAGACGCCAGTTCCAGGGTCAGCAGATAGGCATCGATCCGGGCCCGGAAGTAGCGCCAGAAGATGAGCGACGGAATCGCCACAATCAGACCGAACGCCGTGTTGTACAAGGCCACCGAAATGCCGTGCGCCAGTTGTGCCGGGTTGCCTCCCGTGGCACCGCCGGCCGGGCTTTGGGAGCCAAAAATTTCAATCATTCCGACCACCGTGCCAAACAGGCCCATCAGCGGCGCCGCCGAGGCAATCGTGGCCAGTGCGCTCAAATAGCGCTCAAGGCGGTGTGCCACCACGCGACCGACCCCCTCCATGCTGGAGCGAAGGTCGACTTCGCTGCAGCGTGGGTTGCTGTGCAGCGCTCGAAAACCGCTGGCAAGGACCTCGCCGAGCGCGGAGTTCTTCTCCAGTTGGTTGATCACCTCGGGCGCCGGTACCGCCGTGCGCGAAACGCTCAGAACTTCCTGCAGCAAATTCGCTGGTGCAATCTTTTTCGCCTGCAGGCTGATGAACCGCTCGATAACCAGGGCCAAAGCCAGGATGGAGCAGGCAATGAGCGGCCAGATCGGCCAGCCGGCGGCTTGTATGATGGAAAACAAATGCAATCTCCGCACAGATAATGGGCAGCGCGATTATGTCCCAGCCACCTGAATCCGAATTCTCCCCGCCCGCGCCCAAGGTCTGGCGTGTCGACGCCTTGTGCCGCGCTGTTACCGATGCGCTGGAGGCACGTTTCAACCCGGTTTTGGTGCGCGCAGAGGTATCCGGCTTTTCTCGCGCTTCCAGTGGCCACTGCTATTTTTCCCTGAAGGACGAAAACGCCCAGATTCGCTGCGCCATGTTTCGCCGTGCCGCCGGCATGCTCGATTTTTCCCCACGGGATGGGGAACTGGTTGAGTTGTACGGTCGACTGGGCGTCTACGAGGCGCGTGGCGATCTGCAACTGATTGTTGAAAGCATGAGGCAGGCCGGAGCGGGCGCCTTGTTCGAGAAATTTCTCAAGCTCAAGGCCAAGCTGGAGGCGCAAGGACTGTTCGATGCCGCCAGGAAGCGTCCCCTGCCCGTGATGCCGCGCGCCATCGGTGTCGTGACTTCCCTGGGTGCGGCCGCTTTGCATGACGTGATGACGGCTCTGCAGCGGCGCGTGCCGCACATCCCGGTGCTATTGGTGCCGGCCGCGGTGCAGGGCAGCGGCGCGCCAGAAGAGTTGATTCAGGCCCTGTCAAAGCTCTACCTCTTGACGCAGCAGGGCAGTGCGCCCGTTGATGTGATCCTGTTGGTGCGCGGTGGCGGCTCGGCGGAAGACTTGTGGGCCTTCAATGATGAGCGCTTGGCACACACCCTGGTGCAAAGCCCGGTGCCTATCGTTTGTGGTGTGGGGCATGAGACCGACTTCACGATTGCCGACTTCGTGGCTGACCTGAGGGCTCCGACCCCGACGGCTGCCGCCGAACTGGTAGCGCAGCCGCGCGAGGTTTGGCTGGCCAGACTGGACGGTCTGGCGCGGCGCTGCCAACTTGCGGCCTACCGACATATGGACCAGCACAGTCAGCGCCTGGACCTGACAGCGTCACGCCTGGGGCGTCCCTCCGCCCGGGTGGCGCAGCAGCGTCTGCAACTGGCTTCGCGCGCACAGCGACTGAGCTATCTGGCGCTCGATTTTCTGAAGCAAAAGCAGCAGGACCTGCAGCGGGCATCGCTGCGCCTGGGTTTGCTCGACCCCAGTCTGGTGTTGCAGCGTGGCTATGCCTGGCTCACTGACAGTGACGGAAAGACCATCACCAGTGTGCAACAAGCCCGCTCCGGACAGGCGCTGCAGGCAACGCTGGCCGACGGCAAGCTCGATTTGACGGTTGCCGACGCAAACTGAACAAAGTTTCTACAATCAATCATCTTTACCCATCAACCGACGAGGATCTCATGGAACACACACTGCCCGCCCTGCCTTATGCGCTTGACGCATTGGCGCCGAACTATTCCAAGGAAACGCTGGAGTTCCACCATGGCAAGCACCACAACGCCTATGTTGTCAATCTGAACAACCTGCAAAAAGGAACGGATTTCGAGAACATGGCGCTGGAAGACATCATCAAGAAGTCCAGTGGCGGTATCTACAACAACTCGGCACAAATCTGGAACCACACGTTTTTCTGGAACTGCATGAAGCCCAGCGGCGGCGGTGAGCCATCGGGTACTCTGGCCGCAGCGATCAGTGCCAAGTGGGGTTCTTACGCAGCGTTCAAGGAAGCATTTGTCAAGTCTGCCGTGGGCAACTTTGGCTCCGGCTGGACCTGGCTGGTGAAGAAGGCGGACGGTTCGGTTGACATCGTCAACATGGGCGCTGCTGGCACACCCCTCACGACTGCCGACAAAGCGCTGCTGACGGTCGATGTCTGGGAGCACGCCTATTACATCGATTACCGCAACATGCGGCCCAAGTTCGTCGAAACCTTTCTTGACAAACTGGTCAACTGGAGTTTTGCCGAAAGCAACTTCGCCTGAGGCCAGGTGCGGCCCTCTCATTTCCCATGAAAAGGGGTTCCTGAGAGTTTGCTGCCGGCCTTGATGCCCTTCTTGGCGAACCAGCCCTGATTCATTTCCAGGACGTAGCGAACCGGCTTGGCCGAGCACTGCGAATCGGTGGTCTGGGGCTTCATGTCGACCAGGTTGATGATGGTCCCGTCATCGGCAACAAAGGCTGCCGTTAGCGGTATCAGCGTGTTCTTCATCCAGAAGCACTGCTCGCTGGCTTGCTCAAAAACGAACAGCATGCCTTCCGACGCCGGCATTTCCTTGCGAAACATGAGGCCGGTCGCCCTTTGTTGGGAGTTGGTCGCCAGCTGGGCGTCTATCAGATGCATGCCGGCACCCATCTTGATGCGCGGCAGGTTCATCTGGGGAGCGTCTTGCGCGTGCGCAAGAGGGCCCAGTGCAAGCGCGTAGCCGAGAAGGACTGTCAACAGTTTTTTCATATGCCGATTTTGCTGCAACCAGTGCAGCTCTCAAAGTGACTCAGACAAAAAAATGCCCGCCAAAGCGGGCATTTTGATAAGTTTCAGAAGCGGTGCTTCTGAAGACCTTATTACTTGGCAGCAGAAGCAGCAGCCTTCTTGGCAGGAGCCTTTTCAGCCTTGGCAGCCTTGCCAGCAGCAGCTTTTTCAGCCTTGGCGGCCTTGGCTTTTTCAGCCTTTTCAGCCTTGGCGGCCTTGGCAGCAGCAGCTTTTTCAGCCTTGTCGTCAGCCTTGGCAGCAGCCGGAGCAGCGGCCTTGGCTGCGGGAGCGGCAGCAGGTGCAGCAGCAGCGGCGGGAGCAGCAGCCTTAGCGGGAGCGGCAGCAGGAGCGGCAGCTTGAGCGAAAGCGCCAGCAGCGAAAAGACCAGCAACCAAAGCGGCGAGGATTTTGTTCATGTTCAGATTCCTTGAGATAACGTTATTTCAAAAATTTCCCCCCAAGCTTTGGAAGGTCTGTCCGTAACGGGCCTGGTTTGCCGCTGGTTGACAAAAATTGGTGATTTTTTGGAACTAAAATCAAAAAGTCCCTTCAACCCGGTGCGGAATAGGGCTATTTGGCTGATTTGAGTTCCAAACCGGGACCGAATTCGACCCTCCAAGGAGAAATTTCATGTACCAGCACATCAAGATTCCATCCCAGGGCCAAAAGATCACGGTGAATGCCGACATGTCGCTCAATGTGCCAGACCAACCGGTGATTCCGTTTATTGAGGGTGATGGGACCGGCTTTGACATCACGCCGGTGATGCTCAAGGTGGTTGATGCCGCTGTCGCCAAGGCTTACGCGGGCAGGAAAAAGATTCACTGGATGGAGGTCTACGCTGGCGAGAAGTCGACCCAGGTTTACGGTCCGGATGTCTGGCTGCCCGCAGAAACCTTGCAGGCGCTGCGTGAGTACGTGGTATCCGTCAAAGGCCCGTTGACCACGCCGGTGGGGGGAGGCATTCGGTCCCTCAACGTAGCGCTGCGTCAGGAACTCGATCTGTACGTTTGCTTGCGTCCGATCCAGTACTTTGACGGCGTTCCCAGTCCCGTCAAAGAGCCGCAGAAGACCAATATGGTGATCTTCCGCGAAAACTCCGAAGACATTTATGCCGGAATCGAGTTTGAAGCCGAGTCGGACAAAGCCAAGAAGCTGATCAATTTCCTGCAAAACGAGATGGGTGTGACCAAGATCCGGTTCCCTGGTACGTCCGGCATCGGCATCAAGCCGGTCTCGCGCGAAGGCACCGAGCGTCTGGTGCGCAAGGCCCTGCAGTACACCATTGACAATGACAAACCGAGTTTGACGATTGTGCACAAGGGCAACATCATGAAGTACACCGAAGGAGGCTTTCGTGACTGGGCCTACGGTCTGGCACAAAAGGAGTTCGGTGCCGAACTGATTGACGGTGGGCCCTGGTGCAAATTCAAGAATCCCAAGACCGGCAAGGAGATCATCGTCAAGGACAGCATCGCCGACGCGTTTCTGCAGCAAATCCTGCTGCGCCCGGCGGAATACAGCGTGATTGCCACCCTGAACCTGAATGGTGACTACATCTCCGATGCGCTGGCGGCCCAGGTCGGAGGCATCGGGATTGCACCGGGCGCCAACCTGTCCGACACCGTGGCCTGCTTTGAGGCCACGCACGGCACGGCACCAAAGTACGCGGGCAAGGATTATGTGAACCCGGGTTCCGAAATTCTTTCGGCGGAAATGATGCTGCGCCACATGGGGTGGATTGAAGCGGCTGATCTGATCATTGGTTCGATGAAGAAATCGATTGCGAGCAAGAAAGTGACCTATGACTTTGCCCGCCTGATGGAAGGCTCAACGCAGGTTAGTTGCTCGGGCTTTGGTCAAGTGATGATCGACAATATGGGATAGCGTACACGGGCCGCTAGCGACGGCCAAAGAGAAACCCCAATGTGATGATTCCATTGGGGTTTTTTGTTAAATACGAACAAAGAGCGATAAGGACTGGCAAATTTATTTACACCATAGAACCGGGGTATATGGTGTAATTGCGCTAACACTTTCAATTTATGGTGTAAATCATGGTGCAATCCCCTCGGGCAGTGAACTACAAACTCAGCGACAAGAAAATTCAGGCGCTCAAACCGAAAGCAAAACCGTATCCGGTAGCTGACGGCGGCGGGCTCTATGTAGAGGTGCTGTTGAGCGGGTCGAAGATTTGGCGTTACGCCTACCTGGTTGACGGTAAGCGGGGGAAAGTCACCATTGGAGCCTATCCGGCGGTCAGCATCAAGGCAGCGCGGGATGCCCACGAGCTGCACCGGACCGCTTTGGCGAATGGTTCGGACCCGGCACGTCAAAAGCAGATAGACAAGTTGGAGGCCGTAGCCACCAATACAAAAAAACAGACCTTTGAGACATTCGCGAGGCTCTGGTTTTCCGAAAAGCAGGCACACGCGACGGCACGGACCAAAAAGCAGAATCTCGGGTGGATGGTCAACGATGTATTTCCGGCGATTGGATCAATTCCGCTGGGTGAAGTCCACGCATCGGACGTGCTCAATTTGCTGGAGTCCATGCGCAACACGCCCACCAAGGCTAACAACATCCGGGCCGTGATCGAGCGCATTTATCAATACGCGGGGCAAAAACTACTGGTGACATACAACCCTGCAACGCCCATGAAGGGCTTGATTGACAAGCCGCCAGCGACGCATTACCCACCACTGGAGCCCACCGCCATTCACGGATTTGTAGAAGCCGTCAGAACCTGCGGGGCGCATCAAGGTACCCGCTTGGCCGTGGAGTTTCTGATGCTCACGGCGGTCCGCAAGGACAATGTATGCAAAGCACGCTGGGCTCATATCGATATGCTGGCAAAGACATGGACTATTCCCGGACGAACAGTTGGGGCCAACGGTTTTATGAAGATGCCAACACCCCACACGGTTTACCTCTCACATCAAGCGGAGGCACTGCTGAGAAGGGCCAAGTATTTGTCTGGTGCGTCTGAATGGGTTTTTCCTTCAGTGCAAAAACTGTCGGCGCCCATGACCGAGGTGGCTATCAATCATTTGTTTTCCAGACTTCGGGCCGTCGGCAGCATACCTTCTGACTTCAAGCCCCATGGTTTGCGAAGCACTGCCTCAACCATTTTGAATGAGCATAAGAACATAATCGGAATTGATTCCGATGTGGTCGAAACCATCCTCGCTCACAAAGAGCGAGACTCAACACGCGGCAGTTACAACCAGGCAAAGTATGCCAATCCTGTGGCAACCGCGCTGCAATGGTATGCAGACTACATTGACAAACTGGTGGCCGGTGCGGACGTGATCCGGCTCAAGGCGGCCTAACAAGTTTTTAGCCACGCCTAGCTATCGGCTGATCCCCGATAGTGAAAACCGGGACACCCTGACCCGGCGGCGCTGGTTTCTATCGGGGGCACGACAGGGCGCGGCAATGCCGAACGAATTTGAAGAAAAGCAAACTGAGAGAGCCCGACTTGCATTCAGCGCGCTTTGCAAATTACCACAGGATGAGGTAGGCTTAAAAGAGTACCAACGTAACGTGAACAAGGCGATTCACGAGTATCTGGACGCAGACTCAATATGGCGATTTGCTGCACTGTGCAGAGAGGACGAGAAGACACTCATTGCAATGAGAAATGCACAGAAGCGCCACGATAAAGACCCAAAGCAAGATGACAAAGTAACGATTCGCACATGCTGGGATGCATGGCAAAAGAACCCCGGCGACTACAAAAACAAGGCAGCGTTTGCACGTGACATGCTGAAGCAATTCGAGATACTCCAGAGCCAACGTGTCATCGAACGGTGGTGTCTGAAATGGGAGCGTGAACAAGAACCGCCAGCCAGCTAGCAGAGTACGTACTCTGCTAGCACAGTGCTATGTATTTCATAGCGAATTAACGGTCTAATAAACCCCAACTAGCAACCGCTAGTGAAAATCAAAGGGGTTTAGCAATGAATATTTTGAGATTGCCAGTGGTAAAACTGCGTAGGGGCCATCGTTCCGACGCGAGTATCTACAACGAAATCCACGCCGGGTTATTCACCACCGGTGTCGCCATAGGTCCTAGGGCCAAAGGGTGGCCGGACTATGAAGTCGATGCCATCAATGCAGCGCGTGTTGCGGGCAAGTCCGACGATGAAATACGTGAACTGGTAAAGCGGCTTCACGCCAAGCGTGCCGAACTGGTCATTGGGTAGGGAGTACGCCATGACCCACACAACCACTATAGACGAAGCAGTTGGCGCTACCACCCTGTTCGCCACCTATCTAGACCGCCAACGGTTGCCGAAGCAGGTGACCGTAGAGGTTCGTCTACACGAGACTTGGGCTAAGCTAAAACACTACCGCTATGTGTTTTACATTTTTGACAAACCGGGGACGATTGGCAGAGGTGATTACTTCCCCGACATAGGGAGCGCAGTTGAATACTTGCGCCGCACCGTTCGTCTAGTAGATTTCGTCCATGCTTCTGGACTGCTGCCTGTCCGCGAAACAGCGGCACATCGTCAGATACCTACACCTGATTGGGCCGACCACCGCTCCTATTGGCGTGATTCGCATGGCAATTTATTTGTCTTGATTGAACCCATGGAGCACGCCAGGAACTATCCCAACGAGCTAGACCAAGGGCAGTTCACGTGGTACGTGCTTCCCCGTGCCCTGACCGTCTATCACTGCCCTTCACGGATCGGAGCGTTCAGCATGTTGTTGACGGCAAGCAGCAACACGGACCAACTGGAAGCAATTGCGGCGAAGCTTGAACTGGCTGTCAAATCAGGGGCAGCGTCATGAACGCCGCGGCTCTTCAAAGTCCGCCGCCGGCAGTATCACTTGACCGTGCCCGTATTCCCACCATGCTGAAGGAGTTGCCACGCTGGGTGGCTTGGCGTGCGGGCCCACCCAAAGCAAGCGGCAAGTTCGATAAGGTGCCAATCGACCCGAAAACCAGACGCAACGTCAGTGCGAATGATCATGCAAACTGGCTGAGCTTCGACAATGCATGCGCTGTCTACGATGCCGGCAGATGCTCCGGAATTGGTATGGCTCTAAGTGACGAACCCGTGAGTACATGGGGCGGCGTCCTGTGTGGCGCCCCGCAGTATCTTGTTGCGTTGGATTTCGATCATTGCGCCGACAGCATCGGTCAAATAAAAGAGCTTCGGAAAAACCTCGGTGGCATCTACGGTGAAGTGTCACCAAGCGGCAAGGGTGTTCGCATGTTTGCCCTGAGCCGCGAGCTTATCAAGGGTGGCAACGCTGGCGGCGGGCGCGAACTGTATTCAACCGGCCGGTTTGTGACAGTCACTGGTATCAATGGCTATGGCGCCGTCACAGATGCCACTGAGGGGCTCTTAGATTTGGCTGCCCAATGGTTCCCCAGCAAGGTCAACGAATCGCCCACCATCAGTCTGGCCGGGGCTGGCAAGACCCTGACAGACAAGTTGGCACTGTCCCTTGCAGGCAGCCAACCCGAGACCACCGAAGGCATCGCAAGGGTCAAGGCTCAGCTGGCGCATATTGACGCCGATTGCGACTACGAGCGCTGGCGCAATGTGGTCTGGTCCGTGCTGTCCAGTAACTGGCCGTCGGCGGAAGGGATCGCGCGGCAATGGAGCAAGACTGCACTGCATAGCTATGACGATAAGGCTTTCAATGACTTGGCAAGGGATTTTGACCCGGCACGCGGCATCACTCTCGGCACACTCGACCACTACGCACGTGAAGGCGGCTGGCTGCCAGTTACAGCCGTGCAATCCGCAACATCTAGGCCAGACCCCGAATCCAGCCAGCAGAGACCCAAGCGGCTTTTGACCGGCCAAGACCTCAAGGCACACCCACCAACAAAGCAACGTATACGCGGACTATTGCCCGCGCAGGGCCTGGCATCGATATATGGGCCACCAGGATCAGCAAAAACATTTTTGGCATTGGACATGGGTTGCGCTATTGCAGCGGAACACTCTCACTGGTTTGGATCGAAGGTCAAAAGTGCACCAGTGACCTATGTCGCTCTTGAAGGTGAGGGGGGTATTCGCCAGCGGGTTGCTGCATGGGAGTTGCAGCATCGGCAACAGGTTCCGGACATCATGCGTTTTGTGCTGGGTAACTTCACCTTGCTTGATGCATCCGATTCAGAGGACTTGGCGGCGGAAATCATCCAGACCATCGGTGGCGGCGCTGTGGTCATTGTGGACACCTTGAACCAATCTGCGCCCGGCGCCGATGAAAACGCCTCTGCCGACATGAGTCGCGTGATCGCCAATGCAAAGCTGTTGGCCGTAGCAGTCGATGGGTTGGTGATTCTTGTCCACCATGCCGGAAAGGACCTTTCTCGTGGCATGCGCGGTCACTCCAGCCTTTTCGCGGCGATGGATGCAGTCATCGAGGTCGGCAATACCGCGATGAACGGTCGGTCGTGGCGGGTTGCCAAATCCAAGGACGGCGTTACGGGCGTTGCATACGGTTTTGAACTTGCGCCTCATACCGTCGGTCAGGATGAAGATGGTCTAGACATTACCAGTTGCGCCGTTCGGCGCACGCTGCTGGAGGCTGGCTCCAATCGGAAACAAATCAGCGGGAAGAACCAAAAGCCGGCATATCAAGTTTTGACTAAACTTTCAGCCGAGCATCCCGAGGGTGTCCCGATCAAGGCGGCATTGGCGGCGGTGGCAAAAGTCTTATCCGGCGAAGTAGGAAGGCGCACCACTCGCGCCACCGAGGCGATTACTGGCCTGACCGAATCTGGGCACCTTCAACAGATTGACGGGGTTGTTTTTCTCCAAGAGTTCTAAACACCGAAAATCCAACCGAAACCGAACCCTCATAGAGGGATTCGGTAATTCGGTAATTGGATCGAACCGAATCGGTACCGAATCGGTTTTCGGTGACCTTCAGACCCCACACTTTCCTAGGTCAAGTTGTATATACAACTTACAATGTCATCGGTCCTGAAAAACAAGGAAGCACCATGCCACTCAAAAACATCACAAAATTCTGCACCGCCACTTGCCGCGCCCGGAACGCCCCCTGTAAAAATCCTCAGGCCCATGGGATGCCGGTCTGCGTTAAGCATGGCGCCCACAAGGTGGTGGCGCGTGGCGTCGATCACGGTCGGTGGATCGATGGTCAGTTTACGAACGCGGCGAAAGCGGAACACAAACGAACCATCAAGAAACTGATGGACCTTGAAAATCTCGGGTTCAAACTCGGCTTCATGGTCGGTCATAGGACGCGAGGGCCTAAACCACGGTAGATAATGTCCGGCACATCGCCACCTCCAAACGACGACTGAATATGCCCCGTTCAATCTACTATCTTCCCGGGCACGGTGGTCGCATTGAAACCGGGCTGGGAGAGGCGTTGCACAGCCGAGGCTTTGACGTCGTCGGCAGGGAAACCATTGGTGAATTCAAGAAACTGCCATTCAATGAGCAAGTTGCCCTAATTGCCAAGGATTTGACCGCCTCGTACTGGCATGAGGATGATCGAGTCATCGCGAATTCATTTGGCGCCTACCTGTTTCTGCACGCTCAGGAACTGATGCAGCCTTACATCGGCAGAGTTTTGTTGTTGTCGCCTATCGTCGGCGAATTCTGGAACGATGACACCATGATGGGCTTTAGTCCGCCTCAGGCCGGTAGGTTGTTAGAGCTCGCAACTGGCGGCACCTATCCTGCCCCCAAGCATTGCGAAATCCATGTCGGCGAGAACGACTGGCAGAGCAACCCGCGCAACGTCATCGAACTTGCTGAACTCTTAGGTTTGGCAGTAACAGTTGTGCCAGACGCGGGCCACATGCTCGGCAAGGGTTACGTCGGCGCCGTACTGGACAGGTGGCTTGACGGCAGTGAGGACGTGACGTAGGTAGACCGCAGACCCAATTTGTGCGCCACCGGCTGCCACGAGGGGGTGCTGATATCTTGAGCATCGACTGACAACCGGGCACTGGCGCCGATTTCAAGACTTGCTCGGGGACATATCCACAGAGTTGTGCACGCAATGCGGGGACAACCCATTTCAGCCTCAAATGCCAATTGCTGATCTACATCATGGCTTTACGGTCGATATCCCACAAATGGGGGATAGACATTGGAGCAAAAGTGGAGCAGGCTCACCGGTCAAGCTTTAATGCTGTTACCAAATTCAGCGACGTATCTCCAACGGTAAGCCACGCCACTCATACAAGGGGGTAAATCACCATGGCCGACACGATACCGGGCAACATCAGTTCCACCACCACCGTAACAATCGGCTCATCAGCAACGAGTGCCATTGATTTTGTTTGACTGAGCGAAGGTGTCTACAACCCTGCCGACGCCAACAGTGAAGATGGGGTCATCTTCAGTGCGTCAGCAATCTTGGCGATGTTCATCACGGTCAGGTTGTGTTCACCGCGTTCGATCCCGCCCATGTAAGACCGATCAAGGCCAGCATCCACGGCAAGCTCTTCCTGAGATAGACCAATTCCAATCCTCGCCCTACGAATCGCTTCCCCAAGTGCCACCAGCACGGGGTCGTCTGCATACGTGGGGGACGGTTTTGCCATCCCTTGATCGTCCGAGATTGACGGACAAAGAACCACGGGATAGGATACCCAACAGTAATCAAAAATCCGAAATTAACAAACCGCACGGGAGGGGCTAATCATGGAACTTTTCTTATGGGCTGCTGGCATCTATTTGGTCATCGGTTTCTTCAAAGGCACCGGTCATCTTAATTCCGGTAGGGTCGGCGCTTGGGGCCCTTGGGCGACTATCCTCGCATTCACATTCCTCTGGCCGATACTCGCTAAGAAATCAAATGACCGATAACTCTGCCTCTTTGGCGTTCTTTTCGCAGATTAGCCGCTGCGGAAAGGTCATCCTCGAAGTGGAAGAAAAAGCTCTGGATTCAAGCCTGCGTAGCTTGTTCAACAAACGCAATCATGCCGAGTTTGTTGCCATTCTTTCCCAGAAGATTCAGGACCTTGACGCTATTGCTACTGATATGCGACGGCGAGGCACGACGGTAGGGCACGCTGAGGGCCTGCATCAACTAATCCACCAGTTGATTGGGTTCGCCACCGCGCTTCGCAATGTTTGTACAGGGCTAAATGAAAGAATATTGCGCAGACCGTATTCAATGGACACCTTCAATGCGGACATGAATATGGTGCAAATTAAACGAGCCGCCTGCGAACAGGCGCAAAGACGGGCGTTTGACTAATTCGGGGCAAAGTTCCTGTGATTCGGAAGGACTCATATGTTTGGTTTTGGCAAGAAAAGTTGGGTTGAATGGTTCAAGTTGGGTGTCTCATACGAGGGAGCCGGGAACTATGACAAAGCCATTGACGCCTTTCAGCAGGTACTGCTCGTCAATCCAGAACATTTTGCAGCCTGGTTCAACTTGGGACTCATATATGTCGGGACGGGGCAATTCGTCAAGGCCATTGATGCATATCAGCAGACCGTGCGCATAAACCCGGACGATGCTGCCGCTTGGGACAGCTTAGGTACAGCGTACGGGAGTGCTGGTCAATTCCCCAAAGCCATTGCTGCATTCAAAGAGGCAGTTCGCATCAAGCCAGACGATGCGCAAGCGTGGCAAAACTTGGCCGAAACGTACTCAGTGATGGGCGATTTCATCAAAGCGGCCGAAGCCAATCGCCGAATCGTGCCGCGATGAGCCGCGCATATGCTCCAGCGTAGATAAACTTGCCATGCGCTCTCAAGTCCCTGAAATCCTCCACATAGCTGGGTATGAAATGGCGATGTGCTGCGTGCCCCTTGGCGCGCAGTATGCGCAAGCCTTTCGAGGCCGTCGCGGTTGTGATAGAGGCTACCAAGGGACTTGGGAGATTCAGGATGGTCGTCTGTACCTAGTCAAGCTGGTCGGAACTTTGCGAAACGGTCGGGAAGCAAGCGTCGCCACCTTCTTTCCAAACTCTCTGGACCGAGTGTTCGCCAATTGGTACTCGGGTCCGCTGATCGAGCCAGATGTCAGCCAAGCAGAATATATCCTGGGGCCAATCTGCGTCTATGACTGTGACCTGTTCATCAATATCGAGATGGGACTGGTATCCGAGGCATATCTAAGTCGTGCTGGTGGCCCCAAGGATCATCAAGCAGCTGCGGAGCGTTATGGCATTCCGAGTCAAGAAACGTTTTCGCAAACCCACACCAAGCGCTCTGAGTCGTCAGAGTTGCAAATCGAATCGGCCCATTGGTGGGTAAAGCCAATCGAAATGCTATGTCACAACTGGGCATTGATCGGGCCAGATAAGAATGGGTGCGTCACGGTGTATTTTTTCCATGATGCTCCCCCGGCAGACCCCCTCCAGACCATAGCAAGATCGGTTCGTGTAATCGATTCCCTCAAATTTTCCTCTCAGACAGACGCAATCGAAGCACTCAAGCTGAATGGATTCATGGAGGTCGAGCGCAGTCGTGAAAGGTACCCAGAACTGGACTGGGGCCTGCAGCCCATAGGCATGTACTACTACCCTCACCCAGAAGCAAAGGGTATCTACTCAAGCGGCCAATACTGGGTAAGTAGTTTGGACAAAGTGACACGTTTCAGAGGCGTGAGTGAGCAATGAACGTGAACTATCTGATCTGACAATTTATGGGCACCGGATTTAAAGTGCACTGCACCTGCGGGTATCTGGGGACTGCCGACGTGGGCAGTACTCGCGCAATGCTTAACAAAGAAGACTGGTTTCCTTTTCGTTGCAACCAGTGTAAAAAGCTCGTGGACGTTGATTTGCTGAGCAACAACATGATCTGTCCAGACTGCAAGAGCGCGGACCTTACGTCCTGTGAAACCACCACCAAGCGGTGCCGTGACTGGTTGGGAAAATTGCTGGGACCGAGATTGCGCCAGCGATTTGGCCTGCATCTCAGGGATGATGAAATTCAAGAGAACTATTGTTGGCAGCTAAAGAAGAGTTTCATACTGATGCGGGAGGGCAATATTTGTCCCCAGTGTAAGCAGCCAAATATGCGCTATGTGCTGGACTGTATGTTTGACTGACCAGAGAGCCGCGACCACCGCATGATCTACCTGCTCTGCTACCTTGCCGTTGGCGCGTTATTCACGGCAGTGGTCTTGCTGCGGACACCGTACTCCAATGACTTCGACCAATTGGCGCTGACGGCAACCGGTGGCACTGACGTGTCCGACAAGATTCTGGCTGTGTTTCTTGTGCCACTGCTCTTTTGTCTCTTCGTGGTGCTGGCTTGGCCCCTTGCGATGCGCTGGAAGGTGCAGGCAATGCGGAGCGACAGAGAAAGACGGGCCAAGGAAGGTGACGTTCCGCAACGCAAGTTTGATCACTCTGAGATTCGTTTATTCCACCCACGCATCAACGGGGAGATCGTGAGCCACGAGGAATGGAACGCCGCACACAGCCAACGTCCAGAAGTCATTGCAAGAAACGCGATCAAGAAGGCGATAGACAGCGCAAAACGGAGCACCTACAAAGATGAACACTGAAAAAGACTATTACGCGGTGCTGGTCATGTGGAACTGCAGGAACCTGCTATTGACCACCGAGTCTGAGGGACCGTTTGCCAATTTTGATCCCGATGCCGTGAGGTCTTTCGGCAGAGGCATAACGCGGAACCTGTGGGTGCAAACGAGGAATCTTGCCGACGACTAATTGAAGATATTTCCTGAGGAAAACCAAAATGAAAAGAACTCTTTTCTCTGCGCTTCTTATACCCATCGTTTCATACGCCGGATGGTTTGGCCCATCGAATTTTCAAGACTGTGTTTTGGAAGGCATGAAGGGAGTAAGTAGCGATCAAGCAGCTAATGCGATAACAGCCGTTTGCCGTCAAAAGTTTCCACACGTGCAAACCGAAGCGGAGAAGCAAGCCGCGAAAGAAGCTGCAAAACGTTACGGCACCCCCAGAATTAATTTGTGGGACGGAAATGCGGGCATCAACATAGTTAACAAGGTGAAGTTTGGGGCTTGGAGCGGATCGAGTATTTCAATCACCAATAGGAATTCATTCACCTTGAATGGAATATACGTTGGGGTTCCATCGGCAAGCAAAGACAAAACGTGTGCCACGTCAGCTGATAGTTATCGAGAAATCCACTTTTGCAGTGGCAGTGCGGGGCCAAATTTGACAGGGAAATTCAACTGTAAAGAGGTTCCAGCATCGGTTTCATTTTGTCTGACGGGCGTTATGGGGGCGTTTGAAAGTGATCTTGATGATTTTTTTAGAAGCCAAGGATTTTGAAACGATTTCGCGTTCCAGATTGCGACTCACCATCAAGAAGCAAGCGGGGAAATTTTGAAAATTATGGGGGGGTGCGCAGATAACAATTGACCGGCGGGTGGTCTGTAATTTTGTGTACCCGGGGGGCGTCAAAATTTCAAAATGACGGGGTGGATTCTATATCTGGAAAATTCCATACCCTGGTTCTGAAATACGGATCACGTTGCAGTGCGGAGTCACAACATCCAAGTGGATGGTGGGTGTACCGTGGGTCAACCAGGCTAGCGCATTGCATAGCGACATGTGCTGATTTAAAATCTGGATGCGTGCGTCGGCATGGAAACATGTCGTGACATGGTGCAAAGACATCAACCCCTCTACAGGGAGTCTCCGCAGACAAAAAGTAGATTGTTGGTTTTCAGTTCCGTCTTTTCGGGCTGAAGGTTTTTATCTATTTTTTAAGGAGGCAGATATGTCTGCATGGCTAGCCCCGTCATTGAACAATGACTTCAAGCGCAAACTCAATGCGCTTAACAACTCACCGACCGCAACCAGCACCGATGAAAACGCACTATTTGCTTGGCTGATCGAGCATGATGCAGTGCCAGTTCTCAACAAGGCGTTGACGCGCTGCGCGCCAATGATTCCGGTGTATGGCGTGGAGAAAAACAAACCATCCCACTGGGTCTCACCCGCCCCTGCTGGCACCGGCAACCAGATCGGCATCGTCATTGGCCTGGACGACAAGGGAGCGCTGCGCTGCAGTGCCACCAACATGCTGAAGCAGCCAGCTAAAACAGAGGCACCTTGCCCGGCGAAGTTCTTTGAAAAGTTCGACGCCCTGAAGTCAACCGCAGAGCAAACCAAGCTGATCGGTACTGTCATCGATTCCGCTGCATGCAATGGGCACCTTGACGAAGTAGAGCGTGTGTCGGCCGAGGGCCAACGTTATCGCACGATGCCGATAAACCTTGTCGTGATGGACGGCGATAAGCAGCACTTCTTTTGCACGACAGCGCTGGTGGAAGGTCCGCAACAAATCGACAGTAAATTGCAGTGGGCCGGTAAAGTGAAATAGCTCGGGACAACCAAGGCTGCAGGACACCACCATCCTGCGGCGCGCGAGAGGAAGTGCCACCTCCAGCAGCGCGGTCATGTCGTGCATGCTGCCCACTGCCACGCTGCGCTGCGCTTGCTGCGCAGCGTTCATCCTGCCCAACATCACCGCTTTACTTCTTCTGGCAGGCTGTAGCTCAAGTCAGTGGCAAAGGCGGATTACCGCCATTGCCAGGCACCACAAAGCTGTCGCGTGGCTCTCCCCACCAGCGCGGTCATGTACCGCCGCCAGTCGCTGCGCTCGCGTCAGCGCCACATCACCGCTTTGGTTCGCTCGACGTCCTGCATCTCCAGTCAGTGCGCACAGATCGGCTTCGCTATGCGCAGGCGCCATGAGTTACATCGCCAGTGCTCCGCAAGTATCAGTCAGTCACGACAGCACGACCCTGCGGCGTTCGTTTGGCAGTGCTTGCCTGCAGCAGCGCAGTCGTGCTGGCAGGACAGCGTGGTGTTCGTGGCAGTGGTGGCACTCGCACGCTACGGGCACCGGCTTCGCCGCCCATCGGGTTTACATAGGGTGCTGTTTTGTGAAGTAGTCGCCAGTCACTGCGCTAAAGCTCCGTTTGGTGTCGCCTACCGCTGGCGCGCCCTCTCGGGTTTACAAAACCCACCCTATGTAAAGTCCCTACGCTGGTGGCAGTAGTCGGCTCACGCCTTGGCATTGGTCAGGCGCTGCGCGCATTGTCTGGTCAGTGGCCTGCGGCCAGTCATCACTAGTTAGCCCCTGCCCACCCACCGGGGCCTCGCCGCTGCGCGGCATTGGCCCTGCGCGCCGGTCTGCCCGTCCGCCCCCCATGGGGGCTCCCTCAGCTCGGCGCGGGGACAATGTTGGTGGTCTACAGTAACGCCACGAAACAAATATAGCGCCACAACCAATATCTACCACTGCAACCGGGGTACACTGCGCGTCGGTGGCAAATCACCAATTGCCAGTCCTTTCAGACTTAAATTCTCGCAACTGTGGTGTCTGCGCGTCTAGCTGGTAACTCGACTCAATTTACACCATAACTTACACCATATTAGTGGATCATAAAGCTGTGTGTGCAGTATCCATGCGGGTTGTGGACTGTTTTACACGTGATGATCGAATATGTGATACGAGACTTACCTCATCAATTCATGATGTAAATCAAATTTTTTCGGCAGTCTGGGCCGGGCGAGCCGACGCCCATCGAATACAGTCACTTGTTACTGTCCAACCCAATTAGAAAGAGGAATGCCATGGCGTCAAAACCGTCCAAAATAATTTATACGCTGACCGATGAAGCACCGCTTCTGGCAACGTGTGCGTTTCTGCCAGTTATTCGCACCTTTGCGGCACCGGCTGGCATCGATGTGGCAGAGTGCGACATCTCCGTCGCCGCACGTGTGCTGGGTGAGTTCCCGGAATGCCTGACCGACGCGCAAAAAGTGCCGGACAACCTGGCAGAGCTTGGACGCCTGACGCAGCTGCCCGAGACCAACATCATCAAGTTACCCAACATCAGCGCTTCGGTGGGCCAGTTGATGGCCTGCATCAAGGAACTGCAGTCCAAGGGCTACGCGGTGCCGGATTACCCGGAAGATCCCAAGACCGATGCCGACAAGGCGATTCGCAGCCGTTACTCCCGCTGCATCGGCAGCGCCGTAAACCCCGTGCTGCGCGAAGGCAACTCGGACCGCCGCGCGCCCAGGGCCGTCAAGGAATTTGCCCGCAAGCACCCGCACTCGATGGCCGAGTGGAGTCAGGCGTCGCGCTCGCACGTGTCGCACATGCACCATGGTGACTTCTACCATGGTGAAAAGTCCATGACACTGGACCGGGCACGCGATGTGAAGATGGAACTGCTCACCAAGAGCGGCAAGACCCTCGTGCTCAAGCCCAAGCTTTCACTCAAGGACGGCGAAATCATCGACAGCATGTTCATGAGCAAGAAAGCCCTGCTCGAGTTCTATGAGAAAGAAATTGAAGACGCGCACAAGACCGGCGTCATGTTCTCCCTGCACGTCAAGGCCACGATGATGAAGGTCTCGCACCCTATCGTGTTCGGTCACTGCGTCAGGATCTTTTACAAGGATGCCTTCGAGAAACACGCCAAACTGTTTGACGAGTTGGGTGTGAATGTCAACAACGGCATGATCAACCTGTATGACAAGCTCGAGACCTTGCCGCAGTCGCTGCGCGAGGAAGTCATCAGCGATCTGCACGCCTGCCACGAGCATCGCCCCGAATTGGCGATGGTGGATTCTGCCAAGGGCATCACCAATTTCCACTCGCCCAATGACATCATTGTTGACGCCTCGATGCCGGCCATGATTCGCAACGGCGGCAAGATGTGGGGTGCGGACGGTCGCTTGAAGGACGTCAAGGCGGTGATGCCCGAGAGCACCTTTGCCCGCATCTACCAGGAGATGATCAACTTCTGCAAGTGGAACGGCAATTTTGATCCCCGCACCATGGGCACGGTGCCCAATGTGGGTCTGATGGCCCAGCAGGCCGAAGAGTACGGCTCCCACGACAAGACCTTTGAGATCACGGAAGACGGTGTCGCCAACGTCACGGATCTGGCGACCGGCGAAGTGCTGCTGACGCAAAACGTGGAACAGGGAGATATCTGGCGCACCTGCCAGGCCAAGGACGCGGCCATTCGCGACTGGGTCAAACTGGCAGTGACACGCGCGCGCAACTCCGGCATGCCGGCCGTGTTCTGGCTCGATCCGTATCGCCCGCACGAGAACGAACTCATCCACAAGGTCAAGGTCTACCTGAAGGACCACGACACCAGCGGACTGGACATCCAGATCATGTCGCAAGTGCGCGCTATTCGCTACACCATGGAGCGTGCGATTCGTGGCCTGGACACCATCTCCGTCACCGGCAACATCCTGCGCGACTATCTGACCGATCTGTTCCCGATCATGGAACTCGGTACCAGCGCCAAGATGCTGTCCATCGTGCCGCTGATGGCGGGTGGCGGTATGTACGAAACCGGCGCTGGCGGCTCTGCGCCCAAGCACGTGCAGCAGTTGGTCGAAGAGAATCACCTGCGCTGGGATTCGCTCGGAGAATTCCTGGCCCTGGCAGTCAGCCTGGAAGATCTGGGCATCAAGACCGGCAATGAGAAAGCCAAGATCCTGGCCCGCACGCTGGACGCTGCTACGGGCAAGCTGCTGGACAACAACAAAGGCCCGTCACCCAAGACCGGTCAGTTGGACAACCGTGGTAGCCAGTTCTATCTGGCCATGTACTGGGCCCAGGAACTGGCGGCGCAGACGGCCGACAAGGAACTGCAAGCGCATTTCGCACCGCTGGCGAAGTCACTGGCCGAGAACGAGCAGAAGATCACGGAAGAGTTCAAGGCGGTTCAAGGCAGGCCGGCGGATATTGGTGGCTACTTCCTCGTCGACAAAGAGAAGGTTGTCAGCGTGATGCGCCCGAGCGCAACCTTCAATGCGGTATTTGCAGGAATGCCCTCCTAGAATAGAGGCGAACCAGGGTTGCCAGGAGCGGCCGGTGACAGACCCCAATGTGTTGACTCCATTGGGGTTTTTTGTTGGCCGAAGGCCGACGGCGGCGGATGGGGTATGCTTTTCCAATTGCTATTACTGAACAAATCATGACAACACTAAGCGTCAAGCAAATACTGGAAGCGCAGGCGCCAGTCGATACACCGGTTACGGTCAAGGGTTGGGTGCGCACGCGCCGTGATTCCAAGGCTGGAATTTCGTTCGTCAACCTGTCGGATGGCTCGTGCTTTCACCCGATCCAGGTAGTGGCACCCAGTACGCTGGCCAATTACGCTGATCAGGTAGTGCACCTGACAGCGGGCTGTTCAATCGAGGCCAGTGGCCTGATCGTGCCATCGCCGGCCAAGGGGCAACCGTTTGAAATGCAGGCCACGTCGATCAAGGTCACCGGCTGGGTGGATGACCCTGACACCTACCCGATCCAGCCCAAAGCGCACAGCATGGAATACCTGCGCGAAGTGGCGCATCTGCGAGCCCGTACCAATGTGATCGGAGCGGTCACACGCCTGCGCCATACGGTGGCTCAGGCGATCCACCGCTTCTTCCATGAACGGGAATTCTTCTGGGTCAATACGCCCATCATCACCGCATCCGACGCCGAAGGCGCCGGCGAGTTGTTTCGCGTCTCCACCCTGGATCTGGCCAATCTGCCGCGCACTGAAGGCGGCAAGATCGATTTTTCCAAAGACTTTTTTGGCCGCGAAGCCTTCCTGACGGTGTCGGGTCAATTGAACGTGGAGACCTATTGCATGGCGTTGTCCAAGGTTTACACCTTCGGCCCAACGTTCAGGGCTGAGAACTCCAATACCAGCCGCCATCTCGCAGAGTTCTGGATGATCGAGCCCGAAATCGCCTTTGCCGACCTGGCCGATGACGCGGCGCTAGCCGAGGCCTTGCTGAAATATGTCTTTAAAGCGGTGCTTGCCGAGCGCGCCGACGACATGGAGTTTTTCGACGAACGCATCGAAAAGGGGGTGATTGCCAAGCTGCAAGCCATGATTGACTGCGATTTTGTGCGCATGGACTACACGGAGGCCATCAAAATTCTGGAGAACTCGAAGGAAAAGTTCGAATACCCGGTGAAGTGGGGCATTGATCTGCAAAGCGAGCACGAGCGCTTTCTGGCCGAGAAGTACGTTCACGGGCCACTCGTGCTGATGAATTACCCCAAAGCGATCAAGGCCTTCTACATGCGTCTCAATGATGACGGCAAGACCGTGGCGGCGATGGATGTGCTGGCACCCGGTATTGGCGAAATCATTGGTGGTTCCCAGCGTGAAGAGCGGCTCGACGTGCTCGACCAGCGCATGATCGAAGTGGGGCTGGACCCCGCGCATTACGGCTGGTATCGCGATTTGCGTCGCTACGGCACGGTGCCGCATGCCGGCTTTGGACTGGGCTTCGAGCGCACGATTTCCTACATTTCCGGCTTGTCCAATGTGCGGGATGTCATTCCTTTCCCACGCACCCCCGGCAATGCCAGGTATTGATATTCGGTCTTTGGGTACGATCTATAGAATGACCGCATGGCAAGCAAACCCCCTGTAACTCCTCCCCGCAAGCCGATCCGTCTGCCAATTGCCGACGACGGCGGCTCGGTCGTGCTGGAGCGGCGGACGCAAAAGGTCAAACCACCGCAGATGTACGAGGTGGTCATGCTCAACGATGACTACACGCCGATGGAGTTTGTGGTGGTCGTGATTCAGGAGTTTTTTGGCAAGGATCTGGAGGCGGCGACCAGAATCATGCTGATGATTCACATGGACGGCAAGGGCGTTTGTGGCGTCTATTCCAAGGACGTGGCCGCTACCAAGGTGGATCAGGTGATGGATGCGGCCGCCAAGGCGGGTCATCCCCTGCAATGTGTCAGTCAGCCTCTTGATTAATACAGCGGCGAACCCATGGTATTAAATTCGGATTACAGTTAAACATCAAAGCAAGGCGCATAAGGAAATCACATGATTGCCCAGGAACTGGAAGTAAGCCTGCATATGGCGTTCGTTGAGGCGCGCCAGCAGCGCCATGAGTTCATCACGGTGGAACACCTGCTGCTCGCGCTGCTGGACAATCCCAGCGCGGCTGAGGTGCTGCGCGCCTGTTCGGCCAATATTGACGATTTGCGCAAGTCGCTGTCGAACTTCATCAAGGACAACACGCCCCAGGTGACGGGTCTGGACGATGTCGACACGCAGCCGACGCTGGGCTTTCAGCGCGTGATTCAGCGCGCCATCATGCACGTGCAGTCCACCGGCAGTGGCAAGAAGGAAGTCACCGGCGCCAATGTGCTGGTTGCCATCTTTGGTGAGAAAGATTCGCACGCTGTCTATTACCTGCATCAGCAGGGCGTCACGCGGCTCGATGTGGTGAACCTCATCGCACACGGTATCAAGAAGAGCGACCCGGCTGAAGGTCCCAAGTCCAGCGAGACTCCGGCCGAAAATGAAGAGGCTGGCGGCGACAAGAACGAGAAGCAGTCGCCGCTCGAGCAGTACACGCAGAACCTCAATCAGCTCGCCAAGGAGGGCAAGATCGACCCGCTGATCGGACGTGAATACGAGGTTGAGCGCGTCATCCAGATTCTGTGTCGCCGGCGCAAGAACAATCCCTTGCTGGTGGGCGAGGCCGGTGTTGGCAAGACGGCGATTGCCGAAGGTCTGGCCTGGCGCATCACGCAAAAGGACGTGCCGGAGATTCTGGCCGAGGCCATTGTCTATTCGCTCGATATGGGCGCTCTGCTGGCCGGAACCAAGTACCGTGGCGATTTTGAGCAACGCCTCAAAGGCGTTTTGAAGTCCCTGAAAGACAAGCCCAACGCGGTGCTGTTCATTGACGAAATCCACACCCTGATTGGCGCCGGCGCAGCCTCTGGCGGCACGCTCGATGCTTCCAACCTGCTCAAGCCCGGCTTGAGTTCCGGCGCGCTCAAATGCATTGGCGCCAC
>Ga0163199_1000245_pt1 | contig 34703 bp, 33 predicted proteins | sample PL_2010_150m_FD_113537 | JGI IMG/M metagenome (GOLD analysis project Ga0163199, IMG submission 113537) | Freshwater microbial communities from Powell Lake, British Columbia, Canada to study Microbial Dark Matter (Phase II) - PL_2010_150m | ecosystem: Environmental > Aquatic > Freshwater > Lake ...
ATTCCCTACATCGCGCTGCAACTGAAGGCCGTATCCAACAGCTTCAACATCCTGCTGAATTATCCGGAGATTGTCATGCCGGCCCGCGCCGCCGCCTTGCCCATGTTGCAGGACAACACCTTTTACGTGGCGCTGATCATGGCGGTATTCACGATCCTATTCGGCACGCGGCATCTTGATGCCACCGAGCGTCACGAGGGCATGGTCGCGGCGATTGCCTTCGAGTCGGTGGTCAAGCTGCTGGCATTTCTGGCGGTGGGCATTTTCGTCACCTTCGGTATTTATGATGGCTTCGCGGATATCTTCGCGCGCGCCGCCGCCGTGCCCAAGCTTGATGCCCTGTTGAGTTTCAACGGCAACTACGGTAGCTGGGCTTCGCTGACCTTCCTTTCCATGGCGGCGATCATGCTGCTGCCTCGCCAGTTTCAGATTGCCGTCGTGGAAAACGTCAATGAAAATCATCTGGCCCGCGCCGTCTGGTTGTTCCCGCTGTATTTGCTGCTGATCAATATTTTCGTGTTGCCGATCGCGCTCGGGGGTTTGCTGCATTTTGACGGCGGCAGCATCGAAGGGGGCGTGAACGCGGACACTTTCGTGCTGACGCTGCCGATGGCGCATCAGCAACAGGCGCTCGCTTTGTTGGCGTTCATTGGCGGCCTGTCGGCGGCGACCGGGATGGTGATCGTCGAAACCATCGCCCTGTCGACCATGGTCTGCAACGACCTGATCATGCCCATCCTGCTGCGCTCGGAATGGCTGGGGTTGTCGCGACGGGCCGACCTCTCCTGGCAACTGTTGAGTATCCGCCGCTGGGCCATCGTCATCATCCTGATGCTTGGCTACGCCTACTTCCGCGTTGCGGGGGAGGCTTATGCACTGGTCGGAATCGGCCTGATTTCATTTTCCGCCGTGGCGCAATTTGCGCCGGTGATCGTCGGCGCGCTCTACTGGAAGGGCGGCACCCGTACCGGCGCACTGGCCGGACTTTCGGCCGGCTTCCTGGTATGGGGCTATACGTTGTTGTTGCCGTCCTTCGCCAAGTCCGGCTGGCTGCCTTCCGACTTCATGGAGCATGGCTTGTTCGGCGTGGCGCTGCTCAAGCCGCAGCAGTTGTTCGGCCTGACCGGACTCGACGAAATCGCCCATTGCCTGTTCTGGAGCATGCTCGTGAATATTGGCGCCTATGCGGGAGTGTCGCTGCTGCGGCAGCCGAATGCGCGCGAGGCGCGACAGGCGACGCTGTTCGTCGACGCGTTCCGCGCCATTCAGGCGCCCACCGGTGCGCTGTTCTGGCGTGGCAGCGCGCAGGTGCGGGATCTGTTGCCGTTGATCGGTCGCTTCCTCGGTCCTGAGCGGGCCTCCGAGGCGTTCAACCAGTACGCGCGCCAACGCGGCGTCGCATCGCACGCCGAGTTGGTCGCCGATGCGGATCTGGTGCTGTATGCCGAGAGCCTCCTGTCCGGTGCCATCGGCAGCGCCTCGGCGCGGGTCATGATCGCATCAGTGGTGCAGGAGGAACCGCTGGGCCTGGATGAAGTGCTGAACATCCTCGATGAGGCGTCCCAGGTGCGCGCTTATAGTCGTCAGCTGGAGCAGCAGTCGCAGGAACTTTCGGCGGCCACGCGCGATTTGCGTGCGGCCAACCAGAGCCTGAAAGAACTCGACCGGCTCAAGGACGACTTCATGTCCACCGTTACCCACGAATTGCGCACGCCCCTGACCTCGATTCGGCTTTTCTCCGAGATGTTGCATGACGACCCCAGGACCGAACTGAGTGAACGCAAGCGATTCCTCGGCATTATCGTTGCCGAGACCGAGCGCCTGACCCGACTGATCAACCAGGTTCTCGATCTTGCCAAGATCGAGTCTGGCGCGGCCGAATGGCAAACCGTCGAGGTCGATTTGCGCGATGTCGTTTTGCAGTCGGTGGATGCCACCAGCCAGTTGTTCAAGGACCGGGCAATCGCCCTGGAGGTCAAGCTGCCGTCGGCAGTACCGTCGATTCTGGCGGATCGCGACCGATTGATACAGGTTATGATTAACCTGTTGTCGAATGCCGTGAAATTCTGCGTACCCGAGGCAGGCAGCGTCTCGGTGTGTATGTGCCGTGACCGCGATGAGCTGCGTGTCGATGTTGCCGACAACGGACCCGGCATTCCACGAGAGGACCAGGCGGTCATTTTCGAAAAGTTCCGCCGGGGCGGCCAGAGCGGCGATGTGCTGACGGGAAAACCGCACGGCACTGGCCTTGGTCTTTCGATCAGCCGCCAGATCATCGAACATTTCGGCGGCCGCTTGTGGGTGGAAAGTGCGACGGAGCAGGGAAAGAAGGGCGCCACGTTTTCGTTTTCTCTGCCGCTTGGGATTTTGGCCGAGGAAAGGGTTGAGGAGGAGAGATCATGAGCCGGAAGATCCTGATCGTCGACGACGAACCGAACATTGTCATATCGCTCGAGTTTCTGATGAAGCGCGAGGGCTTCCGGGTTTTCGTGGCGGTCGACGGCGAAGATGCACTTAAGAAGATTGCGGAAATTCAACCTGACCTGGTGCTGCTCGATGTGATGATGCCCAAGAAGAGCGGCTTCGACGTCTGTCAGGAAGTTCGCGCCAACCCCGCCTGGACGTCGATCAGGATCGTGATGCTGACGGCCAAGGGACGCGACACCGAAGTGCAGAAAGGGCTGGCGCTGGGCGCCGATGCCTACGTCACCAAGCCGTTTTCGACTCGGGAATTGATCTCGACGGTCAGCTCAGTGCTGGGGCTGGACAGTACGGCATGAATGCTCGGCTACGCTACGTGCTTGCCCTGGTCGTGCTGGGCTTGTTGATCACCGGACCGTTCTTGCTGACGGTGGCTGTGCTGACGGCCCAGATGCCGGAAGTCGAGCGACAGACCCTTGCCGGCTTGCTGCTCCCGCGCCTGCCGATCGGAATCGTCATGAGTGGGCTGGGCTTCGCCATTGGCGTGGTTCTGCTGCGGGGCCTGTTCAACCAGTATGTGGAAGGACTGTTGAAAATGGCGGAACTGATGCGCCTGATGCTGGGCGCCAATCGAAATTTTCGCGTGACGCCCGAGGGGCCGCCCGAGGTGCAAATGCTCGGCCGGACCATCAACGAACTGGCGCAGCAGCGCGACGACCTGTTGTCCGATGTCGAAGCGCAGATCCGCAGGGCCAACACCTCCCTCGAGGAGGAGAAGAATCGTCTCGCGGCGCTGATGTCGGAACTGACCCAGAGCGTCATCGTCTGCAATCTCGACGGCCGTATCCTGCTCTACAACAACCGGGCGCGCGAGGAGTTCCGCATTCTTGGCCCCGAAGGTGGTGCAGCCGGCGAGGCCGCGTTGCTCGGCCTCGGGCGTTCGATCTTCTCGGTGTTCGACCGCAATCTGGTTACACATGCTCTGGAAGGTCTGCAGAGCCGTGTGGCCACCCAGGCCGGTCTTCCATCGACGCATTTCGTCACTGCGACCGGCGCCGGCCAATTGATCCGCGTGCAGGTGGCGCCGGTGCTCTCTGCCATAGCCGGTGGCAGCGACGCCGGGGGCGGCGGAGAAGATTCCGTGCGCAGCATCGGTGGATATGTTCTGATGCTGGATAACATCACCCGCACCGTCGAAAGTGAAACCACACGCGACGAATTGCTGCAGAAGTTGACCGAAGGCAGCCGCGCGGCGCTGGCCAACATTCGCGCGGCGGTGGAAACGCTCCTCGAATATCCGGATATCGAAGCCGAGCCGCGCGAACGCTTTCTGCGCATCATCGGCGACGAAGTTCTGATCATGGGCCAGCGACTCGCCCAGACGCTCGACAGCCATACCGATGCGATGAAGGCGCGCTGGCCGCTCGAAGAAATGCTCGGCGCCGATTTGATCGCCGCGGCGCAACGCCGGATCGAAAGCAAATTCGGACTAAGCGTGAAAACAGACACGCTGGACGACGATCTCTGGGTCAAGGTAGACAGCTTCTCGCTGATCCAGGCCATCAGCTATCTCGCCGGGCGCCTGAAAGAAACCTTCGACATCCGATTGCTGCGTTTCCGCCTCGCCCGGTCAGGCCGGCTGGCCCATCTCGACATGGCCTGGATGGGCGCGGCCATCTCCACGGAAACGCTGCATGGCTGGGAGCTTGAACCGATGAACCTCTCCGGTGAGAACAGCCCGCTGACTCTGCATGACATCATGGACCGTCATGGCGGGGAACTCTGGTTCAAGCGCGAGAGCGCGACGCAAATGGCTTACTTCCGCCTGCTGATTCCCGTGGCGGAGCGCCAGGAGGCCATGGACCCCGCCAAGTTGCTGCGCGGTGAGAGCCGACCCGAATACTACGATTTCGATCTGTTCAAGCACGGTGATCAGGATCACGCGCTCGACGATCGCCTGCTGACCGATTTGGCCTATACGGTGTTCGATACCGAGACCACCGGACTGCGGCCGTCCGAGGGCGACGAGATCATCCAGTTCGGCGCCGTGCGCGTCGTCAACGGGCGCATCCTGCGCGGCGAGAGTTTCGAGCAACTGGTCGATCCGCGTCGCCGCGTGAGCACTGCATCGGTCGCCATTCATGGACTCAGCCAGGAGATGGTGGACGGCCAACCGACCATGGACCGGGTGCTCCCGCTATTCCACCGATTTTGCGAGGATACGGTGCTGGTGGCGCACAATGCCGCCTTCGACATGCGTTTCCTGGAACTCAAGGAAGAGCGCACCGGCATCCGCTTTGGCCAGCCGGTGCTCGATACGCTGCTGCTCTCGGCAGTGGTCCATCCGAACCAGGATTCGCACAAGCTCGAACTTATCGCCGAACGCCTCGGCATCGCCATTATCGGCCGCCATACCGCGCTGGGCGACGCCATCGTGACGGGGGAGGTCTTCCTGCGCCTGATCCCGCTGCTCAACGACATGGGTATCCACACGCTCGGCGAGGCGCTCGCCGCCGCCCAGAAGACTTATTTCGCCAGAGTGCGGTACTGACGAGTGCGGTACTGACGACGCCATGACTCCAGCCCCCAGCTTGACCACGTTTGGCGGCATCGGTCTGAGCCTGCACAGCCAATTGGCAGCGGTGGTGCGCCGACGGCCCGTAACCGCAACTCCCGAAATGCCGCTGCGCGAAGCCTTGCAGCTGATGTCCGAGAATCGGGTTGGCTCGATCATCGTCGTCGAGCCGGAAAGCGGCAGGCCGATCGGCATCTTCACCCTGCGTGACCTGTTGCACCGGGTCGCGGCGAAAACCTGCGACGTGGAGCAGTGGATCGCCTCGGTGATGAGCGACAGCGGATTGGCCATGCTCAACTGGCGCTCCACGGTATATCAGGCGGCATTGCTGATGGCGCGCCGCGGCGTGCGCCATGTGATCGTCGTCGATGCCGCCGGACGCCTCGTCGGCGTCGTTTCGCAAGCGGATATCTTCGAGTTGCAACGCGGTGGCGTCACAGCCGTCAGCGGGGCAATCCGGAATGCGCGTGACACGGATGCACTGATCTCCGCGGCAGGGGAGATACGCCGCATTACCATGCAGATGCTTTCCGACGGCAACACCGCCGAGTCTCTTATCCAGCTGATCTCCACGCTCAACGATCACCTGACGGTGCGCATCATCGAATTGACTTCGGGCGAATTTGACCTGCCGAAGGTGGATTGGTGCTGGCTGGCATTCGGCTCGGAAGGGCGCTTCGAGCAGACCTATAGCACGGACCAGGACAATGGCATCATCTTCCAGTCGCCCGGCGCAGATGCCGAGCAAGCCGAGGCGCTGCGGCGCAGCTTCTTGCCCTTTGCCCAGGCGGTAAATCGCAAGCTGGACGCTTGTGGTTTCACCCTGTGCAAGGGAAACATCATGGCGGGCAATCCGGAATTGTGTCTGTCACTCACCGAGTGGCGCGACAAGTTTTCCCGGTGGCTGCACGCCACGAACCAACAGGCTTTACTGAACGCCACCATCTTTTTCGACTTGCGTCCGATTTTCGGCGCTGATTTCCTTGCCGATGAGTTGCGGGACTGGCTATTGGGGTGCACCAGCAAGGCGTCGTTGTTCCTTCGATTCATGACGGAGAATGCCGCCCGGATAGTGCCGCCGCTTGGGCTGTTCCGGGATTTTTCCTACGATAGGTGTCCGGAGTTCCCGCACACCATCGACCTCAAGGCGTTCGGATCGCGCCCCTTTGTCGATGCCGCGCGCATCTTCGCGCTGGCCAACGGCATCAGCCACACCTCGACGGTGCAGCGTCTGCGCGCGGTAGCCGAACGCATGGAATTTGGCAAGGACGACGTCGCGGCGATGGTTGAAGGATTCCATTTTATTCAGCAGCTGCGCTTGCGCCACCAACAGGCCGACGGGATCCTGCCGGACTCCGCCAACCGGGTCGATCCGGATCGATTGAACGAGCTTCATCGCCAGGTCCTGAAGGGCGCCTTCAGGCAGGCCGCCAAACTTCAACGGAAGCTCCAACTCGACTACAGGCTCTGATCCGGCGATACATCCAGATTGGTCCGCGCTTTGACTCAAGCACGCCCCACAGCTATAATCGCGCGCTCGTTTCCACGACATGGCCAGGTAGCTCAGTTGGTAGAGCAGCGGACTGAAAATCCGCGTGTCGGCGGTTCGATTCCGCCCCTGGCCACCAATCCCCTTCCACGTTGTCAACGGCTTAGGCGACGCTCGACCGCTGCCTCGGGGTTTTCGTCGCGAGCCGCTTGAATTTGCGGGACAAGGTTCTTTCGCTGAGGCCAAGCTTCAACGCCAGCGGTCCGCGCTCACTGACGGGTTGAGTACGGACCCATTCGAGATAGCGTCGTTCGAGATTCTCCAGAGAAATTATTTCGTTGACGTTGAATGGCGGCGTATCGAGGCCCGCTCCCATTGATGGCGGCTCTTCTTCCTCGAAGTGACGGGGTTCGATTATGTTTCCATCGGCGAGTAAGGTCGCGCGTTCGACCAGGTTGCGCAATTCGCGAATATTGCCTTCGAAGTTGTGGGCCGCAAGCCACTGGAGCGCAGCGGAGGAAAAACTTCTGCCGGGTTTTCGGTCGACGCGCTCGAGCAAGGAAACGGCCAGTAGCTGGATGTCGTCGCGCCGCTCCGCGAGCGAAGGAATTCGGACCGGGAAGGTGCTGATGCGATAGTAGAGGTCGCGGCGAAACGCGTTGCAACGCACCGCCGCGGGAAGATCGTGATGGGTTGCGGCGATAAGCCGGAATCTTGCCCCTAGCGTCTCGATGCCGCCAACCCGACGGAAGGTGTTCATCTCCAGCAGCCGCAACAGCTTTATTTGCATTCCGAGCGTGATGTCGCCAATTTCATCGAGAAACAGAGTGCCGTCGCGCGCCACGTCCACGAGGCCGATTTTCCTTTGAGTCGCGCCGGTAAACGAACCTTTCTCATGTCCGAATAGCTCGCTCTCGAACAGTGTCTCGGTCAGCCCGGAGCAGTCGACGGCGACGAAGGGTCCGCTGGCACAGGAACTTGCTTCGTGGACGACACGCGCCGCAAGTTCCTTTCCGGTACCCGTTTCGCCCAATAACAGGACGTTGGCCCCCGACGGCGCGACCCGCATCAAACGGTCGAGCATGTGGCGAAAAGCCGGGGAGCGCCCGACCATGCCCTGGCTGACAGGCTGACTGCTGGCCTGGTGCACGATATTGAGTGTTTCGACAAAGTAACGGACCTCGCCGTCAGAATCGTGGATCGGTGTCGTCTCAACCAGGACATGTTCTTCGCCGCGCGGCGTATGGTGGAGATGAAGAACGCGCTCAGCAGTACCGGATTCGCGCGCCAAAGCCAGCGGGCATGATTCCCCGGCCTGGTCGCAAGGCAGGGTGAAATGATGCGATACCTCGAAGCAGTGGCGGCCCCGTATCGGTTTCGATGCTCCGAAGGCTTCCTGATAGGCGCGATTTGCCGCGACGATCCGGTATTCGCGATCCATCAGTATGCGTGGTTCCGGCAAGGAGTCGAGGATCGCAGCCAGCGTGGAAATGTTGATTTCCCCTGGCAACTCCGACAAGTCCGGCAGGTCGTTGGTCATGTTCGCGATCGGGTACCAAGAAGACAAGAATGGCCGCCAATTTTGGCATAGATACGCTGATTGTCGCCAGTGTACATTTCAGCTATTGATTAGTACGCTGATTTTAAACACTTCAGCCGCGCCCCTTGGTGCGCGAAAACTGGGTATGGATGTTGCTGATTGATCGGTAAAGCCCATGACCAATACTTCAAACTTATGAACAACCAACGCATCCTTATCGTTGACGGTGATCAATACGAGACCAGAGTACTCAAGCGTACGATGCGAATGAACGGTTTCGAAGTGAAGTCGGTGCTGAATCCGGAGGCGGCGATGGTCTCAGCCGCTTCCCGGTCGCCGGATTTCATCGTCACCGAACAGGAGTTTCCAAGTGCCTCAGGACTCGCCTACATTGGATCCCTGCGGGCAATCAGCCCGGCAGCCAGGATTCTGGTCCTGACCAGTTACGCGTCGGTGGAAAAGGCGGTCGCATCTATCAAACTTGGCGCCTGGAATTACATGGCAAAGCCCGCCTATGCCAATGAAATACTTGCGGGATTGGGAATTGACCTGGAGGAAATTCCGGAGAAATCATCGAACTCAGGATTGCGCGAGACCCATTCACTTGGCGACTACGAGTGGAACCACATCTTGTGGGCGCTGCAGGAAAACGCTGGAAATGTTTCCGCTACTGCGCGGGCCCTCAGGATGAGTCGCCGGACGCTCCAGCGAAAGATCGAGTCCTGGCGCGTGAAAGACGGGAAATCGACCACCCCGGGCAGACGCGTGACCGAAAGTGGCGACCCGAACGGGCGGAGGCCTTGTGCTCGACCAAATGCAAGCCGTCAATCAGCCGGGGTTGTCGGTCATTGCGACGGACCTCAGGCTGGCCGGACGTAGTCCGTCAAGCGTGCGATGCGAATATTTACTTGAGTTTTCAGGAGGAATTGTGAGCAAATCGATTGCAGTAAAGACCATGGGAATGTCCGGCCTCGACAGGGCGATAGTCATCGGCATGCTGCTGATTGCGACCGCGCCAGGGGCGATTGCCGGTACCGCTACATACGGCCCTACGACGAATTCGTTGTATCTGCCGGACCTCAAAGTCGGCGGTCTCCGCGCCAACGGCCTGGCCATCCAGCTCAACTCGTTTTCCGATGTCTCGGTTTCCGGCGCGATGACGGGCGAAACCACTTTCGATTTGTCCAGTTCGATGCTGACCATGCCGTCGCTGGGGATAAACGGAACCTACTATCACGGAGTGGCGATTCGCCTCAATGACTACCGCCTCTCCGCGTTGGGGTCGCTGGTCGACGAGGCCAACATCAAAGTCAATTCGCCGGCCAATCTTGCCGTTGAATCGTCGGCTGACTACAACAGCAACCTCTACGGGATTATCACCGGCAAGACCCTCAAGCTCTGGAAGGACGACTGGAGCACTTATCGTCCCGCCGGCATCAAGGGAAAGCTGGTGATCCTGCAGATGACCACAGGCGAGGCAGGGTTTGAATACGTCAAGGCCAACGGAAGCAATGTCTTCAGCTATCTGGCCCTGAGCGCGGAATGGACCATGACACGCGCCAACGGCGTCCTCAACACGCCGACCATGGTGCTGGACGGTCCGGGCATGGATGCCCAACTCAAGAAGTACAACATCGATCCGGTCAACGACTTGATCGTCCTTGCCAGCGGTTCCGCCAGCGCCGCCAACGTCATGGGGCAGGGGCGCGCCTGGTTCGCCCTGCGTTATTGGGGCGTGGACGCAATGAATATCGCCGTACTGAACGGCGGCAACAAATGGCAATCCGACAGTGGCGCGATGGCGGCGGGTGATTTTCTGCCCACGGTCGCGCCAGCACCGGCGTTCGGAATGAGTTCGGTGCGGGACCTCGCGCGGGACAACATGGCTCTTCAGGCCACATTAGCCGACATGCTGGCGATCATTCCATCGAGCGACACCAATATGAAGAACGATGGCGTGCTGATCTGGGATGCGCGGACGGTCACTCAGTACAGTGCCGGGCAGAAACGCGAGAAGCGGGATGCCGACAGCGGATGCGCTTCGGCATACTGCGACGCCGCCGCGACCTACGACTACATGGCCTCGTTCCAGAATGGCGGGTCAAGGCAGGGCCATCCTTTTGGCGCGCTGAACTTGAACTACCTGAATGTTCTCGATGACGCCAAAGGATACGGATTCAAGACGAAGGCCGAACTGGCGGCCTTCATGAACGGCGCAAGCGATGCCAACGGCTATGCGCTGGTCGATGGTTCCTATAACCCGGTGGGTGAAGGCAATGGCTACCAGCCCGGCGACACGGTTTACGCCTACTGCGAAACCAGCCAGCGCGGCGTGATCGCGGCGATCGTCAGCGGAGTGATTCTCGGGCACCCAACCCGGCTATACGACGGCGCCATGGTCGAATGGAGTTCGCTGTCCAACCTGTCGGATCAAATGGGCAAGGCCATCCTGCCCGCCGATTCTCCCTGGCGCACTGACACCAGATCCTTCTATCGCCCGGCCATGGCCATGGGCCAGGTGGTGGCGCGCACGATCGTCGATCCCTATGCGCTGCACTCGAACGGCATCATCGCCGCAGATCGTGCCTACAAGGCGGGAACGACGATCACGACGCCCACCACGACATCGACATCCACGACGTCAACATCCACCACCTATATGTCGACGACTTCAACTCAGGCGATGGCGACGACGACGACGGTGAGAACGACGACCACTACGACCAGCGACCCGAGCATGGAAGGCATGTGACTGGACCGGGGCGGATTCCCATCCCCGGTATGTCCGCGACAGTGTGGACCAGGCTGGCATCGCGGATCCTGAGCGGCGAATGACCGGCCGCCTGGACCTGCCAGGTGTCATGTCCGATTGTCCGGCGCTTGGCTTCCGCTGAAGCGCAGCGCGGTCGCGTCATTCAGCTATTGCTCTCCTGACGACGTTCAGGGTATAAACCATAATTGCCGCCGGCCGGATCTCCGCCATGACGGCCATGGACATTTCTACAACCGGGCCAATTCGAAAGGACGTGAGCAGGTGATGGCCCAAACGTCGACCGCCTTGCGGCCGGCGTCTAACCTCCGTAGCCCCGTGGGCGCGGTTTCACGCATGCTTAGATGAAACATCTAACTCCCAAGGAAGCCGAAAAATTCCTGCACGACAATTCTCTGGCGCTGTTCATCGATGTCCGCAGCGAGATGGAGTTCCTCTTTGTCGGCCACCCGGTGGGCGCCATCATGGTGCCCTGGAATGACGGACCCGATTGGGAGATCAATCCGCACTTTGTCGCCCACGTCAAGAAGGCGGCCAGCGTCGACCGGCCCATCGTACTGATCTGCCGCAGCGGAAATCGATCCAAGGACGCGGGGGCGGCCCTCGAGCAGGCGGGATTTACCTCGGTATTTAACGTCTTGCACGGTTTCGAGGGAGAACTCGACGAACGCCATCAGCGGGGCAAGACTACCGGCTGGAGGCATGACGGCCTGCCCTGGGAACAGTGCTGAGGAGCAGACATGGCTGATCGCAGGCTACAGGTTTTTCACACCGTCGCAAAACAGCTGTCCTTCACCAAGGCCGGCGAAGTATTGTTCATGACCCAGCCGGCAGTCACCTTTCAGATCAAGCAACTCGAAGAGCACTTTGACACGCGGCTGTTCGATCGTGGCCATGGCCGCCTCACCCTGACACCGGCCGGCGAGATGGTCTTCGCCTATGCGGAGAGGATCCTCAGCCTTTCGTCGGAAATGGATGTGCGCCTCGCCGAGATGACGGGCGAGGTTTGCGGGCCGTTGCTGGTCGGGGCTTCGATGACCATCGCCGAGTTCCTCCTGCCGCGCATCCTCGGCGAGTTCAAGTCGCAGTATCCGGGCGTGCACCCGCGCCTGGTCGTCGCGAATTCAGAAACCATAGAAAAACGTATCGCCGAACACGTCCTTGACATCGGCTTTATCGAGTCGCAACCGCACGACCCCAACCTGCAGACGGAGGCGTGTGGCGTCGATGAACTGGTCGTCGTGTGTAATCCGCGATTTCCTCTGGCGCGGCTCAAGGAAGTATCGCCCGAGCGGCTGCTCGTCCACCCATTCATTTCGCGCGAGCTCGGTTCCGGCACGCGCGAGTTCACCGACACTTATTTGCGGGAGCACGGCAGCGGCATAGAACAGCTGAATACCGTCATGGAACTCGGCAGCCCGGTGGCACTGAATGCCGTGGTCGAGACCGGGCTGGGCTACACCATCGCGTCGCGTGTCTCGGTAACCGCCTCCCAGCGGCTCGGCGAACTCGTCGCCATCCCCCTCAAGCCGCGCTTTACGCGCACCCTGTCGATGGTCTATTCCAAGGACAAGTTCCGTTCCAAGCTCGTCACATCGTTCGTCGAATTCGCCTCGGCGCGGCTTAAGCAGATCACCGCCAAATGAATCTTGCCCGTTCCGCCGCAAACGCCGCCCTTAGCGTTTACTGATGCGTTGGTAGTAGCGCGCGCGGTAGAGAAGGCGTTGCTGGAGAGGATCATCGCGGAAGGCGGAACGATCATGCAGCAGGTTGTTGCAGATCAGCCCCATGCCCGCTTCGAGGCGAGCGTGCAGCGTCCACGGCGTGCCGCGCGCGAGGAGGTCTTCCAGTGCCGCGACCGCCGCGACGGTTGCTGCGTCGTTCTTCCAGACGATGCTGATACGCCGGGCCGTATAGCGCATGTGCAATGCCCCATGGGGATCGACTGAGAACACCGGGCCGCTTTGCGCCGGACGCGCTTCCCCTTCGGCCTCATGCCGTGCCGGAATGGTCATGACATCGGGAGCCGAGAGGGCGCGCACCAAGTCCGGATCGCTGTCCCGCAGCAGGATGTAGGCTATTTCGTGATCGAGTAGCTGGTTGTCGCCGCCGCTCGACGCCGGATGCACGCAGTGCAGCAGCATGCCGCGCACCGTGCGCTCCGGCGGATTGTAGTAGCCGTCGGTGTGCCATTTGATGGCGCGGTCGGTATAGGGAATGAACTCGGCGTGAGTGCTGCCTGCCGCCACCGTCAGTGCAGAAATGCCATCATCGTCCGCGAGAAAGTGCTTGTCGAGGCTGTGAAGGCCTATCTGCTCGCCGAGGCGACGCGGTATCTCCGGGTCTGCCTGCCCTGCGGTATTGCTTGCGTAGATTGCCATGTTGGCGCGTGCACAGCGCTCCAGAACGGCCGATCGCTCGGCCGCGGTAAGCGCCCGCGGATCATTGACTTCAACCACGAGTTCCGCCGGTGACACCGGAGCGGCGGCGAGCTTCTCGCTGCGCCAGGCGGCGTAGGCGCCAGGATTGCCAGGATCGAAGGGAGAGCCCTGAGGAAAACCCGTTGGCATCGTCAATCGCCAGTCAGCGTCTGGCGCGCCTTTCGGCGCGGGCTGGCGGCAGTTTCATCGGTCGCTGCGAAAAGCCCGGCCAGGGTCTTTTCCAGGGCCTTTACCCCTTCCGGCACCTCGATTTCCATCACCTGATCATAGACCCATATCTTGTCTTTCTCCGGTACTCCTTCGCGAATGCGGCTGGCGAAGCAACGGCGAAAGCCGAAGGCGGGCCCGTCATCGCAGTAATCGAACCCGGCGTAGTCGTCGCCGGCCTGATTGAAGAGTTCGAGGAAGTGTTGCCGGCACGATCCGGGAGGCGAATCGGAGATCAGCATGTCGGCATTGTCCTCGACCACTTCGGCCAGCCTGAGCGCGAGTGCCCGGGTGAACTTGGTCCGCTGCGCCGTATCCAGGTCGCGATAGGCGATGCGGTCGGCAAGGTGGGCGACGAAGGCCAGATACTCGCAGACGAAATCGAAATAAGAGCGCCCGAGGTCGATGTCGAATTTCGCTGCGCGCATGCGCTTGATCGAGTCGATCGCCAGCTTCCAGGCAAGCATGGCGATGACGCTGGCGAGGGTCGCCGCGCTGCGTTGCTTGCCGCGTGAATGGAACTGGCTGCGGATGCGTATTGCGGCCATCAATGCTCGCCCTTGGTCCGCATCAGTCCGGCCAGGCGATTGCCTTGTTTCTGCGGTCCGCCGACCGGGAACAAGTCGTGCAGGTAATGATTGTTGCCCTTCTCGGGACCCCACAGCGCAGCGAAGTGTTTGATCATCACGCGCACTTGTGCCTGCACCCGGCGCTGCTCGTAGAAGTCGCGCAGGAAATGGATCACCTGCCAGTGTTCTTCCGTCAAGGTGAGACCTTCCAGCACGGCTTGCGCCCTGGCAAAACTTTCCGACCAGTCGGCGAGGTTGCACAGATAGCCTTCCTTGTCGGTGGCGATCTCGCGGGAGTCGACTTTCAGCGTCCGCATCGGGCTTGCGCTGAATCCCATGATTGCGCTCAGTAGCCGCCCTTGCCAAGGGGCTGCGGAAGGCCGCCGACCTTGCAGGCCTGTTTGGCGGGACCGGTCGGAAACAGATCGTAGAGATCCTTGCTGGTGCAGTCCGGCAGCAGACTCTCCGACACTTCTTTCAACATGTTGCGAAAGTTGGGCGTGTGGCCGTCATCGCGGTACTTCTCGCGCAGAAAGGCGATCACCTTCCAGTGCTTGTCGGTGAGTTCGATCCCTTCGGCGGCCGCGATGACGCGCACCGCTTCCTCGCTGTAATCCGGTTCGAGCAGATAGCCTTCGGCATCGGCCTCTTTTTCGACTCCATCTATCAAGTAGCCCATGGCAATTCTCCCGTCAGTTCTTCTTCAGATAAAACTCATGGTTGCCGCGACCGCCGGCAACTTCCGCTTCAATATGAATGGACCCACCCTTGGCCCAGGCACGCACGTCGTCGGGCGTGCCTGGGCAATTGCTGATGAGCAGCAGCACCTCTCCGGCCTGCATGGTGTCGAGGAGTTTTCTGGCCTCGAGTATCGGTCCGGGGCAGCTGACGCCGCGAATGTCCAGGGTCATGTTCACGCGACGCTTGTTGCCACCTCCCTTGCGCAGCGTGAACTCGGTCTTGCCGCCCTCACGTTTGTCGGCGCCCACCAGTTCGTTGCCGGTGACCTTGGCCCAGGCCGCCAGGTCATCGGCGGTGCCGGGACAGTCGGAAACCAGCACCAGGGTTTGCCCCGGCTCGATATCGTCAATCACCCGCTTGGCGCCTATCAGCGGCGCCGGACAGGTCATGCCGCTAAAGTCCAGGATCGCCACAGGATTTTCCATAGTCATCACCTTCCTCCTTGTTTCGGTCAGACTGCGCCGACGGCAACCGCCGTCCGGTGCGAGACGAAAGTGCCGCACCCGATCTTGCGAGCGCTGCCCAATCCCCGCTGTTGCAAACGTAACGCGTGTTCGGCACTGAGTCCATGCACCATGAGGCTGAATCCGTTTACCTCCCCTGTCTCGCCGAGGCGCGCCTGCGCCTTGCCACACACCAGGCGGCCACTGACCGCCAGCGTCGCGAGCGCGTCGGCGCACTCAGCTAGGAATTCCGTTTCGATATCGCGCCCGACTACCACGATAGGGGAGTATTGCGCGGATGTCGGCCGCAAAGCACGCGCATGCGGCTCGCCAAGGCGTAACTCGGCGCCGAGATCGAGACTCAGGCCCGCCAATTGGCGTGCCTGATCGATACGGTGTTGCGGCAGGCGCAAGATCAACTGGCTGCGTTGGCTTAGAATCAGCCGGTCTTGGCTGGGGCTGCCGCCTTTGATCGGCAGAATGGCGGCATCGGCCTCTTCGGCGAGCCAGGGCAGGGCCTTGCGCAGCGCCTGCCAAAGCGGCAGCGGATAGTCGACGCGCAGGGAGGCGCCGGCGAGCGGAAACACCAGATCGCTGAATTCGATCGCTTCGCTCACGTCTGTTCCGCTGCCACCCAGGCGAGCATGGCGCGGCCCCAGCGTTCGGCGCTGACGGAATCGATGTCGATGACCGTAAATCGCTTCCCTTCGCGAATTCTCAGGCGCAACTGTGCCATTCCGCCAGACTCGTAAACGATGCGCTGCAAGTCGATTGCCTGTCTGCCTATGGGCAAGACAAATGTGTCGATCGGTGTGATGTCGTTGGCCACCGCGTCCTCCATGGTGAGTGGCTAGGATAACGCATCTTGCCATTGCTCATGACATCACTACGTTGGGGGGAGTAAGATGCATACTCCCATTGGGTAGGTCCGCATATCCCCACGGGGGATGGTTTGTGCGGTGCGGTGTCCCATAACATCCCCGGGACTGATTGCAAATTCGATTTGAGGAGAAGGTCATGGCCAAGAAACAACACCCGACGCCGAATCTTGACCAACTGGAGAGCGGCCCCTGGCCCAGCTTCGTCACCGGCCTGAAGCGCCTCGCCCAGGACAAGGACTACGTCGTTGATCTGCTCGGCCACCTGGAGCACTCCTATGCGACTCGCAAGGGTTACTGGAAAGGCGGCACTGTCGGCGTGATCGGTTATGGCGGGGGCATCATACCGCGCTTCACCGAGATCAAGGATGAGGCCGGCAAGCCGGTGTTTCCGGATGCGGCCGAGATGCATACCTTGCGCGTCATGCCGCCGCCCGGCATGCACTACAACACCGACATCCTGCGCAAGTTCTGCGACAGTTGGGAAAAGCACGGCACCGGCCTGATCGCCTTTCACGGCCAGTCCGGCGACATCATGTTTCAGGGCGCCACCAGTGAGAATGTGCAGAAGGCCTTCGATGAAATCAATGAACTGGGTTTCGACCTCGGCGGCGCCGGACCGGCCGTGCGCACCTCAATGTCCTGTGTCGGGGCGGCGCGCTGCGAACAGTCCTGCTACGACGAGGCCAAAGCGCATCGCCAGGTTTTGAATACCTTCCTCGACGACATTCATCGGCCAGCGCTCCCCTACAAATTCAAGTTCAAGTTCTCCGGTTGCCCCAACGATTGCATGAATTCGATTCAGCGCGCCGACATGGCCGTGATCGGCACCTGGCGCGACAATATCCGCACCGATGAGGCGCTCGCCAAGAAATGGTTCGCCAAGCACGGCATGGACGAACTAGTCAATGACGTGGTGGCCCGCTGCCCGACCAAGGCGATCCAGATCAAGGACATTTCCAAGGTACGCAAGGACAGCCACATTTCCACAGTCGCGGTGAATGCGGAGAAAGCGCTGGAAATCGACAACAAGGACTGCGTGCGCTGCATGCACTGCATCAATGTCATGACCGGCGCGTTGGCCACCGGTGTCGACAAGGGCGCGACGATCCTGGTGGGTGGCAAGCGCACGCTCAAGATCGGCGACCTGATGGGCACCGTGGTAGTTCCCTTTATGCCGCTGAAGGAAGAGGCGGATTATGAAAAGCTGGTCGAACTGGGCCAGTCGGTCATCGATTTCTTCGCCGAGAATGCGCTGGAGCACGAGCGCACCGGCGAAATGATCGAGCGCATTGGCCTGGTCAACTTCCTTGAAGGCATCGGCCTGGAAGTTGACGCCAACATGGTTTCAGCGCCGCGCACCAACCCTTACGTGCGCGCCGACGGTTGGGACGACGAGGTTGCCAAGATCAACGCCCGAAAGGTCGCTGCCTGACAGGCGGCGGACTGAACTGACAGGAGATTCATCATGGCTCAAGCACCAATGCGCAGGGCGATCGAGTCCGGGGTACCGGACAACAAGCAGTACCTGCACCCGAAACTGATCAAGAACTACGGCAACTGGAAATATCACGACCGGCCGCGGCCCGGCGTGCTGCACCATGTCTCGCATGACGGCGACGAAGTGTGGACGGTGCGGGCCGGAACCCAGCGACAGATGGACGTGTGGACCATCCGCAAACTCTGCGACATCGCCGACAAATATGCCGAAGGCCATGTTCGCTTTACCATCCGCTCCAACATCGAGTTCATGGTCGGCGACGAAAGCAAAGTCGCGCCGCTGATTACCGAGCTTGAGCAGAGCGGATTCCCGGTCGGCGGTACCGGCAACTCGGTTTCCATGATCGCCCATACCCAGGGCTGGCTGCATTGCGACATTCCCGGCACCGATGCCTCGGGCGTCGTCAAGGCGCTGATGGACGATCTCTACGACGAATTCCGCCGCGAGGAGATGCCCAATCGCGTGCATTTGTCGACATCCTGCTGCGAAATCAATTGCGGCGGCCAGGCCGACATCGCGATCATCATCCAGCATACCAAGCCGCCCGTCATCAACCATGATCTGGTCGCCAATGCCTGCGAGCGTCCGACAGTGGTGGCGCGCTGTCCGGTGGCGGCCATCCGCCCGGCGCTGGTCAATGGCAAGCCGTCGCTGGAAGTCGACGAGAAGAAATGCATCTGCTGTGGCGCCTGCTATCCACCGTGCCCGCCGATGCAGATCAACGATCCGGAGCACTCCAAGCTGGCCATCTGGATCGGCGGCAAGAATTCCAATGCGCGCGGCAAGCCCACCTTCATGAAGATGGTCACTTCGGGCCTGCCCAATAACGCTCCACGCTGGCCGGAAGTCGGCGCCGTGGTGAAAAACATCCTGCATGTGTACAAGAACGATGCCCGGCCCTGGGAGCGGCTCTCTGACTGGGTCGAGCGCATCGGTTGGCCGCGCTTCTTCGAGAAGACAGGCTTGCCCTTCACCAAATACCTGATCGACGACTGGCGTGGCGCCCGCGTCAATCTCAACGCTTCCACCCACATCCGCTTCTGAGGCCGGCAGTGACGACCTATCCCCCATCCCCTTTCTCAAGGAAAGGGGTGACGCTGGTTCAACTGCATTGCGGCATCCATGCAGTTGACTTCATGCTCCCTTGGGGTCCCCCAAGGGGATTTCCTTTCGGGCATGGCCCCGGCGGAGGCGTGGGATGAAATTCGGTATTTTGGTTAACGAAGGCCCCTATCAGCACCAGGCGTCGGATTCCGCCTACCTGTTCTGCAAGGCGGCCCTGGCGAAAGGTCACGAGATCCACCGGGTGTTCTTCTATCACGATGGCGTGAACAACTCCACCCGCCTCACCGAGCCGCCGCTGGATGATCGCAATATCGTCAACCGCTGGTCGAAACTGGCGGAAGAATACCGGCTTGATCTAGTCGTCTGCGTCGCCGCGGCCCTGCGTCGCGGTATCCGTGATGAGAATCTGGCGCCTGGCTTCCGCATTTCCGGTCTCGGACAACTGGTCGAGACCGGCATCGAGGCCGAACGCACGCTGACGTTTGGAGACTGACCGATGGAAGGCGTCGTCAAGAAATTCATGTTCGTCAATCGCAAGGCGCCCTACGGGACGATCTATGCGCTGGAATCGCTCGAAGTCGTGCTGATATCGGCTGCCTTCGACCAGGACGTCAGCCTGGCCTTCCTCGATGATGGCGTGTACCAACTCAAGAAGGGCCAGCAGACCAAGGGCATCGAAACCAAGAACTTCTCGCCCACCTATCGTGCGCTCGACGGCTATGACATCGAAAAGCTCTATGTGGAGCGGGAGTCCCTGGAATCGCGCGGGCTGACCGAGGGCGACTTGCTGGTCGACGTTACGGTGTTGTCCGGTGCGGAATTGGGTGAATTGATGGAACAGCAGGATGTCGTGCTGAGTTTCTGAAGGAACTTCCATGTTACATATCGTCAACAAGTCGCCGCAGGAACGCAATTCGCTCGACGCCTGCCTGCGGATTGCGCAGGACGGCGGCACCCTGCTGCTGATCGAGGACGCGGTGTATGCTGTGACTCGCGGCAATTCTGCGGAAGCCATGATCAGGGAAGCGCTGCCGCGACTGAAAATTTGCGTTCTGCAGCCTGATCTTGAGGCGCGCGGCATGGCAGATCGTCTGATCGAAGGGGTTTTGGCCATCGACTACGGCGGTTTTGTCGACTTGGCGGCGGAGCACAAGAATTGCCAGTCCTGGCTTTAGTCAAAACATTTATTAGGAGAAATACAGCATGGCAACTATCGAAGTCGGTGGCAAATCCTACGAAACGGACGAAGAAGGCTATCTGATCGACCTCGGATCCTGGAACGAGGAGGTCGGCAAGTACATCGCGGGCATTGAAAATGTCGAGATGAGCGAGTCGCATTGGGAAGTGATCAACTTCCTGCGCGACTACTACAACGAATTCCAGATCGCTCCTGCGGTGCGCGTTCTGACCAAGGCGATCGGCAAGAAACTCGGGGCGGACAAGGGCAACAGCCAGTATCTCTACGAGCTGTTCCCCTACGGGCCGGCCAAGCAGGCTTGCAAGATCGCGGGGCTCCCGAAGCCAACCGGCTGCGTGTGATTCCGCGTTGTAATCACGCCGATGGCTTTGTCCCCCGAGGGGATTTCCGAGTGGGCATCGACTGCGTCACCCGCGCCTCGCCGTGCCTGGGGCACTGTCTCGTTGCGGGCTTCCTTGTCTTCGCGCCCTCGATGTGATTACTTAGCGGAATCCGAGCGATCGAACTGACGCTGATACAGGCATGAACCTCTTCTTCGCCGCCCTGTTCTATTTCGCCACTTCCGTGCTGCTCATCGGCGTGGGGAGGAAGATAGCTGACTACTGGCGCACGCCGGCGCCGCTGCTGATCCCCACCACGCCGGCGCCGACGACCCAGGCCGGGGTGGTGCTGCGCATGCTGCGGGAGGTCGCCCTGTTCGAAAGCCTGTTCAAGGCCAATCTGTGGATCTGGGCGCTCGGCTGGCTGTTCCATGTCAGCCTGGCCCTGGTGTTGCTGCGGCATCTGCGCTTTTTCACCGAACCAGTGTGGGCGTGGGTCGGCTTCATCCAGCCCTTCGGCATATACGCCGGCTTTGCCATGGCGGCCGGGCTGGTCGGGCTGTGGGCGCGGCGTTTCCTGGTCGAACGCATTCGCTATATTTCGACCTTCTCCGATCACCTGATGCTGGCACTGCTGCTGGGCATCGCCGCCTCCGGCCTGATGATGAAATTTCTCTCGCATACCGACATCGTTGCGGTGAAAACGTTTTTCCTCGGCCTCATGCTCTTCGACATTCAGCCGTTGCCCGCCGATGCGCCGCTGTATCTGCATCTGGCATTGGTGGCGCTGTTGATGCTGGTCTTCCCGTTCAGCAAACTGCTGCATGCGCCGGGCGTGTTTTTCAGCCCGAGTCGCAACCAGGCTGACAATCCGCGCGAGAAACGCCACCTGGCAGCCTGGGCCGCCAAGCTGGAGGCCAAATAAAATGGCTGGCCCGGAAATCAAGGCCCCCGCCTTTCGTGAATATCCGACGGTGCCGGTTATGCAGCCGGGGGCCATGGAAGGTCTGAAGCCGTTCATCGCCAACGAAAAGATCCAGGCGGACCTGAATTTCCCCGGCCCGCAGCTGGCGGAAAACTGGCAGCAGACGCACGATACGGCCATCGCCAAGATGGGCGAACTTCTTGGCCAGCAGCGCGCCCTCAAGGTGTATCTCGACTCTTGCGTGCATTGCGGCGCCTGCACCGACAAATGCCACTACTACATCGGCACCGGCGACCCGAAGAACATGCCGGTGGCTCGCCAGGACCTGATGCGCAGCGTCTATCGTCGTTATTTCACGCTGCCGGGCAAGCTGTTTCCGAAACTCGTCGGCGCGCGCGACCTTACCCCGGAAGTGCTGGACGAGTGGTACAGCTATTACCACCAGTGCTCGGAATGCCGCCGCTGTTCGGTGTTCTGTCCCTACGGCATCGATACCGCGGAGATTACGATGGCCGGCCGGGATATTCTCGACGCGGTCGGTTACGGCCAGAAATACTCCAACGAGATCATCGGCAAGGTGCACAAGATCGGCAACAACCTGGGTCTGCCGGGACCGGCGCTGGAGAACACGCTGGAAGGTCTGGAGGAGGACGTCCTCGAAGATACCGGCATCGCGATCCGTTATCCGCTCGACGTCCGGGGCGCCGAAGTCCTGCTGGTCACGCCGTCCGCCGACTTTTTCGCCGAGCCGCACATCGACAGCCTGATCGGCTACGGCAAGGTGTTTCACGCCGCCGGCATTTCCTGGACGATGTCCACGATGGCCTCGGAGGCCGGAAACTTCGGCATGTTCATCGGCAACTACGAGCAGTTGCGCAAGATCGCCCTGCGCGTGCGCGAGGCAGCGCTGGAGCTCGGCGTCAAGCGCATCGTCGTCGGCGAATGCGGCCACGCCTGGCGCGTTGCCTACAGTTTCTGGAATACCCTGACCGGCATCGGCGACGGCGCCAACGATCCGTTCGCGATACAACTGCAGAGCCAGCTCGACCACCGCTACAAGCAGCCGATGCACATCTGCGAACTGACCTGGGACCTGATCCGGCAAGGCGCGATCTCCTTCGACAAGGAAGCCAACGACCACCGCATCGTCACCTTCCACGATTCCTGCAACGTCGCTCGCGGCTCGCGGATGGGCGACAGTCCCGGCGGACAGTTCGAGATTCCGCGCAACATCATTCGCGCGGTGGCCAATCATTATGTCGAAATGGCGCCCGGCACGACGCACGAGCAGACTTTCTGCTGCGGCGGCGGGGGCGGCGTGCTGACCGACGATCTGCTCGACCTGCGCGTCAAGGGCGCCCTGCCGCGCATGGAAGCCTTGAAGCAGGTGGTCGACGGCCAGGGGGTGAATTTCATGGCCACCATCTGCGCCATCTGCAAGTCGCAGTTCACCAAGGTCGTGCCTTACTACGGATTCAAGATGAGCATGATCGGCGGAGTGCACCAACTGGTCAGCACCGCGATCCGCCTCGGCGACAAGTAACAGAAGATTTTCGGAGACCATCATGTCAGCGACACCCACCACCACGGAACAACCCAATACGAAACTGAATTTTCGTCGCTACAAGGAAGGCGATACCAAGATCAAGCGCTGGCAGGAGCAGATTTTTCAGGCCAGCTACACCCACAAATGCCCGACCTATATTCAGTCCACCCCGCCGTGCCAGGGTAGTTGCCCCTCGGGCGAGGACATTCGCGGCTACCTGGCCATCGCCCGCGGCACGGAAAAGCCACCGGCCGGCATGCCGTGGCAGGAATACGCCTGGCGCCGCCTGACCCAGGCCAACCCGTTTCCCTCGGTGATGGGCCGCGTCTGCCCGGCGCCCTGCGAGACCGGTTGCAACCGCAATGAAGTGGAGGATCACGTCGGCATCAATTCGGTCGAGCATTATCTCGGCGAATACGCCATCGCCAACAAGCTGGGCTTCAACAAGCCGGCGACCAGCAGCGGGAAGAAAGTTGCGGTCATTGGCGGCGGTCCCGCCGGCCTCTCCGTTGCCTACCAGCTGGCATTGAAGGGGCATGAGGTCACGATTTTCGACGAGCGCGAGCTACTCGGCGGCATGATGCGCTACGGTATTCCCGGCTTCCGCACGCCGCGCGATATTCTCGACGCGGAAATCCAGCGGATCCTCGATCTTGGCGTGAAGGCACGCATGAAGTGCCGGATCGGCACCGATATCACCCTGGAACAAATCCGCCAGGATTATTCCGCGGTATTTCTCGGCATGGGTGCCCAGGCCGGCCGTGCACTGCCTATCCCGGATTGCGATGCCCCCAACATCGTTACCGCCACCTCCTTCCTGAAAGCCTTCAATGAAGGCCGTCTGCAGCATGTCGGCCGGCGCGTGGTGGTGGTGGGCGGCGGCGATACCTCGATCGACGTCGCCACCGTGGCACGCCGCCTCGGGCACATTCAGAACGCCCAGCCGACCGACATGGAAAAAGCCATTGCCGGCCAGATGGCACAGGACGTTGCCGAGATTTCGGCCAAACAGGGTGCCGAAGTCACCCTGACCTCGGTATTCGCCATCGACAAGATGCAAGCCAACAAGCACGAGATCGAGCAGGCCGAAGCCGAAGGCATCCACATTCGCGGGGGCTGGGCGCCGATCGGTATCGTTCGGGGTGCCGACGGCCGCGCCACGGCGCTGCGCATCATCCAGTGCGAAGCCAAGTTTGTCGGTCCCAGGCTCGAAATCAAGAACATCGAAGGCACCGAGGAGACTGTCGAGGCCGACCTGATCGTATCCGCCATCGGCCAGGCGGTGGATTTTACCGGCCTGGAGGAGTTCAACAACGGCAAGGGCGCGGTGTCCACCGACAAGAATTATCTGGTCACCGGCAAGCCTGGAACATTCGCCGGTGGCGACGTGATCCGCCCGCATCTGTTGACCACGGCCATCGGCCATGGCGCAATCGCCGCCGAAGGAATCGAGCGCTTCCTGCGGGGTGAGGAAATGGAGCGGCGACCCAAGATTGATGTGCATCAGTTTGACATGATGCGCAAGATGATTGAGGAAAAGGGTCTGGAGATCAAGGAGAACCACGAGCCGATGCGCGGCACCGACAGCAGCAAGGTCGGCGTGCATAACTTCGAGAACCGCTCCGACCGCTATGTGATCCCGCATGAGCAACTGTTCCTCGGGCATTTCCAGTATGTGCCGCGCGTCAAGCGCAAGATCATCACGCTCGACGAGAGGTCTGCGCTGGGCAATTTCGATGAGCGGCTGGAGGCCCTGGACGAAGCCGGCGCAATCGCCGAGGCCAAACGCTGCATGAGTTGCGGCATGTGTTTCGAGTGTGACAACTGCATCGTGTATTGTCCGCAGACCGCCGTGTACAAGGTCAAGAAGGCGGAATCCACCACCGGTCGCTACGTCGCCACCGACTACGACAAGTGCATCGGCTGCCACATCTGCGCGGATGTCTGCCCGACCGGGTACATCCAGATGGGCCTCGGCGAATAGCACGGCCATGAAGCCACTGCTCGCTACGCTTCCTGCCCGTGCCAAGCAGTACCTATTCATCGCGTTGCTGTGTCTGGCCGCGCCTGTTTCCATTGCCGGCGTACCGAAGCCGGTGTTGACGATCGAGAATCCCGGCGAGTGCGTGGCGCCGCCGGAAGTGATACGCCGTACCCACATGGACCTGCTCCAGCACCAGCGCGACAAGACCTTGCGCGAGGGACAGCGCGGCGCCAGGATCAGTCTGAATGCCTGCATCAATTGCCATGCCAGCAAGAGCACCGGCTCGGTGCTGGGCAGCAACGAAAACTTCTGCCAGGGCTGCCACGCTTACGTCGCGGTCAAGCTCGACTGCTTCGAATGCCATCAACCCAGGACCGGGATTGCCAAGGCGACGGGAGTCAAACCATGAGCGAGTCCGAACAATCCGGCCGCCGCGCATTTCTCGGCGCCACGGCGGCGGCCGCGGCGGCCGGGCTGGGCTTCGTCGCGCTGGCCCCCGGCATGCAACTGATCAAGTTCGCCGAAGCCAAGGCGGGCATGGCGGGCGCATCCAGCAAGGTCCGCTGGGGCATGCTGATCGACACCACGCGCTGCGCCACCGGATGCACCGATTGTGTCACTGCCTGCGCCACGGAAAATGCCATCGACCCCGGATCGGGTCGTCCCGGCCAGTCCTCGCAATGGATACGCAAGATCGAGTTGAAGGAACAGAGCACCGGGCGGGAAATCTCCTTGCCGATGATGTGCCAGCACTGCGCCGACCCGCCGTGTGTGGACGTCTGTCCGACGGGCGCGTCGTTCAAGCGCGCCGACGGCATCGTTCTGGTGGACCGCCATACCTGCATCGGCTGTCGCTACTGCATGATGGCCTGTCCCTACAAGGCGCGCTCCTTCGTACATGAGACGCTGACCCAGCAGAACCCCGAGGTGCCGCGTGGCAAGGGTTGTGTCGAGAGTTGCACGCTCTGCGTGCAGCGCGTCGACAAGGGTCAGGAGCCGGCCTGCGTCGAGGCCTGCAGCAAAGGCGATCACACTGCAATGCTGTTCGGCGACCTTAACAACCCGACCAGCGAGATTGCAAGGCGTATCGCGACGACGGCAAGTTCGCAGGTGCGCGCCGACCTGCGCCTCGATCCCGGCGTCCGTTACCAGGGGATCTGAAATGGCGAACAGGGCAATCACGTTTCGTGAAATCGAGGGCAAAGGCGGTTTTTACGCGCTTCTCGCCGGCTGCGGCGTGTTTCTGCTGCTGGGGGCGTATGCCTACTTCCAGATGGAACACCATGGACATGTCATCACCGGCATGGACAACCAGATCGTCTGGGGCATGCCGCATGTCATCGCCTTGTTTCTGATCGTCGCCGCCTCCGGCGCGCTCAATGTCGCCTCCATCGCCTCGGTGTTCGGCAAGAGCATCTACAAGCCGCTGGCGCCGCTCTCGGCCCTGCTGGCACTGGCGCTGATGGCCGGCGGGTTGACCGTGCTGATGCTCGACCTGGGCCGTTCCGACCGCATGATCATCGCTGCCACGCACTTCAACTTCAAGTCGGTCTTCGCCCTGAACGTGTTCCTGTACACCGGTTTCTTCGCCATCGTCGGCGCCTATCTGTGGTTCATGATGGAACGGCGCATGAATCGCTGGACCACTGCGGCCGGTGTCGCGGCTTTCATCTGGCGCCTGACCCTGACCACCGGTACCGGTTCCGTCTTCGGCTTCCTGGTGGCCCGCGAGGCCTACCAATCGGCCGTCCTGGCGCCGCTGTTCATCGTCCTGTCGTTCGCCTATGGCACGGCGCTGTTCCTCCTCACGCTGGCCGCCGCCAGTGCTCTGGGCCGCCTCTCCCTCGGCGCTGCCGTGGTGCAGCGCCTGAAAAACCTGCTGGCGACCTTTGTCGCCGGTGCGCTTTACCTCGTGGTGGTGTTTCACCTGACGAATATCTACTTCACCCGCAATCACGGCGTGGAGCAATTCATTCTGCTGGATGGCGGCATCATCACCGGCGTGTTCTGGGTCGGCCAGATTCTCATCGGCAGCCTGCTGCCGCTGCTGTTGCTGCTGTTACCCGGGCGGCCGGAAGCTGCGCTGAGCCGCATTCTGACAGCCTGTGTCGCCGTCGTCATCGGCGGCCTGGCGCAGATGTATGTCACCATCATCGGTGGTCAGGCGTGGCCGCTGGACCTGTTTCCCGGATATGCCGCCAGGTCGAGTTTCTTCGACGGAGAGATCCACGCCTATGCGCCGAGCCTGGTGGAGACCTTGCTCGGCCTCGGTGGCTTCGCCATTGCCGCCGTGATCGTGATAATCGCGTTGAAAGTATTGCGTCTGCTGCCTGAGAAGCTCGACGATGCAACGCTTGATCCGCAGCAGGCGAAATGCACCGCTTCCTGATTTCGGCGGCGCACAAGTCCTCCGGAAAAACCACTATCAGCATCGGCCTGGCCGCCGCGCTAACGGCGCGAGGCCAGCGCGTGCAGCCGTTCAAGAAGGGGCCGGACTACATCGACCCGCTGTGGCTCGGCCTGGCATCCGGAAGTCCCTGTCGCAATCTGGATTTCTATCTCTCGCCGCATGAGGAAATCAGGGCGCAGTTTGCCCGTCACGGGCATGCTGCGGACGTGTGCATGGTCGAAGGCAACAAGGGACTCTACGACGGACTGGATCTGGAAGGCAGCAACAGCAACGCGGCACTGGCCCGCCTGCTCGGCCTGCCGGTGATTCTGGTGCTGGACGCGAGGGGCATGACGCGCGGCATCGCCCCGCTGATTCTCGGCTATCAGGCCTTCGATCGCGAACTCAACATCGCCGGAGTGATCCTCAACCGGCTCGGCGGCTCACGCCACGAAGCCAAGCTGCGCGCGGTGATCGAACACTATACCGATGTTCCGGTTATAGGCGCGGTGCTCGAGGATCAGCGGCTGCAACTGACGGAACGTCACCTTGGCCTGATGCCCGTCAACGAAACCGCCAGCGCCGGAAACCGTGTCGCGGAAATCGCCGGACTGGTCGCTTCGCAAGTCGATCTTGCCCGACTGCTGGATCTCACCGCGACGCAGGAGGCTTTGCCCCGGCCGCTGGCGGCGCGCGCAAGAGTCACACGCGCCACCCCGTTGCGGATTGCCATCGCGCGGGACGCCGCATTCGGTTTTTACTATGCCGACGATCTCGACGCTTTCGCCGCCGCCGGAGCCGAACTGGTCGCCTTCGACACGTTGCGTGACCCGCACTTGCCCGAGGCAGACGGCCTGTTCATAGGGGGCGGTTTTCCCGAAAGCTTTCTGCCCGGGCTCGAAGCCAACGTCAGCCTGCGCCAGGAAATCCGCAGCGCGATTGATGCCGGCATGCCGACTTACGCCGAATGCGGCGGCCTGATGTACCTCGCGCGCAGCATCAGCTGGCAGGGACAAACGCGGCAGATGGTCGGGGTGATCGAGGCCGACGTGCTGATGCACGAAAAGCCGGTCGGTCGCGGCTATGTCAAGCTGCTGCCGAATGCGGCGCATCCGTGGCTGCGCCAGTTCGCCCAGGTCAGGGAGGATGCGACCGCGCTGGCGGCCCACGAATTTCATTATTCCAGCCTGACCGGGCTCTCCCCGCAAACCTGCTTTGCGTACCGCATGCAACGCGGCCACGGCAGCGACGGCGAGCACGACGGAATCCTCTACCGCAACCTGCTGGCCTCCTATACCCATCTGCGCAGCACGCCGGCGTGTGACTGGGCATCCCAGTTCGTCCACTTCGTCAACCAGCTGCGGGACCGCACCCTGGTGTCGTCCCGCAACGGCAGCCGGCATTGAAATCAGGCCAAACTGCAAGACCTCCCCGCCCCATGGACCGCCCCCAGATATTTTCCGCCGCACTCGCAGGCCGCCGACCGGCCCAAGCCGGCACGGTATATCTGGTCGGGGTCGGCCCGGGCGACCCGGAACTTCTGACTCTGCGCGCCGCCAGCCTGCTGGCGCAAGCCGAGGTGATCGTGTATGACCATCTGGTGGCCACGGCCATCCTCGACATGGCGCCGGAAGGCGTGGAACGCATCTATGCGGGCAAGGAGCGCGGCAATCACGCCTTGCCGCAACAACAACTCAACCTTCTGCTGGTCCGCCAGGCGCAGGCCGGCAAGGTGGTGGTAAGACTGAAAGGCGGTGATCCGTATATTTTCGGCCGCGGCGGCGAGGAAGCCGAAACCCTGACGGAACATGGAGTGTCGTTCGAGGTCGTTCCCGGTGTCACCGCCGCTGCCGGAGTCGCTGCCTATGCCGGCATACCGTTGACGCACCGCGAGTATTCGCAAGCCTGTGTCTTCGTCACCGGGCACCTGAAGGACGGCAGCATGGCGCTGGACTGGGTCGGTCTGGCGCGACCGCGCCAGACGCTGGTAATCTACATGGGATTGCACGGCTTGCCGGTACTCTGCCGCGAACTGATTGCCCACGGCCTGCCCGGCGACTGGCCTGCCGCGATCGTGCAACAAGGCACCACCGCCAACCAGCGCACCGTCAGCGGAACCCTCACGACACTGCCGGAACTCGCCGGCGCCGCGCAACTGAAAGCGCCGACACTGATCATTGTCGGGGAAGTGGTAAGACTGCGCGAGAAGCTGGCCTGGTTCGAAAGGCTCGTCGGCGCAACCGGACAGGCCGCCGTCGATACTGGCGAATCCGGCGCTTGAGGTCGCGCAGCTAAGCGATCGTCATTGGTCCGCGCCCGGCGGAATGCTCTTTGGCGGCGGTTCGACACCGTACTCGGCCCCGTGCTCTATGGCGAACACCGCCGCCTCGACACGCGAGCTCATGTTGAGTTTGGAGAGGATGTGGCGCACGTGCAATTTGACGGTGTCATGGCTGATGGCGAGCGCCCTGGCTATCGTCTTGTTGCTCTTGCCGCAGGCAATATGGTGCAGAATCTCGCGTTCCCGCTCCGTGAGTTTGACGCGACCCTCGCGCAGCATCGGCGTCGGCGGAGGCTGAAGGAGCTTGGCGAGTTTGCCCGTCATCGCCGGGGCGATGACCAGTTCGCCAAGCGCCGCACGGTGGATGGAATTGATCACCGCATCGGGGTCCATGTCCTTGAGCAGATAGCCGCGCACTTCGGCGCGCAAAGCCCGTGACAGGTCCTGCTCGCTGTCGCTCATGGTCAGGATTATGGTCGGCGGTGCGCAGCCGGCGGCGCGCAGGCGTTCCAGCAAATCCAGTCCGTCGATCAACGGCATGCGCAGATCCATGATCAACAGGTCGGGTTGGTGATCCTTGAGTATGCGTTCCGCCTCGTCGGGGTCGCCGGTAGAGCCGAGCACCTGCATCCCGGCCTTGTGCTCGAGCAATTCAGTCAGGCCGCGCCGACAAAGGCCATGGTCGTCGATGAGAACAAGGCGGATGGGCTTGCTCATGGGGTGGCTTCGGCGAATCTGTTGCGCGGGAAGGACAGGCGCACCCGGGTGCCACCCCCTTGACGCGGTTCGACCTTGAACTCGCCGCCCAGCAGATCGGCGCGTTCGCGCATGATGTTGAGTCCGAAATGCCCATGGCGGGAGCTTATCCCCGACGGGTCGACAATGCCCACGCCGTCGTCCTCGATGCTAACCCTGCAAGTATCTTCGTCCTGTTCCAGATGCAGCCAGCCGTGACGCGCTCCCGCATGCTTGACGACATTCACCAGGGCCTCGCGCGCGATGTGCAACACCTGCAGCGATTGATCCACTGACAGTTCCGGTTCGATGATGCCTGTGTCCATGACCAGGTCAACGCCGTTGAGCCCCTGTAGTTCGATCAGGGTTTCGCGCAATGCCGGGAGCAAACCGTGCGGATTCATGTCGCTGCGAAAATGCGTGATAAGTTCGCGCACGCGCGCGTGCGCCACTACCAGCGACGATTCGACCTCGTTGAGATAGTCGTTGGCCCGCTGTGTGTTCTGCTCCGCAATGGCGTCGCGCAGCAGCGGCGTGCGCATGCGCATGCAGGCGATGTTTTGTGCCAGGGCATCGTGAACTTCGTTGGCGAGAATCCGGCGTTCTTTCTGCAGCGTAGTCCGCAGATGTTCCTCGGAGCGGCGGGAGTTGGCCAGCGTCAAACCGATCAACTCACTGAAAGCCGTGAGCAACACCGGCAGTTGGTCCGGAATCGCCACCGTGAGCGGAAAAAACAGGTTGAGTACGCCGCAGGGTTCCTGAGCGTCACGCAGTGGAATGGTGAGCAGTTTCAGATCGCCGCTGCCACTGATTTGCGCCAACTCCTTTCGGCAGGCGCACTGGCTGGAGTCCAGGCTCACCTGGTTGTGCGCCAACGCGGCGCCGCAGCCGCCGCAGTTCAGGTCAACGCGGTGTTTATGCTGCCACAAGGTCGTCGACACGCCCGCGGTGGCCACGAGGCGCAATTCTTCACGAAAAGGATCGCGCCAGCGTACCGCGGCGGCGATGGCACCGCTATAGCCGGTTATGGCGCGCAGCAAGGTCTCGAGCACCGCCAGAACGGCCGGGTCGAGCGCTCCGGTCGCCTGCTGGGTCACGTGGTCGGACTCAGGCGCGCGCATCCGGGTTCCAATCGGCAAGATCTTGCGCGCCCGCACGCCGTCCGGGGGTCCGGGTAGCGCGCAGGACCAATCCGCGGTTGCCGGCATCGAACTGATTGAGCGAATTGCACATAACGGTGATAAGGCGTGCGCCGGATAATCCAGAAACACAGCTTACCACCATAGCCGGGTTTTTTGGCTCGCTCGACGCGCTCGATGCTCTGCGGTAAAGCTTCGCCGGCGGGGTTCGAGTTGCCTGTCGACCGAGCCGCCACATCGAGAATACGCCATGGTCCCGGCAGCTTGCCGCGCCAATTGGAAGAACTTATTCGTCTATTCAAAATTCCGTTACTACCCGGATTTACGAAGTGTTAACCTTCAAACGTTATTCTGTAGAAACAACAAATTCGAGGAGGAGTCTGATGGCGTTGGTCAATCCCTATGGAGGCGGTAGCCTGAAGCCACTGCATCTCGAAGGATCTCAACTTCAAGCCGAAGTTGCGCGCGCCGCCAAACTCCCGAAAGTCAGGGTGAGCTCGCGCGAGAAGGGCGACATCATCATGCTGGGAATCGGTGGTTTCACGCCACTCGATGGCTTCATGACCCACGGCGACTGGGAGGGCGTCTGCGATGGCATGAAGATGGCCAATGGATTGTTCTGGCCGATCCCGATCACCCTGTCCGCCGAAAAAGTCATCGCCGACGGCATCAAGACCGGTTCGGATATTGCCCTGATCGACCCGGACAATGGCGAAATTCTCGCCACCATGACGGTTACAGAAAAATATGCCATCGACAAGGCACATGAGTGCTCGATGGTGTTCAGGACCACCGACGCCGAACACCCCGGCGTAAAGATGGTGATGGACCAGGGTGATATCAATCTGGCCGGTCCGATCAAAGTACTGTCCCTGGGCGAGTTTCCCACCAAATACGGCGACCTGTTCATGACGCCGAAGCAAACCCGCGCGCTGTTCGAAAAAATGGGCTGGAGCAAGGTCGCGGCATTCCAGACACGCAATCCGATGCACCGTTCCCATGAATACCTGGCCAAGGTCGCGATTGAAACCTGTGATGGCGTGCTGATCCATTCCCTGCTCGGAAACCTCAAGCCCGGCGACATTCCGGCCGATGTGCGCTCACAGGCAATCGCCACCCTGGTGGAAAAATATTTCGTCCCGAATACCATTGTCCAGGCGGGCTATCCGCTCGACATGCGCTACGCGGGTCCGCGCGAGGCGCTGTTGCATGCGGTATTCCGGCAGAACTACGGTTGCTCGCATCTCATCGTCGGCCGCGATCACGCGGGTGTCGGCAGCTACTACGGACCCTTCGACGCCCATCACATCTTCGACGAGATCCCCAAGGGGTCGCTGGAAACCCAGGCGCTGAAGATCGACTGGACTTTCTGGTGCTATCAGTGCGGTGGCATGGCCTCCGCGCGCACCTGTCCGCATGGCGACGCGGATCGCCTGCTGCTGTCGGGCACCAAGCTGCGCAAGATGCTGTCGGACGAAGGAGAAGTTCCCGCAGAGTTTTCGCGAGCGGAAGTGCTGGAGATCCTGCGCGCCTATTACGCAGGCTTGACTGAAAAAGTGGAAGTAAAACTCAGCGGCCACTCCGCACGATAGTGCCAGCTGCCGGAGCGCCGGAATTTTCGGCGCGGAGAGAATGATCTTTGTGATAAACGCAACCTAGGAGAAAGACGCAATGCCAACCTTTGTGAGAACTGAGAAGTGCGATGGCTGCAAGGGCCAGGACAAGACCGCTTGCATGTATATCTGCCCACACGACCTGATGATGCTGGACAAGGACGGTTCGCAGACAGGCCATGCGATGAAGGCCTGGAATCAGGAGCCGGAGCAGTGCTGGGAGTGCTACTCGTGCGTCAAGATCTGCCCGCAGGGCGCCATCGAAGTGCGCCACTACGCCGACATCGTGCCCCTGGGCGGTTCGGTGCAGCCGATGCGCGGTTCCGATTCGATCATGTGGACCATCAAGTTCAGGAACGGCAACATCAAGCGTTTCAAATTCCCGATCCGCACGACTTCGGAAGGCTCGATTGATCCGTTCGGCGGAAAGCCAATGCCGAAAATGGCCGATCTCGCCACGCCGGGCATGTTTACGGGAACCATGATGGGTGGCTACCGTGCCGGCAACCCCGCCGAACTGATCCGTCGCAAATAACCGCGGCCGAACAACTCTGAACAACCAACAAATTAGGGTGAATGACATGGCTGAAGGAACTTTTGGTAATCCCGCGATCGTCCAGGAAGAACTGGACATCCTGCTGATCGGCGGCGGCATGGCATGCTGCGGCGCCGCTTACGAAATCATGCGCTGGGCCGAGGCCGTCAAGGCCGAGAGCGGCACGGAACTCAAGATCAAGCTGGTCGACAAGGCTGCCATGGACCGCTCCGGCGCTGTCGCCCAGGGCTTGTCCGCAATCAACACTTATATCGGGCCGGACCTCGATCCGGCGGACTACACCCGAATGGTCTCCAACGACCTGATGGGGATCACCCGCGATGACCTGGCTTACGACCTCGGTCGGAACGTCGACGACTCGGTGCACCTTTTCGAGGAGTGGGGCCTGCCGATCTGGAAGACCGACGTCGACGGCGTTCGCCACGATGGCGCCGAGTCCATCCGCGAAGGCATCCCGACGCTGAAAGATGGCGGCAAACCGGTGCGCTCCGGCAAGTGGCAGATCATGATCAACGGCGAGTCCTACAAGTGGATCGTCGCCGAAGCCGCCAAGAAGGCGCTCGGTCTCTCCCGCATCGAGGAGCGCATCTTCATCGTCAAGCTGGTCAACGACAAGAACGATCCCTCGCGCATCGCCGGGGCGGTCGGCTTTTCGGTGCGCGACAACACCATCCACATCTACAAGGCCAAGGCCGTGCTGCTGGCCGCCGGCGGCTGCGTCAATCTGTTCCGTCCGCGCTCGGTGGGCGAGGGTTCGGGCCGCGCCTGGTATCCGGTGTGGAACGCCGGTTCGACTTACGCCATGGCGGCCGAAGCCGGCGCCGAAATGACCATGATGGAAAACCGCTTCGTGCCGGCCCGCTTCAAGGACGGCTACGGCCCGGTCGGCGCCTGGTTCCTGTTGTTCAAGGCCAAGGCCACCAACGCCTATGGCGAAGACTACATGGTCAAGAACAAGGAAATGCTCAACGACTATCCGCCCTATGGCCAGGCCGCGGTTCCGGCTTCCTGTCTGCGCAATCACCTGATGCTGCATGAGATGAAGGAAGGCCGCGGGCCGATCTACATGGACACGGTGACGGCGTTGGCCAAGCTTTCCGAAACGCTTACCCCCAAGGAGGTCAAGCACCTCGAAGCCGAAGCCTGGGAAGATTTCCTCGACATGTGCATCGGACAGTGCGGCATCTGGGTCGGCGAGAACATCGAGCCGGAGAAGAAGATGTCGGAACTGATGCCGACCGAGCCCTACCTGCTGGGTTCGCACTCGGGCTGCTGCGGTATCTGGGTTTCCGGCCCCGAGGATCTCGGCGCGCCGACGGCCACCGACGAAGAATACGACGGCGTGCCGGCCCACCTGCCGCGCGGCTGGAACTGGGG
>Ga0163199_1000246_pt1 | contig 34409 bp, 30 predicted proteins | sample PL_2010_150m_FD_113537 | JGI IMG/M metagenome (GOLD analysis project Ga0163199, IMG submission 113537) | Freshwater microbial communities from Powell Lake, British Columbia, Canada to study Microbial Dark Matter (Phase II) - PL_2010_150m | ecosystem: Environmental > Aquatic > Freshwater > Lake ...
CGCAGTCACCGAGGCGGTCGCGCCGGCCGCCGACCTGGGTTTGACCAAGGTGACCGGCCGCGAGATCGCCAAGAGCGCGCGGCCTGAACTCGCAGCCGCCAAGGTCATCGTCTCCGGCGGTCGCGGTCTGGGCTCCGGCGAAAAATATCATGCCCTGCTGGAACCGCTCGCCGACAAGCTCAATGCGGCACTCGGCGCGTCGCGTGCGGCAGTTGACGCGGGCTTCGTGCCGAACGACTACCAGGTCGGGCAGACCGGCAAGATTGTCGCCCCGCAGCTTTACATCGCCATCGGCATCTCGGGCGCGATCCAGCATCTTGCCGGCATGAAGGACAGCAAGGTGATCGTCGCCATCAACAAGGATCCGGATGCTCCGATCTTCCAGGTCGCCGACTACGGACTGGTGGACGACCTGTTCCAGGCGGTGCCGGAACTACTGGCGGAACTGGGCTAGGCAACATCCCGGGAACATCCATGAGCGCCTATGCCCCGCCTTTGGAGGACATGCATTTCGTGTTGCGCGAATTGGCGGGCATCGATCGCGTTGCGCAACTCCCCGGTTACGCAGAGGCCGCGCCTGAAGTGGTCGAGGCGATACTGGAGGAGGCCGGAAAATTCGCCGCCGGCGTCCTGGCACCGCTCAACGCCAGCGGCGACCGGGAGGGCGCCAGATGGTCGGCGGAGGACGGGGGCAGGGTCACCACGCCGTCCGGCTTCAAGGAGGCCTATGCCCAATTTGCCGAGGCCGGCTGGAACGGCCTTGCCTGCGAAGAACATTATGGCGGACAGGGACTGCCCAAGCTGGTATCGGCGGCGGTACTGGAAATGTGGAAGGCCTCCAACATGTCCTTCTCGCTGTGCCCGATGCTGACGCTGGGCGCCATCGAGGCATTGCAACTGTGCGGTTCTGCGCAGCAGAAGACGACCTACCTGCCCAACATGATCTCCGGCAAGTGGACCGGCACCATGAACCTGACGGAGTCGCAGGCCGGGTCCGATCTGGCCGCGATCCGCAGCCGGGCGGTACCGCAGGGTGATGGTACGTACAAGATTTTCGGCAACAAGATATTCATCACCTACGGCGATCACGACATGGCCGAGAATATCGTCCATCTGGTGCTGGCGCGCACGCCCGATGCGCCGGAAGGAGTCAAGGGGATCTCGCTGTTCGTGGTGCCGAAATTCATCGTGAACGCCGACGGTAGCCTGGGCGCGCGCAACGACGCCTATTGCGTCTCCATCGAACACAAGCTCGGCATCCATGCCAGCCCGACCTGCGTGATGGCCTTCGGCGACCATGGCGGCGCCGTCGGTACGCTGGTCGGCGAAGAGAATCAAGGCCTCAAGTACATGTTCATCATGATGAACGCCGCGCGCTTCGCGGTCGGCCTGGAGGGTCTTGCGCTCGGCGAGCGCGCCTACCAGCAGGCACTGGAATATGCGCGCGAGCGGGTCCAGGGCCGCGACATTGCCGGCAGCACCGCCGGTGTGGCGATCCTGCGGCATCCCGACGTGCGCCGCATGCTGATGCTGATGAAGTCGCAGAACGAGGCGATGCGTGCCCTTTCCTATACCGTTGCCGCCGCGCATGACGCTGCGCTGCGCCACCCGGACACCGCAGAACGCAAGCGCAACCAGGCCTATGTCGATCTGATGATCCCGGTAGTCAAGGGCTGGCTAACGGAAACCGGCATCGATCTGGCGTCGCTGGGCGTCCAGGTGCATGGCGGCATGGGCTTCATCGAGGAAACCGGTGCCGCGCAACATCTGCGCGATGCCCGCATTACCACCATCTACGAAGGCACCACCGGCATCCAGGCCAACGACCTGGTTGGCCGCAAGATCGCCCGCGAGGGCGGCGCCACACTCAAGGCCGTGATCGCCCTGATGCGCCAGACGGAAGCGGAACTGGGACAACAGGTCAGGCCCGAGTTCCGGGTCATCCGCACGGCGCTGGCCGGCGGAATACAGGCCGTCGCCGAGGCCGCAGAATATATCGTCGCGGAATACGGGAATGACATAAGAACGGTTTCGGTCGGCGCCGTGCCGTTTCTCAGACTGTTGGGGATCGTCGCGGGCGGATGGCAAATGGCGCGCGCCGCGCTGGCGGCCGAGGCCAGGATAGCCGGCGGCGACAGCGATGCATTCTTTCCGGCCAAGATCGCCACCGCGCGGTTTTTTGCCGATCATGTACTTTCCGCCGCGGGCGGCCTCGCTCATACGGTGATCCACGGCGGCGAAGGCGCCATGGCGCTGAGCGATGAGATGCTCTGATACCAGGCCGGCGACGAATAAGGTGAAGGTGAAGCAATTCTGAAGAAGTTCCTGGCGCAGGTCCGCAACATCGTTTCCCGGTTCCGCAAGCGCAAACAATCCCAGGAGTTGGGCCGCCTCCACGCCCGCGTCTTCGAGACGATTGGCGAGTCCGTCATGGTGACGGACGCCTTCGCCAGGATAATTGCGGTGAATCCGGCGTTTTGTCGCATCACCGGCTACAGCGAAACGGAAGTGCTGGGCCAGAACGCGCGGATTCTCAACTCCGACCGCCACAACCGGGCCTTTCATCAGGCGGTCTGGCAATCTTTGCGGGACCATGGCGAATGGACCGGCGAAATCTGGAACCGGCGCAAGAACGGCGATGTGGTTGCAGAATGGCAAACCATCACCAGCGTCAGGGACGAGCACGGCAAAGTACTCGAGTTTGTCGCCGTGTTCTGCGGTCTGGGCGAGATACGCGAGGCCCAGGAGGCGGCGGAACACCTCTCCTGGCATGACGCGCTGACAGGATTGGCAAATCGTGCTCAGTTCCTGCGGCAACTCGGCCAGGCGCTGGCGAATGCGCATCGCCAGGGACGTTATGCCGACGTGCTGCTGCTCGACCTCGACCGCTACAAGGAAATCGTCGAGGTTCGCGGCCAGGCCCTCGCCGATGCGGTGTTAAGGTCGGTGGCGGAAAGTATGTCCGCGACCCTGGGTCCGGATGATTTGCTGGCACGGCTGGATTCGGACGAGTTCGCCGTGTTGTTGCCGCGCCTGACTTCGGATCGGGAGGCCGCCGGCCGTGAGGCCCTGGCTGTGGCCGAGAGACTGCGTGAATGCTTGCGTAGCAGCATCACCGTAGAAACCGAAAATTTCCCGCTCGACGCCAGCATCGGCATTGCATTGTTCCCCGAGTCCGGCCAGGAAAGCGCCTCAGACGTATTGCGCCAGGCCAATATGGCGATGCATCAGTCGAAGGCGGCGGGCGGCGGATGCGCCGTCTTCTTCGAAGCCGCCATGGACAGCACCATCCGCGATCGTTATCGGGTGGAGCGGGAACTGCGCATCGCGGTGGACGACGGCCAGCTCAGGCTCTATCTCCAGACCCAGGTGGATGCGGCGCATCGACCGGTTGGCGCCGAGGCGCTGGCGCGCTGGCAACATCCCGAGCGCGGTTTGTTGGCCCCGAGTGCGTTCATTCCGCTGGCCGAAGCTACTGATCTTATCGTCGCCGTTGACCGCTGGATGCTGGGCGAGGTCTGTGGCCTGCTGGCCCGCCTGGGCAGAGAAAGCCAGCCACTGAAGATCTCGGTCAATATCAGTCCGCGGCATTTTCAGAAGGACGACTTCGTCGATGAAGTCAGACGTCAGTTGGAGGCCAGCGGCGCCGATCCCGCCCGTCTGGTGCTGGAAGTGACGGAAGGCCTGGTGATCGGCAATCTTGCCGGTGTGGTCGCCAAGATGAACCTGCTATCGTCGCTGGGAATCCGATTCTCGATGGACGACTTCGGTACGGGCTATTCCAGCCTGGCCTATCTGAAGCGCCTGCCGATTCACGAATTGAAGATCGACAAGAGTTTCATCGACGATGTCACCAGCAATCCGAATGACGCCGCACTGGTCGAAACGATCATCGCCGTGGCACGCCACCTGAGCCTGCAAGTGGTGGCGGAGGGAGTGGAGACCCAGGCACAGGCTGATTTCCTGTCTGCGCACGGGCAGGTGATACACCAGGGCTATCTGTACGGCCGTCCCGAACCTGTCGACACCTGGCTGGCGCAACTGCCGGTGCAGATTTCAAGGTCCATGCACGACTGAATCGATGCGCCGCCGGGCGAATCCGCGGCGGCGAATCTTCATTCGATTGCCATCCATTGACTTGTATCAACACAGGACAATCGTGAGGAGCGGAGCATGGCCGCATATTCACCTCTCCGAAGGAGTATCAATCATGCGCAAGCTCATGCTTCTGTTAAGTTTGGCCGCGCTCGCAGCGGCGCCCGCCCTGGCTGCGGATCCGGCCACCATCAACTGGTCGAGGATCGCCGGTAACAAGATCACCTTGTTCTACCCCGGTCAGTCCTCTTACGAATGGCTGCGCAGCGATGCCCACAAAGGTGCCGCCAAGGAAACCCAGCGCGGGGACGCCTGCGTCTCCTGCCACGATCAATCGGACGAGGAACAAACCCAGGGCGCCAAGATCGTCAATGGCGGGCGGCTTGAACCGACGCCGGTCACAGGCAAGAACGGGTCCGTCGCTCTCAACGTCAAGGTCGCCTACGATGCCAAGAACGCCTACTTCCGCTTTCAGTGGAAGACCCGCAATCCTTATCCGGGCACCGAGCATCAGTACCTGCGCTTTGACGGCAAGGAATGGAAGGTGTACGGCTATCCCAAACTCGACAAGGTGGTGCAGGACGGAAAGCAGCCCGGAATCTACGAAGACCGCATGAGCATCATGATCGACGACGGCAAGGTGCCGGGCTTCGCCAAACAGGGCTGCTGGCTGACTTGCCACGACGGCGAGCGCGACATGGCCAATGTGGCGACCAAGGCGGATGTCGCGGCCAACGCCCTGCTGACCGCGATCAAGAAAGGCGACGTGCGCAAGTATCTGCCCGCCACCCGCACCGATCCCACGGACTGGAAGTCCGGCAAGTCGGTCGCGGAAATCGCCAAGCTCAAGGCCGACGGCGCCTTCCTCGATCTGATCCAGTGGCGCGCCCACCGCAGCTATGCAGTCGGCATGGCGGATGATGGCCATGTACTCGAATACCGCTACGGCGACGCCGGCAAGGACATGTTCGGCGGCAACTCGGATTCCAAGACCCACACGCCCAGGTTCATGTGGGACGAAAAGAAGATGGGCTTCAAGTCGATCACGGCGGACAGTCAGGCACGCAAGGGCAACCTGTTCCTGATACGCGAACAGAACGCCGTGCCGTTCGATCCGAATGCGGCCTGGAAGGAAGGCGACATGATCCCCGACTACATCATCAGCCGGGAGGACGCCAAGGGTTCGGCAGCCGACAATAATGCGATCGCTTCATGGAGCGATGGAATGTGGACGGTGGTGATCGTCCGCCCGTTGGGCCTTGCCAACGATGACGACAAATCGCTGAAAGCCGGTGGTGTCTACAACGTCGGTTTCGCCGTGCACGACGACAACATCACCACGCGCGGGCACCACGTTTCGTATGTCAAGACGCTCGGGTTCGGTGCCAAGAAGGCCGACATCAAGGCTGTCAAGCTGCCCTGATGCGCAAGCGCTCACGGTCGCTCGGGCCGTGAGCGTTGCGGGACCGGATTTTCGGATTCCGACGAATCTGCCTCGCGCCGGGTGCGTTTCCCCGGCGCGATCTTACATTCCTGAATATACCGGTCCTTCACCACCCTGGGGTGCCACCCAGGTGATGTTCTGGGTCGGGTCTTTGATGTCGCAACTCTTGCAGTGTACGCAATTCTGCGCATTGATCTGTAGCCGCGGGTAGCCGGAATCGTTGCGCAGGATCTCGTACACGCCCGCCGGACAGTAGCGTTGCTCGGGGGCGTCATACAAGGCGAGATTGACGGTGATGGGTACCTGAGAGTCTTTCAGCGTCAGGTGGCAGGGCTGATTTTCCTCATGGTGGGTGTTGGACAGGAACACCGAGGAAAGGCGGTCGAAGCTGATCACGCCATCCGGCTTCGGGTAATTGATCGGTTGGCATTCGAAGGCCTTCTTCAGCTTCAGATGATCGGCGGTTAGTCCCAGCGTCCAGGGCGCCTTGCCGCGCAGCAGGGTCTGGTCGATGCCGAACATCAGCGAGCCGAGATACAGACCCTTGCTCATCCATGGCTTGAAATTGCGTGCCTTGTAGAGTTCCTCGTAGAGCCAGCTCTCGCGGAATTTCTGCGGATAGGCGGTCAGATTGTCGTGCGCGCGATGGTCTGCAAGTGCCTCGCTGACTGCTTCGGCGGCGAGCATGCCGCTCTTGATCGCGGTGTGGCTGCCCTTGATGCGCGAGCCGTTCAGCAGGCCCGCATCGTCGCCGATCAGCACACCGCCGGGGAAGATCATCTTCGGCAGAGCCTGTAGTCCGCCGGCGGTGATGGCTCGGGCGCCATAGGAGATGCGCTTGCCGCCTTCCAGCATGGGCCGGATTTTCGGGTGAGTCTTGTAGCGCTGGAATTCCTCGAATGGCGACAGATAGGGGTTGCTGTATCCGAGGCCCACGACATAGCCGATCGCCACCAGATTGTCGCCATAGTGATAACAGAACGAGCCGCCGTAGGTATCGGCGGCCAGCGGCCAACCGGCGGTATGCAGGACCAGTCCCTTGAGGTGGCGATCGGGAGCGACCTCCCACAGCTCCTTGATGCCGATGCCATACACCTGGGGATCGGCGCCCTGGCGCAGAAGGTAGCGCGTTTCAAGCTGCCTGCCGAGATGGCCACGGCAGCCTTCGGCGAAAAGCGTGTATTTGGCCAGCAGTTCCATGCCCGGCTGGTAGGCCTCTGTCGGTTTGTTGTCCTTGCCCACTCCCATGTCGCCGGTGGCGACGCCTCTGACGGCGCCGTTCGCGGCGTAAAGCAGTTCGGCGCCGGCGAAGCCGGGGTAGATATCGACTCCCAGTGCCTCGGCTTGCTTGCCCAGCCAGCGGCAGAGATTGCCGAGGCTGATGATGTAATTGCCATGGTTGAGGAAACAGTTGGGCAGTAACAGGTTGGGGATGGGCCAGCCGGCCGTCTCGGTGAGGATCATGAAGGTGTCGTGACTCACCGGAGTATTGAGAGGCGCGCCTCGAGTCTTCCAGTCTGGAATCAATTCGGTGATGGCGCGCGGGTCCATGATGGCCCCGGAAAGGATGTGGGCGCCGATTTCCGCACCCTTATCGATCAGGCAGACATTGGTCGCCGGGTTCAGTTGCTTGAGGCGAATCGCCGCGGCCAACCCGGCGGGGCCGCCGCCGACAATCAGCACGTCAAATTCCATAGATTCTCGTTCCATGATTTCTTCCCCTGGTCAGTCGTGATCGATTAGTACGGTATTGAGCGCAAACTGGTCGAGCACCGCGCGTGCCTGCACATGAGACGCGCCGGGGGCACGGATGCTGGCGAGAGTGCCGGAGAGCTTGTCGTCGCTGACGCTGACAGTTGCGGCAATGCCCGACTGCTGTAGCGCACGGCTCAGCACTTGCTCGATGGCGCGGTGGCGCAGTGCCGGCTTGAAGATCTTGCCGACCGCCGTGACCGGCAACTGCGGCAGGATCTCGATGTTCACCGGCAGGGCGGCGCGTTCGCTGATATGTTCGCGGGCATACGCGAGCAACTCTTCGACACTCGCCTGCTGTCCGGCGCGCAGCACCACATAGGCGGCGGGAACTTCGCCGGCATAGGCGTCGGGCTGGCCGATCGCGGCGGCGATGGCCACTGCCGGATGCCGGCACAGCACCTCCTCGATCAGTTGCGGATCGATGTTGTGGCCACCGCGGATGATCAGGTCCTTGGCACGCCCGGTTAACCAGCAATATCCATCGGCATCCCATCGACCGAGGTCGCCGGTATTGAACCAGCCGGCCTCGGCATCCCTGCCGACCCAGACGTTCCGATTGTCGGCGGCCCGCAGATAGCCGGGAAAGACGTTCGGCCCCCGGATGCAAACGGCGCCGATTTCCCCGACCGCGCATTCCCGCTCGATCCTGCCGTCGCCGCCGATGACGAAAGAGCGCATGTCCTGGTAGGGAAAGCGCAGCCCGATCGAGCCGATGCGCCGCTCGCCCGCCGCGGGATTGATGCAGCTGGCCGTGGTGCCTTCGGTGAGTCCGTAGCCTTCGAGAATCTTCACGGCGGTGCGCTTCTCGAAACGACGGAAGACCTCCGGCGGCATCGGTGCCGCGCCGCAGATGGCGTAGCGCAAGCTGCTGATGTCATTCTTCGCAACCGGAATGTCGAGCAGTGCCGTGTAGATGGTCGGCACCGCGCTGAAATAATTGACGCGGTAGCGTTCGATGAGCTTCCAGAAATTCGGCAGCAGATTCGGATTGCGGTAGCCTTGCGGCGTCGCCACCACCACCGAGGCGCCGCAGAGGAAGTTCGAAAGCCCGGTCACCATTACGCCATTGACGTGGAACAGGGGCAGGCCACAGAGGAAGACGTCGCCGGCGTGCATGTTGAGGACGCTCATCATGGCCCAGGCCATGAAGACCTCGTTGGCATGGGTATGCGGTGCGATTTTCGGCAAGCCGGTGGTGCCACCGGTATGGAAGTAGCTGGCGATGTCATCCGATTCAAATATCCGGCCGCTGACCAGACGATCGTCGGGCTGCGCCGCGAGCAGGGCATCGAAGTCGTAAACCGGCAGGTTGCCGATTTCGCCAATACGCGCCGGGCGAGGCGAATAGCCGGGTTGCGCGTACTGGGCAAGGTCTACTTGCAGGATGGCCCGCAGGCTTGGCACCAGAGCAGCGCAGGTCTCGGCCTTGTGCCACAGATCGGTGCCGGGGAACGGTGCCAGGGTGACCAGATACTTCGTCTTGCACGCGGTGAGGATATCGCCGATCTGCGCGGCCTCCAGCATCGGATTGACGGCGGCGACGATACCCGCGGCTTCACCGCCCCAGATGACATAGTGGGTCTGCGGCAGGTTGGGCAGGACGTAGGCCACCACCTCGTCGGTCTTCATGCCGAGCGCATTCAAGGCATTGGCGGTCTGGTAGATTCGCGCCAGCAGGGCGGCATAATCGATCGTCACCGGGTTTTCGTCGATCGTTCCCCCCAGCAGGAAATTCAAGGCCGGGCGCTTGCCATACGCAAGGCCCGCCTGGCGGAAGATATCCAGGGTGCTGCGCAAGCTGTACTGGCTGGTCAGCGGCATCTCCTCGATGCGGCGGACGTCCGCCAGGTTGGCGATCGGAGCGAAGGTGGGCTGCATGTCTTTCCCGGAAGCGGGATAGTTGTCTGGTTCGGGATTTCCCGGAGCGAGTAGGGCATTATAATTGCAATCGACAGCTTAATCTTTCGAACCCCATGGATCATCCGCGCAAGTTGGTCTTCACCACCCAGATACCGATCCGCTGGGGCGACATGGATGCCATGGGTCACGTCAACAACACCGTATATTTCCGTTATGCCGAGCAGGCGCGCATCGAGTGGCTGGCGTCCCTGAATTTTCCTGCGGGCCCTGATCGCAGCGAATCCCCGGTGATCATCAACGCCAGCTGCACGTTTCAAATTCCTCTCACCTATCCGGGCACCGTCGAAGTCAGAATGTACACAGGCCACGCGGGACGCAGCAGCCTGCCGACCTACTTCGATATGCGGCCTCTGGGCGACGAGAAAATTTATGCCGAGGGCGCGGCCAAGATCGTCTGGATGAACCCAGCCACCGGCAAGTCGATACCCCTGCCCGACAGCATGCGCTGCCTGGCCGCGGACGAGTGAAAGAGGAGAGTGGAGTGATCAGCCGGAACGGCGGGATTCCCCTCTGGCAGCCGTCAGCCGAGAGGATCGCCAAAGCCAACCTGGTCGCCTTCATGCAGATTGCGAGTCGGCGATGGGGGCGGTCGTTCGTCGATTATGCGGATCTGCACCGCTGGTCGGTGGAGCAGCCGGAGCAGTTCTGGGTCACGCTCTGGGACTTTGCACGGATCGAAGGCCGGCGTGGCGAGAGGGTACTCGCCAACCCGGACCGGATGCCCGGGGCGCAGTGGTTTCCCGATGCACGCTTGAATTTTGCGCAGAACCTGATGCGCTCAAAAGGCGACACCGATGCCGTGGTGTTCTGGGGCGAGGACAAGTTCAAGGCGCGTTACACCCACGCCGAATTGTATCGCAAGGTCGCGCAACTGGTCGCAGCCCTGCGCAGCATGGGTGTGGTCGAGGGCGACCGTGTCGCCGCCTACATGCCCAATCTCCCGGAGACGCTGGTCGCCATGCTGGCAACCGCAGCCATCGGCGCCATCTTCAGCTCGGCCTCGCCAGACTTCGGCGTACAGGGCGTGCTCGACCGCTTCGGGCAGATCAAACCCAAGCTGCTGATCGCCGCGGATGGCTACTACTACAACGGCAAGACCCTCGACACTCTGGACAAGATCGCCGCGGTGGTGGAGCAGCTCGGCAGCCTCGAACGGGTGCTGATCGTCAGTTATGCGCAGCAGCGACACGACTTGACGAAAATACCCCAGGCGACATTGCTCAGCGATTTCGTCGAACCCCACCGCGACGCCGGCGACATCGAATTCGCCCAACTGCCATTCGACCATCCACTCTATATCATGTATTCCTCGGGCACTACCGGCGTGCCGAAATGCATCGTGCATGGCGCCGGAGGCGCGCTCTTGCAGCACGTCAAGGAACATCTGCTGCACGGAGACGTCAAACCCGGCAACCGCATCTTCTATTTCACCACCTGCGGCTGGATGATGTGGAACTGGCTGGTCTCGGGGCTGGCTGCGGGTGCCACGCTGTTGCTCTACGATGGCTCGCCTTTCGTCGGGCGCGGCAACGTGCTGTTCGACTATGCCGACGCGGAAGGCATGACGCATTTCGGCACGTCGGCAAAATTCATCGATGCCATCGCCAAGCTCTCGCTCGAACCGGCCCGCACCCACCGCCTGGCTGCGCTGCGAGTCATGTTCTCGACCGGAAGCCCCCTGGTCGCGGAGAGCTTCGATTATGTCTATCGCTGCATCAAACAGGATCTTCAGCTTGCCTCGATTTCAGGGGGCACGGACATCCTTTCGTGCTTTGTGCTCGGCAATCCTATCGCGCCGGTGTGGCGCGGCGAGATACAGTGCGCCGCGCTTGGCCTGGCGACCGACGTATTCGACGAGCAGGGCAGGCCGGTGCGCCAGGAAAAGGGAGAGCTGGTGTGTACGCGCCCGTTTCCGGCGATGCCGATCGGATTCCTCAATGATGCCGATGGCGAGAAGTACCGCGCGGCATATTTCCAGCGCTTCGAGAATACCTGGTGTCACGGCGACTACGCCGAGGTCACGGAACACGGGGGCTTCGTCATCTACGGCCGTTCCGATGCCACGCTCAATCCCGGGGGAGTGCGCATAGGCACTGCGGAGATTTACCGTCAGGTGGAAAGGCTCGACGAGGTAGTCGAATCCATCGTCATCGGCCAGAACTGGCCGCCCACGGCCCCGAGCGATGCCCGCGTGGTGCTGTTCGTCAAGCTGCGCGAGGGGCTGTTGCTGGATGACGGCCTGAGCAAGCGCATCAGGGAGGTCATCCGCGAAAACACCACGCCGCGCCACGTACCGGCAAAGATTCTGCAGGTCGCCGACATCCCGCGCACCAAGAGCGGCAAGATCGTCGAACTGGCCGTGCGCAATGTGGTGCATGGCGACCCGGTGAGGAACCGCGAGGCTTTGGCCAATCCGGAGGCGCTCGAGCATTTCGGGAATCGCCCGGAACTACAGGTCTGACGCCATGCTGATGAACAAGGATGATTCGGTGTTGCTGGTGGTCGATATGCAGGAGCGCCTGTTGCCGGTCATCCACGAATGGCAGCGGCTCCTCGACCAGGTGATATGGCTGGTGCAGGTGGCGCAGAAGGTCGGCGTTCCGGTGCTCCCGGTCGAACTTTATCGGCTCGGTCTGGGCGAGACCCACGCGGAGCTTCGCGCCGCGCTGCCGGCGCAGGACATAACCGAAAAGATACATTTCTCCTGTGTCGCCGCCGGCATGTTCGCCCCGGACCAACGCGGACTTCCGGGTGCAGAGCGGCGCCAGGTGGTGGTATGCGGCATCGAGGCCCACGTCTGCGTGCTGCAGACGGCATTGGAGTTGCGCGAACAGGGCCGGGCCGTATTCGTGGTGGCCGACGCCGTGGCTTCGCGCGATCCGTCCAACAAGCAACTGGCGCTGGAACGCCTGCGTGGCAACGGCGTCGATGTCGTATCGTGCGAAATGGTCGCTTACGAGTGGCTGAGGCAGGGCGGCACGCCGCTGTTCAGGGAGATCAACAGCCGGTTTTTGCGCTGATCCGTTTTCAATCCAAAGGAAGAGCCATGTACCTCGATGATATCGCCGTCGGTCAGTTTGCCACCCTCGAACGCGAGGTGACGCAGGATGTGATCGATAATTTTGCCGCCGCTTCCGGCGACCACAATCCGGTGCACGTGGATCCTGCTTTTGCGGCCGGAACCATGTTCAAAGGCACCATCGCCCACGGCATGCTGTCCGCCGCCTACATTTCCGCCGTGCTCGGTACCCAGCTGCCGGGGCCGGGCGCGGTCTATACCGGTCAGTCGCTCAAGTTCCGGGCGCCGGTACGTCCGGGCGACAAGGTGGTGACCGTGTGCACCGTCAAGGAAGTCATCCGTGACAAAAAGCGGGTGATCATGGAAACCCGGTGCAAAGTCGGCGACACCGTGGTGCTGGAAGGCGAGGCGACCCTGATGGTGCAGCCGAGGCCCGATAGCGCTTAGCGCGCCTAGGGCCATTGAGCGGCGCTGCGAATTCGGCTATCATCTGAATTTCCCGGACCCGCAGTTCCATGACCAAATACGTCTTCGTCACCGGCGGTGTCGTGTCCTCTTTAGGCAAGGGCATCGCGGCCGCGTCGCTGGGAGCGATCCTCGAATCCCGAGGCATCAAGGTCACCCACCTCAAGCTCGATCCCTACATCAACGTTGATCCCGGCACGATGTCGCCGTTTCAGCACGGTGAGGTCTTCGTCACCGAGGACGGCGCCGAGACGGATCTGGATCTGGGCCATTACGAGCGCTTTACCAGCGCGAAGATGGGCAAGCGCAACAACTTCACCACGGGCCAGATTTACGAATCGGTGATCAAGAAGGAACGCCGCGGCGAATATCTCGGCAAGACGGTCCAGGTGATTCCGCACATCACCGACGAAATCAAACTCTATATCAAGCGCGGCGCGGAAGGCGCCGAGGTGGCCATAGTCGAAATCGGCGGAACCGTCGGCGACATTGAATCGTTGCCGTTTCTCGAAGCCATCCGGCAGATGAGTATCGAGGAAGGGCGCATCAACACCTGCTTCATCCATCTGACCTTGCTGCCGTGGATCGGCGCCGCCGGCGAACTGAAGACCAAGCCGACCCAGCATTCCGTCAAGGAACTCCGGGAAATCGGCATCCAGCCGGACATCCTGCTGTGCCGGGCGGACCGTCCGGTGCCCGAAGAGGAGCGCCGCAAGATCGCCTTGTTCACCAACGTTCAGTCCGAGGCGGTGATTTCCGCCGTCGACGCCGACAGCATCTACAAGATTCCGGGCCTGCTGCACGACCAGATGCTCGATGAGATCGTCTGTCACAAGCTCGGCATCCTCGCCCGTGCTGCCGATCTGGCGGTGTGGAAGACGCTGGTGCATGCGCTGGAGCATCCCCAGTACGAGGTGGATATCGCCTTCGTCGGGAAATATGTCGATCTCACCGAGTCCTACAAGTCGCTCATCGAAGCAATGTTGCACGCAGGCATCCACACGCACAGCAAGGTGAACATCCATTACCTCGATTCCGAGGAAATCGAGCGCAACGGCACGGCCAGCCTGGCCGAAATGGACGGGATCCTGGTGCCCGGCGGCTTCGGCAAACGTGGCACCGAAGGCAAGATCGCCGCCATCCGCTATGCGCGCGAACATAAAGTGCCCTATCTCGGGATCTGCCTCGGCATGCAACTGGCGACCATCGAGTTCGCCCGTAATGTCGCCGGGCTGTCCGGCGCCAACAGCACCGAGTTCGACCCCGACACGCCGCATCCGGTGGTGGCCCTGATCACCGAATGGCTGGATCGCGAGGGCCGCGTGGAGCGCCGCGACAACCACTCCGATCTCGGCGGCACCATGCGCCTGGGGGCGCAACGCTGCCCGACCAAACCCGCAACCCAGGCGGCGGGAATCTACGGTAGTGAGGTGAATGAAAGACATCGCCACCGATACGAAGTCAACAATATCTATGTTCCCAAGCTCGAAGCGGCCGGCATGGTGATTTCGGCGCGCACGCCGACCGAGGATCTGCCGGAAATGATGGAACTCTCGACGGAACTCCACCCCTGGTTTGTCGGCGTGCAGTTCCATCCTGAATTCACCAGCAACCCGCGCACCGGCCACCCCTTGTTCATTGCCTTCGTTCAGGCGGTGCTGGCGAAGAAGGTTCTGCTGTGAAGCTTTGCGGGTTTGAGGTCGGCCTGGACCGGCCGCTGTTCCTGATCGCCGGACCCTGCGTGATCGAGTCGCGCCAACTGGCGCTGGATACTGCGGGAGAATTGAAGGAAATCTGCGCGTCGCTGGGCATACCCTTCATTTACAAATCCTCCTTCGACAAGGCAAACCGCAGTTCGGGCCAGTCGCCGCGCGGGCCGGGCATGCAGCAAGGGTTGGCGATCCTGGCCGAAGTGCGGCGGCAGATCGGGGTTGCGGTACTCACGGACGTGCACAATCAGGGCGAGATTACTGCGGTCGCCGAGGTGGTGGATGTGCTTCAGACACCGGCTTTCCTCTGCCGCCAGACGGATTTTATCGAAGCTGTGGCCTGTTGCGGCAAGCCGGTGAATATCAAGAAGGGCCAATTCCTCGCCCCCGGCGACATGCAACAGGTCGTCGCCAAGGCCAAGCAGGCCAATGCCGGCGCGGATCGCATCATGGTCTGCGAGCGCGGCGCCAGCTTCGGCTACAACAATCTCGTCTCCGACATGCGCAGTCTCGCCATCCTGCGCGAGACCGGCTGTCCGGTGGTGTTCGATGCCACCCACTCCGTCCAGTTGCCGGGTGGGCAGGGCAGCACTTCGGGCGGGCAACGCGAATTCATCCCGGTTCTGGCGCGCGCCGCGGTGGCGGTGGGGATTTCCGGGCTGTTCATGGAAACCCATCCGAATCCGGAACAGGCGCTCTCCGACGGCCCCAACTCCTGGCCGCTGGGGAAGATGCGGGCGCTTCTGGAAAATCTGCGGGACATCGACGCGCTGGTCAAACAGCGCGGTTTCCAGGAAACGTGAGATGGCCGCCTATATCGTGGTGGATGCCCATGTCAAGGATACCCAGCAGTTCCTCAAGTACCGAGAACTGGCGCAGCTGGCGGTGGCACAGTTCGCTGGCCGCTACATCGTGCGCGGCGGCGCCTGCACGATCATGGAAGGCGACTGGCAACCGGATCGACTGGTGATCGTCGAGTTTCCGTCGACTGAACAGGCCCGACTGTTTTATGATTCCCCCGAATATCTGGCTGCTCGTGCCGCGCGAGCCGAGGCCGCGGACTTCGACATGCTGCTGGTCGAAGGAGTCTGAAGTTTACTTCTGTTAGGAAATCACCATGAGCGCAATTGTTGATGTCGTCGCCCGCGAAATTCTCGACTCGCGCGGCAATCCCACTGTCGAAGCCGATGTCCTGCTTGAATCCGGGGTCATGGGCCGGGCCGCGGTGCCTTCGGGGGCCTCCACCGGTTCGCGCGAGGCCATCGAATTGCGCGATGGGGACAAGGGCCGCTATCTCGGCAAAGGGGTGCTGCAGGCGGTCGAGAACGTGAATACGGAAATTTCCGAGGCCATCATTGGCCTCGATGCCGAGGAACAGGCTTTCATCGACAAGGTGCTGATCGACCTCGATGGCAGCGACAACAAGGCGCGCCTTGGCGCCAATGCCATGCTCGCGGTCTCCATGGCGGTGGCAAAAGGTGCGGCCGAGGAGGCCGGCCTGCCGCTGTATCGCTACTTCGGCGGCTCCGGCCCGATGCAGATGCCGGTGCCGATGATGAATGTCATCAACGGCGGGGCGCATGCCAACAACAACCTCGATATCCAGGAATTCATGATCCTGCCGGTCGGCGCAGAGAGCTTTCGTGAGGCCTTGCGTTGTGGCGCGGAAGTCTTCCATCACCTGAGAAAACTCGTCGACAAGAAAGGCTATCCCACCACGGTCGGCGACGAAGGCGGCTTTGCGCCGAATGTCGCGGGCAACGACGAAGCCATCGAACTGATCCTCAAAGCCATCGAGGCCGCCGGGTATACCCCGGGCGAGGATGTGTTGCTGGGGCTCGATTGCGCCGCCTCCGAGTTCTACAAGGACGGTAAATACCACCTCGCCTCGGAGAAACTGGAACTCCCGTCGGAAGCCTTCGCCGACTATCTCGCCAATCTCGCCGACCGATATCCGATTATCAGCATCGAAGACGGCATGGCGGAAAATGACTGGCCCGGCTGGAAGATACTTACCGACCGGCTGGGCAAGCGAGTACAGGTTGTCGGCGACGACGTCTTCGTCACCAACCCCAGGATCATTCGTGAAGGCATCGCCCAGGGCATCGCCAATTCGGTGCTGATCAAGATCAACCAGATCGGCACCCTGACCGAAACCTTTGCCGCCGTCGAGATGACCAAGCGTGCGGGCTACACCAATGTCATTTCGCACCGCTCCGGGGAAACCGAGGATTCGACCATCGCCGACATCGCCGTCGGCCTGAACGCCTTGCAGATCAAGACCGGCTCATTGTCGCGCTCCGACCGCATCGCCAAGTACAACCAGCTGTTGCGCATCGAAGAGGATCTCGGCGACACCGCCAGCTACCCCGGCCGTAACGCTTTCTACAACTTGCGCAAGTAGCGACTTACCCGAGGATGCGCTGGCCGGTGATGGCGCTGATTGCCCTGATTGCCCTGCTGCAGTATCCGCTGTGGCTCGGCAAGGGCGGCTGGCTCCGGGTCTGGGAAGCGGATCGCCAGCTGCAGGCCCAGCGTGAGGTCAATCAAAAGCTTGAACAGCGCAATACCGCGCTGGACGCAGAGGTGCGCGACCTGAAGAGCGGCTACGATGCCATCGAAGAGCGCGCCCGCTTCGAGTTGGGACTGATCAAGCAGGACGAAATCTTTGTCCAGGTGCCGCAAAAGCAACCGTGAACCTCCATCGCATGCTCCTCAAGCGCGCCGCCGACGGCAATCCGGTACGGGTGCTATTGATCGGTGCCGGCAAGTTCGGCTCCATGTATCTGGCTCAGGCAAGAGTGACGCCGGGCATCCACGTCGCTGCGGTCGCCGACCTGTCGCCGAAACTCGCCGCCGAGTCGCTGGCCCGCACCGGCTGGCCGGCGCAGCAGTATGCCGCCCGCACGCTGGGCGAAGCCATGAAGAGCGGCACGACACTGTTGACCGACGATGCCGAGGCAGTGATCCGGGCGCAAGGCATCCATGTCGTCATCGATGCCACCGGCAGTCCCGCGGCTGGAATCCGTCACGCGCTGGCCTGCGCCGAACATGGCAAGCACATTGTCATGGTGAATGTCGAAGCCGATGCGCTGGCCGGTCCGTTGCTGGCACAGACTTGCGCGGATGCCGGAGTAGTCTACTCGCTGGCCTACGGCGACCAGCCGGCGCTGATCTGCGAAATGGTCGACTGGGCTCGAGCGGCGGGGTTTGCGGTGGTCGGCGCCGGCAAGGGGACCAAGTACCTGCCCGGCTATCACCAGTCGACGCCGGAGTCGGTGTGGGGGCATTACGGCTTTACTTCCGAGCAAGTGGAGGCGGGGCACTTCAACGCACAAATGTTCAACTCCTTCCTCGACGGCACCAAGTCGGCAATCGAAATGGCGGCGGTGGCCAATGCCAGTGGACTCACGCCGGCGCCCGAGGGACTGTTGTTTCCGCCCTGCGGCGTGGATGATCTGGCGCGGGTTTTGCGGCCCGCCGCGGCCGGCGGTCAGCTGCATCATGCCGGCCAGGTGGAAGTCATCTCCAGCCTCGAACGCGACGGCCGCCCGGTCTTTCGCGACTTGCGCTGGGGGGTCTTTGTCAGCTTCGCGCCATCCGAGGGGAGCCAGCGCGACTATGTCGAACGCTGCTTCAAGGAATACGGCCTGGTCACCGATCCGTCCGGGCATTACACCGCCATGTACAAGCCCTGCCACCTGATCGGCCTGGAACTCGGCCTCAGTGTCGCCAGCGCCGTCTTGCGCGGTGAGCCGACCGGATCACCTTCTGCATGGCTGGGCGATGTCGTCGCCACCGCCAAACGCGATCTGCGCCCCGGCGAATTGCTGGATGGGGAGGGTGGCTACACTGTGTATGGCAAACTCATGCCGGCCGCCGATTCGATGGGGTGTGGCGGCCTGCCCATCGGCCTGGCGCATCGGGTGAAATTAAAGCATGCGGTGCCGCAGGGGGCGGCGGTGCGCTGGCGGGATGTCGACCTCGACCTGTCGAGCCAGGCCGTGGCCGTCCGGCGCGAAATGGAGCGCTGCTTCAACTCGGCCGGTCAGGCGGGTTCTGAACTCTAGTGCCAGCAATTTCCCAGGCTATTGATCAAGCGATGCGCCTGAGCTGATCGACATACAGCTTCCAGCGCTCGACGTATTGTTCCGCGGCCATCAACAGACCCTGCACCTCCTGCTCGTTCAGTTCGCGCACCACTTTGGCCGGCGAGCCGAGTATCAGTGAGCGCTCCGGATAGGTCTTGCCTTCCGGCACCACGGCGCCCGCCGCCACGAGGCAGTGGCTGCCGATTACCGCATGGTTGAGGATGATGGCCCCAATGCCGATCAGCGAACCATCACCGACCCGGCAGCCATGCAGCATGGCCTGGTGGCCGACGGTCACGCTCCGGCCGAGAGCCAGCGGGATGCCGGCATCGGTATGCAGGCAGGCCTTGTCCTGCACGTTGGTGCGTTCGCCGATGTGGATCAGGTCGTTGTCGCCGCGCAACACCGCGCCGAAAAACACGCTGGCGCAGGATTCCAGCACGACCGAGCCGATCAGGGTGGCGTTGTCGGCGACCCAGGTATCGGCGGCGCATTGGGGCGTTCTGTCGCCCACGGAATAGTTCGGCATTGTGATTGCTCCGGAGCCGGGACAGGTGCTATATCCCCCGCCCGCCGATCGCCCGCAGAAATTCGCTGCGCAACTGATCGGAGCGTTCGAAGGCGCCAGTAAACGCCTGGGTCACCACCCGTTCATCGCCGCGCCGATCCTCACCGAGCAGCAGGCATAATTGCTCGGCCTCGACTACGCAGGCGGCGCCTTGGGCCTTGCCGTGCGTCATCAGCGCCTCGGCAATGTCGCGGGTCATCCATTCCTGATAGGTGAAGCGGTGGCCGATGGCATCCACCAGCCGTGCGATGCGCCCGAAGCCGTGCAGGCGTCCGCCGGGCAGGTAGGCGACATGCGCCAGACCGCGAAACGGCACCAGATGATGCGGGCATACGCCATGTACGGCAATGCCGCGGATCACCACCATGTCGCAGCGATGATCGGCGAAGCCTTCACCCAGCGCCTCGGCTGGATCCAGGTCGTAGCCACCGAGCAGGCGCCTCTGCCATAGCGCGCGGACGCGTTCCGCGGTTTTTCCCATGTGCGCCATGTCGGGCGCGATGCCGCAGGCGCTCAGCAGGGCAGTCACCGCCTTTTCGAATGCGACCGGGTCAAAGGGATTCTGGCGGGCTATCCCAATACCGGCTGAGGCGGACGCGACAGGGTCGTGATCAGAACAAGTGGGCATGGCGGCGATGGTGTTGGTGGCTGAAGCTGAAAATCATACACGCGAAGTCCGATCAACGATAATCCAGGTTTCATGGTGATCTGCCCCGAACGGTGATGAACTCCGATCATGCCAAAGGATAAACCAGCAGGCCGATCGGTCGCCGTCATCGGTGCCGGTCCGGCCGGTTTGATGGCGGCGGAGGTTCTGGTGCAGGGCGGCAGTCAACTTGGTATCAGGGTCGACGTCTACGACGCCATGCCTTCGGTCGCACGCAAGTTCCTGCAGGCCGGCAAGGGCGGCCTGAACCTCACCCACAGCGAATCGCCGGATGCGTTTCTGTCCCGTTACGGCAGCCGCCGTGCCCAAATCGCTCCACTGCTCCAGGCCTTCGGGCCGCAAGCCTTGCGTGACTGGGCGCACGGGCTGGGCATCGAAACCTTCGTGGGCTCCTCGGGACGAGTGTTTCCTGCCGGCATGAAGGCGGCACCCTTGCTGCGCGCCTGGCTACAGCGCTTGCGAACGGAAGGCGTGAACATCCGTGTCCGGCATCGCTGGTGCGGCTGGGTGGATCAAGGTCGCGGCCTGAAGTTCTCCACGCCGGATGGAGAACGCGCGGTGAATCCAGACGCGGTGGTGCTGGCGCTGGGGGGAGGAAGCTGGGCGCGGTTGGGGTCCGATGGCGCCTGGGTGCCCTGGCTGGTCCAGCGCGAGGTCCAGGTTGCGCCGCTGCGTCCGGCCAACTGCGGATTTGATGTCGCCGCTCCCGGCTGGAGCGAGCACTTTCGCGCGCGCTTCGCCGGCCATCCGGTCAAAACCGTGGAGCTGAGCTTTGCCGATACGCCGGGCTTCCTGCGGCGCAAGGCAGGCGAGTTCATGATCAGCGCCACAGGGGTAGAGGGCAGCTTGATTTACGCGTTTTCCGCGGCGCTGCGCGATGCAATTGTCACCTCGGGCACGGCGACGCTTTACCTCGATCTGGCACCCGACCGGAACTTGTCGCGCGTCGTCGCGGAAATTTCCCGGCCGCGCGGGTCCAGATCACTGGCGAGCCATCTGCAAAGTCGGCTGGGTATCAAAGGCGTGAAAATGGGTTTGTTGCGAGAACTGGTGGATCAAGCCGACTTCGCCAATCCGGCCAGGCTCGCGGCTGCCATCAAACAACTGCCGCTCGCGCTGGGTGCCGTTCGTCCGCTGGATGAGGCGATCAGCAGTGCCGGCGGCGTGGCTTTCGAGGCCCTCGACGAGCGCCTGATGATCCGGTCGCTGCCTGGGGTGTTCTGTGCGGGCGAGATGCTGGATTGGGAAGCGCCTACCGGCGGTTACCTGCTGACGGCCTGCTTCGCCAGCGGGCGCGCCGCCGGGCTCGGCGCGTTGGCCTGGCTCGAAGGCTTATGACGAAGCGGGTTCAGTTGGCGCCGGTTCAGCTGGCACCGGAGTCGCCTCTGTGTCGGCTGGGGCGGCGTTCTTCTCAAGTTTGCGTTTCAGCTTTTCCTCGTTCTTTTTCTTTTTTGCCAGTTCCTTCTGGCGTTTTTCAAACTGAAAGTTGGGTTTTGCCAATTTATCACCTCTTCATTTATATTCATTGAATCGTCGGCGGTCAAGTCATCGTTCGTCGTGCGGTGCTAGCCCGGCGCAAAGAACCTCATGCGCATTTCTTCCAGCCCGAGCATCCGGAGCAGTTCCTGCAAACGCTCACCTGCTCGTCTGCCTGGCAGGTTCTGGTCGCGAGCGATGATGAGCTCGTTTTTCAAAGAATGCTCCCAACCCACCAACTCGGTCACCGTGACCTGGTAGCCATACGCCTCGAGCTGGAGACAGCGCAGGACGTTGGTCATGTGGCTGCCGAATTCCCGGGTATGCAGCGGGTGGCGCCAAAGCTCAGCCAAAGCACTACTGGCAAGTATTTTACCCTTGTTTTTCCTCAGTTCGGCGGCGACTTCGGCCTGGCAACAGGGTACCAGCACGATAAACGGGACTTTCTTGCCCAAGGCGAAGCGAATCGCGTCGTCGGTGGCGGTATCGCAGGCGTGCAGGGCGGTCACCATATCTACCCGCGTCGGCAGGCCTGGCGCGGTCATCGAATCCGCCACCGACAGATTCAGAAAGCTCATGCCGGGGAAATTCAGGTGTTTGGCCAGATCCCGCGAATTCGTCACAAGTTCGTCGCGGGTTTCGATGCCATACACATGGCATCCCTGGTTCAAGGCCTTGAAAAACAGGTCGTAAAGGATGAAGCCCAGATAGGATTTGCCGGCGCCGTGGTCCACCAGTTGGATGTCGGCATGCGTCAGCAGGAGTTCCTGCAACAGCGGTTCGATGAATTGGTGCAGATGGTAAATCTGTTTGAGCTTGCGCCGGCTGTCCTGATTCATCCTGCCGTCTCGCGTCAGGATGTGCAGCTCCTTCAACAGTTCAATCGATTGGCCGGGCCGGATATCGTGGGTGTCGTTCATTGCAGCGCAGATGCGGGGGAGTTGCGGAATTATAGCCGCTGCCGCGTTTGCCCCTCATCATGCATCCCGGCATTTCGGCGACCCGGTTCGCTCTGCGGCAGGAATTATTGCTATATTGACCTTAGTACCCAATCGCCATGTTGATCAATCTGGAGCCACCCGAGGTCTCTGCAAGGCTATTCCCGAATCGCTATGAGTAAAGCGAATTTCTCTCGACGTCCGACTTTTCAGTTTCTAGCGCAAAGTCGATAAGAAGGAGGCATGTTGCGGATCCTGATTTTTTCATTCCTGGCCATGATGGCTTTTGGCGCAGAAGCGGCAACGGTTGATCTGGCTGGCCGAAAGATCGCGATTCCGATTCCGGCCGGAAGCTGCCAGTTCGGCAAACGGTTTATCGATGTCGAACTCGCTCGCGTGCTATTGAGCGAACTCGGAAATGACAACCTGGTACTTGCGTTCTTTGCCAATTGCGACGAACTGGATGAGTATCGACATGGGAACCGGACCGCGCTGGATAACTTCGGCCTGGTCTTCGCCCAGGCGCGAAAAGGCGGCAGCCCCGTCCCGATTGCCGGCGTGTCGCGCCAGGATTTCATCAGGAATGTGGGGGGCGTAGTCGTTGCCGACCTGTCCGAAGTCGTCAGGAAGGGCGAAACCCAGTACCAGCTAGCCCAGTCCAAAGGCAAGCTGTCGCTGCAATCTCAGCAGCCCTTCCATCTGCAAGCCGACAGGAACGGCGCTTATTTCGGCATCGTCGGACCACTCACCGATGCCAGCGGGAAACGCTCGAACGTGCTGGGCGTCTTGGGTATCACTTTGGTCAAGGAGATGTTTCTGTCGATAGAGATCTACCAGAGAATCGGCGCCTCGCTGCCGATCGAGGACTTGCTTGAGCGGCAGCAGGCGGCGATGGCCAGTCTCGTGGAGGCGAATCCGTAATGGCGGGATTTACGCCCTGGACGCTGCCTGAATGCTGATGCCATGGCAGGCGGTGCGTGCGGGGTCCGCCGCCGGCAGTTTCTTGCAGATTCCGTCCATCTGCGCCTGCAGGCGTCGGACGACCGCTGCATGAGCGTTTTCCCGGTTCCATTCGCGCAAGCTCTTGCCCACGCGTTCGAGCGAACGGAGATTGCGTTCATAAAAGGTATCGGGTGCGGTCTTCAGTTCGCCCAATACACGCTTAGTCGCCATTTCGATCTGCGCCTCATCGTCAGGCGCCAGCTCGACCAGGGTCCGGATATACGATGAGCCCCATTGCAGTCTGGTGGCGGGGCCGACAGCCGCGGCATAGGCTTTAGCAGTCCACTGGATTGCCACCGCCTTGTCGCCGCGTTTCCTGGCGTTGGCCGCGAGTCCGAGCATGAAATAGTAAGGCGAATGGGATCGCTTCAATTCGGCCTTCAGGAGGCTGTCCGATTCATCCAGCAAGCCTGCTTCCGAGAGCACGTCCGCAGCCGCACTGATGACCGACTGGCGGGCATAGCGGTCGGTGGTGAGGCGATCGGCCCGGGCAACCTCGTCGCGGGCCTGCTGCAAGGTCGCCGGCGGCAAGGAGCCAGGATCATTCTGCAGCTTGGCCAGCGCAACTTTCGCGGTCATGGCGGTCAAACGATCTGCGGTGGATAGACTGCCATCCGCGAGAAACTGCTCCAGTATGGCATTCCACGCGGATTCGAGCGGCTTCTGCTGGTCCGATTTCAGCGCGCCAAGGTAGGTCAGGACGTCACCCGTATAGTTGGCGATCAAGTCGAAATTTTCACGCGCAAGTGCGGGATTGCCGAGCAGGCTCAGCAACTGCGGGATCGCGGCGCTCTCGGGGCCGGTGTTGACCGGCTTGGCGACGGCCTCCGCGACCAATGCGCGCAGCCTGAACCGCGCGGCAATGTCGGGCGCAACCGGCTGGCTCGCCGCGGCGAGGCGCCTCAACGTCGCGGCGATTTCCCTCGATGCCAGCAGTTGCTGCTCGTCGGTATCCCAGGAATAGAACGCCAGCAGTCGCCAGTCATCCATGCTGATCGCCGAGCCTCCCGACGCGGCGTTGCCAAGCGCGGCCTCCAGCAGTTCCTTGACCGGGCGCGTCGCATTGATGCCGATGCTCAAGACCTGCATGTAGCGTTCGGGGTCGACTTCCCCCGGCAGCCGCGTAATCTCTTCTCCATTCGGCTTGAAAAGAATCATGGTCGGATAACCGCGGACTTTGAAGCGGGTGCCCAGTTTCTGCGCGCCCGGACTGTCACCGTCGATATACACAGGCAGGAAGAAGCGGGATTTTTCGATGAAGTCCTGCCGATTGAAGATAGTCGCCTTGACCTGATTGCAGGGTGGGCACCAGCTTGCTCCCCAGTACAGGAAGACCGGCTTGTTGCGGGCTTTGGCGATGGCGAAAACGTTATCGACGGCACTTTTCTGCCAATGAATTTGGTGGCCAGAATTACTCGACGATTGCGTCACCGCAGGGACAATGGCCGGTTCCTTGCCTGCGACCGACCAGGCCGTCAGGGGCAGGAATAGAATCAGGCCGGCGGCCAGCCGCGTGAAGATTCGGTTCTGGATTATGGGCATGAGATTCTCCGAGAGTTCACCATTGAAGCGAAAGGATTCGCTTTGAAGGGAACATTGCCGACCTGCGTGTCTGGCTGATATTAGCAGAGTAACCAGAGTCCGGTAATTAAATAGCAAGTCCCGATGGCCATCACCGTACGCCGCGTCCATGAGCGGAAGTTCGCGTCGGTCATGGTTTCGAGCACCCTGCGGGAAAGCGTGGTACCAAGCATCGCGAGCGCCACGCAGGCACCGGCTAGCCACCACTCGATGACGTCTTGCGCCGTCGACAGGAGGACGCCGAAATAGAATATTTTCAGGATATGCCCGAAGGCCTGTCCAATGGCCTTGGTCGCGACCACACCCCTGCGGTCCATTTGCGACTGAATGAAGAATACATCCAGCAGTGGCCCGGAAATTCCGGCCAGCAACTGGATGCTGATACACGTGATCCCGCAAATCAGGGGCTGCCAGGCCCGGTCGACATTGGGTTTGAGATCATTCGGAAGCAGCGAGCCGATGAAGGGAGTGGTGCCCAGTAACAGGTAGGCGACGGGTTTGCTGACGGCGATCTGCACCAGACCGAAGATTGCCAGCACGCCCACGGCCCCGAACGCGAATCCGCGAAATACACGCCAGTTGACGTCGCGCCTCCATAACCACGCGCGCCAGCCGTTGGAGGCCAGTTGCGCCACGCCATGCAGCATCATGGCGGCGGGTACCGGCATCAATGCCAGCAATATTCCCATCAGTATCATTCCGCCCGCCATGCCGAGGATGCCGGATATGAACGAGGTCGTGACGACACTGATTGAAATCGCGGCGACTACGAGCAGGGAAGGCATGGCAGAGGATGATCGGCGGCGTCGTGGATTCGGCATTCTAAGCAAAGAAGGGAAAACTTCATGACGAATCGCGGCCGCTGCTTGCGGAGCGAAGCCGATGGAGGCGATAATCCCTGCAAACCAGCGGGTTCAACAAGGATTCGGCGTTGCAGCCGCAATGGCACGACGGCCGCCGGAGATCCCGCTTCGATTTGAGGAGTGCAGCTTTCCGACAGTCAACCGGGACCGCGACAAGAGACATAGATGACCACATTCAGTTGCCAACAAATACTCTCCGGCGCTGTCCCCGACGGCACGCTCGCCATAGTCAAAGGCTGGGTGCGCACCCGGCGTGATTCCAAAGCCGGGATTTCCTTTGTCAACGTTTCCGACGGATCCTGCTTCCAGCCGGTCCAGGTGGTTGCGCCCAGCACTCTTGCCAATTATCTTGATCAGGTCATGCATCTGACGGCCGGTTGCGCGGTCGAGGCCACCGGAGGCATCGTTCCCTCCCAGGCAAAAAACCAGCCGTTCGAAATGCAAGCCACCGAAATCAAGGTGATCGGCTGGGTTGACGATCCGGACACCTATCCGATCCAGCCCAAGGCGCACAGCATGGAATTCCTGCGTGAAGTGGCGCATTTGCGTCCTCGCACCAATGTGATTGGTGCCGTCACGCGTGTTCGCAATACCATTGCCCAGTCAATCCACCGTTTTCTCCATGAACATGGTTTCTTGTGGGTTAACACACCGATCATTACGGCGGCGGATGCCGAAGGCGCCGGCGAGTTGTTCCGGGTGTCGACGCTCGACTTGATGAACCTGCCCCGCACGCACGACGGGAAGATCGATTTCAGCCAGGATTTCTTCGGTCGCGAGGCGTTTCTGACGGTTTCCGGGCAGCTCAACGTGGAAGCCTACTGTCTGGCCCTGTCGAGGGTATATACTTTCGGCCCGACCTTCCGCGCCGAGAATTCCAATACCAGCCGGCACCTGGCAGAGTTCTGGATGATCGAGCCGGAGATTGCCTTCGCCGACCTGGCCGAGGATGCGGTGCTCGCCGAAGCATTGCTGAAGTACATCTTCAAGGCAGTTCTCAACGAAAGCGGCGCAGACCTGGAGTTCTTCGACGAGCGCATCGAGAAAGGCCTGGTCGCAAAATTGCAGGGCATCGTCGATAGCGAATTTGTGCGCATGAATTACACCGAGGCGATTGCGATCCTGGAAAAATGCCCGGAGAAATTCGAATTTCCGGTCAAATGGGGCATCGATCTGCAGTCGGAACACGAGCGCTATCTGTCCGAAAAGCATGTCGGAAAGCCGGTGATCCTGATGAACTACCCGAAGGAGATCAAGGCGTTCTACATGCGCCTGAATGACGACGACAGGACAGTCGCGGCGATGGACGTGCTGGCGCCCGGCATCGGCGAGATCATCGGCGGCAGCCAGCGCGAGGAGCGTCTGGAGGTGCTCGATGCGCGCATGCTGGCCGGTGGACTCGACAGGAATCACTATGCCTGGTATCGAGATTTGCGTCGCTATGGCAGCGTGCCGCACGCCGGATTCGGCCTCGGTTTCGAACGCACGGTGTCCTATATCACGGGCCTGAACAATGTGCGCGATGTGATTCCCTACCCGAGAACGCCGGGAAATGCCCGCTATTGATGCCACGCGCATGGAGCAGGAAAACGCGAATAGGAACTCCAAACAATGCAGACTATTGAATTCCAGCTGGATGGCCAACATCCGCACATCGAGTTGTGCAACCTGCTCAAATTGACCGGGATTGCCAGTAGCGGTGGGCAGGGCAAGCTGATGGTGGCGAACGGCGATGTGACGGTCGACGATCGGCCGGAAAGTCGCAAGACTGCGAAAATCCTCGCCGGACAGGTGGTGGAATGTCTCGGCACGCGAATTACCGTGACGGCCGCCAGCGTTACCTGAGCACAAGTACACATGTCGATTCAATGGTATCCCGGTCACATGACGCAGGCCCGCAAGAAGGCCGCAGAGACCATGGCGTTGACCGACGTGGTGATCGAACTGGTGGACGCACGACTGCCCGAGGCCAGCAGTAATCCGATGATCCATGACCTGCGCCTGCATCGTCAGCGCCCCTGCCTGAAACTGCTCAACAAGGCCGATCTGGCCGATCCACTGGTGACCAGGACGTGGCTGGCCTTCTTCAACCGCCAGCCGGGCGTCAAGGCGGTGGCCATCTCCTGCAAGAAGGCGGGCGATGTCGCCAGGGTGCCCAGGCTCTGTCAGGCCCTCGCGCCGCATCGCGACGACAATCTCAAGCCTTTGCGCATGATGATCATGGGCATCCCCAATGTCGGCAAATCCACGCTGATGAACGCGCTGGTGAAGCGCCGAGTCGCGGCGGTCGGCGACGAACCGGCGGTGACCAAGTCCCAGCAACGCTTCGATCTGAATGCGCGGATGATGCTCATCGATACCCCAGGCATGCTGTGGCCGAAAATCGAGCATCCCAGCGACGGCCTGATGCTGGCGGCGAGCCATGCCGTCGGGCGCAATGCGGTGATCGACGAGGAAGTGGCGGAATTTCTTGGCGAGATCCTGCTCGCCCGCTACGCCGATCTGGTCACCGCGCGTTACGGCTTCGCGACGCGCGGACTGGATGGTGCGGCGCTGCTCGAGGCTGTCGCCCGGAAGCGCGGCTGCCTGATGAAAGGCAAGGGCGGCGGACCCGATCTGGAAAAATCCGCTATGTTGCTGCTGACGGATTATCGTAGCGGTGCGCTGGGGCGTGTCAGCCTCGAAACCCCGGAAAGCCGCAGCGCCATGTTGGGTGAGCGGGTGCCGGCGACATTGGAGGTGGTCTGATGGTGATGAAATTCGTCAAGCTTGTTTTGCGCGGAATGATGCCGGCGCTGTTGATACTGGGGGTGGGGCCTGCCGGCGCCTGGAGCAACCACGCCCTGGGGACATGGCCGGCTTTATCCGTGATGGCCGAAGTGAAATCGGCTGCGCCGCTCAATGTTGAACGGCTGGAAAGTTTCCTGGCCGCCGAGCAGGTCGCGCTGGAGAAAATATTACAGCAGGAGGAGGCCTGGGCGCGTGCCCATGTTCCGGTCTATCCGGTGCGTCCGGACGCATTGATGTTCAGGGCATCGAAGGATCCGGCCGAGCTCAGGCAGCGTTTCATTGACGCCGTCAGGATCAATCCGCAACTTCAACTCAAGCTGTTCCGCCAGGTGCCACCCGGGGAGCCACCGAACGGCAAACCCGGATTGCCATGGACCGAAGTCACCACCTTGCGGGGCGACACCTCGGCCCGGCAAATCACCTTCGAACAACTTGCGGAAGGGGATACGGTATCGATGCTGGACGTGCTGGCCACGGCGTCCGATGAGCCGGACTATGGGATGGACCTAGGGCTGTGGGAGAACAATGATACCGCCTATGGCAAGACCTACGGCTTCGGCAAGCAGCCGTTCGGCAATCCGGCGCTCGAGTTCGCCAGCCAGGCGCCACTGCATATGGGTTTTTATCACGAAGCCGAGATCATCTACCTGGCCGCCGGATTCCTGAAGCGCACCTACCCGGAATATCGCATCCATCTTTGGCAAACCCTGGCGCTGCACGCGTTGCGCAGCGGTCATCCCTACTGGGGATGGCGATTCGCAGGCTGGGCGCTGCATTACATCCAGGACCTCACCCAGCCCTATCATGCGCGGGTACTCCCCGGCGTCGGCGTGCCGCGCATGCTGTGGATCAACAGTGTGGATATGATCGGCTACCACGTAGCGAAGAATCACGCCATCACGCTCGTATCCAACCGGCATCTGGCTCTGGAAAACTATCAGTACCACCGGATGAAGGCTGCCTATGCCCGCCATGATCTCGATGATGCGCTGGTGCTGGCCTGCCGGGATATGACGCGGGACCATGCCTACGCGCCATACGATGATGCGGCGCCGCGCCAGGTGATTGCCAGGGAAGCCAACGCGGCTGCCGATGCGGCGGACATGACGCTGGAAAACAGCCTGCCCGCCAAGTACATTGCGGATGCCGAATACGATTTCGGCAAGTCGGAAAAGGGCGTCGATCTGTTCGACCTTTCCCGTCAGTCGCCACAAACCGCCCAGCAAGGAATGACCGGCTTGGCCTCCGCATTGCTGAGAAATTACGGAGTCCATACGCGCAGCCTGGTGCGCGCCTTGTTGAGCCGATCAGACGCCGGCGCCAGGCGCTGAACCGGCCAGAATTTGACGCGCCAGTCGGGCGATCCCGGCGGGTGACAGATCGCCGGTGGAAAGGCCGACGGCGGTCTTGAATGCCAAGTAGTTTCTGGCCTGCGAGCGTTGGTATAAAGGGTCGTAATGCAGTTCCAGCAACTCGCCCACGAGGACCCGGAAATCCCGGGCGGTGACGAGGTCCACCCAACGCGAAATGGTTTCCTGGCTTTGCAGGCCCTGCAAATGCCGGAGTTTCTCGATCAGCCAGAGCGGGTCGGCAAGAAAGTAGTCGTAGTCGCGCAGCAGGAAGTCGATGCGGGCGCTGGTGGTCGCGTCGATATGCAGGCCGGGTGACGCCCGAATCATCTCGAGCAGCGCGTCGGGCAGTTGCAACTGGCCGATTCTGCGGCTTTCGGCCTCGACGAATACCGGTTGTTCCGGACTGAACCCGGCAAGCGCCAGGAACAGGCGCGACTCGAACATTTTTTGCGAAGGTTGCGACGCTCGCGACAGGCCGCCCAGCACCGAGCCTTTGTGCTCCGCAATGGCCTCCAGGTGAAGTACCTGCGCGCCCTCCAGGGCAAGCGCTTCCAGCAGGCGGCTCTTGCCGCTGCCGGTGGCGCCGCCAATGACACAGTAGCGAAGGCGCTGCGGAACAGTCGCGAGCTGGTCCAGCACATGCCTGCGCCAGGCCTTGTAGCCGCCTTCGAGGCGCTGCGCGTCCCAGCCGATCTGCCGCAGGATATGGCTGAATGCACCGCTGCGCTGGCCACCGCGCCAGCAGTAGACCAGCGGGCGCCAGTCGCGCGGCCTGTCGAGAAACCGCTGCTCGATGTGCTCGGCGATATTCCGCGCGACCAGCACCGCACCCAGCTTCTTCGCGGCGAAAGGGGATTCCTGTTTATAAAGCGTACCGACGTGGGCGCGCTGCAAATTATCCAGGACTGGACAGTTGATGGCGCGCGGCAACCGGTCTTCGGCAAACTCGGCGGGCGAGCGAACGTCGATGACCTCGTCAAAATCGGCCAACTGTGCTACGTTTGCGACCCCGCCGGCGAACGCCGGTGCCTGACTGACTGACATAGTCCTTCCACAGATTCAATTAACCCGATTTTAGTCCTGCCGCGCGCCGCTTTGCGGCCCGGTCTGCGATCAAACAGAGAAGTAGAAAAACCCATCATGTCCAGGCCAACACCGATCAAACTCACGCAGTTCTCCCACGGCGGCGGTTGTGGCTGCAAGATCGCGCCGGCCATGCTCACTGAAATCCTGGCAAATTCCCCATTCCGCACGATCCCGCCCGAGCTGCTGGTCGGGGCTGAAACCAGCGATGATGCGGCGGTCTATCAGCTCAACGCGGAGCAGGCCATCGTCGCCACGACCGACTTCTTCACGCCGATAGTCGACGACCCGCGCGACTTCGGCCGCATCGCCGCCGCCAACGCGCTGTCTGACATCTATGCCATGGGCGGCAAACCCATATTTGCCCTGGCGGTGGTCGGGATGCCGCTGGACAAGCTGCCAGTCGGGGTCATCCGCGAGATTCTTGCCGGCGGCGAAGAAATTTGCGCCCGCGCCGGCATTCCCATTGCCGGCGGTCACTCGATTGACGTGCTGGAACCGATATACGGATTAGTGGGGCTCGGCATCGTGCATCCGCAACGGGTCAAGCGCAATTCCGGCGCCCGTGCCGGCGACCTGTTGATCTTGGGCAAGCCTCTGGGCATCGGGATTCTCTCGGCGGCGCTGAAGAAGGGCCTGCTGTCATCCGACGGTTACGCCGAGATGCTGGCCCAGACAACCCGCATCAATACCCCCGGGGCGGCCCTGGGGGCGCTGTCGGAGGTGCACGCCATGACCGATGTCACCGGCTTCGGCCTGGCCGGCCACCTGCTCGAAATCTGCCGGGGCTCGAGGCTCCGTGCTCGGCTCGAGTTCGCGCGTGTGCCGCTGATCCCTGAAGCCGTGAAATTGGTTCGCGAAGGCATCAGCACCGGCGCATCGGGCCGTAACTGGAGCGGCTATGGGCACCTGGTGGCGATGCCGTCTGGCAGCGAGGAGTGGCAACACAGGCTGCTCAGCGATCCTCAGACCAGTGGCGGCCTGCTGGTGGCCTGCGCGCCGGCGAGCCGGAACGAGGTACTCGCCGAATTCGAGCGTGCCGGCTTTCAACCCGCCATGATCGGTGGAATGCAGGAAGGCCCGGGGGATATCATTGTTTCTTGAGCAGCGGCTGCAATCCGTGCCAAACCGTGTCGAGGATCAACGCCTGGGACGCGGCGGTCGGGTGCACACCGTCACTCTGGAACGCTTCGCGCTGGTCCGCGAAGCCGGCAAGCAGGAACGGTTCCCAAGCGACCTTATGCTGGTGGGCGAGATCGGCATACAGTTGCCTAAAGTTGCGCGTGTAGTCGCTGCCGTAGTTGGGGGGCAATTGCATTCCCAGCAGCAACACCCGGACTTGGCTTTGCTTGCTCAGTCGAATGATTGCGTTCAGGTTGTCACGCATCTGATCCAAAGGCAGACCGCGCAGGCCGTCGTTGGCGCCGAGGGCGATGATGACGATCTCCGGCTGATGCTGCTTGAGCGCCGCGGGGAGGCGCGACCGGCCGCCCCGGGTGGTCTCGCCGCTGATGCTGACGTTGGCGACTCGATAGGGGTAGACGTCGGCATTCAGGCGTTGCTCCAGCAGGACCGGCCAGCTCTGCTGCCGGCCGATGCCGAATCCGGCGGAGAGGCTGTCACCGAGGACGAGAATACTCTTCGTCTGGGGGCTGGCGGCGCAGGCAGTGCCGAGGATCAACAGGACAATTGCAAGCAGGGTTCTAAACATGACAAATGTGCCGGTAATTGAAGTCGTCGCGCTGGACAAGCAGGTCGTCAGCGGCGACGGAGTATTGACGATTTTGCACCAGATCGGGTTCCGCGTGGAAATGGGTGACGCCGTGGCCATCGTCGGCAGCAGCGGTTCCGGAAAGTCGACCTTGCTCGGCTTGCTGGCCGGCCTCGACCTGGCCACCGCTGGCACTGTCAAACTGGACGGGCAGGACCTGGCCGGACTCGATGAGGATCGACGTGCCGAGTTGCGCGGCAGGATGCTCGGTTTCGTTTTCCAATCGTTCCAGCTGTTGCCGTCACTCTCCGCATTGGAAAACGTCATGTTGCCGCTGGAACTTGCCGGACGCGAGGATGCGCGCAGCGTGGCCGAGGAAATGCTCGGCCGGGTCGGCCTGGCCGAGCGGCTTGCGCATTATCCCAAACACCTTTCCGGCGGCGAGCAGCAGCGTGTCGCGCTGGCGCGCGCTTTCGCCGTGAAGCCGCGGCTGCTGCTGGCGGACGAACCGACCGGCAATCTGGATGCGGCGACCGGCGCGCAGATCATCGAGCTGATGTTCGCCATGAATTCAGAACAGCGTACCACCTTGCTTCTGGTCACCCACGACGAGGCACTGGCGCGCCGCTGCGGGCGGATACTACGACTGGTCGGCGGGCGTCTGGATTAGAGGCGATGCCTCGATCGAACGCCGAATTGCCTGATCAACGCAGAACCTGCTCCAGCACTGTGGCGGCGGCTTGTATGCCGCTCCTGACCGCCGATTCCAGCGTCGCCGGATATTCGCTCGCGACATAGTCGCCGGCCAGCAACAGGCCGGGCAGGCCTGTCAGCATCGCGGGGCGCGCAAGCCGCGGCGTGCAGGAAAAGGTCGCGCGTTTTTCGGTGATCACCTGTGACCACAGGGGCGCCGGGAGATTCGGCAGGATACCGGCGATTTCGCCATGAATGCGTGTAGTCAACTCCGGATTCGAGAGTTCCAGGTGGCGGCCGCGGGCGCTGATCACCGCGGCGAGCAAGCCCGCCGGTCCGCCCAACCGGCCGCGGTCGAACAGCCACTGCATGACACCGCCGGCGTGACCCAGCATGACTTCCGGCAGCCTGACGTGCTGCGGATAGCCGAGATAGCAGGTGATGATCGGTTCATAGCGCAGTTCGCCGAGCGCCTGGCGCAAGGCATCCAGCTGCGGCAGGTTTTCGATCAGAGTCGGCACATGGTAGGGCGCCACCGCCAGGATGACTTGTGAAAACCTGTGGCGACGGCCGTCTTCCGCCCGCAGGGTGTAGGCGCCGGGCGCGGGCGGGTCAGCGTTCATTCCGGCAAATTCGATGCTGCGGATGGTGGTGTCGCGAAGCACCTGCCCACCCCGGGCGGTGACGTAGCTTGCCGCGGGGACCGGAAACATCGCGCCAAGATCCACGCGCGGCAGCAGCAGGTCGCTGCAAGCGCGTCCAGCGGCCAGGCTGTCGCGCAGCACATTCAGGAGCACCTGCGCCGATGCGGCTTCAGGTGGCGTGTTGAGCGCCGCGACGCAGAGCGGTTCCCACAGGTAGGTGCGCGCGCGATCCGGTTGATGATGGGCCTCCAGCAGCGCGTTGACGCTGAAACCCTGCATCTCCTCCGGAAGCTGGAAGTCCAGTCGCTTGAGCGCACGCATGAGGCGGATCGCCGCGATCTTCTCCGACCAGATCAGGCCACGCGCGCCGAGCAGGGCCATCGCGAGATGCAGCGGCGCGGGCAGGCGTGGCGCCACAATACGCAATTGGCCGGGATAGATCAGGGACAGAGGCAGGCGCCGCAGAAGCCGTCGCGGTTCCGCGCCGACCTGACGCATCAGGCGCAAGGTCTCCCGGTAGGCGCCGATCAGAATATGCTGGCC
>Ga0163199_1000248_pt1 | contig 34281 bp, 34 predicted proteins | sample PL_2010_150m_FD_113537 | JGI IMG/M metagenome (GOLD analysis project Ga0163199, IMG submission 113537) | Freshwater microbial communities from Powell Lake, British Columbia, Canada to study Microbial Dark Matter (Phase II) - PL_2010_150m | ecosystem: Environmental > Aquatic > Freshwater > Lake ...
GATCTGTACAATATGAATCTCATAAATGCAAATTGTACAAATGATACGCCGTCAAGCTTCAGCCTTGCTTGTTCAGATGAGCAAGGGTTTCCCGGTGGTGGCCCTGACCGGTCCGCGCCAATCCGGCAAGACCACGCTGGCACGCCAGGCATTTCCTGACAAACCTTACTTCTCGCTCGAAGACCCTGAAATTCGTCAACGCCTGGCAGCAGATCCGCGGCAGTTTTTTGCCATCTTGCCCGATGGTGCGGTGCTTGATGAGGTGCAGCGTTGCCCGGAGGTGTTTTCCTATTTGCAAGGGGTTGTCGACGAACGCGAGCGCATGGGCGAGTTTGTGATCACCGGCTCACAGCAGTTTGGCCTGCTTGACAACATCACGCAGTCACTTGCCGGTCGGGTCGGTTTGCTGCAGTTGCTGCCGCTCTCGCTGGCGGAGTTGACCGCCACCGGCATGAACGCCAGGACGCTGGAGCAAACCGTGTGGATGGGCGGCTACCCGGCGCTGTTTGATCAGCGACGCCAACTAGAGCAACCGGCCCAGTGGCTGAGCGCCTACGCCAGTACTTACGTTGAACGCGACGTGCGCCAGGTTCTGGAGGTTTCCAAGCTTTCCTTGTTTCAGCGCTTCGTGCTGATGTGTGCAGCGCGTACCGGGCAACTGCTCAACCTGTCGGCGCTGGCGGCGGATTGCGGCATCAGTCACACCACAGCGCGCAGTTGGATGACGGTGCTTGAAGCCAGTTATGTGGTTTACCTGTTGCAGCCTTACCACCAGAACTTTGGCAAACGTCTGGTCAAGATGCCCAAGCTGTATTTTCTGGATACCGGCCTGCTGTGCCATCTGCTGCGCATTGACAGTCCGCAAACGCTGGCCACCCATGCCTTGCGTGGCGCTATTTTCGAAGCGTGGGTGGTGAGCGAGACACTCAAGCATCGCTTCAATCAGGCTCTGCCAGCCGACATCTACTTCTGGCGCGATAACCATGGTGTGGAAGTGGACCTGGTGTTTGAACATGCGGGCAAGCTGCATGCCGTGGAAATCAAGTCGGGCGCCACTTTCACCACGGACTGGGTGCCGGCCTGTCAGCGCTGGCAACGCTACGCTGGCGCTGTGGCTGCCGACCCGGTGCTGGTTTACGGCGGGCAAGACAGCTACTCGGTCCAAGGTGTGCAGGTACGTGCCTGGCATACGCTGGGCACTTGAGCAACAGGGACAATACAGACCATGACGCAAACGATCACCCTGACCCAACCAGACGACTGGCACCTGCATGTGCGCGATGGCGAGGCATTGCAGGCAGTGGTGCCGCACACGGCAGCACAATTTGGCCGCGCCATCATCATGCCCAATCTGCGCCCACCGGTCACGACCACTGCGGCCGCAATGGCCTACCGCGAGCGCATTCGTGCTGCGGTACCTGAGGGCCTGCGCTTTGAGCCCCTGATGACGCTCTACCTCACTGACAACTTGCCCCCGGACGAAATCAAAAGGGCGCAGGAGGCCGGCGTGCTGGCCGTCAAGCTGTACCCGGCAGGTGCCACCACCAACAGCGATGCTGGTGTCACCGACCTGCGCAAGACCTACGCTACGCTCGAGGCGATGCAGCGCGCCGGTATGCCTTTGCTGCTGCACGGTGAAGTGACGGCGCCGGAGATCGATTTGTTTGATCGCGAGGCGGTCTTTATCGACAAGCAGCTCATTCCCCTGCGGCGCGATTTCCCGGAGCTCAAAATCGTTCTGGAGCACATCACGACGCGTGAGGCGGCTCAGTACGTGCAGGAAGCTGATCGCTTCACCGCAGCCAGCATCACAGCACACCACCTGCTCTACAACCGCAACGCCATCTTCACGGGCGGCATCCGGCCGCATTACTACTGCCTGCCGGTACTCAAGCGCGAACAGCATCGACTGGCGCTGCTGCAGGCTGCCTCCAGTGGGTCGAACAAATTCTTCCTGGGTACCGACAGTGCGCCGCACGCCGCGCAGTTGAAAGAAAACGCCAGTGGCTGTGCCGGCTGCTACACCGCCAACGCCGCCATGGAACTCTATGCTGAAGCGTTTGATGCAGTGGGCGCGCTGGACAAACTGGAAGCATTTGCCAGCTTTCACGGTGCCGACTTTTACGGCCTGCCGCGCAATGCCGCCAGCATCACGCTGCGACGCGAGAACTGGACGGTGCCCGAGAGCTTTGCCTTCGGCGAGGCGCGCCTCAAACCCCTCAGGGCGGGTGAGATTTTGCAGTGGAAGTTGGTCTGATTGACTGGCAGGCGCCCTGGTTGGCACCGTGGCGAGGTGTTGGTGAGGCGGCCGCCCGGTCGATAGCGGCTGAACAATCTCAAGTAGTAGCGCTGAACCATGCGGCGTCGGTGCTGCCGGGCTTCCCGATGCGCTTTGTGGCGCAATGCGAATTGCCTGAAGCGACAGCCTACGAGCAGCATATTTTCGACACCGCTTGCGTCCCGACGCGGGAGGGCCTGCACGATTTCTTCAACGCGCTGGCCTGGTTGCAGTTTCCTCTGACCAAGAAGCGCCTGAATCAATTGCACGTCGCACAGATTGCGCAGACCGGCATCCAGCCGGTGCGCGGACCAGCACGTGATGGCTTGACGTTGTTTGATGAGAACGCTGCTGTGCTGCAAGCGCCAGACGCACTCTGGGATGCGCTGGCAGCCAAGGACTGGCAGAGCCTGTTTGGAACTTTGCGCCCGCGCTGGCAGCAAGCCCAACTGCTGCTGTTTGGTCACGCCCTGCTTGAAAAGCTGGTGCAAGCGCGCAAGGGGATCACGGCGCACGTGTACCGGGCGCCCACGTGCTGCAAGACTGCAGCGGAACTCGATGTCTGGCTGGCGCAGGACTTGAGCGCGGAAAAGCTGGCGAGCAAACCCTTTGCCCATCTGCCGGTGCTGGGCGTTCCGCACTGGTGGCCAGCCAATGAAGACCCGCAGTTCTATGCTGACACTGGGGTCTTTCGGCCGCCCAGGTCTTGAATTTATCCGGCCTGCCCTTACTATCGTGATCTGTGGGGCGCTGATTCAGGCCGCATTTAAAGGAAATCATGAAACGTATTCTTCTCTTTGTTTTGACCAATGTGCTGGTGGTGACTGTGCTGGGCGTGGTAGCCAGTCTGCTGGGTGTCAATCGTTACCTTACGGCCAATGGCCTGAACCTGGGTTCGCTGCTGGGCTTTGCTCTGGTGATGGGGTTTGGCGGTGCCATCATTTCGCTCTTGATCAGCAAGCCGATGGCCAAATGGAGCTCCGGTGTGCGCATCATCAACCAGCCGCAAAATGCCGACGAAGCCTGGATCGTCGAGACCGTACGCAAACTCGCCGACAAGGCCGGCATCGGCATGCCGGAAGTCGGAATTTTTGACGGTGAGCCCAATGCTTTTGCCACCGGTGCTTTCAAGAATTCAGCTTTGGTGGCGGTCAGCACGGGCCTGCTGGTGGGCATGACGCGGGAGGAAATTGAGGCCGTCATTGGGCACGAAATCGCTCACGTCGCCAACGGCGACATGGTCACCATGACCCTGATTCAGGGTGTCATGAACACCTTTGTCGTGTTTCTGAGCCGGGTCATCGGTTACGCGGTGGACAGCTTTTTGCGCAAGAACGACGAGCGCTCCAGCGGACCCGGCATGGGCTACATGATTACGACCCTGGTGCTCGACATCGTGCTCGGCTTTGCCGCCTCCATGGTGGTGGCCTGGTTCTCGCGGCATCGCGAATTCCGGGCGGACGCCGGATCAGCGCAGCTGCTGGGCCGGCGTCAGCCCATGATCAACGCACTGGCGCGCCTGGGCGGTATGCAGGCCGGCGAGTTGCCCAAGAGTGTGGCCGCTTTCGGTATTGCCGGGGGTATGGGACAGTTGTTTTCGACGCACCCGCCGCTCGAAGAGCGCATCGCCGCGCTGCAGAGCGCGCAGGCTTGAAGCAGGACAAGCCGCAACGGGCCATGCGTGTCTGACCGTTTTCTGTTCTGGGCGCCGACCCTGATCTGGGCCACGACCTGGCACGTCATTCTCTACCAACTGGGCGATGTGGCGGTGCTGCATTCGGTGGCGCTGCGCTTTGGTCTGGCCAGTGTCATGCTGTTCGCGATTGCGCGCTGGCGCGGCGAGTCGCTGGCGTTCAGCCCGCCACAGCACGGCTGGTTGCTGCTCACAGGGGCTGTGCAGTATGGCTTCAACTACATGGGTACTTACGAGGCTGAAAAAAGTCTGCCATCGGGCTTGATGGCGGTGCTGTTCTCCCTGATGATTTTTACCAATGCGATCGGTGGCGCCCTGTGCTTTGGTCAATCGATCAGCCGGCGCTTTGCACTGTCGGGCGCGATTGGCGTGGCGGGCATTGTGCTGATCTTCTGGCCTGCGATTGCTGCGGCCCGCGAGGGTGTCGGCGTGCTCGGCGCCGTTGGTCTGGGTTTGATGGCTGTGACCTTTGCCTCCATTGGCAATATGCTGACGCTGCGTTTGACGCGTCGTGGCGCCTCGCTCATTCCTTTGCTGGCCTGGAGCATGGGATACGGCGCACTCACGCTGATGCTGATTGCGACGCTCGGCGGCGTGGAGTTTCATCTCGACCCGCGCCCGAGCTACTGGATCTCACTTGTCTACCTGAGCGCGCTGGGTTCGGTGGCGGCGTTTCTGCTTTACTTCAGTCTGGCCAAGCGGCAGGGTCCCGGGCGCGCAGCGCTGACCGGCCTGGTGATTCCGCCGATGGCGCTGCTGATGTCGGCGCTGTTTGAGGGCTGGCGACCAACGCTGGTATCTAGCGCTGGCATGGTGCTCTGTCTGGTCGGGCTCTGGGGTGCAACGCGTCCGGCGCAGTCAACTTCGGGCTGAGTTCGGTATGCCGGGCGGATGGATCTGGCCGCCGGGGCACTCAGCTCCGCGGCTGTCCCCCGGCCTTCGGCCTCCGCCTTTATGCCGCTGCGCTGAGCGCCCCAGCGACCAGATCCTGCGTGCAGCGGTGGTATTCGAAGTGCGCGAACCACAGGTACTCGTGCAGAGGGTGCGGTAGTGGGTGACGCAGCGACATAAAGGAGGAGCCCATAGGGCGGGGGACAGTCGCGGAGTCATCCGCTGCCGCACCCTCGACTCAAGAATGCCTGAGGCTCAGACCTACAACAGCCGTATGCATCAGACGCCACGGCTAGAACGGTGCAGCCAATTCCGGAAACTTCAAGACGCCGCAGCACCTTCAACTGCTTTTACTGTTGCTGCCGCTGCCGGGCGACGAATCAGATAGTCAAACGCACTCAAGGCAGCCTTGGCGCCCTCACCGGCGGCGATGACGATCTGCTTGTAGGGTACGGTGGTCACATCGCCCGCAGCGAAGACACCCGGCAGACTGGTATGGCACTTGGTATCGACCACGATCTCGCCGAAACGGCTCAATTCCAGAGTGCCTTTCAAAAACTCGGTATTGGGCACCAGACCGATCTGAACGAACACGCCTTGAAGTTCGACAAAGCGCTCCACCTCGCTGGCGCGATCGCGGTAACGCAGGCCGTTGACCTTGTGACCGTCGCCGGTGATCTCGGTGGTCTGGGCGTTCACGTGGATGGTGATGTTGGGCAGGCTCTTGAGCTTGCTCACCAGCACGGCATCGGCCTTGAGCACATCGAGAAATTCCACCAGCGTGACGTGTTCGACCACGCCAGCCAGATCAATCGCCGCTTCGACACCGGAATTGCCGCCGCCAATCACCGCGACGCGCTTGCCTTTGAACAGCGGGCCGTCGCAGTGCGGGCAGTAGGCCACGCCCTTGTTCTTGTACTGCGCTTCACCCGGCACGTTGACATTGCGCCAGCGCGCCCCGGTGGACAGGATGACGCTGCTTGCCTTGAGCACACCGCCATTCGCCATATGCACTTGCGTGAAGTCGCCGGGGTTGGCGGCAGGAACCAGCTTGCTGACGCGCTGCAGGTTCATGATGTCCACTTCGTAGTGGCGAACCTGGGCTTCCAGTGCTGCCGCGAATTTGGGACCGTCGGTCTCGAGCACCGAGATGTAGTTTTCAATCGCCATGGTGTCGTTCACCTGGCCGCCAAAGCGTTCCGCCACCACGCCAACGCGGATGCCCTTGCGCGCTGCGTAGACGGCCGCTGCGGCACCGGCGGGGCCGCCACCCACGATCAATACATCGAAGGGATCCTTTTGATTCAGTTTGCTGGCCTCCCGCGCACCCGAGTTGCTGTCGAGCTTGGACACAATCTCTTCCAGCGTCATGCGACCGGAACCAAACAATGCATCGTTCATGAAGACCATGGGCACGGCCATGACCTGGCGTGCGTCCACTTCCGCCTGGTACAGGGAGCCGTCGATCACGACCGTCTGAATTTTGGGGTTGTAGATCGCCATGAGTGCTGCCGCCTGCACCACGTCGGGGCAATTATGGCAGGACAAGGACATGTAGACCTCAAAGTTCATCTCGGCGTCGAGCGCCCTGATCTGCTCAAGGACTTCGGGGCTCACCTTGGGCGGGTGACCACCTGTCCACAACAGGGCCAACACCAGCGAAGTGAATTCGTGACCCAGCGGGATGGCTGCAAAGCGCACGCCGCGTGTCTCGCCCTCCCTGGCGATCACGAACGAGGGTTTGCGCCCATCGCTGCCGGATTCATCGAGGCTCACCTTGTCAGACAGACTGGCAATTTCCACCAGCAGTTCACGCATCTCGCTTGCTCTGTCGCTGCTGTCCAGCGATGCGATCAGGCGAATCGGCGTGCGCAGATTCTGCAGGTAGCCTTCGAGCTGGGTCTTCATTGGTGCATCAAGCATGATTTTTCCTTTAAGCGGGGGCCTTCAGTGGCGCAGGAAGCGCCGAGCTGCAAACCCTCTGACAGAAGGGGCGCAGCACAAGCGCACCCCCTCCAGCAGAGGGTCTGCTTAGATCTTGCCGACCAGGTCCAGCGACGGGGTCAGGGTCTTGGCGCCTTCGTTCCACTTGGCCGGGCAAACCTGGCCCGGGTTGTTGGCGACGAACTGAGCGGCCTTGAGCTTGCGCAGCGTTTCCTTGACGTCACGAGCGATGGCGTTGTCGTGGACTTCCATGGTCTTGATCACGCCTTCGGGGTTGATGATGAAGGTGCCGCGCAGGGCCAGGCCTTCTGCGTCGATGTGCACGCCAAAAGCGCGTGTCAGCTGGTGCGTCGGGTCGCCAACCAGCGGGAATCTGGACTTGCCCACCGCAGGGGAAGTCTCATGCCACACCTTGTGTGAAAAGTGCGTGTCGGTGGTGACGATATACACCTCGGCACCTGCCTTCTGGAATTCGGCGTAGTTGTCGGCTGCGTCTTCCACTTCGGTCGGGCAGTTGAAGGTGAAAGCGGCCGGCATGAAAATCAGAACCGACCACTTGCCTTTGAGCGAGTCATCGGACACTTGAACGAATTTGCCGTTGTGGAAGGCTTGGGCCTTGAAAGGCTGGACTTGGGTATTGATCAGAGACATGGTATTTCCTTTAGCGAGTGGTGAAAAAACTATCGAATGAGCAAAACTCATTGAGGTAAATGATAACCAAGGAAGAGGCAATCCCTGATTGTTTATCTCAATGGCGGCGATAGGGCGCCAGCGTTTCTGGCCAGCGCTTCGGCCACCTTGATGCCGTCCACGCCTGCCGACAAAATGCCCCCGGCATAGCTGGCGCCTTCGCCGGCCGGATAGAGTCCGCGTGTGTTGCTGCTTTGAAAGTCTTCGCCGCGCGGCATTTTCAGGGGCGAGGAGGTGCGGGTCTCCACACCGGTCAGCACCGCGTCCGGCATATCGAAGCCCTTGAGCTTGCGAGCGAAAGCAGGTAGCGCTTCACGCAGGGCGCTGATTGCGTAATCAGGTAGCGCCGCGCGCAGGTCGCCGAGCAAAACGCCGGGCTTGTACGAAGGCTCCACGCCACCTAGCCGCGTCGAGGCGCGAGCGGCGATGAAGTCACCCACCAGTTGCCCCGGCGCGTCGTAGTTGGAGCCGCCCAGCACATAGGCCTGCGATTCAAGCTGGCGCTGCAGCACGATGCCGGCGAGCGGGTGCTGTTGCAAGCCGTCGGTCACGGGGTAGTCGCTCGGGTCGATGCCGACCACGATACCGGCGTTGGCGTTGCGCTCGTTGCGCGAGTACTGGCTCATACCGTTGGTGACAACGCGACCGATCTCTGAGGTGGCTGCGACCACGGTGCCGCCCGGGCACATGCAGAAACTGTAAACCGAGCGCCCATTGCTGGCATGGTGCACCAGCTTGTAGTCGGCCGCACCCAACTTGGGGTTGCCCGCGTGGCGACCCCAGCGTGCGCGGTCGATCACGCTTTGCGGATGCTCGATGCGAAAGCCAATCGAAAAAGGCTTGGCCTGCATCGCCACGCCGCGCTCGTGCAGCATGGCGAAGGTGTCACGCGAACTGTGACCCAGCGCCAGCACCACTTGGTCAGCACGCAATTCATAGGACTCGCCGCTGGCTAGGTTCAGAACCGTCAGGCCGCGCAGTTGGCGACCCTGCGGCCCGTCTTCAATCAGTACATCGCTAACGCGCTGCTGAAAGCGGATTTCACCACCCAGCGCAATGATTTGCCGGCGCAGGTTCTCCACCACCTTGACCAGTTTGAAGGTGCCGATGTGCGGATGCGCATCGACCAGAATCTCGGGCGGTGCGCCGGCCTTGACAAACTCGTTCATCACCTTGCGCCCGAGGTGGCGCGGGTCCTTGATCTGGCTGTAGAGTTTGCCGTCGGAAAAAGTGCCGGCCCCACCCTCGCCAAACTGCACGTTCGACTCCGGGTTGAGCTCACGTTTGCGCCACAGACCCCAGGTGTCCTGGGTACGTTCACGCACCGTCTTGCCGCGCTCCAGCACGATCGGCCTGAAGCCCATTTGCGCCAGGATCAAGGCGGCAAAAATGCCGCAGGGACCAAAGCCGACCACCACAGGCCGTGGGCCGAAATCGGCTGGCGCCTGAGCCACCGGGTGATACACCAGGTCTGGTGCTGCGAAGATGTGCGGATCGCCAGCAAACCTTGCCAGCAGCGTTTCCTCCAGCGCTGCCTCCAGGCTCAGATCAACGATGTACACCTGAATCAAGTCACTCTTGCGTGCGTCGATGCTGCGCTTAAAAACCGTGAATGAACCCAACTCCGCGCTGGCAATGCCCAGTGTGCGCGCTATCAGTGCGGGAAGCGCGTCGGCTGCGTGCTCCAGCGGCAGTTTCAGCTCGGTCAGGCGGATCATGGTGGCGCCATTGTCTCAGGAGTGGATAATCGCCCGTGTGAAGCCCGCCAGACTGCCGCTGGTGCATCACCCGAAAGGGCGCACTGGAGGAACGTCCGGACTGCACAGGGCAGCGTAGCAGCTAACAGCTGTCCACTGAAAGCCTGTGGCGCAAGCCACAGGTATAAGGTGAGGATCAGAGCAACAGAGACGAGTTTTGGACTCGGACGCAACGCAAGTTGTGGCACGAGCCCAAAGGTGAAACGGGCAATCTCTACGCGCAGCAATACCAAGTAGGCACACGTTGACGGGGCCCCCGGAGTGTGCGGGTAGGTAGCACCGAGCCGCTGGGTGACCAGCGGCCCAGAGTAATGGCAGTCACTTCTGCCGGTCCGCAAGGTCCGGTGGTTGCACAGAATCCGGCTTATCGGTGGGCTTCACACTTTTACCCCGGCGGGTAAACTCCCTCGCATGCCTGTGCCTTGCCTCAAGCCCTTGTTGCTGGCTTCGCTGCTGACGGTCCAAAGTGTCCAGGCAGCCGCGCCCTGCGCCGACTTTGCGGCACGGCTGCCCAACGTGCAGCGCGAACTGTGTGAGTCCGCCAGACTGCAGCCCACGGCGGCCCGCTCGGTACTGGGACGAACGCTCTGGATGCGTGATGTCAAACCCGAGCAGGCTACGTTGCGTGTGCTGGTGGTGGGCGCCATCCACGGCGATGAGCCGTCCTCGGCGTCGGTGGCGTTTCATTGGCTCAGGCTGGCAGGGCAACTGCCTGTTGCCAGCGCCAAGACGGTGCATTGGCGTTTTGTGCCAGTGCTCAATCCGGACGGAATCTTCCACCAGCCGCCACGTCGCGTGAATGGGCATGGTGTCGATCTGAACCGCAATTTTTCGACACCCAACTGGGATCGTGAAGCCAGGCAGTACTGGGAAAAGCGCACCCGCAAAGACCCGCGCCGCTATCCCGGCGCCAAGTCGCTGTCCGAGCCCGAGTCGCGCTTTTTGCATGAGCAGATCAGGGACTTCAAACCGCAGTTGATTGTCAGCATTCACGCGCCCTACGGTGTGCTCGATTTCGACGGCCCTGCGGTGCCACCCAAGCGCCTTGGCAGCCTGTACCTGCATCAGGTAGGCATCTATCCGGGCTCGCTCGGCAACTATGGCGGAGTGCACAGCGGCGTGCCGGTGGTGACGATCGAACTGCCCAACGCAACGCGTACGCCGCGCGACGCCGAGATCCGCCAGATGTGGCTGGACCTGCTTGGCTGGATGAGCGAGCGCCTTCGCGCCCAGCGCCAGGGCGGGGCGGTCGGGCCGAGTTATTTCGAAAGCAGATTGGTGCCAGCGGCACCGACTGCCGAGTAGGCCAGCACAGCGCGCACCACGGCGTAAAGATTTTGGCTGGTCACGGACGCGGCAGGCGTCCAGCTGACCCCATCTGCGCTGATGAATACTTTTCCGCCAGCGCCAACGGTGACGTATTGTGCGCCGTAGGTCACGGCATTGAGGTTGCCGGCACCCGCCAGTGTTTGTGTCGACCAGGTGGCGCCATCGGCGCTGCTCAGGACAGTGCCGGCCGCGCCGACGACTACGAATTTCGACGTTGCGACGATCTCTCCGGTGGTCGATGTCGAAAGCACCGTGCCGTAGGTGATGCCGCGCAAATCTGCCAGGGTGTTGCTGGCAACGCTGGTCCATGTCAGGCCGTCGGTACTTTGCACCATGGTGCCGCCGGCTCCTACAGCCAGCCACAGGCCACTGCCGTACGCTGCGTAGGTGACTGCGTACAGGTCGCGCGTGGTCCCTGAATTGGTGGCTGCTGTCCATGTGATGCCGTCCGCGCTGCTGATGATGGTGCCATTGGCGCCCACGGCGACGTTCAAACTCAGGAAGTTGCTGGCAATCGCATACAGGTTCTGTGTCGTGCCGCTGGTTTGCGGGGTCCAGCTGGCCGCGTCGGAGCTGAGCAGCACCAGTCCACCATCGCCGACCAGCTTGAAGGTGCCGAAGTAGCCCGCAGCGTTGATGTTGCGGCTGCTGGCGTAATTGACGGCACTCCAGGTGGCGCCGTCAAGGCTGGAATAGATGGCGCCGCCCGTGCCTGCTGCCACGTAGGTGTTGACCGGCACCGTGGTAGTAGTGCCGGTAGTGGCGCCAAAGGTGACGCTGCGCAAGTCCGGTGCAGCAGAGACGGCGCCGCTGGCTAGCCAACTGGCGCCGGCGATGCGGGGCGTTACCGTGACGGCGCTGCTGCCCGGTCCACCCGGGCCGCCATCGGTCCGGGCGTTGACTGAAAACGAATAATCCAGCCCATTGGGCAGACCCGTCACGACGTAGGGGGAGCTTGCCTTGAGCAGCACGTTGCCGCCGGGCAGGCCAAACCAGCCCTGCATCGATGAAGTCGTCGCTGGCGCGACGCTGCTCGGACCAAAAAACAGCCAGTACTCAACGCCGTCTGTCATGCTCCATGTCACGGTCGCGCTGGACTCTCCCGCGCTGACGGCCAGCCCGGTGGGCGCGGGTGCCGGTTCGCCGTTACCGCAGCCCACTGACAAAAGCACAAGCGCCGCAGCCAGGGCGGCGACGAACAATTTGAAAGAGCGCAAAAACATAAGTGGATCCAAATCAGAGCTGGTTTCGATTATCGAATATTTTTACTTGCCGTCGGCGCCACAGCTGCCCCGGGCTTTAGAAGCGCTCATGGCTCTGCAAATAGCGCCACTGCCCGACCGGCAACTGTCCCATGGCAACGCGCCCGACGCGCAGGCGCTTCATCCCGAGAATTTTCAGACCAAGGCGCTCGCACAAATACGCCAGCAGACCGGGATGGCTGCCTTTGACGGCAAAGCGCAGCTTGCTGGAGGTCTCATTGCCGCTGTTGACACTGACCCGCACGCGCGGCAAAGGCTTGGCATCAGCACTCAAACCGCGGTTCAGTCGATCGAGTACGTCGCTGCTGACCTGGCCTTCGATTTCGACAATGACTTCATGTTCGACAAGGTCGGCATCTTCCGTCAGCTTGCGCACCACGCGCCAGTCCTGGCTGAATACCAGCAAGCCGCTGGCCCCGGTTTCCAGCGTGACCAGTGAATTCAAGCCGGCAAAGTGCCGCTTGAGTGCGCGAACGGCCGATGGATCATTGGCCATTTGCCTGTCCGGTCTGAGCAGTGCCAGAGTGGCGGCCCCGTCGGGGCAGTCTGCCGGCTTGTGCAGCAGCAGGGTTACCGCACCGTCGCCGATCAGGCTGGCGTCGCGGTCGACCTCAATCTTTTGCTGCAGCACCCTGAATTGCGGCTCTTCCACCACCTTGCCGTCCACCCTCACCCAGCCACCGGCGATGTACTGCTCGGCCTCACGGCGCGAACACGCCAGCATGGCAGCCACGCGTTTGGCCAGTCGTTCGTCGGAACGTGGTGTATCAGGTGGTGGGTTCACGTGTGCAGTCATGGCATGGATGTTAACCATGGTTGGTGTCCGCACGGTGAGCTGGTTTGTGCGCCTGAAGTGGCGACACCACTCCTGAGCAGTTGCGCTTCTCGGCTCGCTTTGAGATGACCTCAAGGGGCACTGGATTGAGTGCCTTAAGTGATTCCTATTCGGGCGATTTGCACGATGGCGAACAAACCGCCTGTGATTTCCCAAGTACCTTGCGTGTCACCATCAGAGAGCGAGCACGATGGATGCCGCATAAAAAGCAGGACATGGTTGGTGCCCGGAAGGAAGTTGCAGCAACGAAGGGAGAACCCAGTACTTTGGATTTGTAACGCAATCCATCGTCTAGTATTTTGGTCTTGGTGGCAGGTCTTGTCATGGTCGAAACTCTATGTCGCCCTTGTTTCTTGGCGCGACGCCCGTCTCTCTTAGCATGGCAAGGCGCTTTTGCCACACCAACACCCATTTGTTGGTTCGTTCTCTTTCCGCGTCCGATGCAGAAGCAAGAAATCGATCAATGGCCGTACAAACACGAATGGCCGCATAGTTTCTGTGTTGCTTCATAGACCGTTCTTTCATTACCCTTTTTCCCCTCGTGTGTCGTGACAGCAGCATTGGCTCAAGTGTCAAGAATTCCTTGAAAGCTGTAAATCCCACAAACGAGGCAAGGGAAAACCCTTGGTGTCTTCTATGTCGGGTAGCCTCCAATACCCGGTTTGGAGGAGGTAGATCGCCAACACTGAGCGTCAGGCATGACGAAGATCCTGGGCTATCATTGCCGCCGAAGTCGGGCGGCATGAATTCGCGCCGACCTCGGCAATATTGGAGCGCCGGTATATGCAAGAATGCACGTTCACCATAAACGAAGTTGCCGGCATGTTGCTGGAGTCCAGTCTGTTTCGCGACTTTCAGACCGTCGATCTTCGATCAGTTGCACGCTATTTTCGCGCGGTGACGATCAACAAGGGTGAAATCATCTTCCAGGAAGGCGACATTGGCACATTCATGTGCGTCGTCAGTGCCGGCAATATTTCCGTCACCAAACTAGATTCGGATGGACACCTGGTCGAGATCACGATGCTGCGTACAGGCCGGGTATTCGGGGAAATGGCGGTGCTTGATGGCGAGTACCGCTCGGCCACATGCGTGGCGGCGCAGGACTGTGTCCTGCTGATCCTGTCAAGAGACTCACTGAGCAAGATGGAGTCGGACGTACCAAGTACCGCTGCCAGAGTGATCCGTACGCTTGCGGTGTCCCTATCCAGACGTTTGCGCCTGGCCGACGGCAAACTCGTCGATCAACAGATCTAGACCGCCGCCTGGTGTCTGAAACGGTAGTTGGCAATGCGCTAAAAGAACCACCCCGGTCAATCGTTCAGCGACAAAGTGCCTTCGATCCGCGCCACATGCGCCAGCAGCGAGCGCTTGGCGACTGGCCACATGCGCTCGGGTACGTCGTCATAGGCCTGCGCCACCCAGTCGTCCAGCGAGCCTTGCGGCAGTGCCTGCATGACCCGCATGATCTTGGCTTCGCGCTGCAAGCGATGCGCCTTCAAGCGCGCGATGGCCTTGGCCGCTTCGCCCTCATAGCCTCCCATGACATAACCATGCGCCGGCAGGATGAACTCGATACCGTGCTGCGCGCAGGCGGCGCTCAGCAGGTCCAGGGATTCCAGGTACAGCGTCATGTCGCCGTCGGGCGGGTCAATCACGGTCGTGCTGCCGCACAGGATGTGGTCGCCGCTGAACAGCAGCTGGTCTTCCAGCAACACCAGGCACAGGTGGTTGGCAGCGTGGCCCGGTGTGTGCAGCACCTGCAGCGTGTGCGTCACCTCGCCATCCTGCGTCTGCCCTGACAGCTTCAACAATTGCAGATGGGCAAGCGCGTGCTCGGGAGTGAACTGGCTGTGCTGGCGCGCGCTGGGCTGCGAGGGCAGGCCCAGAATTGGCGGTCGGGGCGTGCACAGGGCCTGCAGCGGCGCTGCGCCGGGGGAGTGGTCCGGGTGCGAATGGCTGCAGACAATCATGCGGATGTCGCCACCCGCGGCGCGCCAGAGCTTTTCCAGATGTTCGGTGTCGGCCGGTCCCGGGTCGATGGCGATATAGCCGGTGTTCGGGTCGCCGACCAGGTAGCTGTTGGTGCCGGGGCCGGTCATCGGGCCAGGGTTCGGTGCTGTCAGGCGCTGCACGTTCTTCAGCAGGGCAACCGGCACTTCGCACTGCCAGTCCAGCGCGTGCGCGATCTGTCCATCCGGGCAGACCAGTGCCAGTTCGCCATAGGGCAGGTCCTGCTCCATGTAGCGTGCCTCGTGGCCGCCAAGCAGGCCGGCGCGCGGGCAACTGGTCCATAGCGGCTGCTCGGTGGCGGCGCAGGCCTGCAGGACGGCCGCTACGGACTGGTAGGCGAGCAGCCGATCGAGCGTGCGTATGGTCGGAAAGATGATGAAAAACTGGCCTTCCCGATGACGTTTCAGGGCGTCGGCGGGGCGCACCCAGACCGGCTCGAACTGCTCGGCTTCGTCGGCCACCGGGGTTTGCCCCTCGGGCATGCGGGCCACCAGAAAGGGCACATCAAAGCGGCGCGGCAGATCGCGGTCGGTCATCCAGTGGGCCAGCACAAACACCTCGTCAGCGGCCAGCATCAGGCCCCGGCTCTGGCACTGCGCGGCAAACGGGTGCGAGCGGTCCAGTGCCGCAATATCGCTGTGGTCGGCCGGCGCGCCATCGTGGCGGCGCGCCAGCAGCACGCCCAGTTCTTCGAAACTCTCGCGGATGGCGGCAATGGCTTGCGTCAGGTGCAGTTCACTTTGGGTAGCGCGGCGGCTAGCCTGGGCGTGACTGGCCGCGTCCAGTGCGTCAACGCCGCCTCCCGGGAAGACGTAAGCGCCCGGAGCAAAACTGGCTTTCATGGAGCGCCGTGTCATCAGCACTTCAATGCCATCGGCGGTGTCGCGCAACAGCAGCACGGTGGCCGCGGGTCGGGTCGGCACAGGTGTGCGCTGAGGGTGCAGGAGTTGGGTAGAACGCGCCATGGTCTGAATTTACAGCCAAAATCGGCGAACCGGGTGTCGCCCGCGCGATGTTTGCGTAAACCCCGAGAGCCAAGGACCATCTGCCAGCGTATCCTCTGCAGCAAACTGTTGGGTGTTTACTGGAGATCGTCAATGAAGCGTCAAATTCAGAGTCTGGTATTTTCAATTTTCGCCGCCGCCTGTCTGGCCGCGCCGCCAGTCGCACTGGCTCAGGCATGGCCGACCAAGCAGCCGATCAAACTGATCGCGGTGTTTCCTCCGGGTGGCTCGGTCGATCAGGTAGCGCGTTTGCTGGCGCAACCCTTGTCGGTGCAACTCGGGCAAAGCGTGATTGTGGAAAACAAGGGTGGCGCGTCGGGCTCCATCGGTGCTGCTGCGGTGGCGGCGGCGCCACCCGACGGCTATACCTTTGCCGTGGTGTTTGATACACACGGCGTCAATCCGAGCCTGATTCCCGGGCTGCCTTTTGACTCAAAGAAAGACCTGACGCCGGTGCTGCTGATAGGTACCGGGGCCATGGTGCTGGCAACCCAGACCGAGTCCAACTTCAAGACTTTTGCCGATGTCGTGGCCGCAGCCAAGTTGAAGAGCGGGGCCAACTATGGTTCGATTGGCTCTGGCAGCCTGGGTCATCTGGCGATGGCCTTGCTGGCCAAAAGTGGCGGCATGGAATTCCAGCACATTCCGTACAAGGGCGGGGGACCGCTGATGAACGACGCCCTGGCTGGCCATGTGCCGCTGGCGATCGGCTCGGTATTTCTGGTCAAGCCTCACATCGACAGCAAGCGCGTGCGTGCGCTGGCGGTTACAACGAGTGCACGCTCACCCCATCTGCCGGGCGTGCCGACCATGGCTGAGAGCGGTTTTGCCGGTTTTGACGCGCCAGCCTGGTGGGCGGTGCTCGCGCCAGCTAAAACACCACCGGAAATTCTCAAGCGCATGAACGAGGAACTCAACAAGATCCTGCGCCAGCCCGACGTTGCCAAGCGGCTGGATGCACAGGGCATTGATGTGGTGGCTGGCAGTTCAGACGCGGCGCGCGTCTTTATCGAGCGTCAGATGGATGTCTGGGGCAAGGTGGTGAAGGACAACAATATCAAAGCTGATTAGATTCCGGTGTGATTTGCAGTGCCACCAGAAAGCGCGCGACCATGTTGTAGCTGGCAATGGCGCTGGTCAGCTCGACGATCTGGGTGGTGTCGAAGTGCTGGCGCAGCGACGCAAAGACCGCGTCGCTGACTTTCACGTCCAGCGTCATTTGCGCGGCGTACTGGATCACCAGGCGGTCAAGCTCATCGAGTGCGGTGCCAGTGGGCAGGCCACGCGGGTCGGATGTGACGAAGGCCTGCAGGGCGTCGAGCTGCGCCTGGCTGCCGCCAGCGGCCAGAAAATCGGGTGCGTGGTGCCGGTATTCGTAGTCGGCGCCAGTCAGCAGTGCGACGGTACAGATGCCGAGCTCGCGCAGGCGCCGACTGGTAGAAAGTTCAGTGCGCACCGCCTTCAGAAAGACATTCCAGCCGCGCGCCAGCGGCTCGCTCCAGAGCAGGGCTTTGTCGAGGTTGAGCAAGCTGCCCTTGCGGCGCTCCAGAAACGCATCGACCAGCGCTTGCGGCTGCGGTTTGAGGCTTGGGGTCCAGTCAGGGATGCGCATGGTTTTCTTTCAAGATTGACCCAAGGATAAAGGGATAATTCGCCGATGCGAATCAGTTTCACCAAAATGCAGGGCGCCGGCAACGATTTTGTGGTGCTTGACGAAACCGCTGGCCAGTTCGGGCTGACCAGCGCGCATTACCGCTTGCTGGCGGACCGGCACTTTGGCGTCGGGGCCGACCAGATCCTGACAGTGCGCCCGTCTCCTGCGGCCGGCATTGACTTTCAGTACATCATCCACAACGCCGATGGCGCCGAGGTCGAGCAGTGTGGCAACGGTGCGCGCTGTTTTGCCCGTTTTGTTCGCGATCGGGGCCTCTGCAGCAAGGACACCATTCGGGTGCAGACGCTGGCCGGCGTGATTGAACCTCGTCTGCTGCCAGATGGCCGCGTCGTCGTCAACATGGGCGAGCCGGTGTTTGAATTGAGCGCGGTCCCGTTTGACGGCGGCGCTGCGCCAGCCCTGGTCTACGGCGCCTGGCAGCTATGGCCGCTGGAACTGGCGCCGGGCCTGCCGTCCAGCACGGTGCTGGCAGCCGTTCTGTCGATGGGAAATCCGCATGCCGTGCTGCTGGTGGACGATGTGGATGTGGCACCCGTGCAAACAAGGGGTCCGCTGGTGCAGAAGCACCCGGCTTTTGTGCGCGGCGTCAACGTCGGCTTCATGCAGGTCGTGGACCGCGGCCAGATTCGGTTGCGGGTCTTTGAGCGCGGTGCGGGTGAGACCCTGGCTTGCGGCTCGGGCGCTTGCGCGGCGGTGGTTGCCGGTATCCGGCTTGGACTGCTCGACGGCAGTGTCGAAGTGCAGGCTCGTGGCGGCAAGCTTGGCCTGTGCTGGGACGGACCCGGCACGAGTGTCCTGATGACAGGGCAGGCGACGACAGTTTTTCATGGCGAGATCGATTTACCGGACCACTTATGAGCACTTCATTTACCCATCCCATCACCGAAGACGATATTGCCAACTTTCTGGTCAATACGCCTGACTTTTTCGAACGCCACGCCGAGTTGCTGGCAACCGTGCAACTCAGCAGCCCGCACAGTGCGCGCGCGGTCAGCCTGCAGGAGCGGCAGGCCAGCTTGCTGCGAGAAAAGATCAAGTCGCTGGAGCACCGCATCATGGACATGATTCGCAACGGCAGCGAAAACGCGATGCTGTCAGACCGGCTCATGAATTGGGCCGGAAGCCTGTTTCGCGTGAACGACCCGCTGCGCCTGCCTGACCTGCTCGCCGAGCAGATTGCCGAGCATTTCTCGGTGCCGCAGGTGGCCATCAAGGTCTGGGACGTGGCGCCGGTCTTTGCCCAGGCCGCTTTTGCCGGTGGCGTGAGCGAGGACGTGAAACTGTTCACCTCGTCCCTCACGGAACCGTTTTGCGGCGTCAATACCGGTTTTGAGGCGGCGGCCTGGCTGGCCGAGCCCCTCTCAGCCAGTTCGCTGGCCATGCTGCCGCTGCGCGAGGGGCCGATTGGCGGCAGCGTTCCCGCTTTTGGCCTGCTGGTGCTGGCCTCGCCCGATGCGCAGCGCTTCAATAGCACCATGGGCACCGACTTTCTGGCGCGCATTGCCGAACTGGCCAGTGCCGCCCTGTCCAGATTGAGGTAAATAATTGGGGTCAGACCCCGATTCAGGACCACACATGCAAGCGGAACAAGGCGATCTCCAACGAAATCGGGCTCTGACCCCGATTGCCCACGAAGTGGCAAGCGTGGGGGTCAACGTTGTCGAGCGATACCTGGAACACGTGCGGGTCGAAAAGCGACTGGCCGAGCGTACGGTGGAGCTTTATTCGCTCGATTTGCAGAAGCTTCTTGGCTTTGCTACACAGGCTGAAGTTGAACTCCTTCAGGTACAAAACAGCCATATCCGGCGCTGGGTCGCGCAGATGCACGGGGCTGGGCGCACTGGCCGCGGGATTGCCCTGATCCTGTCAGGTTGGCGGGGTTTTTACATCTGGCTGGGGCGTCAGGGCCTGGTGGCCAGCAACCCGGTGCAGGATGTGCGTGCGCCCAAGGCGGGCAAGCCCCTACCAAAAGCCTTGAGTGTGGATCAGGCCGTGCAGCTCGCCAGTTTTCAGAGTGAGAGCGCCGATCCCTGGCTGGAAGCGCGCGACGCCGCCATGGTGGAACTGCTCTACGGCGGCGGTCTGCGGGTCGGTGAGTTGACGGGTCTGGACGTCCAGGCCAGTGCCGGCGCGCGTGGTTGGATCGACTTGCAGGCTGGCGAGGCACATGTTCTGGGCAAGGGCTCCAAGCGGCGCACCGTGCCGGTGGGAGGCAAGGCGCTGGCGGCACTGCAGCACTGGCTGGCTGTGCGCGACCCCTCTGGCAGTCACACGGCGCAGGCGGCGCTGTTCATGGGCCGCAAGGGCACGCGCCTGAGTTCCCAATCGATCTGGCAGCGCTTGCGGCTGCGCAGCCTGCAGGCCGGACTGGTGACGCCGGTGCACCCCCATATGCTGCGGCACTCCTTTGCCAGCCATCTGCTGCAGTCCAGCAGCGATCTGCGTGGCGTGCAGGAGTTGCTCGGGCACGTCAGCATCACCACCACACAGGTCTACACCCGGCTCGATTTCCAGCACCTGGCCAAGGCCTATGACGCAGCGCATCCACGCGCCAAAATCAAGTAAATTCGCGCGACCGGTCCAGATTTTCGGCACGAATTCGGCGAAACTTCAGGGTATTGAAAGAAAGGTACTTTATGCGCAGTCAAATACTCGTTTATCTGGACAAAGGCGTTGAATTCCATTTTCACGTGGAAGAAGGGCCGCCGATGGCGCACGATGTGGCCCGCGCCTGGCTCGATGCCCAGTTCACGGCACTGGAGTGCGAACCGCTGCGTGCCAGCGGCAAGGTACTGACGGCCGACAAGGTGCTGCGGGTGACGGAGGCCGCCGGCGCGAGCTGGTTCGAGAACGAAAAATGGGCAGCCGACTACGTGAAGGCGGTTCACGGCGCCTTGAAAAAGCCCATGATCCGGGTCGATGTGCCGTCCATGGCGATTACCTACTGACGAAGCGCTGATAAAAAGCGGCTACCGATTTCGCAGTAGATGGGCGAAATCGAGCAGCAGTTGTTGATCTTTTTCGCTGAGGTCGCGCACGATTGCCAGCAACTTTTGCGTCTGATCGTCAGGTAACTGGCTGGCTTGTGACAACAATTCACTCAGGCTCACTTGCAGCACTTCGGCCACGCGCCACAGCCGCCGTAGCGAGGGCAGCACGGTGCCGCGCTCGAAGCGGGAAATTGTCTCGACATCCACTTCAATCATGCCAGCAAGGTCGTTCTGGCTGAACGCCAGCGTTTTGCGCCTGCCGGCAATCGCCCGGCCAAGGGTTTTCCCGATATCCGGTTGACTCGTTGCTCTCATTTTTAGTTGCATGCCTCACGCCTTTGGATTACCCCAAAGTGCTGACATACGGTTTTATTTGTTGAATGATGTAATGTGTTGTATGTCAACACATTGCGTTGATTAATCAAGAGAAATCGATAAATCAACATTGAGGAGGCACGCATGAACGATTCATTTCTGAAAGCCATTGAATCCGATCTGTCGATAGGTGGCTTTTGCGCAGGAAGTGGCGGATTGGCCACCATGGGTGCCTATCGAAATACAGCTGAGGGCAAGGTTATCGCCGCCGCTTTTTTCGATGCTTGCAACGGCATGGTCGGAACCATCCGCACGAAGTTAAACGGATAAGAAGGTGGCAACCGTGTCAACGACACCGGCGCAAACAGCTGCTACAGGCACACTCCCGGTTCAACAAGACCCCGTACCGCAAAGCCAAAGGAACTTTTCCAAAGCGGATGTTGGCGTGGGGACGATGACGGCAACTGACATTCAACAGAAGTTGATTGATCTGGGGTATCTCAAAGGCAAAGCTGACGGCAAGATGGGAAAAAATTCCGTTGACTCGTTGAAGAAGTTCCAACAAGAAAATGGTATCGCTGCGACCGGTAAACCTGACGCGGAAACCATTCGTCAGCTTCGCATCGCGAACCCCAAGTGATATGGACCAAACCCTTTGGGCCGTGATTCAAATCTACATTACTTGATTGGGTGCCTCAAACATCGCAGTGAATTTCGCTACTGCTTCGTCCACCACAAAGTCGGGGGCGGTTTCCACCTTGCGTGCGCCACGCGCGGCCAGATCCACGGGGCGGGTCATGCTCATGATGGCTACGCCCTGGGTCTTGCAGCCGCTGTTCATCAGGCTCACGGCAAAGCCGGCCAGGCGTGCATAGCTGCCGCCCTGTGTGATGGGAGCCACGTAGCTGACACCGGCCATCCGGTTGAAAGCGGCGGACGAGATGACCAGACAGGGGCGCATGTCGCCTTGCATTTCGTGCCCGGCGACCGGGTTGAGGTTGACGCGGACGATGTCGCCACGGTCAAAGAAGCGGGCCACGGCTAGAGCACCTCATTGCCGACGGGGGCGACGGCTTCCCAGGCCGCCAGGTCGGCAGGAAGTGGTGCTTTGGGGTCGCACTCGGCAAGCATGTCGGCCAGGTGATACTTGTTGCGTGACTTGGATGCAATGATCAACTTGCCATCAGATTCTTTGGCTTCCACCGGCTGCCCAGCCGCGAAACCCAAGTGCTCGCACAGAGCGCGTGGGATGGTCAGCCCAACGCTGTTGCCGAATCGGATCAGAGTGAGTTCCATGTTGGCCTTAAGATGAATCGATGTCAAATTATATTTGACGTCTACAATTCTGTCCATGAAGACGATTCGATTAAGACCCGGCAAGGAGCGCTCGCTGCTGCGCCGGCACCCCTGGATCTTTGAATCGGCCATCGCCCGAGGTGCGGCCGACGCCGGCGAGACCGTGCGGGTCGAGTCGCATGAAGGCCAGTTCCTGGCCTGGGCAGCGTTCAGCCCGGTCTCCAAGATCCGGGCCCGGGTCTGGAGCTTTGAGGAGTCACGGCGCATCGATGCGACCTTCTTCAAGCTGACTTGCGCCCAAGCGGTCAGCGCCAGACAGCGTTTTGACATCCAGAGCGACGCTTTGCGCCTGGTGCACGGTGAGTCCGACGGCCTGCCAGGTCTGATCGTGGACCGTTATGGCGACACCCTGGTGGCGCAGTTTCTGTCTGCCGGGGCCGAGCGCTGGAAAGAGGTGCTGGTTGACGCCTTGCTGGCGGCCACCGGTCTGTCCCGGCTTTATGAGCGTTCCGACGCCAGCGGCCGTGAGCGCGAGGGTTTGCCACTGGTCAGCGGCTGGTTGCGCGGCGCTGGTCCGGTCGAGTTGGTGTTGCGCGAGCATGGCTGGCAACTGGCACTCAATATTGCCACCGGACACAAGACCGGGTTCTATCTGGATCAGCGCGACAGCCGCAAGAAATTCGCCGATTACACGCATCGACTGAAGTTTGAGCGGGTCCTGAACTGCTATTGCTACACCGGCGGCTTCACGGTGGCGGCATTGACCGGGGGCGCGGCCCATGTCACCTCGATCGACTCTTCTGGGCCGGCCTTGCAGCAGGCCGGGGCCAATGTGGCGCTGAACGGGTTTGACGCCGGCCGGGCCACCTTCATGGATGCGGACGTGAATGCTTCGCTGAGGCAATTGGGTGCTGCGGGCAGGACTTTTGACGCGATCGTTCTGGATCCGCCGAAGTTCGCGCCAACGGTGACGCATGCCGAGCGCGCAGCGCGGGCCTACAAGGACATCAATCGGCTGGCCTGCAAGATTCTCGCGCCAGGAGGGGTTTTGTTCACCTACTCCTGCTCGGGCGGCATCAGTGCCGACCTGTTTCACAAGATCGTGGCATCCGCTGCCATCGACGCCCAGGTTGACGGCTACATCGTCGAGCGCCTGGGGGGCGCGCCCGATCACCCGATGACCATCAACTTCCCGGAAGGCGAGTACCTCAAGGGCCTGGTCGTGATGCGTAAATAAGTCCGCAACAATAGACCGCTACACTCCCTTGCTTCAAGACAATCTGAACCTGACCAAAACGCGATGAGTCTGATTCCTGCAACCATCCTGACGGGCTTTCTCGGCTCGGGCAAAACGACGCTGCTCAAACGCGTGCTGGAAGAGGCGCACGGCCAGAAAATAGCCGTCATTGAAAATGAATTTGGCGAGGAAAACATCGATAGCGATATCCTGGTGTCTGACACGCAGGAGCGCATCATCCAGATGAGCAACGGCTGTATCTGCTGCACGATCCGTGACGATCTGCGCGCGACGCTGCATGATCTGGCCGAGAAGAAGCGCAAGGGCGAACTCGAATTTGAACGCGTCGTGATCGAGACGACGGGCCTGGCCGATCCAGGTCCGGTGGCCCAGACTTTCTTCATGGACGATGAAATTGCAGAGAGCTACCTGCTCGACTCGATCCTGACGCTGGTGGACGCCAAGCATGCCGGGACGCAACTCGATGAACGCCAGGAAGCACGCCGGCAGATCGGCTTTGCCGACCAGATTTTCATCAGCAAGACCGATCTGGTCAGTCCCGATGAAGTCACGGCGCTGATGCATCGTCTGCAGCACATGAACCCGCGCGCACCGCAGAAAGCCGTACATTTTGGCGAGGTAGCGCTGAGCGAAGTGTTTGACTTGCGTGGCTTCAACCTCAATGCCAAACTGGACATTGATCCGGAGTTCCTCAAGGAAGAGGAGCATGAACACGAGCATGATCATGCCCATGGGGAGGACTGCGATCATCCCTCGCACCAGCACGGCGGGGCGCACCATCACGCGCATGAGGACGACGTCAAGAGCTTTGTCTTCAAGTCAGATCGAGCGTTCGATCCGGCCAAACTGGAAGATTTTCTGGGTGCCGTCGTTAATGTTTATGGTCCCCGCATGCTGCGTTACAAAGGCGTGCTGTACATGAACGGGACCGACCGGAAGGTGATTTTTCAGGGTGTTCATCAGTTGATGGGCAGCGACCTGGGGCCGCTGTGGGGTGTCGATGAAAAGCGAAACAGCAAGATGGTGTTCATTGGCATTGACCTGCCGAAGGACATCTTCTTGCAAGGCATGTTGCAGTGCCTGGTCTGATCGAGCAAATAAACCTGTACACTCGCGCGCCAGCGCAAATGTGCATGGCAAGTGTTGAAAAGCCCATGGCAAAGGTTCCGACAGTGAAGTGAAGGCGCAGGAAATTCTGCGAGGAGACGAAAAGTGAAAGCAAAAACCGCAATAGTCAAAGTGTCTGCGAAAGCGACGAAAGCTCTCAAAGTGGTCAAAACCACTGCCAAGGCCAAGCCCCGGCCGGCCGTCAAGGCGCCTGTTAAAGCCAAGGCCAGACCGCCCCAAAAGGCGAAGTCCTTGCCGAAGTCAGGCAGCAAGACGATGGCCAAGGCGGTCGCAGTTAAAAATGCGGTCAAGAAGGCCGCGCCAGTCAAGGTCGCTGCGAAAGCTGGCGCTGCGCTACCAAAGCGCAAACCCGTCGAAAAACTGGCGCCCAAGCTGCACAAGAGCGCAGGCGACAAAACCACCAAGCTGCTTGTGAAAGCCAAGCCCAAAGCGGCCAAGGCCAGCGCAGTCAAGGCTGCCAAGCCTGCTGCCAAAGTCAAAACTAAGGATTCAGTGAATAAGACGATCGATAAACCAGCCAAATCCCAGGCTGTTCAGGCTAAGCAGACGACGGCGCCAACGCCCGCCAAGGCGGTGCCTTTGGCGCCGTTAGCAGCCAATTCAGGAGTCCCTGCCAGGGCCGGACGCCCCTCGTCTCGACTGGCGCAACTGACAGTGCCCTCGATGGCGCAGTCGGTGGCTTCAACCGCCGCCAAGGCCAGTTTTACACAGACCCTGGTGTCGCCGCTGATTGTTCCGCCACTGGCGTCGGCCATCAAGAAAGACCCCAGGCTTGCCAACAACTGGAAGTCGAAATCGATTGAGCAATTGAGCGACACCGAGTTGATCGCGATGCCTGATGCGGAGTACATGAACGAGTTTCAGCTGGCGTTTTTTCGGCGCAGGCTGGTCCAGTTGAAGAAGGACATTCTGAGCAACGCGGGCGAAACCACAGAGCATCTGCGGGAAGATACTGTAGTGGTGCCGGATCCGGCCGACCGCGCCACCATCGAGGAAGAACATGCGCTTGAACTGCGCACGCGCGATCGGGAACGCAAACTGCTGAAGAAGATAGAACAGTCGATTGCCCGCATTGACGCTGGCGACTATGGCTATTGCGATGAAACCGGAGAGCCGATTGGCGTGGGGCGTTTGCTGGCACGCCCGACGGCGAATTTGTCGCTGGAAGCGCAGCAACGCCGGGAACTCAAACAGAAGATGTTTGGGGATTGATGAACCGGTCTGCGTGCACCCTATAACTGCTCCCTGGCCTCATGGCGACTAAAGGCACCACCGCTGGCTTGCTGTCGAAGATGATCAAGGCCGTTCGTCATCCGACGAAGGACTGGTCTGAACTGGACAAGATAGAGGTCGAGCCGGCGCCCGAGGCGGAGCCCGATCGTGGCTACAGCAAACAAGCGCTCAAGGAGATGATCCAGCGCAAGCGACAGAATGACTTCGTCCGCCGACGTGAATTTGACGAGTTGCGAAAGATGCGTCGGGCCGGTCCGGCATCAGGCACGGAAGCGGCCGGGCGGCCTTCCTTTTTCCAGGGAACCACGACCACTTCCAATCTGGAGGAACGGGCCAACACGATCAAGAAGATCGACGAAATTGAAGCCCAGATGTCCAAGCAGTGGTGGAAGGGCAAGCAGGACGAAGCCACGGTGGAAGGTGGCAATTTCCAGCTTTCAGCCAGTCTGCATTTGCCGCAGGGCGCTGATTTTTCTGGTGGCAGCGTACGCAAGGAAGCGATCGTGCCCGTCGCCGACCAGGGGTCCAGCACCGATTTCCATCCAACCGAACCCGGTGAGCCTGAGACAAACGACAGTGACGGTGCTGAAACATTGCCGCAAATGGGCGAGAGTATCGATTTGGCCAGCAGCAAGCCTGCCTCCGGTGGCAGTGGTTTTTCACCCTCCAGTCTGTTTGCCATCGAATTGGGCGACAGTCCCGCGGATACCGAGATGGAGGAAGCTGCCATCCGTTTCGCCAATGGCGACGACGCCGGTGCAGCGGATGGATTGCTGGCTGCGCTGCGGACCGACAACGTCCGCGCCGATGTCGTCAAGGGCTGGGCTGCTGCCTTGTTTGACTTGTATCGTGCCACCGGACAACAGGCCAGCTTTGACCGCGTTGCGATGGAATATGCGCAGCGCTTCGGGCACGCCGCACCGGTGTGGTTCTCGACGCCGGCGGAACTGGAGCGCGCCAGCGAACAGGCGGTGCTGGCTGAGGATTCGGATTCCGAGCAGGCTCTTGCTGCGCTTTGGGAATGTCCAGCGCAACTTGATCTGAGAGCCTTGCAGAATCTGCAGGGTAAATTGTTGACCGCGCCGCAACCCTGGCGTTTGAGTTGGCGCCACCTCAAGACGATCAATCCGGATGCCGGGCAGGCTCTGGCCGATCTGTTCGCACAGTGGTGCACGCAGTCGCTTGGCTTGCATTTTGATGGCGCCGAAGTGCTGGAAAAAGTGCTGCGTGGCACTACCAGTTCGGGTGACAAGGCGCTGGCCTTGTTCTGGTGGCGGCTGCGCCTTGATGCCTTGCGCGTCATGCATCTGCAGGACGAGTTTGAACTGGCAGCACTGGACTACTGCGTCACCTACGAGGTTTCGCCACCGCCCTGGGAGAACGTACTGTGCAACTACACGGCGGAGCGGATGAAAGTCAGGGAAGCGCTCTCGTCACCGAATGAAGATGAGCTTGTCACCGTGCCCGGAGCGGAGTTTCAATCGACACTTGAGAGTACCGAGCCCATGGCCATCAACGAAATTTCAGCCCAGGTGTTTGAGCTCTCCGGGCAGGTTCTGGGGGACGCCGCGCAGGCGCTGAACAAGCTTCAGACCGATTTCAAAGGGGCCAATCGACTGATTGTCTCCTGCGACAAACTGGTTCGGGTCGATTTTTCTGCCGCTGGAAGCATACTCAACTGGGTTGCGGCGCGCGAGGCGGAGGGTTGTCACGTTCAGTTTCGTGATGTACCGCGCCTGGTGGCTGCTTTTTTCAACGTGATCGGTATCAGCGAACATGCACGGGTTGTGTTGCGCAGCCGCTGACCTCAAGGCTAGCACCGCATGGAACAGTTTCACGGCACCACCATCATCAGCGTAAGGCGCAAGACCGCTCAGGGCAACCAGGTGGCGATCGGCGGCGACGGTCAGGTCACACTGGGCAACATCGTGGTCAAGGGCACGGCACGCAAGGTGCGCAAGCTCTACCATGGCAAGGTGCTGGCTGGCTTTGCCGGCGCCACCGCCGACGCGTTCACCCTGTTCGAACGTTTTGAAGCCAAGCTGGAAAAACACCAGGGGCATCTGGTACGAGCGGCCATCGAATTGACCAAGGACTGGCGCACCGACCGTGTGTTGCGGCGCCTGGAGGCGATGCTGGCGGTGGCTGATGCCGAAGCCTCGCTGATCATCACCGGCAATGGCGATGTGCTTGAACCCGAGAATGGCATTGTGACTATCGGCTCCGGTGGAGCCTACGCGCAAGCGGCGGCGATTGCACTGCTCAATCACACCGAGTTGTCGGCGCCGGATATTGTCAAGCGCTCGCTGGAGATTGCCGGTGAACTGTGCATCTACACGAACATGAATCACATCGTTGAAACCTTGGCGGACTGAGCGCGACCATGACACCCCAGGAAATTGTTGTCGAACTCGACAAGCACATTGTTGGCCAGCATCAAGCCAAGCGAGCCGTCGCGATTGCCCTGCGCAACCGCTGGCGGCGCCAGCAGGTAGAGCCCGGACTGCGCGCTGAAATCACACCCAAGAACATTCTGATGATAGGCCCCACCGGTGTTGGCAAGACCGAGATTGCGCGTCGCCTGGCGCGCTTGGCAGATGCCCCTTTCATCAAGGTGGAGGCAACCAAATTTACCGAGGTGGGGTATGTTGGCAAGGATGTCGATGCCATTATTCGCGACCTCGCTGACATAGCGGTCAAGCAGACGCGCGTTGCCGAAATGAAGAAGGTGCGCGTGCGTGCCGAAGACGCCGCCGAGGAGCGGGTCCTCCATATCCTGATTCCGCCACCGCGCGCTGAATTTGGTGTGTTACCCAGTAACGAGCCCGAAAGCACGGCGCGTCAGGTGTTTCGCAAGAAACTGCGCGAGGGGCAACTCGCTGAGCGCGAGATTGAAATAGAGGTATCCCAGTCAGCGCCGCAACTGGAGATCATGGGTCCGGCCGGCATGGAAGAAATGACCGAGCAATTGCGTGGCATGTTCGGTCAAATGGGTCAAGCCAAGCGCCAGACACGCAAGCTCAAAATTCCCGAAGCGATGAAATTGTTGGTCGATGAAGAAGCGGCCAAACTGGTCAACGAGGAAGACATCAAGACGCAGGCGCTGTACATGCTCGAGCAGAACGGCATTGTCTTCATTGACGAAATTGACAAGGTGACTTCGCGCTCGGAAGGCAGTGGTGCCGACGTGTCGCGCCAGGGTGTGCAGCGCGATCTGTTGCCGCTGGTCGAGGGCACCACCGTTTCCACCAAATACGGCATGGTGAAGACCGATCACATCCTGTTCATTGCCTCGGGAGCCTTTCACCTGAGCAAGCCCAGTGACCTGATTCCCGAGCTGCAGGGCCGGTTTCCGATTCGTGTTGAGTTGCAGTCTTTGTCGGTCGAGGACTTTGTTGCCATCCTGACGCAGACCCATGCTTCCCTGGTCAAGCAATATCAGGCTTTGCTGGCCACAGAGGACGTGCATATTGAGTTCCAGGACGCCGGCATCCAGCGCCTGGCAGCGATCGCCTTTGAGGTGAACGAGCGAACCGAAAACATTGGCGCACGCCGGCTCTCCACCGTCATGGAGCGGCTGCTCGACGAAGTCAGTTTCGATGCCGCCAATCTGGCCGGACAGACCATCCTGGTTGACGCCGCCTACGTTGATGCGCGACTCGGCGAACTCAGCCGCGACGAAGATCTTTCGAGGTATATCCTGTAACCTTGCGGGACAGATCTTCAGCTCTGTCCCCAACTCGAAACGGGCTGTCGGCTGTTCACCTTGCGGGACAGATCTTCAGCTCTGTCCCCAACTCGAAACGGGGTCTACCCTTGAGGCATCACATTCACAACATGTGCTAAGTCCTTCATTTTGAACGTTTTTCTCTGTAAAAACTGCTTCAAAATCGGTTCTAAGTCCTTGATTTCATTGAAAAAATTTGTTGCAAGAGGGCTTGCGCGGCGAGCATTTGCTGGTACAGTGCAAAAAAGTGCAATTAAGTGGTGAAAAGTGTGTTTACGCCACTGGTTTTTTTGTTTTCGCAACGAAAGGGTGTACGGCGGTGTTTCAAGGTGCTTCGTCATTGAGTCTGGATGGCAAGGGGCGGTTGTCTGTACCGACCCGGCACCGTGACGTCCTGAGCGCCACGGCGGCCGGGCAGTTGACGATAACAAAACATCCGCATGGTTGCCTGATGGTGTTTCCGCGTCCCGAGTGGGAAAAATTCCGCGAGCGCATTGCCGCTCTGCCGATGTCGGCGCAGTGGTGGAAGCGAATTTTTCTCGGCAATGCGATGGATGTGGAAATGGACGCCACGGGACGCGTCCTGGTGTCGCCCGAATTGCGCCAGGCGGCAGGCATCGCCAAGGACACGATGCTGCTGGGCATGGGCAACCATTTCGAGCTTTGGGACAAGGCGACGTACGACGCCCAGGAAGCCAAGGCCATGCAGGGCGACATGCCTGACGTCTTTAAAGAGTTTTCCTTCTGAAGGCCACCGGTGGACACCCCATGGAGCCACACCACCGTATTGTTGAACGAAGCTGTTGACGCTCTGTTCACGAACCCGGACGCGAGCGACGATTCCAGCGCTGCCAACCAGACTTATGTTGACGCCACCTTTGGGCGCGGCGGTCACAGCCGCCTGATTCTCTCCCGGTTGCAAGCGCAAGGGCGCTTGATTGCGTTTGACAAGGATCCGGAGGCTCTGGCTGAGGCTTCCAGCATCCATGATTCCCGCTTTTCGATCCGGCATCAGGGCTTTTCGCAGCTGGCAGAGTTGCCAAAGGCGAGCATCGCCGGCCTGCTGCTCGATCTGGGCATCAGTTCACCGCAGATCGATAACCCCTTGCGGGGCTTCAGTTTCAGGTTTGAAGGCCCGCTGGACATGCGCATGGACAGCACGCGGGGAATCAGTGTGGCGCAGTGGCTGCAGACGGCAGAAGTTGAAAAAATTGCGGAGGTGATACGTGACTACGGCGAAGAACGGTTTGCTGGCTCGATTGCAAAGGCGATTGTTGCTCGCCGACAGGAGCGGGGCGCAATTTCAAGCACTACCGAGTTGGCCCAGCTTGTGGCGGACACCGTCAAGACCCGCGAGCCGGGCCAGAACCCTGCAACGCGCACATTTCAGGCTTTTCGGATTTTCATCAACGCCGAGCTTGAAGAGTTGCAACAGGCCCTAGCGGCCAGTCTCGATGTCTTGCAGACCGGCGGTCGGCTGGTCGTGATCAGCTTTCATTCACTCGAAGACCGCATCGTCAAACAGTTCATTGCCCGGCATTCGCGCGACGAATATGACCGGCGCACGCCTTTTGCGCCAGCCAGGGTGATGCGCTTGAAGGCCTTGCACCGCATCAAGCCCGGCGCAGCCGAACTGGCTGCCAATCCACGTGCGCGCAGCGCCATCATGCGCGTCGCGCAGAGGACGGCGGCATGAGCCGGCTTGCGTTTTTCCTGCTGTTGGCGGTCACGGCGAGTGCGCTTTACCTGGTCAACGTGCAGTACGAATCGCGCCAGATTTACTCTGAACTGGACCGCTCCCGCTCGCAGGCACGCAGCATCGAGACCGACTTTGAGCGCCTGCAAGTGGAAAAGCGCGCCCAGGCAGCGCCCTTGCGGGTCGAGAAACTGGCCAAGGAGCAGTTGCAGATGCGCACGGTTACGCCGGCGATTACGCACTATGCGAGCTATGCGGGCGCGGCGTCGGCGGCGCAGCGCGCCGCTGATTCGGCTTCGGCGCCGGGCGCCTCGGCCGTTGCGGGGCGGGTCCAGTGAGCCGCAGCGTTGTTTACACCTCAAGCCCCTTGCTGGCCAGCAAGACGCCGGTCTGGCGCAGCAAATTCATCGTGGCTGCGATTGCTCTGGGTTTTGTCGCACTGGCGGCGCGCGCTGCCTACATTCAGGTCTATGCCAATGAGTTCTACCAGAAGCAGGGCGAAGTGCGTTTTGCCCGAACACTGGAGTTGCCCGCGAATCGTGGCCGTATTCTGGATCGCAACGGCGTGATTCTGGCTTCCAGCGTGCCGGCCCCCAGTATCTGGGCGATTCCAGAAGACATTGAACGCGAGCCGGCTCAGTTGCGCAAGCTGGCCGCTTTGCTGGAAATGCCGCTGGCAGAACTGGGCAAGCGTCTGGAGAATGAAGACAAGACCTTTGTCTGGCTCAAGCGCCAGGTCGATGAGTCGGTGGCGCAGCAGATCATGTCACTCCAGCTCAAGGGCGTCTATCAGCGCAAGGAATACAAACGTCAGTATCCGGAAGGCGAAGCCTCTGCGCATGTGGTCGGGTTTACCAATGTCGAGGATATCGGGCAGGAGGGGGTGGAACTCGCCTTCAACAAGGAACTGTCCGGGCGCAATGGATCGCGTCGTGTCATCAAGGACCGCCTGGGGCGCGTGGTGGAGGATGTGGGCGAACAGATTGCGCCGGTCGATGGCCCTGATCTGCAGCTCAGCGTGGACAGCAAGGTCCAGTTCTTTGCCTATCAAAAACTGCGTGACGCCGTGTTGCTCAACAAAGCCAGGGCGGGCAGTGTGGTGGTGCTCGACGTCATTACCGGTGAAGTACTGGCGCTGGCCAATTACCCCAGCTATGTGCCTGGGAAACGACAGAACCTGAGCGGCGAGCAGTTGCGCAACCGGGCGCTGACAGATACCTTCGAGCCGGGCTCGGTGATGAAGCCTTTCACGATCGGTTTGGGTCTGGAAACCGGGCGTGTCACGCCGCAGAGCCTGATTGATACGGGCAATGGAAAGCTGACCATCACCGGCTCAACCATTTCCGACTCCCATCCCAATGGCGTGCTCACGGTCGAGGGCGTGATTCAGAAATCGAGCAATATCGGCACGACCAAGATTGCCATGCAGATGCAGCCACGCGAAATGTGGGAGATGTTCTCGAGTGCCGGTTTTGGCCAGAAACCACACATCAGCTTTCCGGGCGCGGTGTCGGGCAAATTGCGACCCTACAAGACCTGGCGCCCGATCGAACAGGCCACCATGTCTTACGGCTATGGATTGTCGGCTTCCCTGTTCCAGATGGCGCGTTCCTATACCGTCTTTACGAACGACGGACTGATCATCCCCGTGACCATGCAAAAGAGCGCCGAGCCGGCGCTGGGCGTGCCGGTGCTGTCGGCGCGCACCGCAGGGCAGGTGCGCACGATGCTGCAGATGGCAGCTGGTCCGGGCGGCACCGGACAGCGGGCGCAGACCATCGGCTATTCGGTTGGCGGCAAATCAGGTACCGCTTACAAGCAGATTGGCAAGGGCTACGGCAGCGCGGGAAATCGCAAATACCGGGGCTGGTTTGTCGGTCTGGCGCCAGTGGAAAAGCCGCGCCTCATTGTCGCCGTGATGATCGACGAGCCGAGCGCCGGACAGTACTACGGCGGTGCGGTGGCAGCGCCGGTTTTTAGCGAAGTAGTGCAACAGACCTTGCGCATGATGGGGGTTGTGCCCGATATGGCAGTCAAGCCCCAGATCATCGCCAAGACGGAAGAAGAGAGCTTTTGATGCTTGACTTCTCTACGCCGTCCGATGCCGCCTGCTGGCTGCAGGAGCACGTCACCGGCACACTGCAAAGTGACAGCCGCCAGTTGCAAGCGGGCGACGGTTTCATCGCCTGGCCGGGAGCCGCCAGCGACGCGCGCCAGCATGTCGCGGCGGCACTGGCGCAGGGTGCGACGGCGTGCCTGGTCGAAAGGGTGGGAGTTGAGACCTACGATTTCAGCGACCCGCGTGTGGCGACCTACAGCGGGCTCAAGGCCGCCAGTGGCCCGATTGCGGCGGCCTATTTTGAGCAGCCATCGCAGCAACTCAAACTGCTGGCGGTGACCGGTACCAATGGCAAGACTTCCAGCGTCTGGTGGCTGGCCCAGGCCTTGTCCCATCTGAAGCAGGTGGCGCCCCTGCCGTGCGCCATGGTCGGTACGCTGGGCGTGGGCCGTCCACCGGTCGTGCAAAGCACCGGGTTGACGACACCGGATCCGGTTCTGTTGCAAAAGACTTTGCGTGACTTTGTCGATGGCGGTGTCGTGGCCTGCGCCATCGAGGCCTCCTCCATCGGTCTGGCCGAGTCGCGCCTGCAGGGCTGCCAGATTCACAGCGCGATTTTTACCAATTTCACGCAAGACCATCTCGACTACCACGGCAGCATGCAGGCCTACTGGCAGGCCAAGCGCGAGTTGTTTGCCTGGCCTGGTTTGCGCGCTGCGGTGCTCAACATCGATGATCCCAAGGGCTTGGAATTGCTCGCCACGCTGGATGCCAGTGCGCTCGACGTCTGGAGCGTGTCCTGCGTCGGACCGGCCAGGCTGCAGGCCTGCGACATCAGCCACCAGCCGCAGGGTCTGCGCTTCACCGTGCGTGAGCGTGGCGCCGACGAAGCAGCGCCAGGTCATCTGTTGCAGACCGGCTTGATCGGCCTGTACAACGCCTCCAACCTGCTCGGTGTGCTGGCGACGATGCGCTCCATCGGTGTGCCACTGGCGGCCGCTGTGGAGGCCTGCGCTGCGCTGGCACCGGTGCCGGGTCGCATGGAGTTTGTTGGCCAGCCCGGCCAGACACTGGTGGCGGTCGACTATGCACACACGCCCGATGCCCTGGCGCAAGCACTGCTTGCCTTGCGGCCGCTGAGTCGTCAGCGTGGTGGTCAGCTCTGGTGTGTCTTCGGTTGTGGCGGCGACCGCGATGCCACCAAACGC
>Ga0163199_1000249_pt1 | contig 34247 bp, 27 predicted proteins | sample PL_2010_150m_FD_113537 | JGI IMG/M metagenome (GOLD analysis project Ga0163199, IMG submission 113537) | Freshwater microbial communities from Powell Lake, British Columbia, Canada to study Microbial Dark Matter (Phase II) - PL_2010_150m | ecosystem: Environmental > Aquatic > Freshwater > Lake ...
GTACAACCCGCGGGATGCGCAGCATTTCAAACACGCCGAAAAAGTGGAAGTGGAGATCCCCCGCAGCGTCCATTTGCTTAAAAAGAAATAAAGTGTATGATCAAATATTGACGCTCTCGTAAAAAGTCGAAAATGCCTCAGAATCGTCATTCCGGTGAAAGCCGGTATCCAGAACTGCTTAAAAACACTGGATTCCGTGTCAAGCACGGAATGACAAAACAGGCCATAAACGACTTTTTACGAGGTCGTCAATATTAAAATAAGCAAGTGGAGCCGTTTCCATGATTAATCAGCCGAATATCCTGATCGTTGATGATAGCTCGATTATTCTCAAGGCATTGACCAGACAGCTTGAACAGTTCGGCGCCAGGGTCACGCAAGCGGAAGACGGACAGCAGGCACTGGAGAAGGCGCTTGCGGCCGACTTCGACCTGATCATATCCGATGTAGAGATGCCTAAATTGGACGGTTTTGGTCTTTGTGAGAAACTAAAGGGCAACCCCGGGACAAGGGGGATACCCGTCATCATATTAAGCTCTTTGGATACGGACAATATCATTGAAAAGGGATTCAAGGTAGGCGCCGCCGCCTACGTCACGAAATCAGAGGCGAAGAATGAACTGAACGGGACTATCGAAAGGGTTCTTGAAAAATCCCGGTTTCTTCGCAGCCGTTTGATTCTGGTTGTGGATGACTCCTTGACGGTCCGCCGGCTGGTAACGCAAGCCCTCGAAGAGGCGGGCTTTCAGGTCATGACGGCCGAAAATGGGAAACAGGCCATGAAGCGGGTCCAAGAGCACAAGCCCGACCTGATTATAAGCGATATCAACATGCCCGAAATGAATGGAATCGAGTTCTGCAAAAGGATCCATGCTGACCCCACCCTGGCCCTTATTCCCTTTGTAACCATGAGTTCCAACAGCGATCGCGCCGTCATGCGCCGCCTGCTGCAATGGGGTGCTTCCAGCTACCTGGTCAAGCCCTTTAACCTGGAACAGATTGTGATCACCGTCGAAAAATTGCTTTCGGATCATTTTCTTCTCCTCCTCAAAGAAAAGGAGCGTCTCGATTCCGAGCAAAAGATGATGGTGGCAAGCATAACCAGCCTCATCGCGGCCTTAGAGGCCCGTGACCACTACACCAGAGGGCATTCTGAAGCGGTGGCCAAGCTTCTTATCGACATGGGAGCGCGCATGAATGCCGACACCGATGATCTGGAGTCCCTGGGCATTGCGGGAAGATTGCATGATCTTGGAAAAATCGGCGTGCCTGACAATATCCTTCTAAAACCAGAAAGTCTCACCGACGAAGAATTTGCAATCATCAAGAAACATCCGGAAATCGGGGCATCCATCCTGGGTGCAATCCCCAGCATGAAACCGCTTCTCCCCGTTATCCGCCATCATCACGAACGTTTTGACGGTAAAGGCTATCCCGACGGACTTAAGGGGAATGAGATCATGTTGTGGGCCAGAATGACAGCGGTTGCCGATACCTACGATGCCCTGACCAGCGATCGCCCTTATCGCCAGGGGATGAACCACGATCAGGCCATGGGTATCATCGAAAATGTTCGTGGCAAGCAACTCTGCCCAGATTGTGTGGATGTCTTCAAAAGCATTAGAAATTCACACCGGCCATGAGCATAGTAGTCCCTCCCGAGTAAGACGCCGCATCCCGAAAATTTTTCTTGACACGTAGTTACGATATAGCTATATTGTCCCCATATTATAACGGACGTTGTTGAAAATATTTGTTATTATCAAAAGTTGTTTTTAATCCAACCTTCACCCGACGGGTGAAGGCCGTTTTAAGTTAAGTTCTCGTAACCAATGATTAATTAAAAAGCATGCTACGGATTCGCGTAATCTAGAGGGGAAAAAAATGAGGTACGCAGAGACAGGGTTTAATTTAGAAATTGATCTAACCCGGGGAAGCATTGAGAGGGTAGAAACCGATCCAAAATTAACCGAACTGCATCTTGGGGGCTTGGGTACCAACGCCAAGATTTTATGGGACAGGGTTCCCCCGGAAACCGAACCCTTTTCTCCCGATAATCTACTGATATTCGGCACCGGTCTTTTATGTGGCACACCGGCTCCCGGCGCCAATCGTACCATTGTTTCTACCTTTTCCCCCCAGACAAAGTTAATGGCATATTCGATGATGGGGGGATTCTGGGCGCCGGAATTGAAATATGCCGGGTATGACAAGGTGATCATTCGCGGCAAGTCCCCCGGGCTGGTTTATCTGTGGATACACAATGACAAAGTAGAAATACGCGATGCCTCTCATTTGCATGGTAAAGGCGCCGTTGAAACCCAGGATATGATTCGCCGGGAGTTGAAGGAGCCGAAAGCCCATGTGGCCGCCATCGGCCTCGCCGGTGAAAACAGGGTTTTCTTTGCTTCCATCGAACAGGGCCGGTCCAGCGCCAGCCGGCAGGGACTGGGCGCCGTTATGGGATCCAAAGGTTTGAAGGCGATAGCGGTTCGCGGGACAAAGGACATCAATGTTGCCCGACCTGCTGAATACATGGGGCTTTGCAACGAGGCGCTCGAATATATAAAATTCCGAGAAAAAAATTTAATCCCCGGGGTAATACCGATTTTGGCCAGACTCGGGTCGCCGCAAGAGATGGCAATCCATGATGAGAAGTGGCACACCGAGAATTTTTCCTGGGGAAATGCCCGCACCCGGATAAAAGATTATTGGAACGATGATATCCATAAGAGATGGACGGAGATCATGAACGGCGTGCAGTCAAGACTTATTAGCTGTTACAACTGTCCGTTGAAATGCGGGGCAACCATTTCCATTCCCGGACTCCCGACATACATGATGAAATGCTTCTCGAAACTTACCTATCCCATGGCGGCCTTTTCGGACCTGGATTTTGGGTTCAAGATCTCTCAGCGTGCTACGGAATATGGCGTGGATGGATACTCAACCCCGCAAGTCATGGCCTTTGCCCTCGAACTCCATGCGGCCGGCATCTTGACCGATGAGGACTTTCCCGGAATGCCGTCCGATAATGAGGGAAGGTTTTACTGGTTGCTTGACAAAATTGTCCGCCGGGAAGGGATAGGAGATGTTTTGGCCAATGGCACCCATTGGGCGGCTGAACAGATCGGCAAGGGCGCAGAGGCCTATGCACATAACAACATAAAAAAGCATGAGCAGTTGCCGTTAAAGCTGGCCATGCTGAATCCCATTTATTTCCTGATGTATTGTACGGGAGAGAAGATAAACATCACCCAGGTCGAAGGGCAGTTCCCCCAGGCGCCTTTCAATACGATGGAGGAGAGGGAGGCGTTCGTAAAGGACTGGTTCCAGGTTCCCGATGAAAAGTTCAAAAAATATTTTCTGGACTGGGAACACCGCGGTGAGAAATCGAACCCCTATTACCCAACGGTAGAAGCAAGCTGTGATATCGTTGACTGGCAAGAGAGGATGCACTACATCGATGACGCACTCGGGATATGCGCCGGTCTGTCGTCATTTCATCTGAAGCCCCCCTATCATATGCACAACTTCCCGAAATTCATCTCATCCGGGGCCGGGTTGGATATGGATGAAGCCAAACTGACGCAAACGGCCAAGAGGAACCGGACGTTGGTTAGAGCCGTTAATATAAGAAGAGGCCTGAGGAGGGCGGATGAAAAGCCGCCTGAAGACCATTGGAAAAAAAGATTTCCGGAGCTTGAAGCCAAACTCCTGGATGAGTATTACAAATTCAAAGGGTGGGATAATCAAGGGATTCCTACAAAAGAGTCATTGCAGGAATTGGATTTGGCGTACATTGCGGAAGACTTTGAACAGAGAGGTATTATAAAAAATGAGCAAAGTTAAGAAGATAATAAAGTCAATCAAGATCGATCTTGATAAATGCAATGGTTGCCGTGCATGTGAGGTGATCTGCTCCGCCTTTCACGCCAGCCCAAGATATAGCAGCAACAATCCGGAAAGGTCCCGTATCCGGGTGATTCGTGATCCCATAAAAGATGTATATGTCCCTGTTTACGCCGGCGAGTATACTGCTTCCGAATGTATGGGCAGGGACAAATATGTGATTGACGGAAAGGAATACGATGAGTGTGGCTTCTGCAGGGCTTCCTGCTCATCCAGGAAGCTTTTCAAAGAACCCGATTCCGGCCTCCCACTGAAATGCGATATGTGCGAAGACAATCCGCCGCAAGAAGAGCCCTTGTGCGTTAAGTGGTGCATTAATGATGCCCTGACTTACGAAGAAAGGGAAGAGGAAGTAGAAGAGGAAGAGAAGCTGGGGGATATGGAGATTGGATTGGAATCTTTGGTAAACCAATATGGATTGCAGAAGATAGTGGATACCGTCGCCCGAATGTCAAAGAAGGTCTAAAACATTGAGGCAAAAGAAGAGGATAATAAAATAGTGGAGACTGTAGCCCCCTACAAAGAGATCATCGATGTCATAAAAGCGAGCGGCGGAGAAGCCTTCAAAAGGTGCTTTGAATGCGGATTATGTGATGTCGTTTGTCCATGGAATAAGGTTACATCGTTCAGCATGCGCAAGATAGTCCGGGAGGCCACATTCGGTTTGACCGATATCGAAAGTGAAGAGATGTGGCGTTGTACTACCTGCGGAAGGTGTCCCCAACGGTGCCCCAGGGACGTCAAGCAGATAGAGTCCGGAGTGGCCCTGCGCAGGATTGCAACGGAATACGGGGTTTTCCCTGCCTCTGTGAAGCCTATCCGTACCATCAGCGGAAGCCTCGTCGGCGAAGGCAACCCATTGAATGAAGAGCGGGCAAAGAGGGCGGATTGGGCGGAAGGTCTATCTGTAAAACCATTCACCGAAGGGATGGAGATTCTATATTTCCCCGACTGCTATTGCAGCTATGACTCAAGATTAAAAAAGGTGGCCAAAGCCACAGCCAAAATCCTCAACAGCGCCGGGGTGGATTTCGGGATACTGGGCGCCAAAGAGAGTTGCTGTGGAGAAAGCATCCGCAAAGCGGGCGATGAGGACGTATTCAAACGCCTGGCCAGGGAAAATATCAAAAATTTTATCGATAATGGGGTGAAGAAAATCCTTGTCTCTTCCCCTCATTGCTACCATACCTTCAAAAATGAGTATCCCGAATTTATGGTGAACTTTGAGGTGGTTCATATCACCCAATATTTATTAAAGCTTATTAACGATGGAAGGCTTAAGGTCACCAAGGAGTATGTAAAGAAAGTTACGTGGCATGACCCATGTTACCTGGGTCGACACAATGGCATATATGACGAGCCCCGAGAGGTCTTGAAGAAGATACCCGGTTTAGAGTTGAATGAGATGCCTGAGTCACGGGTAGACAGTTTCTGTTGCGGAGGGGGAGGGGGCAGGATTTGGATGGAGACTCCCAAGGGTGAAAGATTTTCCGACCTCCGATTGGAACAGGCGATCGAGGTCGGGGCTGAGGTGCTGGTTACCTCCTGTCCCTACTGCATCACCAATTTTGAAGACAGCAGGTTGAACCGGGAGAATAGTGAAGCCATAGAGATTAAGGACATCACGGAAATTCTCCAGGAAGTGATTTAGAGGACCGAAGAAATCGGATGAGGTGATAGAAAGTGGAAAAAGCACAAGAAAACATTGATGAGCAGGTTTGTAATCGATTGGCGGACAATATTCGTAAGAGTTTCGCGGACCATCATTTTGGAGATGTTCTGGTTGTCGGTGGAGGGATCAGCGGCATTCAAGCCGCACTTGATCTCGGCACGGCGGGTTTTAAGGTGTACCTGGTTGAAAAATCACCCTCCATTGGCGGGCATATGGCCCAGCTTGACAAGACCTTTCCCACCAATGACTGCTCCATGTGAATTCTCTCACCCAAACTGGTCCAGGTGGGCCGGCATCCCAACATAGAGGTCCTGACCTATACTGAAGTTGACAGTATAGAAGGGGAATCAGGGAACTTCAGCGTAACCCTGATTAAGAAGCCCAGATATATCATCGAGAGCAAATGCACGGGTTGTACTACCTGCGTAGAATACTGCCCGGTCAAATACCCTGACCAATACAATCAGGAAATATCGAACAACAAAGCGGTACACGTCTATTTCGCCCAGGCAATTCCGCTGGTCACCTATATCGATGAAAGCTGCCTTTACCTGAAAGAGAAGAAATGTCGGATTTGCGAAGGGGCATGCAAGAACAACGCGATAGATTTCAATCAAAAGCTGGAGAAGATAGAGGTAAATGTAGGGGCCATCATTCTGTCTTCCGGCCTTGAGCCATTTGATCCCAAGGTGAGGGAGGAATATCGATACGGACAATTTGCAAACGTGGTAACCAGCATGGACTATGAGCGGCTGTTATGCGCCACAGGACCATACCAGGGTGAGGTACTGCGTGCTTCCGATATGAAGCATCCCCATAAAGTAGCCTGGCTTCAATGCGTCGGTTCCAGGCGGGTTACCCCGGGCGAAAACAGCTATTGCTCGGCCGTGTGTTGCACCTATACCCAGAAACAGGTGATTTTGACAAAAGAACATGATGCAGACGCCGAGTGTACGGTATTCCATAACGATATTCGTTCCTATGGCAAGGATTTTGAGCGATTCTACGAAAGAGCAGAGAACCTTCCTGGCGTTCGATTTTTCAGAAGCTATGTATCCATCGTAAAAGAGAACCCGGAAACCAAGAATGTCACCATACGGTATTCTACACCCGACAGGGGGGTTATCGAGGAAGAATTCGATATGGTGGTGCTGTCCGTTGGCTTGAACCCGCCTGCCGATGTGAAGAACCTGGCGAACAAGTTCGGCATCGAGCTCAATGCTAACGGATTCTGTAAAGCAATTCCTTCCAATCCGATGGAGACCACGAGGCCTGGGATCTTTGTTAGCGGAGCCTTCCAGGGCCCTACGGATATTCCCGAGTCGGTTTTCACCGCCAGCGCCGCCGGCTCCCAATGTGGCGAACTCCTTGACTACCGGCGAGGGGAGCTGTCCAGAGAAAGGGTATATCCGCCGGAAAGGGATGTCTCCCAAGAGGAGCCGAGGATCGGGGTCTTCGTGTGTCATTGCGGGGCCAACATCGGCAGGATCGTGGGAGTGCCCTCCACGGTGGAATATTCCTTAACCTTGCCCAATGTCGTCTACGCTCAGGAACAGCTTTTTTCCTGTGCCACCAATTCCGCCCAGCAAATATCAGACCTGGCAAAGGAAAAGGGGCTCAACCGCGTGGTTATCGCCGCCTGCTCCCCCAGGACCCTTGAACCGCTGTTCCGGGACACGCTGCGGGAGGCGGGAATTAATCAGTATTACCTGGAGATGGCCAATATCAGAGAGCACTGCTCCTGGGTCCACGCCAAGGAAAAGGAAGAGGCCACCCAAAAGGCAAAGGATCTGATCCGGATGTCAGTAGCACGGGCCTGCCGGTTGAAGCCCCTGCAGGAATTCGATCTGCCCGTGAACAAGAGCGCGCTGGTGGTTGGCGGAGGCATTGCCGGCATGACTTGTGCTCTCTCCATCGCGAAGCAGGGACATGAGGTTTACCTGGTGGAAAAGGATGCAGACCTGGGGGGAATGGCGCGAAGAATTCATTCCACTCTGGAAGGACTGGATGTTCAGGCCTATTTGCGTGATGTTATACGCAAGGTATACCAGCACCCCTTAATCCATGTCTATACGGATGCTACGATCCCGGAGGCTACCGGTTATGTGGGGAATTTCGTAACCAAGGTGAAGTCTGACAGAGGAGTCACCGAGATAAAACATGGGGCAGCCGTTATCGCTATAGGTGCCGATGAATATAAACCCACCGAATACCTTTATGGAGAAGATGACAGGGTAATGACCAATCTGGAATTGGAGGAGCGGATTGCCCAAGGCGAAGCAAGGGTGATGAACGCCCAGAGCCTGGTCATGATTCAATGCGTCGGCTGCAGAAATGAGGACAGAAATTACTGCGCCCGGATATGTTGCAGCAACTCGGTAAAGAACGCGTTGAAACTGAAAGAGATAAACCCCCGGATGGATATCACCATTCTCTTCCGGGATATGCGCACGTATGGTTTTAGTGAGGATTATTATCGTGATGCATCCAATAAAGATATAAGGTTCATCCGCTATGAGCCGCAGGATAAGCCGCAGGTGGAAGCCGTCGAGGAAGAGGGACGGCGCATGCTCAGGATTACGACGACCGACCATATTTTAAGAAAGAGGCTGGCAATCGATGCCGATTTGCTTTCCTTGGCTGCCGCCGTCATCCCCTCGGCCGGAAACAGGGAGATATCTCAATTGTTCAAGGTCTCTTTGGGACCGGATGATTGGTTCAAGGAGGCCCATGTCAAATTACGGCCGGTGGAGTTCGGTACCGATGGCGTTTACCTCTGTGGCATAGCCCACTATCCCAAGCATATATCGGAAGCGATTAACCAGGCTTATGGAGCGGCCGGTCGGGTATTGACCCTCCTCTCTCGCGATACGGTCACTGCCTCCGGTTCTGTCGCCGAGGTAAATGAGAGCAATTGCATATCCTGCGGGGCATGCATCACCGTCTGCAGCTATGGCGCGATAGAGTTTTATGAGACACCGGAAGGCAGAAAGGCCAGGGTTAATCCCGTGCTCTGTAAAGGAGACGGTCTCTGCAACACGGTGTGTCCAACCGCGGCCATTTCACTCAAGCACTTTACCGATGAAGAACTCTTGGGCCAAATCGATACGGCCATTGGGGAGTAGTAAAGTTTATGAAAGGAGGTGCCAACGAATGAGTTCAGGACTTACATTTAAACCGAGAATATTGGGTTTTGTCTGCCAGTGGTGAGGATACGGCGCTGCTGACCTGGCTGGAGTTTCCAGACTGCAATATACCACGGAAATAAGGCTTATACGCGTGATGTGTACAGGCAGAGTCGATCTGTCTTTTCTGCTCCGGGCTTTCTCAAAAGGGGCGGACGGGGTTTTCATCATCGGTTGTCGTCTTAATGAATGTAATTACGTTACTCATGGTAATTTCCATGCATTGAGCATGGTGCATCTGTGTAAGAAACTGATGGAGCGCATCGGATTGAACCCGGCAAGATTAATGATTGAATTCATGTCCGGCGGTGAAGGAATCCTTTTTGCCGAAGTTATGAATGATATTGGCAAGAAGGTGAAGGAGTTGGGGCCGCTCGGCAAAGCCGAAGGAATAGACAAAAAGGCATTGAAGGCCAAACTTGAAGCAGTTACGCAGCTCGTTCCCTACATCAGGCTGGTGGAAAGGGAGAGGCTGAGAATACCTTTTCAATCGGAAGAGGAGTTTGATGCATTTTTCACCAGCGACCAGTTCAACAGGCTTTTTGATGAATTAATCGGCGATCCATTGGCGATAAGCCAAATCATGCTGCTCCTGCGGGAAAGACCGCGTTCAACCGGAGAAATTTCCAATATTTTGGGCCTAACCCCGTCTCAAGTATCAAGACACATGAACAGTTCGTCAAGGCATGGATTGGTCAGGTACGATGAAAGCCGGAAGTGCTTTGCTCCCGCCTAAGATGAAAGAGCAGGCCGTAGATTAGGGGAAAGAAGAAGAATTAGGACAGTGGCTATGGACAACGATAGGATCGATCGGATTATTGATAAGCATCATGGCGAAGTCAGGTCACTCATCCAGGTATTGATGGAGATTCAGAGTGAAAACCATTGGCTCCCCAAGGAGGCGTTGGAGAGGGTCAGCGAAAAATTGCATGTTCCTTTGGCGCGGATACAGCATATCGCTACCTTTTATAAAACCTTCCGTTTGATTCCGAAGGGACGTCATGAGATTCACGTATGTACTGGCTCTTCCTGTCATGTTCGTGGTGCGACACGTCTCCTCGAAACGGTTCAAGACCTGACGGGAATTCGACCAGGGGAAACGAGCTCGGATTTAAGGTTCAGCCTGGAGACCGGCAACTGCCTCGGCTGCTGTGCTTTGGGACCGGAGATCGTAATCGACGGGAAGCATCATAGCAAGATTGCGCCGGACAAGGTAGAAGATGTTTTGAAAGACTATGATTAAGGGAAGATTATGCCAAGGATAAATTCGGCTGCTGAATTGGAAGAACTGAGGAAGGGCATCTTATCGAAAAGAGATCCCAACAGGCCCTGTATCGCAATATGTGCGGGGACAAGCTGTCTGGCTCTCGGTAACGACAGGGTTATTCGTGCCTTTGAAGAAGAGGTCAAGAAACAATCTTTGGAGGCCAAAGTTGATATTAGAGCAACCGGCTGCCACGGCTTTTGTGAAAAAGGACCTAACGTCGTCATCTATCCTGAAGAAATCAGCTATGTCCAGGTGACACCCGAGGATGTCCCGGAAATTGTCTCTCAGACGGTGATCGGGAAGAAGGTGATTGACCGCCTGGTTTACACGGATCCAAATACAGGCGAAAAAGCGGCACATCAGTCTGAAATACCTTTTTACAAGAACCAGATGCGGCACCTTATGGGCAACAACAGCAGGATCGATCCCAAGAGCATCGATGAGTATCTGGCGCTTGGCGGTTATTCTGCGTTATCCAAATCCCTTTTTGAGATGAGCCCCGAGCAGGTCCTTGAAGAGGTAAAGAAAGCCAACTTGCGCGGCCGGGGTGGCGGCGGATTCCCTGCCGGTCTGAAGTGGGAGACTGCCCGTAATGCGCCCGGGGAAGAAAAGTATGTTATCGTCAACGGCCACGAAGGGGAGCCCGGGGCGTTTATGGATAGAGCCCTCTTTACGGGAAATCCGCATAGCGTGCTGGAAGGCTTGATCATCGGCGCCTACGCGATCGGCTCACATCAAGGATTTATTTACACCCGTCACGACTCCCCCCAATTGAAGAAGAATATTGCCATTGCCCTCGCTCAGGCGGAAGAATACGGGCTTTTGGGTGAAAACATCCTTGGCTCCGGCTTCAACTTCCATGTTGAGGTGCATCTTGACATAGGGATCTTCGTCTCCGGCGAGTCCAGCGCATTGATGAGGTCGATAGAAGGGAAGAATCCGGAGCCGAGACCCAAATATATCCGCACTTCGGTAAGCGGTATTTGGGACAAACCGAGCAACCTGAACAATGTTGAAACCTGGGCCAATGTGCCTCAGATCATCAATCGAGGCTCTGAATGGTATACCGGTATCGGGACAGAGAGGAGCAAGGGGACAAAACTGATATCCTTATCGGGCAATATCGTCAATTCAGGGGTCGTGGAAGTTCCTTTTGGGACCACGCTCAGAGAGATTGTCTACGATATCGGCGGTGGAATTCCAAACGGAAAGAAGCTTAAAGCGGTTCACTTTGGAGGACCCATGGGAGGTTCCATCCCCGCGAGTCTCATCGATACCCCACTCGATTTTGATGAACTTGCAAAACTGGGGGCCCCGATAGGAGCGGGCGGCCTGTTGGTATTGGATGAAGAGACCAATATGGTCGATGTAACCAGGTTTTTCCTCAACTTCCTCACCAATGAGTCGTGCGGCAAATGCGTCCCATGCCGCGAAGGCACCAGGCAGATGCTGAAGATTCTGACCCGTATCGGTGAAGGAAACGGAAGGGAAGGGGACATCGAGCGTTTGGAGGAGATAGCCGAGGTAGCTGGAGCGGCCTCTTTGTGTGCATTGGGGAAAACGGCTTCCGACCCGCTCCTGGGCACGCTGCGCTACTTCAGAGCCGAGTATGAGGCAAACATCAAAAAGAGAGCAGAATAAGATGAGTGAAATCCGTTTACAGATTGATGGAAGGGAAGTTGAAGCCAGGAAAGGGATGACCATTTTGGAGGCAGCGCAGGGTGCAGGGATATCTATTCCCACACTTTGTCACCACGAGAAATTGGAACCTTATGGGGCTTGTCGAATTTGCACGGTCGAAGTGGAAGCTCGCGGCAGGAAAAATTTCGTTGCTGCTTGCCTTTACCCGGTGGAGAACAATTTGGTAGTAAAAACGAGAACGGAGAAGGTAGATAGAATTCGCAAAATGATCTTGGAGCTGCTGCTGGCTCATGCTCCCGATGCCGTCGAATTGCAGGATTTGGCCCAGGAGTATGGGGCAGACAAAGACCGCTTTGAAAAAGAGTCCTCATTTTGCATTCATTGCGGTCTGTGTGTAAGATACTGTGCCGAGGTCAAGAAGAAGAACGCTGTAGGATTTGTTGACGGAGGAACAAGGCGAGAGATAAGTTTTATTCCGGAGATCGCAACCAAGGAGTGCTGGAACTGTAAAGAATGTTTCCCGCTTTGCCCTACAGAGGCCCTGCAGGCCGCTTTCGTTTTAACCCAAGCGCTATTTTCTCCCCCACCTTCATTCGAACCCGAGTTAGAGAAATAGGCAACGATTCATACGGTTCCAGGACGGAAATACTCTCTGCCCTGGCTGCCCATCACCGAACCTCCACTTTCGCCAGGGGATCGAAAGGATTGAGACGCAAGGCAAGTGAGAAAAGGTAGGGGTAGTCACTCTTCAAGTGCTTCAGGTAAGCCAGCCACTCCATGATAAGCGACAGGTAGACGCGCTTAATGTCGCCATTGATATGCATATAGTCGCTCGCGGGGAGATCGTCGAGGCGGGAACGGTGCGCCAGTTCATCTGTAAGGTGAAATATTGCCCATAACTGGTCGGTGAACGACTCGTGCTCCAGCAGGTTTTGGTTCTCAAGCAAACTAAGCATAAAACCACGCCGTTCCATAAGAAATGTTTTCATGTTTGCCAGTACCGGGACCTTTGTTTCAATCGTAAAATCGAAGGTCCTGCTACGCTTTATCGCCTCGTCGAAGTCCCTCGCCGTCCAGTTCATTTGCACGAGAAGGTCCTTTGTCATCTCGTCCGTTACAGTCACAAGTTCCGGGAAGTATCGAAGCAGTTCGTTGCCAATCTCTGAGAAGAACGTACCGATCACCATATTCAGTTTGTTCATCATAGCCCGCTTTTCCTTGATGCTCAGCAATTGTTGCAGAACAAGCGTGACCAGCAAGACCTGAATGGGAACAAATGCCAAGTCTTGAAATAGGTAAAAGACGATATCCTCACTCCGGTTCCTGAACAAGAGGTACTGTACCGTGTAAATTGCCGCGGCCAATACCACCAGTCCAATACCCAACCATACCTGCCAGTTGCTGCGCTTCTTCATCAGTTAATTCCTTGCTTTTGCATGGGTTGAGGCTACGGAAAGGCGCCTTTTATGTCAAGGAGATTTTATCAAACTTGGGCAGACCTCTCCGAAGCCTGTAAACAGCTTATCAAGAATTGCCGGAACAGGTGTTTCAAAATGCATACATTCACCGGTTATCGGATGGGAAAATTCCAGTATCCCTGCGTGAAGAGCAAGACGACGGAGCGGATCCGTTACGGCTCCATATTTTTTATCACCGGCTATGTTGTGCCCTATGTCGTGAAGATGAACCCGTATCTGATTCTTTCTGCCGGTCTCTAATTCAACTTCAAGCAGCGAATATCGCGAATTGCTTTTCAAAACACGGTATCGAGTAATGGCTTTTTGTCCATCTCCTGGAATCTTTGAAGAATACACTTTCAATGATTTGTTTTCTTTTAGACAGGAAACGATTTCACCTTCCGCATTCTTGAAATTGCCTTCGACGGCCGCATAGTATATCCGTTTCGTAACGACTTCATCCCAATTGTCCTGCAGTTTCTGCTGAATCTCTTTACTTTTTGAAAACATCATGACGCCGGACGTGTCACGATCAAGACGATGCACAATATACAGACGTGCTTTATGATTTGTTTTTTTTACATAGCTTTGTAAAATACTGAATGCAGTTTCTCCATTTTCTTTTTCGGTAGCGACGGAGAGAAGGCCTGATGACTTCTCAATGACAATAAGATGTTCATCTTCATAGAGTATATTCATCTTCCGGAGCGCAGTGTTCTGTGATGCCTTTTTTTTCAGGACTATGACATCCATCCCTGATTCGAGCCGATAATCGAACCGGGTTACAATCTGATTTCTGATCATGATCTGGTTCTGTTCAAGAAGCGATTTTACCGATTTTCTGCTCCGGTCAGAAAACGATTCGTAAAGAAATTCAAGCAGTTTAACCGGACGTGTTACACGTAGAATGGCTTGGCAAGAATCTTTTTTATTTTTCACACTCATTTTTGTTTCAGCGTTCCCTTATGCGGTCAGTAACCCTCAAGATCGCTGGATCCTTTGTTACAGGAAGCTAACAAATGCATGATCCTACCCCCCCTCGCCTTCACGCAGCGCAGGTTTTAGGGCATGGGGTTTCTATCGGGGATTTGTCCGATAGCTCAAATCCAACCACGGGGCTCCCAAGACCAATGATCAGATGACTATTCCTCCGTAGACATGGTCGCCCCCAAATGCCTCGCCGTGGTCGGCCACCGCGGCAGCGAGGTCGCCGAGAAACTTGTCGACGATACGGTCGTGGCCGGGCGACACCATCAGGTGGAGTCCACCCTGCTGTCGGTCGAGGTTCCACCCCCGGTTGTCCATGACGTCGCAGACGGCGTTCATGTCGACGGTGTCGGATCCGAACTCGAACAGGGACAGGTCGGGGTCGAAGGTGATCCGCAGACCGTCGATCGCCGTGATCCCCGAGCGGAGGCGCGTGGTGGCGTCGAGCACCCGTGACGTGAGCCGCAGATAGCCCTCCTCGCCGAGGTGGTTGATGGCCGACCAGGCCCCGGCGATCGGCGCACCCGATCGCGTTCCGGCGGATGACGACGATGCGTAAAGACCCCCGGGCCACGAGTCGTACATGAAGACCTGGCGCTGCAGGAGGTCGCGGGCGCGGTAGAGGAGCACCGAAGCGCCCTTGAAGGTATAGCCGTACTTGTGGATGTCGGCCGAAAGCGACGTGACTCCCGGAACGCGGAAGTCCCAAGGCGGTACAGGTTGACCCAGTCGCTCCCACCACGGGAGGATCCATCCGCCGAGGCACGCATCGACGTGACAGAGCAAATCGTGTTCCAAAGCAAGCCCCGCGATGTCGGAAACCGGGTCGATGACCCCGAACGGGTAACACGGGCTCGATGCCACCAGAATGGTCGTCCGGTCGCCGATCGCCTCGGCGTAGCGCTCAGGTACGGCTCGACCGTCAGGCCCGTGATCGAGCCGAACCATCTCCACGTCGAGGTAGTGGCACGCCTTCGCAAACGCCGGGTGGGCTGTGTCGGTGCACACCAGTTGGGGGCGCTCGATGCCCCGCGCCCGGGCGTGGTCGCGCGCTGTCTGCACGGCGAGGAAGATCGATTCGGTTCCCCCCGACGACATCGACCCGCATCCGGCGCCGAACAGGCCGACGGCCATCTCGATGACTTCGGTCTCCATCTTGAGAAGCGTCCGGTAGCGGAAGGGGTTGAGCGCGTTCTCGTGAAGGAACATCGAGCCGACCGTGTGGAGCAACTCGTCGAGTTCTGGGTCGTCGGCGTTGTACACAAGGCTGAACGCCCGACCGTGGCGCCAATCGATGTCGCCCTTGCGCAGTTCTCCGATCTCGGTGAGCAACTCGTCCGCGCTACGCCCCGTGCGTGGAATTCTCATATCTCCCATGGCGGAACTCTATTTTTTTTAAGTAGACCATTGACCCAAACCCCTCACAGCGGTGGCAATTTATATCACATATTTTGGAAAGAACAGCAATGATTGCGAGTTGAAGTCTTGCATTTTTCCCAAGGGTTGCGATTTGTGGAAGCTTGCCTGTGCTGAGGGGCGTGGACATTATTTAGGACAAATTCTTCTTGATAAATTTACATTATACTGTATTTGTATAGCGTTACTAAATAATTTAGCCGGACATTCTGATGGACATTTCGGAAGACAAAATATTATCCGGGGATATCGATAAACGCGTAGAGACCTCGCGATTCGGTCCGTTTACCTTTCGGGTCGGCGTGGATCAACGCGCGGCGGCAATGCTTCTGCAGCGTGTTGCCGATGCACAAGAGCGGTTCTTGAGCTCTCCTCTTTCCCAGGTGGCGAACCGCCTTGAGCAGGAAGTTCTTGTCAGTAGCATCTTCAGTACCAACACCATTGAGGGGGGTACGCTCACTGAAGAAGAAACGAAAGATGCTCTCGATCTCGATCCCGCACAGGTGCAGGCCGAAGAACAGCGACGAGCCGTTAACATCAAGACTGCCTATGATATCGCTCAGAAATCAGCGCAAGATCCTCACTGGCGCTTGTCGGTCGAGCTCATGAAACAGCTCCATGCAGCCATTACCGATGGCATTCCCCACAAGTACAATCAGCCCGGTCAGATACGGAGCAATCCCAAAAACATCGTGACGCACGTGAGCGATACTGCACATGGCGGCCGCTATAAACCGCCGCAGTATGGAGGTGACATCGAGCTTCTGCTTACCCACTTGGTAACATGGCACGATGAACTGGCCGTCGCTGAAATACCGGCTCTGCTGCGAGCGCCCCTGATGCATTACTATTTTGAATTGATTCATCCCTTCTGGGATGGCAATGGCCGGGTCGGGCGAGTGCTCGAAGCCACGGTGCTTCATGACGCCGGCTTCCGCTACGCCCCTTTCGCCATGGCCCGCTACTACATGGAGCGGATCGATCAATATTTCACGCTATTCAATCTTTGCCGCAAACAGGCAGACAAGAAAACGGCATACCCGAACACCCCTTTTGCCTTGTTTCATCTCGATGGGATGCTGGCCAGCATTAATCGTCTCCATGACCGGGTAAACGCCATGGTGAGACTCCTGTTGTTTGAAACACGCATCAAGCATTTGCGGGACACAAAAGAGATCAATCTGCGCCAATATGCCATTCTGACCCAAGTGATGGAGCGGGGGAAACCCTTGCAGATCGACAAACTGCGTCGCGCACCCTGGCATGAGGCGCTCTATGCCAAACTGGGGGACAAGACCAAGCAGCGCGACTTGAGCGGACTTCGCGAGAAGGAGCTTCTGTATGTTGATGAGAAAGGTCTTGTTTGGCCGGGGTTTGTGAGATCAAAATAACTATGCGATATTCACCTCACTGCTCGTACGTTCTTCCTGGACGGCAAACGCAAGCTGTTCGCTGTCGAATTTCCCTTTTCGTTTCAGATCATTAGGTTTAAGCGTACTTGCCTAAAACGTAGCAAGTAAGCTGAAAGTAACAGGTCTACCTTTCTTGCATGGATACGAGATTTCGATGCGTGATGATCACCTTTATCGGGACCCTGAATATTCCTGGGATGAATATATTCAGGCATAACGCTTTGAGAATTCGAAGAATCAGCGAAGCTAATTTGAGGCGTGAAGAATAGATCTGCCGAAATATGCCGAAAGAGCTCCTCGTAGCAGGTGAAACAGCCCAAAATCGGATTGCTCATCTGGAAGATCTGTTCCTTACGGATCGAAGCTTCTCCCGAGCATGTGGTGGAGAGTTTCCATTCGTCACTGTACCCGCGAATACGAGAGAGGCGCCGGCAGGCTCCGGCATGCACTGAAAGCGGCCACATCTTAAAGGCATAGCTACAGGAATGCAACCTCTATGCTGCGTTTCCGACTCCCGCAGACAGGTCGGCAGAGGCTCGGCACAGGTATCGACTCTTGGTGGGGTCAGTCGTTCAGGCCGTATTTCTTCATCTTGCGCCAGAGGGAGCTCCGATCCAAGCCCAGGATACGGCAGACCTCCGACCTATTTCGATGATTCCCGAGGAGGTCTTGCAGGATCGCCCTTTCGGTCGTTCTCATGGTCTCTTTGAGATCCGCGGGAGCTGAAGGCAGAGGGGATCCGTGTGGAGCAACCCTGTCCAAGCACGTTTCAAGGACGGAGGCAATCTCCCCTCCGACGAGGTCCGGCCGGAAAAGAAGGCAAAAGCGTCTGACCACATTTTCCATCTCCCGTACGTTTCCGCGGAAAGGCTCAGCGACCAGGACTTTCCGGAGTCTACGCCGTTCAGCAGCCACCGCTCCGGCAATCTCGGGCCGGAAGCGGCGTACGAAATGGAGAAACAGGGGAACGAGGTCCTCAGGGCGTTCCCGCAGGGAGGGAAGGCGCAGTCGGAAGGCGCTCAGGCGGTAGTAGAGGTCCTCGCGAAAGACGCACTCTTTCACGCATGCATCAATATCGTCATTCGTGGCGGCGATGATCCGGATATCTACCGGAATGATGTGGTCGCTCCCGAGCTTGAGAATTTCCTGCTCCGAGAGGAGACGCAGGAGCTTGGCCTGGAGAAGGTTGCTGAGAGAGGTGACCTCGTCGAGGAAGAGGGTTCCCTTGTGGGCGAGTTCGATGAGTCCTTTCTTTCCCAAAGGCTGGGCGCCGGTGAAGGCCCCCTTCTCGTAGCCGAAGAGCTCGCTCTCAAGCAGTTCGGAGGGGAGGGTAGCGCAGTTGAGTGCAACGAATGGGAAAGGAGCTCGCGGGCTTATGCGGTGGATGCTGTGAGCGAAGAGTTCTTTGCCCGTGCCACTCTCCCCGGTGATCAGGATCGGGCCGGGCGCCCCGGCGAACTGGACCGCCCGCTCCCGGCAGGCGCGGAGAACGGAACTCCGCCCCATGATGTCGTCGAAGGAGTACTTGGCGACAAACCCCTGACCGTGAAGCCTCCGTCGGACCGTGAACTCCGCATCCTGAACATCGTCTACCCGCTTGAGCGTGCAGACCAGGCCGTGGATCCCTCCTGCAGACCGGATCGGGATATAGTTGACCACGAGACTCTCCCGCTCCACCACATTCATCACCCTGTCCCCGGTTTTGAGGACTTTTTTGGCCAGCTCGCTCCCGAAGAGAGAAGCAACCTGTTTCCCCAGAAGTCGGTCGGTTCCGAGGTAGATCTGGGCGGGCGGGTTATCGAGGGTGACCCGGCCCAACTCGTCCGTCAGCAGGAGGCCCTCGGCTGAGTTGTTCACCACTGCCGTGAGCTGGGAGACCCGGCGGACCCCCTCGCTTTGGATCTGGCAGATTTCTATGGCGTTTCTGACCGCGGTACGGATCATATCCATCCCTTTGTAAAGGAGAATCCCCCGGATTCCCATCTCCTCGGCTACGCCAATGGTGAAGCTCGCCCCGATCATCACGCGGTAACCCGTGGCCTTGAACTTCTGGCAGGCCTTTCGGTACTCATCGCTCGTATCGCAGTACGAAGAGGCGAGAGAGACCTCCATGATCTGGGAGAGCAGGAGGATGTCGAAGTCTATGTCATCCCGAGAGAGGCAGAGTCCTATGCGCCGGTCTATACGACGAGCCTCGTTGACGGCGCGGATCAGGTCGGGAAAAGTAGGCCGGAAGGCGATGATGGGGATAGAAAGCCGACCTGCGTACATTCGGCGTGTCGAGGGTCCGGCAAGGACAATGTCGGCCGTTCCTTCGATCTCGCGGAGCTTGGGTAAGGCCTCCTCCAGAAGGCTGTTGACAAAGAGGAAGTCCGCCTTCCGTCTGAATTCGGAGGCAACCTTCCGGGCGATGGCGATGACAGGGCTGTAGCCCACGATGCAGAGCCGCGGCTTCATAATGTTGCACTTATGAATCATCTGGTGCTTAAATGCAACATTTTTTGTGAAATCGTTGGACCATCCTCAGACCGTTGCGCTTTTCTCTATCTCCGCGGCCGGAAAAACCTTTTTGTCCCCGGCCCAATCCCCTCTGAACATTGGCACCCCTTTTGCAATTATTCACGCAAGATGGGAAAACCTGTCGTCGTCGGCAGGTGGGAACTCTCAGAATAGCCCGTGATCCGGCCTTGTCTCGGGGGTGGTAGCGGGGTTATGTACATAAACCGTTACGCTTTATTTGCAAGAGGTTTTCGATTGAAGATCATCGACGTAAAGGCGGACAATCTGACGATTCCCTATCCGGGAGAAGTAAGGCCGGCCTGGCAGCCGGGCCTCGTCGTCACTTCTCACAACTTCACCCTGGTCCGGATCGTCACCGACGAAGGGATCACCGGGTTCGCCGGAACAAGCGGTCACGCTGCCGGCACCGTCCTCGGTCAGGTCCGGCCCTATCTCCTCGGCGAGGACCCCTTTGCCACGGAACGGCTGGCTCGCATCTACCGCCATGCCGGCAGCGGCCTTTGGTGCATCGACATGGCCCTGTGGGACATCATTGGAAAAGCGGCCAACCTTCCCTTGTACAGGCTCTGGGGCCATTACCGGAACCGGGTTCAGGCATACGCGAGCGCCGTCGAGATGGGAACTCCGGAAGATCGGGCAGAGCTGGCCCTCCACTACCAGGCCCATGGGTTCAACGCCATGAAACTCCGCCTGCACAATGAACGAATTGCCGACGATCTGGAGCTCATCGATGCTTGCATCAAGGCCACGGAAGGGAAGATGGGTTTCATGGTTGACGCCAATCAGGCCACGAACCTCCCATCGCCCGAACGGGGAGTTGTCTGGGATTACCCGCGGGCTCTGCGAACGGCCCGGGAACTGGAGGCCCGGAGCGCGCTCTGGCTCGAAGAGCCCCTCTCCCGTTACGATTTCGACAACTTGATCCGGCTCCGGGAAGCGACGGAAATTGCTATATCCGGAGGCGAGAAGAACATGGGCCTCCATGAGTTCCGTTGGTTGATCGAGCAGGGGGTGTATGATATCATCCAGCCCGACGCGGCTATGTCCGAAGGGGTTTCACAGCTCCGAAAGATCGCGGCCATGGCGGAAATCTACAAACGTCAGTTTGTCCCCCACCACAGTATGAGCGGCATCGGACTGGCGGCGGCATTGCATCTGTGCTGCATCTTTCCCGGAACGACATGGCTTGAGCTCATGTACGAGCCGAAGACCCGGACTATCGAGTGCTATCAGCAGTTGGGTGGGATCATTGAGTCGAAGATCTGGATCGGACCGGACGGTTTCGTGGCTGCTCCTGAAGGGCCGGGGCTGGGCGTAGTGATCAACGAAAAGCGGATCGAAAAGTACGCGGTGTGAATCCCCGACCGGGGAAGAGCCCGAAATGGCAGGAGGACGGGGTGGAACAGGTCGGATCAGCGGCGAAGGCCAGGATTAAGAACATGGATAAACTGCTGTCGACGGGCGACGGAGAGAACCGCAAAGTCCTCTTGGAGATTGTGACGGAGGTACTGGAGCACCTGGACAGCCATCGGGTCATTGGGGATCTTCTCCGGTGGGACGGCCGCCACCTCTCCATCGGCGAGGTTAGGTGGGACCTTCAGCGGAGGCGGCGGGTTTTTGTGGTAGGGGCCGGGAAGGCGGCCAACGCCATGGCTCGGGCTGTTGAGGAGAAACTCGGTGACCGCATTGACGGTGGGATTGTTATCGTCAAGACCATCGAGCCGGGTGACCGACTCGAACGCATCGAGCTTGCTGAGGGGGGGCATCCCCTCCCGAACGAACGGGGGCTGGAGGCCAGCAGGAGAATCCTCCGTCTGGTTGACGAAGCAGGACCCGACGATCTCTTCCTCGGTCTGATCAGCGGCGGGAGTTCGGCCCTGATGAGCTGTCCCGTACCGGGGATCTCCCTGGATGACGAGATCAGGGCAACCGAGATGCTCCTCAAGAGCGGCGCCCGGATCCTGGAGATCAACGCCGTGAGGCGCCATATCTCCGCCACCAACGGTGGCCGCCTCGCACAGCGGGTAGAAGCGCGGGGTGCGGAGATGATCAACCTGATTCTCTCCGACAGTGTGGGCGCCCGGCCGACAACGGACCCGGCGAAACCGGCTGCCTTCTTTGGGACCCCCGTGGCGCCCGACGGGACAACCTTGGAGAATGCCCGGGAGGTCCTGAAGAAGTACGGCCTCACCGATCGCATTCCGCAGGCGATCCGCGATTACATTGAGACGGAGAACCCCGCCAGGGAGACGCCAAAAACCCTGGGGCCGACCATTCACCACTTTGTTTTCGAACGGCCGGCGGACGCCTGCGAAGCCGCGTATGTGGCGGCAGAAAAGCTCGGCCTTCCGGCGGTGATCCTGACCACGGTTCTTGAGGGGGAGAGCGCCAAGGCGGGCGGGTTCCTTGCCTGTGTCGCCCGTGAGGTCCGCCTGAATGGCCGGCCCGCCTCGGCGCCCTGTGTTCTCATCGCCGGAGGGGAGACCACGACTCGGGTGGATGGGCGGGGCAGCGAAGGGGGACCTTCCCAGGAGTTGGCCCTGGGGTTTGCCTTGGAGGTTGCCGATCGACCGGGCTTCTGCATCGCTGCCATCGACATGGACGGAACCGATGGCCCCACGGCGTTGGCGGGCGGACTGGCTGATGACCGGACCGTGAGTCGGGCGCGGGCCCTGGGCTTCAATGTGTACGAAAGCCTGGCCGGCCACGACAGCTCGGCCGTGCTCCGGGCCCTGGGCGACGAGATCGTTACAGGCAACACGGGGACAAACCTCTGTGACCTCAATTTGATCTATGTCGGGCCGGAACGCACAACAGGGTAATCCAGACCATGGAATTCGTAACGCTTGGCGACCAATTGATCGCAGATCACCGCAAGATGGCGATGGAGGAACAATGACCGGGACGGAAATCGTAAAGATCAAAGCGCGGGAAGTACTTGACAGCAAGGCGCGACCCATGGTGGAGGCAGACGTCTTGACCGCTGGCGGCGCGGTGGGTCGGGGCGCCTCTCCTTGCGGTACATCGGTGGGCAGCCATGAAGCCTTCGTCCTGCGCGACGGTGACGGCCGCTACGGCGGTCTGGGCGTCCGGAAGGCAGTCCGGAACGTAATGGAAGTGATCGGCCCCGCGCTGATCGGGAAGGACAGCCTTGACCAGCAGGCGATCGACCATTGCATGATCAGCCTTGACGGTACGGCCGACAAGTCCCGCCTGGGCGCCAACGCCATCTACAGCGTTTCCATCGCGGTAGCGCGGGCCGCTGCGGCGTCCCTCGGCCTCTCCCTCTTTCGCTATCTCGGCGGGGTTCAGGCCTGCCAGCTTCCGGTGCCCCTGTTCAACATGATCAACGGCGGAACCTACGGGAGCGTCTCCATGGCGTTTCAGGAGTTCCTCTTTATCCCGTCGGGTGCATCGACTTATTCCGAAGCCTTGAGGATGGGTGTGGAGGTCTACGCCGCTTTGGGCGATGTCGTCGCTTGCCGCTACGGACGGGATCGGCTCCTCACGGGGCCGTCGGCCGGATACGGCGCGCCCTCGGAAGACCCCGGCGAGGTGCTGGAGTTGCTCCTCGATGCTGCCGATAAAGCGGGCTATGGCGGAAAGTGCCGGGTGGGTATCGACTGCGCGGCCAGCCATTTCTACGACGTCTCGACGGGGGTCTACCGTTTCCGGAGAAAAGACGTAGGCCGGCAGGAAATCTTCCGGATCTTGGAGGAACTGGCCGGAAAGTACCCCCTCTTTGTAGTGGAGGACCCGGTCGAGGAGGATGATTTCGAGGGCATGGCCGAATTGACCCAGAGACTGGGGGGGAGTGTCGTAATCGGAGACGACCTTTTCGTGGCGAGCCTTGAAAGGCTCCGGAGAGGTGTGGCCGTCGGCGCGGCCAACGCGATTCTCCTCAAGCCCAACATGATCGGAACGATTTCGGAGGCTTTAGACACGGCCCGGTACGCCAGGGAGCACGGCTACCGTATTGTCGGATCCGGCCGTGCGGGAGGCGGGATTGACGACCCCATCCCCGATATCTCCGTGGCCGCCGGCGCCGTCATGGTCAAGTTCGGCGCTCCGAGGTCGGGTGAACGGCTGGGCAAGCAGAACTGCATGCTCCGGATTGAGGAGGAACTGGGGGAATCAGCCCAGTTTTCTGGGCCCCTTTTGTTTGGTCATCCATGAGAAGGAGTGAAAGGTTCTAAAATGGTTCGGGAATCGTTTGAAGGGGGACAGCTCAAGTTTTTATCGCCAGAGGAGATTGTAAGGATTCACCAAACCTCTCTGAAGATATTGGAAGAAGGCGGAGTGAAAGTACCCCTCTCTGAAGCAATGGAGGTTTACAGAAAGGGAGGAGCTCGCATCGGACCGGATGACCAAGTCGTCAAGATTCCGGCAACGATGGTGGAAGAGGCCCTCAAAACAGCTCCCCGAAGGATTCATCTCTGTGGCAGAGATCCTGCAAACGACCTGATCCTGGAGAGCCGAAAAGTCTATGCCGGCACGGGAGGAGGGGAGATACACACTCTCGATCTGGAGACTCAGAAGCTAAGAATGGCAACCCTGAAAGATGTGGCCGACCTTGCCCGCCTCGTGGACGGCCTCAGATACATTGATTTCTATATCCGGGCCGTAGAAGCTCAGGACGTTCCGCCGGAAAAACTCGATGTCAATAAGTATTACGCCTCTCTTGTAAACACGGGCAAGCATGTGATGGGGAATATCAATTCCCTGGAAAAAGTGAAGGAAGTGATTAATCTTGGCGCGATGATCGTGGGTAGCGAAAGAGAACTCCAGCAGCGGCCCATTCTGTCTTTCATCACCTCCTGGATGCTGAGCCCCCTGACCTTGAATCCTGACGTGACCCGAATCCTCTTGGAAATTGTAAAACACCATATGCCGGTCGCCCTTTCCTCAGTTGCGATCATGGGCTTTTCCTCACCGGTGACCATGGCAGGAAATTTGGCTCTGACCCATGCGGAACAGCTCTCAGGGATTGTCCTTACTCAACTGATCAGTCCAGGATCGCCTGTCATCTATGGAGGATGTCCCGGCGTCATCGATATGAGAAATGCTTCCTTTAGTCCGGGCAGCATTGAGCGCCAGATCCTCAATGCTGCCATCTCCCAGATGGCTCAATATATTGGAATCCCAAACTACAATATCGGAGGGATCACGGATTCAAAGCTTCCCGACGTGCAGGCTGGATACGAGAAGGCCTTCGGGCTTTCCCTGACTGCGCTTGCAGGTTCAAATTACATCCATCACGCTGCGGGAAGGATCAGAGACGGCGTGGCTTACGAACAGTATGTCATCGATAATGAGATCATCGGGATGGCCAAAAGGGCCGTGAAGGGAATCCGTGTGAATGACGAAACCCTGGCTTTAAAAGAAATATTGGAACTGGGGCCAGGGGGATCTTATATTGCCAGCCCCCATACCGTACGTTTCATGCGAGAGGAGATTTTCTTCCCCGGTCTCTCCGACAGAAATAACCGGAATAATTGGGAGATGATGGGGTCTCTCGATGGCCGCGAGCGGGCGCGGATCGAGGTCAGGAGAATCCTGAGAGAACATAAGCCCTTGGCCATTCCCCGAGATATTGACAAGAAGATCAGAAAAAAGTTTGAGATCTTGCTACAGGTGGAATAGGCAAAACACATTTTGTGGAACGAGGGGAAAGGCGCCTTGTTGATAGGGTAGCCAAAAGGGTGCGTTTTCCGAAGATGTGAGAGTTGGAAAAATACGACGAAATAACTATAAAATGAAAGGAGGTAAGGTTATGGGAAAAAGATTTGCCAGAAACTTATGGGGACTCGGGGTTGCTGTTTTTTTGTTTGCAGGGGTGCCGTCAATCCTCATGCTGAATGTGGGGCAAGCCGAAGGGCAGGTTTTACGATCGGCTTGCAAATTTGGAGAGGCCAAGACATTTGATCCCCACATGGCCACGGGATCTCCGGATCGGATTATCGTGGAAATGATCTTCAACGGCCTTTTGCGGTATAATCCCGGGAATATGACTACCGAAGACATCGAACCGGATTTGGCCAAAACGATACCCGTTCCGAAAATCCTTCCCAACGGCCGCCAGGAATGGGTGATAAGCCTAAATTCCGGGGTGAAGAGCCATCCTTACGACGGCAAGGCTGGATACGAAATAACTTCCGAGGATGTGGTTTATTCCTTTAAGCGGGCAGCGGACAAGAAATTTTCGGCCTTTTCTGGCGATTATTCGGGCATGACCTTTGAGGCTTTAGACAAATACACCGTAAAGATAACCTTGGAAACCCCGACTTCCGCTTCCCTCTTTCTCCCCAAGATTGTGAATCGCGGCGGGGGCCTCATCGTCTGCAAGAAACCTTTGGAAGAGAAAGGAAACGAGTGGTTTCGAACCCATCCCGTGGGCACGGGCCCCTTTGTTTATAAAAGCTACAAACCCATGGAAAAGATCGTTCTGGAACGCCACAGGGAGTATTTCAAGGGATCGCCGAAACTTCAGGGGTTTGAATTCTTCTACATGCCGGACCTGAGCAGCCGGGATATGGCTTTCCAGAAAGGAGAGATCGATGTGATCGAAGGGCCCCGGGATGACCTCTGGGCGGAAAAGATGAAGAAAATTCCCGGGACCGTGCTGCAGACCATTCTCGGTTTCGATACCCTCCTGGTCCATTTTAACATGAGCATCAAGCCTTTGGATCAATTGAAGGTTCGACAGGCAATGGCCTATGCCATGAACCGGAAAGAGTTCATCTTCCTCTATGGTCCGACGACAACGAAGGCACTTTATTCCCCTGTTCCAACAGGACAACAGGGACTTTCCCAGGAAGAGATCGCCAAAGAAAATCTCCTCTATGAGCATGCTCTGGATAAGGCCAAGCAGCTCCTCGCGGAAGCAGGGTATCCCAAGGGTTTTTCTCTGGATGTTTTTACCTCGGAGAGTGAATCTTATCAGCGTGCCTATGAATTGATGCAGGCCCAATTGAAGAAGATAGGAATTACCCTGAAAATTTCAGTCGTGGACCACTCCACCTTTCATACCCGGATTCGGCAAAATTTGAATCCCATCGTGATATATATAGCCATGAGGCCCAATGCAGATGTGATTCTTACCCAATACTTCCATTCGGCCTCCATCGTAGCCATTGGGAAAAAGCCCATAACCAACTTTTCCCATATGGGAGCGGTTGACGCGAACGGGGACGGGGTTGTCGACAGTATCGACAGTCTGATCGAGAATGCCGGCAAAGAGAGGGATACTAAAAAGCAAATGGAAATGTGGAATGGAGCGCAAAAAAGGGTCTTGCAATATCTTGCCGCCTATCCCGTGGTTGCTCTGGGGACTCTTTTTGCCAATAAATCCTATGTCGACTGGGGATATACGCCCATAAACTTAACAGATGGTTTTCGGGCTACGGAAAATACCCAATTGATAAAAAAATAGGGTAGAGTCAGCTCAAGGGTTGCAGGGTCCGCACCTATTCCGGGCCCCTGAGATAACAAGCATTTTAAGCTTATCAATGCTTATCATAGAGAGGGCTGGCGGAAATCTGGGGGTGGGCAGCGAGAGCCTTCCCCCAGTGTCCCGAAAAATGATTGGCTTGGGAGAAAGAAATTTCCAAGACCAGATGGAATGACGGTATTTTAAGCGGCTTGGGAATACGTCCTTGAGAACGGGTAGGGTCCCAAAAGAAATTATGGCTTACCTGAGATCCCCTCTTTTATTCTTTAACAGGCAAAGGAGAGGAGTGCGTCCATGATTCAATTTGCCATGCGAAGAATCTTACTCTCTATCCCCATCCTTTTAACCGTGGTGACGTTGATCTTTTTCCTTATGCGTACCATGCCGGGAGGCCCGGCCGTTGCAGTGCTCGGTGATTATGCCAGCAAAGAAGCCATTGAGGCCCTGGAAAAGCAGATGGGCCTCGACCGATCTCTTTGGGTCCAATATGCAGATTTTCTCGGAAGCTTGGTCCGCGGAGATCTGGGAAAATCTATTATCAATGGCCGTCCGATCGCTCCGGAAGTGGGCCGGGTTTTGCCTTATACGCTCCAACTTGCTTTTACTTCTTTATTATTGGGGATTGTCCTTGGGATTCCCATGGGTGTATTCACGGCTCTCCGAAGGAACGCCTTTCCTGATTATCTCGGGCGTACGCTCTCCTTGGCCGGCGTTTCCATCCCAACTTTTTTCCTGGGGATCCTCCTCATGCTGCTCTTCTCCATCCAGTTGGACCTTTTCCCCGTGATGGGCGCTGGCGACAGTTCCGATCTCCGAGATACTCTCTATCATCTATTCCTCCCGACCCTTACGCTGGGGCTCATGATGACGGCCTATATTACGCGGACGACCCGTTCAGCCATGCTGAATGTTCTTCAGGAAGAATATGTCCGGACTGCTAGAGCCAAGGGACTGCGGGAACGAATTGTTATTTATGGGCATGCACTTCGGAATGCCTTCATACCGATTATTTCGTTTATTGGGGTCTATGCCATTATCCTGATTGGAAATTCGATTCTCGTCGAGATTGTATTTTCTCGCCCTGGATTGGGAAAGATGATGATCGGCGCCATAAAACAAAGAGATTACATGACTCTTCAATCCGTGATGGTCGTATATGCCAGCCTAGTGGTATTCATTAATCTGTTGATTGACCTATCCTATGGTTTGATTGATCCAAGGATAAAGTATGAGTAATATACAAATCATGGAAGAGGAAAGAGGGAAACTCTGGCGCACCTTTAAGAAAAATAAGACCGCATTGGTGGGGACGGTTATCATTATTATTGTGATTGCTGTGGCTATCCTTGCCCCTTGGATTTCTCCCCATGATCCTCTTGAACAAAACATTATGCATCGGCTAAAACCGCCGGATAGGGCTTATCCATTGGGTACCGACGAATATGGAAGGGATGTATTGTCCCGTGTTTTGTGGGGCACCCGCGTTTCGCTGACCATAGGGATTCTTTCCATACTGTTCGGCTTGGTTGTAGGGACTGCGATGGGCACCGTTGCCGGCTATAGAGGCGCAATCTTGGGAAGCATCATCATGCGCATGGTGGATGTGCTCTTGTCTTTTCCCGTCTTGATTTCCGGTATTTTAGTAGTGGCCATTTTGGGCCCTGGCATGGATAAATTAATCCTCACCATGGGTATCGTTTTCGCCCCCAGATTTGCTCGCCTCGCCTATGGCCCAACATTGGTGGTTAAGGAAAGAGAGTATGTAGATTCGGCAAGGGTCATCGGGGTCAGTAACCTTCGCATCATTACGCATTACCTTTTGCCCAACATTTTTGGGGGGGTTTTAGTGGCTGGGACGCTTTGGGTGGGCACGGCCATTCTTACGGAAGCAAGCCTCAGCTTTCTCGGTCTTGGTGTGTCCCCCCCCACACCTACATGGGGGAATATGATCAAAAGCGGGATCGACTGCTTGACGACCGCTCCATGGCTATCGATTTTTCCCGGCTTATCGATTCTTACAACGGTGTTGGCCATTAATATGATTGGGGATGGCCTGAGGGATATTACAGATCCCAAATTAAGGATTTAACGCTCCTGGAATTGCCGAGACTTATTGAATATGGATCTGGGCATATTTCCATGGGTCGCGGGAGCCAAAGAATTTGAGAGTAAAAAGATGAATGACCGTCCCCTTTTAGACATTAGAAATTTAAAAACCTATTTTTCCCTCCCCGAAGGGGTCATAAAAGCCGTGGACAATGTCTCTTTTCACGTGGGGAATGGAGAGATTATGGGATTAGTAGGTGAATCAGGGTGCGGCAAGAGCGTTACGGCCCTCTCCATTTTGGGCTTGATTCAAAGTCCTCCGGGTCAGATTGTGAGTGGGGAGATTCTTTTTCAAGGACAGGATTTGTGCAAAATATCACCCGAGCAATTGAGAAAAATCCGCGGGGACAGAATTGCCATGATTTTTCAGGAGCCGATGACGAGTTTGAACCCCCTTTATTCCATAGGAGACCAGATCATCGAGGTCTATACCGAACACTATGGTCTTTCCAGAAAAGAAGCGAGGGAAAAGACCAAAGAAATGCTGGAAAAGGTGCAGATTCCTTCTCCCGCCAGAAGAATTTATGAATATCCGCATCAACTCTCGGGCGGGATGCGGCAGCGGGCGATGATTGCCATGGCTTTGGCTTGCAAACCGGCAATGATTTTAGCCGATGAACCGACCACCGCCCTTGATGTAACCATCCAAGCCCAAATCCTGGAACTGATGGTGGAACTCCAAGAGTTGATGGGGACTTCAATTCTTTTAATAACCCACAACCTTGGAGCAGTCGCTGAATATGCCAAGCGGGTTATTGTCATGTACTCGGGGAAGGTCGTGGAAGAGGCACCCGTAATTCCTATCTTCGAGTCTCCTCTACATCCTTATACTGTTGGACTTTTGAATTCCATCCCTAAATTGGGGAGCAAGGTCATAGGAGGAAAGAGAAGATTGGAGGAAATTCCCGGGATGGTGCCTGGTTTGAATGATCTACCAGAGGGTTGTTATTTCCACCCACGTTGTTCCAAAGGAAGGGAGATTTGCAAGAGGGAGGAACCGAAACTTTTTGAAATTCAGCCTGGTCACAGAGTTGCCTGCTGGGCCGTCATGGAAGGCTGGTAAGGAATGAGTGAAGAGTTGATTTTTCATGGGAAACATCTATTAGAAGTTCAGGGTCTAAAAAAATTCTTCCCCCTTAAAAAGGGGTTCTTTCGGAGAACGGCGGGGTGGGTTCAAGCCGTTGACGGGGTTTCTCTGCATGTTGATAAAGGAGAAACTTTAGGCCTCGTAGGAGAGTCGGGTTGCGGAAAATCAACCACCGGCAAGTGCATTCTCCGGCTTCTGGAGCCAACAGAAGGCCATATCCTTTTGGAGGGAAACGATATAAGCCAAATCGAGCCCTTCGAAATGAAACAATTTCGAAGGAAAGTTCAGGCCATATTTCAAGATCCCTATTCATCACTGAATCCCAGAATGTCTGTAGGAAATATAGTAGGTGAACCCTTTAAGGTTCATGAACTGCATTCCTCCTCTGATATCCAGGAACGGGTCGCAGATCTGTTTAAAAAGGTTGGGTTGCGGCCAGAACATATGTCTCGATATCCTCATGAATTTTCTGGAGGTCAGAGACAGCGCATCGGTATTGCCAGATCCCTTGCCTTGCGGCCAGATCTCATTATTTGCGACGAACCTGTTTCGGCATTGGATGTGAGTATTCAAGCACAGGTTATCAATCTTCTGGATGATTTAAAACAAGAATTCAAGCTGAGTTATTTGTTCATAGCACACGATCTCAGCGTTGTCGAATATGTCTCTGACCGCATAGCGGTGATGTATCTCGGTAAGATAGTGGAGGTAGCCAAAGACACAGAATTGTACTCCAACCCTCTCCATCCTTATACGCAAGCCCTCCTTAGCGCGATCCCGATTCCAGAGCCCAGGAGGAAGAAGAAGAGGATTATCCTGCAGGGAGAAGTGCCGAGCCCGATTAATCCTCCATCTGGATGCAGGTTTCATCCCCGCTGCTCGGAAGCAATGAAAATATGTAAGCATGAGGAGCCTATCATGAGAACTATAGATGATCACCATCATGTATCTTGTTTTCTTTACCAATGAATTCAGAACTTTATATCCCTGAAGATAGGGTAGAGACCATGACTTTCGTTCCTTTTAAAAAAAGCGTAACTTGATTGAAGGAAAGGTTTTGAAGTAAGCCCTATGGAACTCGATCTTTTTATTCGAAATCTAAGGTGGGAAGACCTGAGACCGGAGACCAGGGAAATGACCCTTCGTTGCGTCCTGGATACCCTGGGATGTTCCCTGGCAGGGGTTGAGGCTGATAACTTTTTAGCCCTGGTCAAGGGCATCAAAAAACTGGACGCAGGGATGGAATCTCCGGTCTGGGGAACCGAAATTTCGACGAGTCTCCCCTGGTCCATCTTTCTAAATTCTTATACAACGGCTTTTTTCGATATGGATGATGGCCACCGACTGGCTCAAGGCCATCCGGGGGCTGCCATCATTCCCGCAGCCCTGGGCGTTGCTGATTATCTCGGATCCTCGGGAAAGGCTTTTCTGGAAGCCGTAGTCGTCGGTTATGAGATTGCCATAAGAAGCGCCCTGCTGATGAGAGAGATGGGAGGCCCCCGCAAGGGGTCAGGGGCTTGGGTCGTGCCGGGAGTTGCGGCAGCGGTTTCCAGGCTCATGAATGGCCAGGATGAAACGATCCTTTCGGCCATCGGCCTGGCCGAATATTTTAGCCTTCAGGCTCCCCAGGATCGGAGCGCTTCCTTCCCAAGTCTTATGAAGGAAGGACTGCCATGGGGAGCCTATACCGGATATACGGCTGCGTTTCTGGCTTCCAATGGAATGAGCGGGATGCGTCCCTATCTGGCAGATTCGTCGCTCCTTAACGATTTGTCCGAACGGTTTGAAATAGAACAAGTCTACTTCAAACAGTATGCCTGCTGCCGCTGGGCCCACCCGGCCATTGATGGATTAAAAAAAATGTTTGAGGAACTGGGTCATCGGGAGGAGAAAATTGATCAGATTTTCATCCGGACCTTTGAAAAGGCCCTTCTTCTCAACCGCAGGGATCCTTCGAACACCATGGAGGCCATTTACAGCATTCCCTTTGCTGTGGCCAGCTACCTTGTCCACGGCAGACTGAGTCCTCAGGATGTTTCCGGAAAGGCCCTCAGGGATGAAAGAGTTGCGGATCTTTCTCGGCAGGTAACCTTGCGGGCCGATTCGGAGATGACCAAGCTGTTTCCGGCGAAATGCTTGCAACAGGTCGAGGTAACCTTTAAAACCGGAGAGCAGTACAAAAGCGGCGTATTGTCGGCCAAAGGAGATCCAGACGATCCGTTAACGGATCATGATCTCCTCGCCAAGTTTAAAATGCTTACTGAAAATCTTCTTCCTGAAAAATGGCAAAAGATTCCGAAGATCATTGATGTCCTTGAGAAGAGAGATGCCTCGGAGCTGGTTGATCTGCTCACCGGCCGCAATCACCTGACCTCCGACAAAGCCGGAGGTATGAATTTGTGAACCGTTTATACATCCAAAGACGTCAAGACAAGCAAGGTCTTTCCCGCCGGATGGCCGCCATGTGTTCACATATCCCGCACAGGAACAACTCTATTCCGGGATCAGAATAGAGGAGATAAAAGAATCCGTCAATTTGAAAATCATCTGTTCATTCCTGTATTGCCGGTTTAAAAATATTGATATACGGATAGTACAGGTCAACGAAAGTGAACATATTCAAACTTCTCCTTGACAATAGTTTATAAATATGGCTTTTAGACGACCATGGGTACTGAAAATAAGACAAAAATAAACCGCCTCATAAACCAGTGGACGACCGGTGCCCCCAGCGCCACTTCCTACCTCGTTTCATCAGGTTTCAGTAGTGATCTACTCGTAAAATACAAGAACAGCGGCTGGTTGGAGTCGTTTGGCCGGGGCGCATACATACGCTCCGGGGACAGGGTGGACTGGCCGGGCGCCCTTTACACGCTTCAGACGCAATTGGGCCTTCCCGTTCATGCAGGGGGGAAAACAGCCCTTGAGCGGAAAGGCTATGCCCACTACCTGCCGGCGAAACAAAAGCGGGTCTTTCTGTATGGTCCGCGTGGCCTCGCCCTGCCGGTTTGGTTCAAGGGGGATCGTTTCGACGTCGAATTTGTCATGACGCGAACGAATCTCTTTCCGCCGGAAAGCCGGGAGGGATTCTCCGAATTCAAGGAGAAGGACTTTTCTGTACGGATATCGGCGCCGGAACGGGCGATGCTGGAGATGCTTCATTTGGTGCCGGGGAAAGTCGGATTCGACGAGGCCCGGTTGGTTATGGGAAATCTGGTCACGCTGAGGCCGGAAGTCGTTCAGGGACTGCTGGAGGCATGCCGCTCGGTCAAGGTGAAAAGGCTCTTTCTCTACATGGCCGAGAGCCAGGAACACGCCTGGCTCTCGAAGGTGGATTTGTCGAAAGTCGATCTCGGAAAGGGAAAACGGATGATCGTCTCGAATGGCCGGTATGACCCGAAATATCGGATCACCGTCCCCGTTGATCGGGAAGGAATGACCGCATGATCGATGCCGTGTACTTCAGACAAGCCGAACTGCTCCTGCGGGTCCTGCCCTTGGTTGATCGGGAGCTGTCCCCGAAGGCCCGGAGCGTATTTGAACTTTCCGTGGAGTGTCGAACGCTTTCGGAAAATGAGTTGTACGCGGGGAAGATCTGCGCCGCCCTGGATCGCCAGCACCCACGGGATCTCTTCGATGTCCTGATGCTTCTCAGAGAGAGAACCTTCGACGACGACATGCGAAAGGCGTTTATCGTTTACCTGATCAGCCATGACCGGCCGATGGTGGAAGTTCTCGATCCGGGATTCGCCGATATCCGACCCGTCTTCGAAGCTGAATTTCGAGACATGACTTTGGAAGAGGTCACATGCGAGGACTTGGAGAAGACCAGAGAACAACTGGTTTCCATGATTGCGAGAGAGCTGACCATTCAGGAAAGACAATTCATCGTTTCGGTCAAGGAAGGTCGACCACAATGGGACCTGATCGGCCTGGACGGGGTTCAAAACCTGCCCGCTGTCCAGTGGAAGCTCTTGAATATTGGTCGAATGGCTCCGGCAAAGCATCAGCAAGCCCTTCGTAAATTGAAAGATTACCTGGGCGTATAGACGGCCGCTTTTTGCGTGTCTTTTCCCGCGCTGGAAAAAGTTGGCGCGGGCATGAAGCCGGGAGGCACTACCCAGAAGACTACCCA
>Ga0163199_1000250_pt1 | contig 34220 bp, 31 predicted proteins | sample PL_2010_150m_FD_113537 | JGI IMG/M metagenome (GOLD analysis project Ga0163199, IMG submission 113537) | Freshwater microbial communities from Powell Lake, British Columbia, Canada to study Microbial Dark Matter (Phase II) - PL_2010_150m | ecosystem: Environmental > Aquatic > Freshwater > Lake ...
ATCGAGTTCGATCCAGCGATCGTCCATTTCGAAACGGTCGGTTCGCTCATTCATCACGACACCATGATCCATATCGCCACTGCTGACTTGATGATGAATAAGCCATTCAACCTTTGTGGCAGCGGCCAAGAAGTCGGACAAGATTTGGATCATTGCTTGTTTGCCGAACACTTTGGTGATCGGGACATTGTCGTATTCGCAGTCATCAGAAACCATGTCCATGGCTGCAGTGAAATGGCTTTGTTCGATGTTTTCAATAAAGCGAGTGACAAAATCACCCGGATCGGTGATGTCTTGAGTCTTGATGGAATGATCAGGCATGTTTCTAGTTTAGCAGGGTTGTCATGCTCAAACTGACATAGCGCCTAGAGGTAAGCAATAGGAGTGACTCGCACTCCAATTGGTGACGACAAGGTGAAACCGGCATCGTGTCGCGACTCTTCATTTTCGTCGCCCCAAAAACCGTATTCGTGATTGTTGCGAGCAAATGCGCGGCAGTTTGGCTGCACCGTGCAAACCTGACAAAGCTCGTGGGCCTTACCCTCTCTGCGCACTCGTGCTTGCGGGCGCTCGGCGCGCTTACCAAAAAATAGTCGTGCGTAACCCTTGCATTTTGCGAGATGTGACCAGCCATCCAATGTTCCGTTGAGTATCGAATGATCGATATCGATATCGATATCGATACCTGGACACATATCGCTCATGGATTGCTCCAATTCTTTGGAGGGGGTTATTACAGACTAAATGGACATGTACCAATAATGTCGGGTTCAGATCAAACCTTTTTTAGAAAAGTCTGGCTATTTAGAGCAATTCGGCAGCCAGGCTGGCCACCTCGCTGCGTTCACAAGCAGCCAGGGTCACGTGTCCAAAGCAGCACTGACCAGCAAAGGCATGTATCAAAACGGCGAGAGCATTATTGGTCTCGCCCATATACGGCGCGTCAATCTGGCTGGTGTCGCCCGTAAAGACAACTTTGGTGCCCTCGCCGATGCGAGTCAGAATAGTTTTTAGCGTTGTTGGCTCGAGGTTTTGGGCCTCGTCGACAACCACAAACTGCTGTTGGAGCGACCTGCCGCGCAAAAAGGTGACCGACTCGAGCGTGAGTTGACCACGATCCGTCAGGTCGTCAATTAATCCGACCGCATCGCGACTAGAGCGCTGATCAGTGAGAGCAACTATTGCATCATGAATCGCGGCCATCCATGGATCGAGCTTTTCATTGAGATCGCCTGGCAAAAAACCTACGTCAGCACGACCAACAGGAACGAGTGGTCGATACACCGCGAGCCGTTCGTAACGGCGTGTCTCGACAACTTGTTCGAGACCTGCAGCAATTGCCATGACGGTCTTGCCAGTGCCAGCACGACCGTCGAGTGCGATCACAGTTACTTCAGGGTCAAGTAGCAACTCGAGAGAAAACCGCTGCTCTTTGCTGCGCGATCGAAGCCCCCATGCCTCGGGAGCATTATGCGGAAGCACTTTGAGTTCATTGTTGACACAACGTGTCAGAGCCGATTGTGATCCACTGCGCAATACTGCAAAATTGTTTTCAACAAATGGCCCTGGTGTATCAAGCGACGAAACTTCGATGCCTCCGCTGCTGTAGAGCGTGTCGATGTTTGTAACGCTGGTATCGATCGTGACCCAGCCCATTGGCCTAGTGGACCGACCGGCTCCAATCGGCTGGTGCTCCTCGGCCTGAAGACCTAGGTGGGCAGCCTTAATACGCAGGGCTGCATCGTTTGAAATCATGCGGGTTGGGGCAACTCTGGCCTGTCCAAGGGCGGCTCCAATGATCCGGTTATCAGGGATTTCTGGGTCTAGACCATGCTCGATGAGGAGATGGCGTTGGATGCCGTTGACTTCAATCTGCACGGTTCCGTAGTCAGGGTCTTCATGAACTCGCATTGGCTCGGCGAGTGATCCGCCGGCCTTTTTACGCAAGTCTTCGATCGTGCGAAGTGCGGTGCGCGCAGAGCGACCAACATCGTCCATGCGAGTCTTGAGTCCGTCCAACTCTTCAACAACAGTGAGTGGAATAACAACATCGCAGCCAACAAAGTTGAGCATGCTCGTTGGATCGGCGACTAAGACTGAAGTGTCAAGGACGACACGAGTTGCACGTGATGTTGCAGAATCAATGTTGATCAGTCGGCGATCTGACTCACCGAATTCAAGATTCTGTTCTGAGTGCGAGTCGTGTGTAAGCAACATTGCTTATTGTGCTGTGTCGGTCGGACATGTTGGTGGATACTCGCAACCTCCCACCGATCGGAATCCGTTATGGATATGGGGCTAGAAGTTGTCACCAAATATTCAACTTATATTTCTCAACTTCGGACAAAGTTTCTGCATTTTTGACAATTTCGGGAAGTTTTCTGAAGTTTTTTGGAAATATTATTAAAATTCTTTTTGCGCGTCGAAAACTTGAAATTTAGTGATCTCGCTCAGCAAGTGGGAGCAAACTGAGCACTTGTAGTGGGCCAACATCGACGATCGCGCAGAAAATCTCTGAAGAATAAATAGTGCATGCAAAACCCAAAATTTATGGGAAAGACTGCCCGCAAACCCAATACCCATATGGGTTATCTCTTGAGTGAGAACTACGCTACAAATGCTGCAGCGTTGTGGATCAGGCGAGTAAAAATGTTTTTCTGATCAAAATTTTGCGAACCTTCGCAGCAATTTTCTGTGAGTGACAAAAGTTTTTTGTTACAGCAGATTTTCGAGCTTCAGTTACAAAACGTCGCCTAAAAGCGTTCAATGCTTGCAATTTGTCTGCAGACCTACTCAAATATATGGCGAAGCGGTATTCCGAAACCGAGAAAGCAAGGTAAGCAATGACAAAAGCAGAGCTCATAGATGCAGTGTCTGAAAAAGCAGGAGTCTCCAAGGCGGAAGCCGAAAAGACAATCGGTGCTTTTTTTGAACTGGTCGTAGCCTCAGCGATTAAAGGTGAGAAAGTTGCATGGCCGGGCTTTGGCTCGTTCAGCACTTCGAACCGCAAGGCGAGAGTTGGCCGTAACCCACAAACGGGTGCACCGGTTCAAGTTCCAGCCAGTACAGCAATGAAGTTCACTTCAAGCTCAACGCTGAAGAGTGAATTGAATCCAAACCGCAAAAAGTAATACCTAACCAAGGAGAAAATCATGGCAGCAAAGCGCAAAAAGGCAGCAAAAAAAGTAGCTAAAAAGGCACCAGCAAAGCGCAAGAAGGCAGCAAAAAAGGCCGCTAAGAAGGCCCCAGCCAAGCGCAAGAAGGCTGCAAAAAAGGCCGCTAAGAAGAAATAAGGCCTTAGCCAATAAGCAAATCGGTTCGGAGAACTGTGAGATCGGGGGGCTTTTGCCCCCCGATCTTTTTTTATGTCAAATAAGAGTGATGTTGTGTTGCTCAAGCCACGCAGTTGGCAACACAAGTAAGTCATCGGGTGTATCTATGTCTAATCCGAGTTCGTCATCCTCGATGATCTGCAGTGACAATCCAAGTTTGTTTGCCTCTGCCACGTGAGCCGAAAAACTTTGGGCTCCGTAGTGACAGTGAAAATCGACTCCTAATGGAATGATCAATACGTTGGTTCCATCGCGATGCCGATCGGGCACAATCGTGACCGTGTTGCGCGCAACGGTTGAGCCAAGCAACTCGCGAAGTTTGTTGGGCAGCGGAAGGTCGCTGTGCACAATCATGACTCGCTCGTACTCGTGAGCAGCGCTCATGCCTTCTTGTACGGCAGCATTTAATCCGGTGCCGGATTGAAACAGCACAGTCGCGCCATGAGTCTGAGCCCAGTCGGACACATCGTGATCATTGCAAACAACGAATACGGGTGCGCCACGCACAGACTCGAGCACGCCACGTGCTGTAGCGCGAGCGAGACGATTGCGTTGATCGGCGGTGAGTACGCCTGAGAGTCGGTCTTTTGCTTGCCCAAACGCCTTAATGGGGATGACGACAGCGATGCTGGTGGCTGATTGAGCGAGTGATGAGGGCGAATCGACCATTTTCGTAGCCTATGGGTGCTTGGTGTTGATGTAGCCGTGCTCGCCTAACCTTGGCGACTGTGACAACTCGGGTATGCGTGGTGGGGGCAGGTTCGTGGGGGACCACCATTGCAACACTGGTAGCGCAAAACACTGCAACATCGCTCTGGACAAGACGCGCCGTATTGGCTGAAGAGATCAATGCTCGGCATACCAATAGTGCTTACTTGGGCAACTCTGTGTTGGAAGAGAGTCTTGTTGCATCTGTAGACATGGGACTCTTGGTGAACGAAGCAGATGTGATTGCCATGGCAGTGCCATCGCATGGTTTTCGTCAAGTTGCTCAACAAGTTGCGCAATATGTTGGTCGTGACGTGCCGATTATGAGTTTGTCAAAAGGCTTAGAGAGCGAAACGTTGCTCCGGATGAGCGAAGTCCTTGCCGCAGTGATGCCAAATAACCCGCGTGCAGTCTTGAGCGGCCCAAACTTGGCTCACGAAATATTGCAAGGTCAACCAGCAGCCAGCGTTGTGGGATGTGTCGATGATGCAGTGGCATTGCGGCTGCAAGAATTGTTTTCGCGTCCTGCATTTCGGCTCTACACAAATCGAGATGTTGTTGGCTGTGAAGTTGGTGGCGTCGTAAAGAATGTGATCGCAATTGCAGCAGGAATTTCGCAAGGTTTTGGATTTGGCGACAATACAAAAGCGACTCTGGTGACTCGTGGGCTTGCCGAAATGTCGCGTCTTGGCGTTGCTCTTGGCGCACATCCAGCCACATTCGCTGGCCTCGCAGGCATGGGCGACATCATGGCTACATGTACTTCGATGCAGAGTCGCAATACCCAAGTTGGAGTGCGACTGGGGAAAGGTGAATCGATCTCTGACATCGTGAACTCGATGAACATGGTGGCCGAAGGTGTCAAGAGCTCGTCGGCTGTTGTGAAGTTGGCTCAGCAACACGGTGTAGAGATGCCAATCGCCGAACAAATAGCACGCGTATGTGAAGGAACACAGAGTGCCGAAGATTCTCTGCGGGCGTTGATGTCGAGATCGAATAGGTCTGAATAATGTCAAACACACAAGGTGTTATTTCTTCGATTTCGCTCAGTGCTCGGGTGCGACCAGCAGCACATGTGTTGGGTGTGCGAGGTGGAGGCTGGAATGCAGTTGTCAACGAGCGAGGTTCTGTTCGCTTAAACGACGATTCTTCGGTACTTGATTGGCACATTGCAGCAGATGATCGCTGGCATGACCCATCAACCGAGCCAAGTGTGCGCCAAACTCGTCGCGCAGGCGTGCCAGTTGTAGAAACTCGCGTGCGGATACCTGGCGGTGACGCAAATCAACGCGTATATGCCGTTGCGGATGCAGGCGGTCTTGTGGTGGTCGAGATCAGCAACGAATCGACACTGCCAATTGCTGTGGCCTTTACTCGACCCGATCTGATTTCGTCTCGCACCCCAAGCCCACGTGGCGCGCAAGGCATCGAACTTCCAGCAAACAGCATTGTGTTTCCTGTCGCGCACGGCAGCACGTTGCGCGTTGCCTTACGCGCCCCAAACAATCTGGTCGCCGATGTTGATGTTGAGCGATTGCCGTCTGCAGAGCAGTTGCAAAAAGGCTGGCTGAAGGCGGTTGAACAGGCTGGTTACGTGATCGTTCCGGAGGGAGCCGTTGCCCCGCTCGTGGCACGTTTGAGAAGCAATGCCTTGGTGTTGAGCGGACACGAACTGCAAGGGTGGAGTCAGGGTGCGACATGTGATGTCGCCAATGATTCGGTTGCATATATTTTGACGCTTCAAGAATTGTTGCGGATGGGCGAAAAACTTACGAGCGATGCATCTCTGCATCACATTGATCACGCAGCACGACTTGCACAATGTGTTGAGACATTGCTCAAGGAAAATAAAAAAGCGTCTCCATTGCCGTGGGACGTAGAACGCGCACTGTTCGCAGCACAATTTGTTTTTCAACGGATGGGCGAGCATCGTGCAGCCGACGATGTGGCTACGGCGCTGTTGCGCCTGAGTGATAGCGCCGAACCGCCAAACGTGATGCCAACCGACATTCGTGCAATCGCTTGGATCGAAGAAAAAATGGTGGCGTTGCAGCGAGATGGCTCGGTGCAGATTTTTGGTCGCGGAATACCGAGATTGTGGCTTGGGGCAAATCTTGAATGTCATCGTGTAGCCGTTGGTCCACTGCACACAGTGAGCTTTGGCATTCGTTGGCATGGCGAAAAGCCTGCATTGTTGTGGGAAGTTACTGGGCCTGCTGGAATAAAACTGACCACAGGAAAGTGTGATCCGACGTGGACTTCTGTTGAGGCAAGCGGCGAGACGATGCTTCTAGGCTTTGTCTAGTGAGTAATTCTTCAAACAACACGCCGAGTCTTGAGCCATTGCGCCTGACAGAGTGGACGTCGTGTGGTGGATGTGCAGCAAAATGGGGAGCATCGTTGCTTGCCAACTTGGTGAGTAATTTTCCACCATCGCTTGATCCATCGCTCTTGGTTGGGCTTGCACCATTTGATGATGCTGCGGTGTATCAGGTGTCGGATGATGTGGCGTTAGTGAGTACGACAGATTTTTTTCCGCCACTTGTTGACGACCCGAGCGACTTTGGGGCAATTGCTGCGGCCAATGCATGCAGCGATGTATTTGCTATGGGCGGTCGCGTGATCATGGCTGTCAACATTGCTGCTTTTCCAGAACATTTTCCACCATTTGCGATTGCTGAGATATTTCAAGCAGCAGCACAGGTGGTTGCAGAGGCTGGCGGAAGCGTGGCTGGCGGACACACCATTCGCAACCCAGAGCCAATCTTTGGGCTTGCTGTGCAAGGTGTAGTTGATCCAAAACATATTTTTCGCAAGAGCGGAGCGCGGGTTGGCGATGTCGCGGTGATGTCGAAGCCGCTCGGCACCGGCCTTGCTCTTGCTGGCGGAACGGAGACTGATAAAGCAGCGGCCATTGCTGGGATGCGCACATTGAATCGTGCTGCATCGGAGCAACTACGACAAATTGGTGATGGAGTGCATGCAGTAACTGATGTGACAGGTTACGGGCTCGCAGGGCATGGTTGGGAAATGGCCGATCGCAGTGCGGTTGCGTTAGTCATTGAAGCCGCCACGTTGCAGGCTTACCCAGGTGCAAGAGAATCAGCTGAGCGTGGAGTGCGCACGGGTGGCGACCCTCGCAATCGCGACTATGTCGTGGGAAATTTTGTTGATACTGCGCAGAACGAGGCAGCCGCAGCGCTGTGCTTTGACCCACAAACCTCTGGCGGATTACTTGCAGCAGTCGATGCAAAGACGGCTGGGACATTGTTGGAAAGCGGTGCATGGTGGCGTGTCGGCGAGTTTGTAGGCGGAACTGTGCAAGTTTTGTTGCAGTGAAAGACGCGCCAACGACTCGACTTGAGCGCACACTGTTGCGCAAAGGCTCTTCGATTGTTATTGGACTTGACGAGGTGGGCAAAGGTGCATGGGCTGGCCCATTGATGATCGGTGCGGCAGTGCTGTCGCGAGACGTGATTGCAAGCGACGATGCTTTTGCATTGATGGGTGGTGTGCGCGACTCTAAACAGTTATCGGAAATTCGTCGTGAAGAAATGTTTGATCACGTGGCCGAGACATGTGCTGCTTGGTCTATTGGTTTCGTGACACATGCAGAGTGCGATGCATTGGGAATGAATGCTGCTCAGCGGCTCGCAACCAAACGGGCGATTGAAAGTTTGGCGAAACAGATAGATGTGCGCGAGGCAATTGCGGTGATTGACGGTCGTTGGGACTTTGTGTCACCACATATTGGCAACGTGATTACTCAAGTAAAAGCCGATGCCTCTGTGTTATCGGTGTCGGCTGCATCGGTGCTGGCAAAAGTTTCACGAGACAGGATGATGCGCGAGTACGCAACCGACTATTCGCTGTGGAGTTTTGAAACCAACAAGGGATATCCGTGCCCAAAACATCGCACGGCGCTACAGGGATATGGGCCATCGGCGCTGCATCGCACAAGTTGGGCGTTTATGGAGAACTTTGTGCCATGGCTTGGCCGGTCAACTCACCCGCCACGCGAGCCGCAATCCCAGCTGGAATTCCGATCCGCGTAAGGCGTGACTCGAGCAATTCGCTGTCATCACCTGTTGTGATCAACGCGTGCGCAATAAGTTTTGCTCGCTGAATGTAGTGCTGTTGATCGGTGGTGTCGATCGGCCATGTTGCGAGTGACTGCTTGAGTCCTGCGGGGAAGCGTTGAATTTGTCGGCGTGAGACAGGTGGCAGCTTGATGCGCACAGCCAAACCGCCGTGCACGCTTTGTGCCGCGCCAAACCACTGACACCGACGAAGCGCGCGCGTAAATGGACAGTTGGCACCCTGGGTGAATGAGAGTCCGACTGCAAGTGCGATTTCTTCCGTGTCCATTTCGTAGCCGCCAGGAAATTCGGCGAAGCCCATCACAATGCGTCGAAGTATCCACAGCGCGCTTGGTCCCATAATCGGAAGCCAGAACAATTCGGCGTATCTCGAAAAGACATCGAACCCGACCTCGTCGACAATCGGGTCGATCCATGGCACCACGACAAGAGTTTTTTCTAGATGGAGTTCGTTCATGCCCACGTGTGTGCGGCACTGGCTCAAAAGTGCTGCCATGCATGCACCACAAAGTTCGACGGTGCGCCTAGTCGTCAAAACCCGACTAGAACGGTAGGGTATTGGGCGGAGGATTCGTCACATATATGGCTGGCTTTAGAGACCTACTTGCACAAGCAAAATCGCAAATCGTCGAGGTGGATACTGCAGATGCTGCAGCACGCTTGGCGGCGGGTGCCACATTGGCGCTCGATGTGCGCGAGCCAGACGAGTATGAGCAAGGCACCCTGCCGTTGTCAATTCACATTCCACGTGGTCACCTTGAAGCCCAAATTGAGAGCAAGATCACCGACAAGGACGCACCAATCGTTGTCTATTGCGCAGGTGGAGTACGCAGTGCGTTCGCTGCAAAGACTTTGCAAGAACTTGGTTACACCAACGTGGTGTCGATGGCTGGCGGCTTTGGCAAATGGAAAGACGAAGGCCGACAGTGGAGCACTCCTGCCTCGTTGACGGCCGAACAGCGCAATCGCTATCAGCGCCACATCTCGCTGCCCGAAGTAGGCGTTGAAGGACAGGCGAAATTGCTCGCAAGCAAAGTGCTTTTGCTCGGTGCCGGCGGGCTCGGAAGCCCTGCTGCTCTGTATTTGGCTGCTGCTGGCGTAGGCACAATCGGCATTGTTGATATGGACGAAGTAGATGCGAGTAATTTGCAACGCCAGATCTTGCACAACATTGATCGCATTGGCGATCGCAAGGTTGACTCTGCAAAAAAGACGTTGACAATGCTCAATCCTGACGTTGATGTAGTTACCTACGACACGCGGTTAGACGCAAGCAACATCTTGGACATCATTGCTGGATACGACGTAATTGTGGACGGCGCCGACAACTTTCCAAGTCGCTATGTGCTCAATGATGCCAGCGTCAAACTTGGCATACCAGTTGTGCACGGATCGATTTTTAGATTTGAAGGCATGGTCACGGTGTTCGATCCAAAGAATGGTCCGACATATCGTGACATGGTGCCAGAGCCACCACCAGCCGAACTTGCGCCAAGTTGCGCTGAAGCTGGTGTGCTTGGAGTATTACCAGGCATTGTCGGTTCGATTCAGGCGCTCGAGACGATTAAGTTGCTCCTCGACCTTGGCGAGTCGTTGGTCGGTCGGATTCTTGCAATCGATACAACAGAAATGGAATTTCGTACATTCAATTTGCGCGTGGATCCAAGCAACCAAGTGACATATGCCAACCGGGATCGCATCGAAGTACGCGATCTGGATGGCCTGTGTGCGCCCTGGCTCTCGCATTAATTGCGTAGTATTTAAGGCGTGCTAGCGCGATCGTTTGCCATCGTTGGCGCAGGCTTTTCAGGTGCTGTGGTGGCCAGACAACTAGCCGAGGCAGGCCACAGCGCATCGGTTTTTGACACCCGCGATCACGTGGCAGGCAACTGTCATACCGAGCGCCACGATACGGGCGTCATGGTGCACACCTACGGACCTCACATTTTTCATACACAGCACGAACATGTGTGGCAGTTCATCAATCGCTTTGGGGTGATGATGCCGTATCGCCACAGGGTGCGAGCGATGGTGGGCGAGAGAGCATTTCAGATGCCAATGAATCTGACATTGATCAATGAATTTTTTGGCACCGATTTTTCGCCAGCCGAAGCCGAAGCCTTTATTGCGACAAAAGCTGATTCAACAATCACCGATCCTGTTTCGTTTGAAGATCAAGGATTGCGGTTTGTGGGTCGCGAACTGTACGACGCATTTTTTGCGGGCTACACCAAAAAGCAGTGGGGTGTAGACCCAACTGAGTTACCCGCGAGCATCTTGGCACGGCTACCTCTTCGATTTACCGCCGATGACTCATACTTCAATCATCCGCATCAGGGAATACCCGAGCATGGATACACCCCGATCGTGCAGGCAATTCTTGATCACCCGAACATAGAAGTGCATTTGTCGACGCGTTTCGAACGAGCACAGTCGAGCGGCTTCGACCACGTGGTATGGACTGGCCCGATTGATGCATATTTTGGTTTTGAACACGGACGACTCGCGTATCGCACACTCGATTTCGAGCAACACGTGACTGCAGGAGATTTTCAGGGTTGTCCAGTATTAAATTATTGCGACGAGCAAGTGCCGTACACGCGCATTACCGAACACAAACATTTTGCGCCGTGGGAAAGCCATGACAGCACTGTGACCTACACCGAGTTTTCGCGACTCTGTGGCGACAATGACACTCCGTATTATCCGATTCGGTTGGTGAAAGAGACCGATCAACTGGTCAACTATGTGCGCCAAGCACGCGCTCAACGGGGTGTCACTTTCTTGGGTCGGCTCGGCACCTATCGTTATCTCGACATGGACGTCACTATTCACGAAGCATTGGCTGCAGCGACGGCAATGTTGCAGGCACTCGACGACGGCATCGATATCCCGCCATTTTTTACCGACCCATTGGGCGGGGCGAAGCACTGATGCAAACAGCAAACTTGTTGCAGCGTCTTGTGTTGCCGACGTCGTCAACGCCAGAGCCACAGTTGTATGCGCGCACGAGCGGTGATGTGCGGATGGTCGACAACGGCGCAGTGCTCGAAGCAGGTGGCACACTCAGCTTCGATACAACGTTTGGTGTGTTTGCCGCCGGCCGTTGGCGCCGAGTGAGTCACGTCAACCTCTTGAGTGTCAGCGTGCGCGCCTCTGGCGAGGGTGTTGTCGAAGTTGTAGTGGTAGATGGCAAGAAAGAGTCGGTTGTGGCAACGGCACAATTGCCGCGCGGAGAAGGTTCGCCATCGAGTGTGACGCTCAGCGTGCCAGATCTACAGACGTCGACCCACGGCACCTATTTTGTGCGTGTGAGGGCCATTGATGGCGAAGTGTGCATGACGGGCGGAGAGTGGGTCACAATCGATGCTCCCCGACATGAAGTGCGCATGTCGTTGTCGATCACCACATTTAATCGCCAAGAGTATGTGCGCAAGACCGTGCACAACGTGCTTGATTTGGTGCGCAACTCGGATGCTCTCAATGGAAAAGTTCGAGTGCTCGTCGTGGATAACGCGCAGAATGTGACGTTTGATGCGGCTGCAGACGCGACTATTGATGGAACTCTGACGGTCTTGCCAAATGGCAACTTGGGTGGAGCCGGCGGTTTTGCTCGCGGCCTGATCGAACTTCGTAAGGTTGGTTGGGCAACACACGTGTTGTTCATGGACGACGACATCACGCTCGAGCCTGAAGCGATTGTGCGCACGATGTCGCTGTTTGCCTATGCCAAAGACGCTCGGCTGTGTGTTCATGGAGCCATGCTTTCTGAAGAGCGGCCGTGGTTGCAGTTTGAAGCCGGCTCGCAGTATTCATGGCGCTCTATTTATCCATTGCAAGCCCTCGGTCGCGAAGACGATATGCGTGATCGCACTGTGGCGTTGCAAGATGCGCCAGAAGTGCCGTTTGACTACACGGCCTGGTGGTACACCGCGTTTCCAATCACCATCACCAACGAAAACCCCCTGCCCGTGTTTGTGCGCGGCGACGACGTTGCGTTTGGTCTCATGCATACGGGAAAGCACTCAATCACACTCAACGGTGTGATCGTGTGGCACGCCGACTTTGGGTTGAAAAACAATCCGTCGTCGTTGTTTTATGAGTCGCGCAACTTGGCTCTTGTCGACACGCTGGTGTTTGACAAGCACACGTGGTGGAATTTGGCGTATCGATTTTCGTCATTTGGATTCCGCAACCTCTTTTCGATGCGCTATGCATCAACCGAATACATGTTGCGTGGACTCAACGCGTACTTGGCTGGTCCGGGCGAATGGATGAAGATTGATCACGCTGCACTGCACGACGAATTGCGCGTGTGTGCTGAAGAAAAGCCAGCACCTCTGTCGGCCGAGTTGGCGGCAATCACGCCGCGCCAACCACGTCACAAGGCGTTGCGCGCATTTGGATTTTTGTTTGCGGTAGTACTGGTGGGTGGTTACATCATTCCAAAACCTCTGCGCCTCAAAAAGTATGGCGTTGGCCCAATTGATGCTCGTGCAGTTGGTGTTGCCACACTGCGCAATCGAATCTTGTATCGCCACGACCGAATTGCCGACGGCTACACCGTTGAGCGCGACACGAAAAGATTTTTCAAACTGTTGCGCGAAGTGGTCAAGTCAATCTTTGCTATCGCTACGTCGTATAAGCGACTGAAGCGCGAATATCGTGCTGCTTATCCGATGATGGTCAGCAACGAAGCGTGGGAAGAGCGTTTTACTTCTGCATTGAAGCGCTGAGGAGCGCCTGCCAAGTCAGGCGATTGATCTTGCCTGTTTGCTTGATGCCGACACTCTTCTGAAAGCGCTTGACTAGGCGCGTAGTGCCTGCGCCGTAGATGCCGTCTGCGCGCACCTTGACTTTGAGCACGCGCGCGAGGGCAGTTTGGGCGGTCGCAACTGTCGTGTGTTTGGTGCCCTGAGAAAGAATGATTGTTGCTGGGTCGATGCCCAACACTGCCAACACAGCTTCGTCGGCAATGCCATCAATTGGTAGGGCAAGGTTTGTCTCGAGCGTGGTGACGAGAGCAATAGTGCCCTTACCGAGCACGCCATCGACAGCGATGCGCTTTTTCTTTGGCAATTTGAAGTATGCATTGAGAGCGGTTTGCAACATCTTGACGTTCTCGCCACGATCTCCCTTTGCCATCGGCACACCAAGAGGCAATACGGTTGCCACTCCATTGGTGATGAGGTTTTGTACGCGCAATGCATCAAGCTGATTGCGAATAAACAAGGTGAATTCGCTTCTTCCGGTGCCCGTCAGGTGCACATCATCACTAAACCATCGGTTTTGCGCTGGCGCACTCGATACCGCGTTCCAATCGAGCACCGAGACGTTTGGATATGTTGTCGTTGCGCTTGCCAAAACGGCGTTGGAGAGCGCATAGTTGCGAGATGTGCGACGAGTGGAGAGATTAATAAACACAATCCGCTGCACACCCCGTGCGTTGAGTGCATTGACTACCTGATCAACATCGGATTGGTAGGTGTTTGGGTCGTCGTTGTAACCAAGCTGAATAATCGCGACGCTTGGGTATTGCTCTGGCGTGAGAGCGTTGATGATTGCGGGAGCATCTGGTGCACCTGAGGCAGCCGCGACACAGCTCGGGCCTACAAGACAGCGATTGCTGAGCGCCTGATAGTTCATTGTGGGATAGGCGGGTGTGACAACCGAAGCCACAGCGCTAGCAATGCTTTCACCAACTGAGTCTCCGATAAACAACATCGCGCCAACAGGGCCAGCATCAAATGCTGCGCCATAGACAGAGGAAGTTTCAAACCACGGAGCAGGTAGATCGAAGATGGACTTGAAGTCGTAGCCCTTTATTGTGACTGTGGATGCAGTGCCATTGATAGCAACTGATGTTGCGTATCCATTCCAGTCTCCACCAAGGCCGTCGTGTGTGGTGACAACAGAGGTAAGCGTGCCAATCTGAGGATATTTTGCCGTTAATTGTGCTGCAGAAATAATGCGCGTCCAGACCAACAAGTTGTTGACCGGGTCGCTTGCAAGATCACCCGGGTCAACTTGGGCTGGGAATGTGCCGCCTGCAGTGCGACCGCCGTTGCTCGAGGTGAACTCTGTGCGTGATGGCTTGCCATTTGGCTGCACGATCACGACACCAGCAGTTTCGGCTATTGCTTGATCGGTGAGCGGATGCTCAAGAGCAACGATTGCGCCATTGACCGACTCGCGCAAAGCGCTGCCGCCATAGACCTGACAGTCTTGCGAGTCGCATGTGCGAGCCAATCCTGCGTATCTATTTTCGGTTGCCGAGTATGAGCGAGCAGCAACTGCTTGCGCGCGCAACGCATGCATGCCCAAGCCACCTGCTGCATTACCCCACTCGGCTGGCGACTCGCGCGGCACGACGCCGCGCAAATAACTTTCAATGCTTGTGGCATTGATGGTTCGATTAGCGCCGCTCGAGTTGTTGACAGCACGAACTTCTCCGCGGTAATAGCGGATCTTGTTTTTGCTGCTTGTGCGTTGCTCGCACAAGCCGATTACAGCACTCGATGCAGCAGCCGGATCTGATCCGACGGTCGTGGTGAACGATGCAACCGTCGGTACATCGGCGATCAGCGTAAATCCTTCGGTTGCTGGGTCTGTAGATCCTGCGCACTTGCGCTCCATTGAACCCCACACGCGATACACACGTTGTGAAATTTCGATTGCTACAAGCGATGTCCACAAACGACCAGGAGTCGGATCTTGCACAAAAATTGCATTGCTGGCGTCGGCAACAACCGACGTTGCTTTGTCGTTCATCGCCGAAAGATGCGTAGTCATTTCTTGACCTGGGTCGGCGAGTGAGCCAATGGTGTTGCCGGTCGGTCCGCCGTAATAGAAGTTGAGAATCTGATCCCAGGTCGAGCCACCCGTGGCCCAGCCATATGCCCCATATTGGCTCATGCCGCGACCGTGGCCGTATCCACGACCATTAATCACGATGGCGTTCGGGAGCAATCCATCATCGGCGCGCGCTGGAGTGATCGGCAGCATCGTGGCAAAAAGGCTGATGGCAATAATGCCAACTGCACTTTTCATTTTCATTTTCGTTTTTGGGGGTACGCGCATGCTGAAGGATTCTCCTCGCCCGCTTGCATTACATTCTACCGAAAGTGATCGGTAGTAAACGTCAATGTTTTAGGCGGATTCGCTTGTGGGCGTCAGTGTGTCCCGTTGCTGCACAATCACTCCTGTTAATACGAATGCAATGCCGATCAGGTCGACGAATGTTGGTGTCTGGTTGAGGAAGAAAAATCCAAAGACCACGGCTGTCACTGGCAAGAGCGCAAGCAGCACGGAAAATCTGCGAACTGGAATCTTGCGCATGATCGATTGCTCTATTCCGTATCCGAGCGCATTGGAAAACAAGCCGACCAGTAGACAAAGGCCCAAGATTGATGGAGAACCCCATGCAGGGCCACTTTGCGGCGCGCCGAATGGAGCGATTACGACAGCGCCAATTACAAGACCAACGCCGAGCCCAGAAACACCTCGGTTGAGTTGGGCAACACGCGAACCAATCACGATGTAAGCCGCCCAACATGCCGAGGCTAAAAAGATAAACAGCAGGCCAAGCGGCTCGTTGCCAAGTTCGAAGCCTGACAGGATGACAACGCCGAGTGTGGCAAGCCCGAGTGCGCCAGCATTGCGGCGAGATTTTGTTTGCAATGCGGCCACGCAGATAGGGCCGATGAATTCAATAGCAACACCTTTGCCGAGGTCGAGACGATCGATCGCAAGATAAAACGTGAGGTTCATGAATGCAACTGCGATGCCAAAAGTGGCTGCCGAAACCAACTCGTTCGTTGTCCATTTGCCTTGGGCGCGAAGTCGACGTGCAGAAAAGGCGAGCAAGATCAGTGCGGCGCTGATAACACGCAGCCATGCCACGCTTGCTGGTGCGAGTTGATCAAACAAATTGAACGCGATGACCGCGCCAATGTATTGTGCGGTTGCCGAGCAGATAAAAAATAATTCGGGTGGCAACGCGCCGATGCGCGCCGATGCTGAGGCCGAATGAGGTGCTGGTTTACTCACTCGAACAGTTCGGGATCTGATGCGCAAATCTCTTGAAACAGCGGTTGAAACTGGAACCAACCTGCATCGGCAAAACCTGTGAGCCGCTGTGTGTACAGAGCCATGTCGTGGGGGATCAGTTTTGGTGTGCCCGCTGCCTCGGCAAGCAACTGTGCTTGACAACTGCGGTCCATGGTGATGAACCAGAATGCGGCGGCTTCAACAGTGGTGCCAACGGTGAACAAGCCGTGGTTCTGGTGAATCGCAGCCTTGCCCGTAGGAAACTTGGAGATGATTTCTTCGGCTGCAGCAGATTCAAACACAACCGCGCCGCCTTGCTCGGAGATCACTGTGTGGTCTTCATAAAAAATGCACGAGTCTTGCGTGATCGGATCGAGCTTGCGTCCGAGTGACGACCAAGCCTTGCCATATGTGGAGTGTGCGTGTGCAGCACCAATGACATCGGGGCGAGCCTTATGGATGGCTGCGTGCAATACGAAGGCAGCTTTGTTGACAGGTTGATTGCCGTACACAACATCACCATCGTGATTGACCAAAATCAAATCACTTGTCTTCATGTGGCGGAAACTCTTGCCAAACGGGTTGACCCAAAAATGATCGGTGAATTCTGGGTCGCGTGCCGTGATGTGACCGGCAACGCCCTCGCCATAGCCGAGGCGACCAAACACTCGGAGTGACGCTGCTAGGCCAATCTTGCGAGCGCGACGCTCATCTTCAACATTGTCGTAGGCAGGACGACCAAGTGTTGCAAGAACCTTCGGTGTGAGTTCGACGCCGTCTATTACTTTCTCGATTTTCGTTGTGCTCTCGGTGATGGCCATGAGCCAAGGCTAGCCACGGGCTCCAAAGCCCCGCCCGCCAATCTGCATCTCCCACAACCAATCTCGTAGCCTGTACGAGTGACCGATTCTCCAACCCCTCACCAGACTGACTCTGGAATCGTTATTGAACCGCTCTATGCCGCGGAGTCGATAGCTGGCTCGACTGCCCAGATCGGTAAACCGGGTGAGCCTCCGTACACACGGGGCATTTACCCAACGATGCATCGCGATCGCTTGTGGACAATGCGCCAATACGCGGGCTTTGGTAGCGCAGCCGATACCAATCAACGATTTAAGTTCTTGCTTGATGCGGGCCAGACAGGGCTCAGTTGTGCATTCGATTTGCCTACGCAGATGGGTTACGACAGCGATCATCCGCGCTCGGCGGGCGAGGTGGGCAAAGTTGGTGTGGCCATTGACTCGCTCGACGACATGCGCACACTGCTTGCCGATTTGCCGCTCGACAAAGTCACGACGTCGATGACTATCAACTCGACGGCCGCAATTTTGTTGTTGATGTACGAACTTGTTGCCGAGGAAAGAGGTGTGCCAGCAACTGCCATCAGCGGCACAATTCAAAACGATCTCTTGAAGGAATACATCGCGCGCGGCACCTACATTTATCCACCAGCGCAATCGATGCGCTTGATCACAAACATTTTCGAATATTGCGCAGCCAACGTGCCCAAGTGGAACACGATTTCAATTTCTGGTTATCACATTCGTGAAGCTGGCTCGACTGCGGTGCAAGAACTTGCATTTACTCTCAGCAATGCGATCGCCTACGTGCAGGCGGCGGTCGATGCGGGACTCGACGTGGATGACATTGGGCCACGGCTCAGTTTCTTTTGGAATGGCCACAACAACTTCTTTGAAGAGGTCGCTAAGTTTCGTGCAAGTCGTCGCATGTGGCACGACATCATGACCAAGCGCTTTGGTGCCAAAAAAGAAGCAAGCAAGTTAATGCGCTTTCACACCCAAACAGGCGGCTCGACATTGACTGCGCAGCAACCGCTGAACAACGTTGTGCGTGTGGCAATACAGAGCATGGCGGCAGTGTTGGGTGGCACGCAGAGTTTGCACACAAACGGATTTGATGAGGCCTTAAGTTTGCCAACAGAAGATGCTGCACGCATTGCTTTGCGCACTCAACAGATCATCGGGTTCGAGAGCGGTGTCACCGACACACCAGATCCTCTCGCCGGCTCGTACTTTGTTGAATCACTGACCAATGACGTTGAGCGACTTGCCTACGAGTACATCGCCCGTATTGACGAAATGGGTGGGGCAGTACAAGCGATTGAGGCAGGCTTTCAGATGAACGAGATTGAAGACGCCGCGTATTCGTACACCAAATCGATTGATGACAAGTCACGCGTGTTGGTGGGCGTCAACAAGTTCACCGTCGACAACGAGCCAGCACCAAAGGTCACTCCTGCAAACCCAATGCTCGAAAAAGAGCAGGTTGCAAGGTTGACACAGTACAAGTCGGGTCGTGACATGGCAGTTGTTGCTGCGTGTTTAAATGACTTGCGCGCTGCAGCAAAGTCAGCGGACAACGTGTTGATCCCGATGAAAGCAGCGTTGCGGGCCAATGCAACTCTGGGCGAAGTCAGCGACGCACTTCGCGACGTGTTTGGGGTCTATCGGCCAAGTTGAGTGAGAATTAGATTTCTCTTATCCAAGTTTGTTCTGCTTGGCGATCTGCAACATAATTGCATTGAAATCGCATCGTGAAAGTTGATCCGAAAATGCAAACAACGTGCTGTATCCGTATCCGATCGCTTGTTCGCCAGCGCTCAGCAAATTGATGATGTCGGGATTAATTTCTGGAAATGCGGCGATCATCCGTTTGTCTAGATCGGTCACCACCTTGCGCATTTCGCGATGTGTTGTTCGGTGATGGCGCGTTGCAATCGTGCACTCTTGACGAAACCGCAACCACGTGCGTCTTTCGGTCAGAAGTCCAAATTGAAAACTTTCGGTAAGACCGAAGTTGGGGTGGTGCTCACTTGACGCGTCTTGTTTGGCGGTCAGGTTTTGAGTTTGTGTTGACTTAAGGAGGTTGCTTACCGCGTCGTTCATCAACTCTTCCTTATCGACATACACGTTATAAATTGATCCGCTTGTAATCCCAGACTTGCGAGCGATACGCGAAATGGTTGCATTAGTAAACCCGGTTCTGGACATGACTTCGGACGTGGCATTGATCAGTGCATCGCGAACTTCGTTTCCGGTGTTTGCAGCTATTTGCGGTAGGGAGATAACTGAGAGTGAAGAGGTTGTTGGTCGGGCCCCCTTGTATGCATTTCGCAGACCACGCAATACAAGCCCCATGTTGGGATTAGATGAAGTAATAAACGAACGCAGAATGGACCCGATTGCAATACTTGCGCCAAGGGCTGCACCGGCACACTCGATGGGGGTTGCATTTTTGTTGAGTCCTGCATCGCGGAGCCATTTAGAGAATTGAGGTACCACGACTTCGCCGACTACTTCATTGCGTTGAGCCACAACCAAAAATTCGGCCCCAAGTCCTAACACGGCAGGGGGTCGTTCGATCCGTGAAATAAGTTCAGGTGAAATACCGCCTTCGTCTTGGCCGATGATGTATTCGATCGTCTCCGCGATGTGTTGACTGAATCTTTCACGAATATTTACTTCCCAGAGAGCGATCAACATTTCATCGTTATTTTCAAAACGGCTATATATGGCACCTGTTGTGAGACCGGCGCGACGCGCAATAGAACTCGCTGCGATACCGTCAAGCCCAACTGCCGTTGCCTCTTGGGTGAGTGCCTTGAGGATGGCAGCTGTATTGGCAGTAGTTCGCTTTGCGGGTGCACGTCGTGCGACTGGGTCCGACCGAGTTTCAGTGCTGGTTGCGTGGTGTGGCTTCATGGCTTGACAATACTTCCTATAACTAGTTATATTCAAGAGGCTGGTTAATAAATAGAGACTATTACCTCGGAGGCAAGTATGAGGAAAACAATTGCAACGCTCGCAACCATATGCGCAACCATATGGTTGAGTGTTCTTGTGCTCACAACTGGGTCGGCAACAGTCGTATCAGCAGACCCAGCAGATGTTTTTCCGAGCGGACCGTATGCCGCCACACTCATTGGCGAGAAGATTTTATATCCCGATCTTTTTGGTGTCTCCAAAGGACTTCCGGTTGCAGATGTTACGGGTGTTCTACTTCCAGATGGAAAAATTCGCGCCTATGTGTTTGCACAAAACAAGGGAATCGTTATTGCAGACTCAACAGATGGCGTGACGTTTTCTTTTGTTGGCAATGCATTTGGGTCGGATAAAGGACAAGGAATGCCGCGCGCAGTGAAGTTGAGCGACGGACGGTTTCGTATGTACAACATGACGAGTTTTGGAGTCTCATGTTCAATCTCGTCGGACGGACTCAACTTTGCAGTTGAAAAAGATGCTTGCATCTCAAGCTCGAGTTTTCCGAGTGCAAAAAATGGTCTGTCAGGGGCAGCGTTGATCAAACTTGCTGATGGTCGATATCGCGCTTACTTTTCCGACATGGTCAAGGCCGGAACCGGACCAGATCCGCACCAGGTGTATTCGGCTACTTCCGCCGATGGTCTCACGTGGACCGCTGATAGTGGCCTTCGTATTGGCACTGGCGCCGCATCGCTGACGCGAAGCGCCGAGCACCCCGCTGCAATTACACATGCCGATGGTTCGGTCACGTTGTTTTACTACGACAACGGCGCTCGCCCAGGACTCGATTCGGCTGGCAAACAAAACATGGCGCAGAATGATCAGGGCCTGTGGTATTCCACCAGCAAAGACGGCGGATTGACCTTTTCGAACGAATACAAAGTTTCATTTCCATCCTCATTTGCTTCTGGTTTTGGCAATGACCCCGATGTCTTTCTTGACAAGTCTGGTCAAATGATTTTGTGGGCTGGCGGATTTGATCATGCATATGGTGGTTAAATTGGCGCCGTCAAACTGACCAAGGGATCGGGCAGTGCAACAACTGTCACAACCCCGGCTAAAAAAACAACGGCAAAGGTGACTATTACTTGCGCAAAGGGCAAAGTGGTCAAAAAAGTTACTGGTGTGAAGCCAGTGTGCCCTGCTGGCTACAAGATGAAGTAATTGCGTTAGTTGAAGTAGGTGATCGCGGGCGCTGGGCGCTCGATGGCCGGCAAATCTTTTGTTGGCCAGCCGATGTATAGCATTGCAGTGACATGCGTGCCTGATGCAAATCCGCAGTGTCGCGCAACGTCGTCGTTACAGCCCTTTGGACAACTCGACCAAAAACTCGCAAGCCCCATTGCTGTGGCACCGAGCAACATGTTTTGAATGCCTGCAGCAACTGCGTCACGGTTTTCTTGCGACTGCAAGTCTGAGTCACCAGGTGCAGAGCCGACAACCACGACGACAGGTGCGCGCAAGTATTTGGTGCGCGTTTTGGTTACTTTCATTTCTGAGTCGCCGAAGCGCAGCATTGCATCGGCCGTTGCGTCGCTGAGCCCGCGACGAGACTCTCCAGTAAACACGCCAAACACCCATGGCCATGTCTGCTGATGATTTGGGGCCCATGTGGCAACCGAACACAACTGACGAATCAGATCGATCTCGACGTCGCGTTCTTGATCAACAATCAATTGCGACCTTCGGGTGCGCACAAGTTGCGCGAAGTCTGCAAAGTTCATGACTTAGTTTTTGTGCAGGGCGGCATTGAGCCCACCCCAATTGCCTGTGCGTTGCACGGCTTCGACAGCACCGCTTTGGCTGTTGCGTCGAAACAACAAGCCGCTTGCACCAGAGAGCTCGCGTGCCTTCACCACAGTGCCGTCTGGCAGCTTCACCTGCGTGCCAGCGGTGATGTACAGACCAGCTTCGATAATGCATTCATCGCCAAGCGAAATGCCGAGCCCGCTATTTGCCCCGAGCAAACACTTTTTGCCAACAGTCACCATCTCTTTGCCACCACCAGAGAGCGTGCCCATGATAGATGCTCCACCGCCGATATCGGATCCGTCGCCGACAATAACGCCGGCTGAGATGCGACCTTCGACCATTGATGCGCCGAGTGTGCCGGCATTGAAGTTGCAAAAGCCTTCGTGCATGACTGTGGTGCCACTTGCTAAGTGTGCGCCGAGGCGCACTCTGCTGGCGTCGGCAATGCGCACGCCAGACGGCACAACGTAATCGGTCATGCGCGGAAACTTGTCGACACCATGCACGACGAGGTGCTGACCTTGGCGCAACAAGTTGTAGCGCACGTCGTCGAGCGTGTCGAGAGCGACGGGGCCAATTGATGTCCAGGCAACGTTGGCGAGCAATCCGAATGCTCCGTCGAGATTGATCGTGCGAGGCTCAACCATGCGGTGCGAGAGCAGATGCAAGCGTAGGTAGACATCCGTTGCACTTGTTGGTGCGGCCTGAGTGTCGATGACAAGAGATGTAGGAACAATGGCGACACCGCGTCGCTCATCAGTTGTTGACTGAGTTTCGGTTGGCGTCCCGACCGGCACAGCATTTGCAAGACCGAGGTGGCGAAAGAAGGTGTCGAGCGTGGTGCCGTCTGCAGCAATCGTTGCTAAGCCAACACCCCATGCGCTTAATTGGGCAGAAGATGCAGCGGCCACGACTACTTGGCCTCTGGGCGAAGTGTTGGAAACAAGATCACGTCTTTAATTGAACCAGCAGCGGCCAACAACATGACAAGGCGGTCGATGCCGATGCCAAGGCCCGCTGTTGGCGGCATTCCAAACTCGAGTGCTCGCAAATAATCTTCGTCCATGCTGCCGGCTTCGTTGTCGCCAGCGACCTTGGCCTTTTGCTCGTCCTCGAATCGCAATCGTTGTTCGACAGGGTCATTTAATTCGCTGTAACCATTGGCAATTTCGCGCGCACCAATAAACAATTCGAAACGTTCGGTGAGATGCGGGTCGTTGCGGTCGGCTCGCGCAAGTGGCGAGATCTCGACAGGGTGCCCGGTGACAAAAGTTGGTTCTTGCAGTTCACCTTCTGCGAGTTCGGCAAAGATTTCTTCGATAATGCGACCCGAGCCCCAATGACTGTCGGTCTTAATGTTGTGCTTTGCAGCAATCTTGCGAACAGCATCGACGTCCATGGACGGGTGCAATGTTTCGCCAACTTTTTCGCCAGCCAAATCAATCATCCGTGCCTTGCGCCATGGTTGAGCAAGATCAAACTCGTGTCCATTAATAATTACAGTCGAGCTTCCAGTGGCTTCTCGGGCAGCGTTGGTGATGAGCTGTTCGGTAAGAGCCATCACTTCGTTGTAGTCGCCAAATGCCTGGTAACTCTCCATCATCGTGAACTCTGGGTTGTGGCGCGTAGAGATGCCTTCGTTACGGAATACGCGACCGATCTCGAATACACGCTCCATGCCACCAACGATCAGTCGCTTGAGGTGCAACTCAAGAGCGATGCGCAAAAACAATTGCATGTCTAGAGCGTTGTGATGGGTGACGAACGGGCGAGCATGGGCACCGCCGGCTTCCATGTGGAGCACTGGTGTTTCTACTTCAATGAATTGGTTGTCGTGCAATGTCTTTCTGAAGCTGGCGATTGTTGCGTGTCGGATCTCGAACGTGCGTCGTGCTTCTTCGTTGATAATGAGGTCGGCGTAACGCTGGCGATAACGAGTATCGATATCGGTGAGGCCGTGCCATTTGTCGGGCATTGGGCGCACGGCCTTTGCCAACAATTGCGCGGTGTCGACCTTGACTGACAGTTCGCCTTTGCGAGTGGTCATCACCAAGCCGCTCACGCCAACCCAGTCGCCTAAATCAAAATTGTTGATGGCATCAAATGCGTCGTCACCAACAATTGCTTTCGACACAAACAACTGAATGTCGCCGGTGCGATCGCGAAGTGTGCAAAAAATAAGTTTGCCCTGATCACGCTTGAGCATGATGCGGCCTGCGATGGTGACATGCTCGGTTGTTTCGCTGCCTGCCTCGAGTGCGCCGTGCGCAGTACGAATTTCGCCAAGAGTGTGAGTGCGATCAAACCGATAGGGGTATGGGTTGGTGCCTTGAGCCCTGAGTGCTGCGATGCTGTCGAGTCGGCGAGCCATCTCGGCGGCAAGTCCGCTTGAGGTTTGGGCAATATCGAGATTGTTGGCGTTTTCGGCTGATTCGGGGCTAGATGTCACGCTCACAAACTAGTCGCGCGAGCGAGAGGTGTCGCTACTAGTTTCGCTACTCGATAACGGCGAGGACGTCGCCAGAGCCAACCTTGTCGCCTGCGGTCACGTTGACTTTGGTAACTTTTCCAGCCTTTTCGGCGGTGATTTGGTTTTCCATTTTCATGGCCTCGAGCACAACTACGGCTTCGCCAACGGCAATTGTTTGACCTACCTCAACCATCACCTTGACGATTGTGCCTTGCATTGGTGCAGTTACAGCACCGCTTGCTGCACCACCACCGGCACCACCCGAGCCGCGAGTGAGCTTCTTAGTTTTTTTGGCAGTGCCGATTGCAAACTCGGGCACCCACATCTTGACGTCAAATCGCTTGCCATTGACTTCGACAGTGGTCGAGCGTTCGACCAGGTCGTGATCGTCGTCTGTTGGCGCAGCGCCAGCATGCGAAACGAGTTGCGAGAGGTCAAGTGTTTCTTCAACCCACTTGGTGGAGTGTGTGATGGCAGAGAAATCTGGGTGGCGCAAAATTGCTAAATCGGCAGGAATGGTGGTGTGCACTCCAACAATCACCATTTCTTCGAGTGCGCGAATGGTGCGAGCGATTGCAGTGTCGCGATCTTTGCCCCACACGATCAATTTTCCAACAAGATTGTCGTAGTACTGACTCACGGTGTCGCCGGCTTCGTAGCCACCATCGAATCGTGTGCCGAAACCATCTGGTGTGGTGAGAGCGGTGATTGTGCCAGGTGATGGCAAGAATTTGCCGCCACTTGGGTTTTCAGCGTTGATACGCACTTCGATGCCGTGACCATTGCGACGAGCGGCGACTTGTTCTTGTGTCATCGGCAATGTTTCACCAGACGCAACAAGTATTTGCCACTCAACCAAGTCAATGCCCGTGATCACTTCGGTGACGGGGTGCTCAACTTGCAAACGAGTGTTCATCTCGAGGAAAAAGAAATCATCGTCTTGGTAAATAAATTCGACAGTGCCAGCGTTGTAATAACCAACAGCCTTGGCTGCTTTAACAGCTGCTGCGCCCATTGCTTCTTCCATGCCGTCTGGCAAGCCAGGCGCTGGGGCTTCTTCAATAAGTTTTTGGTGACGGCGTTGCGCAGAGCAGTCGCGTGTAGAAACCCACACAACATTGCCGTGCTTGTCGCCAACGAGTTGTACTTCAATGTGGCGCGGCCATGTGAGGTAGCGCTCGACATAGATTTCGTCGCGACCAAAGAAAGCTTTTGATTCTCGTTGCGCAGATTCCATTGCCTCTTGCACTTGATCAGCCGACTGCACAACTTTCATTCCGCGTCCGCCACCACCAAAGGCAGCCTTGATTGCTACTGGCCAACCAAACTCATTTCCAAAATCAGTGATCTCTTGGGCATTCTTGGTGAATTCGGTGGTGCCGGGCACGATTGGTGCGCCACCGCGAAGTGCGGCTTTGCGTGACGAAACTTTGTCTCCCATTTCGACAATTGCCGCTGGGGGTGGTCCGATGAATGCCACGCCCATGTCGGTGATGGCCTGAGCAAAGTCTGCGTTTTCGCTAAAAAATCCGTAACCGGGGTGTACGCCGTCGGCGCCGCTCTTGCGAATCGCGTCCAGGATGGCCTCTGTGTTGAGGTAACTCTCTGCCGCAGTTTGACCACCGAGGGCATAAGCCTCGTCGGCAAGGCGCACATGCAGGGCATTGCGATCGAGCTCGGAATACACGGCAACCGTTGCGATTCCCATCTCTCGGGCGGTGCGGATGACACGGACGGCGATTTCGCCTCGATTGGCTATCAGGATTTTTTTCAACACGGCTTACTATCTTTACCTGATGAACACTCCTTTACCCAACCAGCCCGAAAACTCGGGCTCATGGCCCAATGGCTGGTGGGTTTCGATTGTTGCAGAAACTGGGAGCACCAACACCGATTTACTGGCGAGTGCACACGATGGCGCGCCACATCACAGCGTGCTGATGGCCCAATTTCAACATGCCGGCAAGGGCAGACTCGATCGCACGTGGGTTGCAGAGCCCGGATCAAATTTGTTGGTGTCATTGTTGTTTCGTTTTGACTCAACGATCACGCGACCAACACATCAATTTACGCAGATGGTTGGTATGGCGGCTGCACTAGCGAGCAAACAACTTGTCGCAGTGGAACCGCAGATGAAATGGCCAAATGATTTATTGATCGACAACAAAAAAGTTTCTGGAATCTTGGCTCAAGGTGCACCAGAATTTGTTGTTGTAGGCATTGGTGTCAATGTTGGCTGGGCGCCACCAGATGCGATTTCGCTCGATCAAGCATCAGCGCACGTGAAGACCACACCTGTTGCACTATTGCGATCGATGTTGGAACATGTCGATGTGCTGGAGCGCCTCACTAGTGAACAACTGCATGCGCAGTATGTTGCACACTTGGCAACGCTTGGGCAACATGTGCGGGTAGAGATGGCTACTCATGTGATAGCCGGCCGAGCAACAAGTGTGCTGTTGGATGGTCGGCTTGAGGTGACTGACGACATCGGCGAGGTGCACCAGATTGATACGGGCGATGTTGTGCATCTGCGCAAACAGTAGAGAGTCGCAGATCGCGAGTCACTTGCATCGAGCGATTAGCGTCTAACCGTGGTGGTACATCGTCCTGCAACGCGAAGTCGTGGAAAGCGCTCGACACGATTGATTGTCGTTGGTGTCACTGCACTAGTAACTGCGCTGGCAGGCACTTTTGGAATTGTGAAAAGTGTGCATGTACAACTCGATGGAATTCAGCGAGAGACAATCGCAACTTCGGCGTTATCTGCTCCCGACCCGCTGTTTGAAAACTATTTGTTAGTTGGCTCAGATTCGCGCGCAGGCGCCGACCCTTCCGATGCAGACTTCAACGCCGTTGGGGCGGAGGGAGACATCGGCGGCCAGCGCAGCGACACGCTGATGGTGATGCACTACGTCAAAAAATCTGGTTCGGTTTCGTTGTTGTCGATACCTCGCGACTTGTGGGTGGCCATCGGTGGAGGCGAAGACCATCAGCGCATTAATACTGCGTATCAGGCAGGCACTGACGTGCTTGTGCGCACCGTGCAGAGCGCACTCGGCGTGCCAATACATCATTATGTCGAAATTGATTTTCAAGGTTTCAAAAAAATTGTCGATGCAGTCGGTGGCGTGTCGGTGTGTGTCGATTATCCGTCGCGCGACAAACACACCGGTCTATTTATGAAACCCGGTTGTTCCACACTCGACGGCGTGGAGGCACTTGCATTTGCTCGAAGCCGATTTTTTGAGCAAAAAGTTGATGGCGATTGGCAGATCGATGGCTCATCAGACATCGGACGCACGGCGCGACAACGATCGTTTGTTGAAGCGCTAGCAAAGAGCGCAGTTGTGGGTGTTGTCGGAAACCCTTTTTCGCTTGGCAAAGTCATGAGCGGCGGTTTAGGCGCAATCGTTGTTGACGAGCAACTCGATCTGATTGAGTTTGCAAAAAAGATGCGACCAGCAGCGAGCGGCAACGTTGCTTCTTTTCCGCTAGCTGTTTACGGCGACACCATCAACGGCAATTCGGTGTTGCAACTCGGCGAAGATTCAGCACCATTGCTCGCCTTTTTTAATGGCAGTGGTCCACGGCCAGCGATCGATCCAGCCGACTAGTAAACAGGTTTATTTGCGCGGCTGAATGTGAGCAGCCTTCATAGGTTGCAGCACTTGTTCGACAAACCGCAAAACTGGCTCTGTCGATTGCGGATGACCAAAGTCCAGTACAAAATGTTCGACACCATGGTCGACCATCAACTGCAATTCAGAGCGAAATATCTCTGATTCTTCGTCGGTATTCGGTAGAGATTTCTCAACCGTGAGCGAGATGTGGATGTCGCTCGGATTGCGACCACATTTTTCTGCAGATGCGCGAACGATGTCTCGTTTGACCAGCCATTTATCGATGTTGCCTTGGGTCGATGCGTTCCACATGTCTGCCAATCTGCCTACCATAGGCAAACCAATTTGTTCGCCATAAGCACCAATGCATACAGGCGGAACGACATCTGGCTTGGGTGGCGCCGCAGCCTCGGTGATGTGAAAATGTTTTCCGGCAAATGTTGGTGCATCTTGTGTCCACATTTGGCGACAGATATGAATCAGTTCTTCAAGTTGTGCAAAACGGACTGCTGGCCGTGGAAATTCGTAACCGTAAGCCAAAAATTCGTCGTCTCGCCAGCCTGCGCCGATACCCAAAATGAATCTGTTTCCTGAGAGCACTTGCAGTGTCGCTGCCATTTTGGCCGTGAGTGCCGGATTGCGATATCCCTGGCCAAGTACGTGGTGACAGAGCAACACATCGGGAAATTTGGCTGCAAGCCAGGTGAGCGTTGTCCATGCCTCCATAAATGGGTCAGTCTTTGCATCAAAACCATAAAAGTGATCGGCGATCCAGAGCGAATCAAAATGTTGCAGTGCGGTTGGCAGAATGTTGCGCTCCTGAAACATCACGATCGGCTGGTGATCGCTCCACTGGTTGCCAATGACGGGGGAGAGCCAACCAAATTTGAGGTCTCGCTGAGTAGTCATGTGTAGAACGCTATTGCTGCGTGGATCGTGCCAGCACAAGAGGTACAACTTCTGTTGCGATAACAGGTTCGCCAATGCGGTTGCCCTGCACGAAGTCGCAGCCCAACAGACGAAGCCGTTGTGTTTGATCATCGCTCGTCACCCACTCGGCGATCACCGACATGTTCAGTGAGTGTGCCAATTGGATAATTGAGCGAACGATTGGATCATCGGCACCCTGCAACCCGATATCGCGCACAAGAGTGCCATCGAGTTTGAGGAAGTCTGCAGGAAAATCGCGCAGATGGGCGAGCGATGAATAACCAGTACCAAAATCGTCGATGGCGAGCTTGACACCCTGGCGCTTGAGCGCATTGAGTGTGCGCATGATGGCGGGGTTGTCGTTGAGCATTGTTGTCTCGTTGATCTCGAGAGCGAGATGAAATGGTTCAAGTTTTGTTTCTCGCAACGAGCCCATCACGCGCTCTACAAAGCCAGAGTCGCTGAGTTGACGTGCCGACACATTGACGTGCACGACAAACGACCCATCAACAATGTTGGCGTCCATCCACGTGCGTGCATCGGTGCATGCCTGGCGCACTACCCAGTCTCCAATAGGCCCGATTGCGCCAGATTCTTCAGCCATCTCGAGAAATACTGGGGGCGTCAGTACTCCGCGCTCGGGATGATTCCAGCGCAACAGTGCTTCGGTGCCAGCGACGCGCCCTGTGTGGGTCGAGACAATTGGCTGATGCACAACAAAAAGCTGATTGGTTGCAAGGGCGCGCTCGAGTTCGGATGAGAGAGCAGCACGCTCGCGGTCGGACTTGCGCATTTCTTCACTAAACATTTCGCATCGACCTCGACCGCGCTGCTTGGCTCGGTACATGGCCGTGTCTGCGTTGCGCAGCAATGTGACTGCTGCATCATTTGGCGATTCTTCGGCCAGCAGAGCCGGCGTTGCCATTGCGATACCAATCGAAGCGCTGGTAAAAATCTCGATGCCTTGCAAGATGACTTGGCCCGTCATTGCCTGGCGCACGCGATCTGCAACATCCATTGCTACATGCTCGTCACCAAGACCATCACACAACACGACAAATTCGTCTCCACCGATGCGGGCAACAATGTCTGATGGGCGAGTCGCACTGACCAATCGCTTGGCGATGGTGTTGAGCAACTGGTCGCCAACTGCGTGGCCGATGTTGTCGTTGACGTCTTTGAGCTTGTCGAGGTCGATGAACAAGACGGTGACGCCACGCTTGAGCGTGCGACTGCGCTCAAGCGCTTCAGAGAGTTTGCGCAAGAACAGCACACGATTTGGCAAACCGGTCATTGCATCGTGTGTTGCCTGACGGGTGAGCTCGTCTTGGAGTTGCTTTGCTTCGGTGATGTCGCGCGCGATCGCCGAGTAATGCGAAATTGTTCCATCTGCAGTGCGCACAATCTGCAACACGATCGAGAGTGTGCGCATGATTCCGTCTGGGCTTCTAAAACCAAGTTCGCCTACCCAGCGATTGCTTGTTGAAGATGTTGTTACTTCGCGTGGCACTTGGTCGCGGATTGCTTGAATAAACATTTGAGCAGCAGCATCATTGAGACCAGTTTGTTCGTTGACGCCAATCAGTTCTCGTGCGCCGTCATTGCAAAACATGAGTGCACCATGTTGATCAAATACCAACACTGCGTCTGCTGTCACGTCGAGCAAGCCAACGAGCTGCTCGCTGAGTACTCGCTTGACAACTGCATCAGTCACGTCGTGCGCAGTGCCGATGTAACCAGTGATGGTTGAGCCTGCACCAAGTTGTGGCTGCGTTGACACATGTACCCACATGATTTCGCCATCGGGTTTCCACAGTCGAAACTCGACTGTAAACGGAGTCGCCGTTTCGCGTGCGCGTTGCCATGCTGCTTCGGCTGCTGCTCGCTCGGCAGGTTGTGCGTTGACCCACGGTGCAGCACCTTGAGTGATGCTTCCACCACCGAGGGCGAGTGCGCGAAAGGCATCGTTGGCGGTGGTGAGACGACCGTTGATATCGGTCTCAAATACCCCAATGGGGAGGGAAGCTATCGAACGGTCAATCTCCATATCTTTACAGGTCGAGAGGGGCTCAAGAGCCCATAGTGCCCAGTCAGACGTAACAGATCAGATTGGCTGTTAGTTCGACGTGACGGTAAATGAACTCGACTGCGAGTCGAGTGCCGCAAGCTCGATGGCTTGAATGAGTGTTGCGCTATCGACGCCGTTTTCGAGATCCAATTGCTGTGAGAGCCCATAACCCGTCAAGCGGTAGGTGTGGGTTTGCCCTGCAGGCGGGCATGGAGCCCCAAATCCAACAGTGCCAAGAGCATTGATGGCCTCAATCGCGCCAGCGGGCACTACGCCCTGCGCAACTACCAAATCTGTTGGTTGAATGTTGGCCACAATCCACTGCACCGAATTGTCGGCTGTTTCGTCAACGATGCTCAGAGCCAAGGTCACGATGTCGGACGCAACATTGACAAACGTGAGGCTTGGGGAAATACCTGTTGCACAGGTGTATTGGGCATCGATCTCGGTCGCCTCTGCCCATGGCGGTGTGAGTGCAAAGCTGTCAACCGGTGCAATCACTGCGCCAACCGTTGTTGTGACAGCAATTGATTCCAGTTGATCCGCCGTTGGCGGTTGCATTTCTCGTCCATTATTCGAGCATGCACTCAAGCTCATGACAAAGGTCAACGCAAAAATTGTTCGAAAGTGTCTCGGTTCCATCTCCCTAGATTACGACTAGTTAGCCTGACGAGATGAGTTTTGGGACTGACCCGCTGTGCATCGTGACGGTGCATGCCCACCCAGACGATGAAGCATCAAAGGGCGCGCCAACAATGGCATGGTATGGCTCGCAGGGTGTGCGCACGGTGCTGGTGTGTTGCACGGGGGGCGAAGAGGGCGATGTCAATAATCCGGCCCTCAAGGAAGTTGGCCAGCCGTTTCATAATTTGGATGCAGCAGCCGAAAAACAATTGCTCGAGCAATTGAGGCCAGCCGAACTGGATGCGGCTGCGAAAGTAATTGGCTTCCATCATGTGGAGATGCTTGGTTATCGCGACTCTGGCATGGTCGATTCGCCGACAAACAACAACCCAGAGTGCTTCCACATGGCCGACATGGACGAAGCTGTTGGACGACTCGTCGCAATCATTCGCCGCGAAAAACCACAAGTGCTTGTGACGTATGGCGACGATCAACGCGGGTATCCGCACCCAGATCACATCAAAGTGCATGAGATCAGTGTGCTGGCTTTCGATCGAGCGGGTGACGACGAGTGGTACCCACAATGTGGCGAACCGTGGCAGCCAATCAAGATGTATTACTCGGCTTGGTCGCGGCAGCGACTTGTTGCTGTGCACGAAGAGTTGTTGCGATTGCGCGGCGAGTCACCATACGACGACAATTGGTTTAGTCGACCCGATCTCGATAGCCGTATCACGACCAAACTCGAGATTGGAAAGTTTTTGTGGGCGCGTTCTGGGGCGCTGCGTGCACACAAAACCCAGGTAGACGAAACTGCACTCTTTTGGTTTGGTCTCAGTGACGACGAGCTCTCGGCGGTCTATCCGTATGAAGATTGGATCTTGGCGAAGTCGTTGGTGAGAACTGCGCCTCTCGCACCTGGCGAATTTGAGAGCGATATGTTTCGCGGGATTCGTTAAAACCGCAGTATTGCCGAACTATTTGTGGTGCTCATTGCAGTGCTACTTCTTGCGCATTGCATCGCGCAATTGGCGATACCCAATCAACGTTGCACCGCTATCCGTCAGCGCTTGCTTGAGCGAGGCGTCGTTGACAACGAGTTCGTAATCATCGATCCATCCGCGCGAGGCATCTCCAAGTGCACGAATTTCTGGCGTGTCAATACATGGCTGTACGTGAATTTCGGTGACACCGGCTTGCAAGTTGCCAAGTGATTGCATCACTCGCTCGCGGCTGCCTTCTCGCCAATCGTGATCGAAGTGGTCGGGGAAGAGCACTCCTTCTTCTGCTGCGAGTGTGCGAAATGGAAAACCTGCTTGTTGCTCGGTGATGGTCGAGGGCAATCTCACTGGTAGCTGATATTCAACAGCGAGTTCCATGTAGACATCAAAAAACTCTGGGCGCAAGGTGATGGACGTGAGGTGTGGTGCAAGGTGAGTGACATCAATGCCCCATTCGAGAGCACTTGCAATTTGGGTACGACACTCGCGCAAAACTTCTGCTGAATCGGCATGTTCCCACAAGTCGTTAATGGTGCGAGGGAAGCCGCCCTCACCCGACAACAGTGACGGAGCATGAGTGATTGGACCCCAGCGATACATCTCGTGTTCGCTGTTGAGTGTGAGATGCACACCAATGTCTTCACCGGCATATGACATGACTGCATGTCGCGCCCAGGGTGCTGGCACCATCAACGAGGCGCATGTTGCAACACCTTTGCGCAACGCGTCGTACACGCCCACATTGGCTGCATGAAACGCACCCAAATCGTCGCAGCTGATAATCACGAGTTTTGAAGTCGCCGAGAATCCAAGTCGCTCTGCGAGGGTCTGCTGGCTGGTGTTCACCTCCCAAACGCTACTAGCGACACGCCTTCCATAGCCCGACATTTGCAGCCTCGGCTTGTGATGCAGCGCGCACAAAGTCGTTGCGATGAAATGTGTTTGGCTCAATGCTCATTGGCGTGCCGTAGCCACGTGCAATGAGGTCGAGATTGATGAAGAGGTTGTCTGAGTCGCGATACATATACAGCAACATGCGACCGTAACGATCGCGAGCCTCTACGTCTCGCTCAATTCGCACATCTGTTCCCTTTGGCAACAGCTCGGTCATGTACGCACTTGCTTCTGGCCCAAAACACTCGATTGGCTTTGTTGGGTGTTTGGTTTCGGGTGTGTTGACGCCAATGAGTCGTACGCGCTCCATGTGTCCGTGGATGTCGATGTCTACTGTGTCGCCATCGATCACGTGTGCAATTTCTGCACGTGCAATTTCAACGAGATCTGATTGGCCGCCTTGTGGTAACGAGTCAGAACAGGATGCGAGCCCGATGAGTAGAGCGAAGGAAGCAATGACTCCACTCATTCGTATTGTTTTGTTGAAATTTGGTCTCATGATACAAAACATGTGTGCGGCTGGTGGTTGAGAATGCAGATATTGTTGCGTCTATGACAAAGCCACTTGATATTGGCCGACTGGGGTTGTGGACATGGACGCTTGACGCACAACCGATGGCCAAATCGCTCGAGGCAGTGTGTGAGATTGAGGCACTCGGGTTTTCGACCGTGTGGATCCCCGAGGCTGTTGGCCGTGAGCCGTTTGCACACGCAGGTTTGTTGCTCGCCGCTACCAAGAAGCTCATTGTTGGTACTGGAATCGCATCGATGCAGGCTCGCAGTGCAGCAACGATGCAGGCGGGTCAAAAAACATTGACCGAAGCATTTCCCGATCGGTTTTTGCTTGGCATTGGAACGAGCCATGGGAATATGGCCAAAGCAATTCA
>Ga0163199_1000251_pt1 | contig 34171 bp, 41 predicted proteins | sample PL_2010_150m_FD_113537 | JGI IMG/M metagenome (GOLD analysis project Ga0163199, IMG submission 113537) | Freshwater microbial communities from Powell Lake, British Columbia, Canada to study Microbial Dark Matter (Phase II) - PL_2010_150m | ecosystem: Environmental > Aquatic > Freshwater > Lake ...
GACTAAGCCATAGATAGTCTTTATTTTGTTTAAAAAATCCTAAACTTATAAGGTCTTTTGAACATATCTCAAATATCCTATAAAAATTTCGTTTAAAATCAGGGTTATTTTTATCAAGCTTGATGATTTCTCCAATCCTAAAGCCCGGATCATCCCAACCTTTAGCAAGAAAACAGATATTCTTCTCCCTTCGATATACATCAAAATAAACCTCAAGTTGTTCATCTGTTATAAATTTTTTAAGCTTTAATTTTGATTTTCTGGCACAATCTCTTACTAATGCGATACTTTTAATCTGGTTTAATGCATAATCGGCATAAAAGCTACTTTCCATTTCGGGGAGGTTTGTTTGAGAAAACCCCATATCATTATTAAACCTAAACACTCTTCTCTTCATGTTAAACCCTATAAACAAAAAACCTTCGCCGGGCGTATTGCGCCCAACGAAGGTTTTTCTTTTTTAACGTCCGGGATTTATCCCTTCCAACTCGGGACGAAAACCAAATTATTGATTTTAATATATCATAAGCCCCTTGATTGTCAATGTGTTTCGCTTCCACTTATGTTCTCCTTCAAGCCAGCAACTTTAGATCGCTCAAATTGTATATTTTTCACTCACTTTCTTTAATGTTCACTCGGTAATATTAAAACACCATTTTCAAACCATAACTCAATCTTATTTAGCGGAAAATCTGTCCATTCAATTTTCTCCCGATAAAGCTCGTGGTAGTTACCATCCTCACATACCAGGATTGCCGATTTATCCTCATTAACCTCAAGCTTCCAGGCGCCAAATTCTTGCAAATTATTTTTTGCCCTCGTAGTAAACAATATTTTATCAATCAGCCAAAAATGCCTATGTGCGACAATGATACAAAGAAAGCGTTTTTTGAGCGAAGACGCACATTGCCTGTGCTGACAAGATTTTAAGGGTGTAGCGTTTTCGCACATTGGATTTTTTCAAAAAAAATTAAAAATTCTCTTGACAGGTTTTTAAAAACAGGGGTGACTTGTGGAAGAATATAACTTTAACAATATAGAATTAAATGATACTGATAAGGGGCTTTTTGATGAGATAAAACGGCTTACTGAGACTAACAGTATAGGCGAGGCGCTAAGCATCCGTAACGCCATTTTTAATGTACGGCCTTTCACCCATAACAATAACCTTTATTTTTATAGAAACTATTTCTGCTCGAGCAAAATTCTGACCCTATTGATTATGCTATTAGTGATATGTTCAACCTCGCTCATCTTTGAAGCCGATGTAATCGCATCCACTCCGGTCAATTTCGGCCGCCAACTTTTACTATTAGCAGTAGTAAAAAGGACGATTTTCTTTCTCTCATCGTCAGAAGTATTCTTCAGAAATTTCCTCACATGGCCATTCAGCCGCCATGCCCAACAGGTGTTCACAATAATAATCGCTTGATAATTATCTGCGGATTCGCCTGAAAGTCCCTTGAGACTTATGGTTTTTACAAAACATCCGTCTTCCTGAAGAGATTCCTTAACTTTTAAAATCACTGCTTTTTTAAATTGGCTCTCTTGGATTGCCATAAGCACTTTTTTCTTAACCGCCTTACTTGCGTCCTTGTACCCTGTTACATCTGATGCAAAGACTGAGAGATTAAAACCCAGAAACAAAATTAATAAACTGTTAAAAACCTTATTTATACTCATCACTACTGCCGCTTGAGTTTTCCGCTTGGAGCTTTATCTAGGCAAGAAACACAATAAAATTCTTTTGGAACCTTATACGGCGCTAAACGCTGATAACAGAACTTTCGTACATCATTAGCGTCAAAATTTGTTTCTGCATTCTGTAAGACAATTTTAGCGCTAGGGAGCTGACCGTATTGAGGATGAGAAATACCAAATACTAATGATTCTTTAATAGCAGGATGTTGATTGATAATTGACTCCACCTCGTAAGGAAATATTTTCATCCCACAGTAATTAATTATGTTGTTTGCTCTGCCAACTAGAAAAAGAAAACCATCCTTATCAAGCCTGCCTATGTCGCCACTATTAAACCAGCCAGCCTTCAGAATATCCTCTGCACTCTTCCATGGCGAAAAATAGGCACTAAAGAAGCCTTGCCCCTTTAGGCAAATCTCTCCTATGCCCACACTATCTTGATTGACAATTTTTATTTGATAATCAGGCAGGATTTTCCCTACAGAGCCTCGCTTAGAAATAGATCGCGAGGTATTAATAAAGGGCAATCCCACTTCAATAATTCCGTAAGCCTCGCTAAGCTCAAAGCCGAATTTAGCGTGAAACGCCTCAGCTATCTCAAAGGGAAGTTTAATAGCAGTAGATACTGCAATGCGCGTATTTGTTAAAGCATTTCGGGATACGCTTTTTAACCTTATAAGTAAGTGATAATGGAGCGGTGAAGCATAGACGAGGCTTGGCTTATACTTTCTAAGCACCATAAGCAAGCCTTCAGGAAAAACGTTTCCCGCCAAGATAATCGTTGCGCCGCGGCGCAAAAACAAAAGAATGGTAACCACAAAATGGAAACTCATAGAAAGTACCCAGAGAATGGTATCATTGCTGGTTACCTGTAAGCCTTTGTCCGCTGCATTGGTCCTTTGAATTATAGCTTCATGGGAAATAATTACACCCTTACTAATCCCGGTAGTACCTGAAGAAAAACGTATAAAAGCAGGGTTCATACTAAAGAACTCTCGCGGTGGATTGCCCGCCGAGGGGCACCGGAGGAGCAAAAATTCTTTCTCCAGGCCGCATCTAATTCTTAGGTGTTTGGCCTTATGAGAAGCGTAGGCCCCTTTCTCAAAAATAAAAAAATTAATCTTCATCTCCTTTAATACTGCCTCTATCTCTTCCTTAGAAGAGGCGAAGGGAATGGGAACAATTACTGCAGATAATTTGAGAACCGCCAAGCTCAAAATTACATAATCAATACTATCCTCGCAGAGAAGAGCTACGCGTTTACCTGTTTTAACAGCAAGTTTTTTTAACTCTTTGCTTACCCTATTGACAACTGCCAAGAGCTCGGCATAGGTAACCTTACGTTTACCATCAATGATGGATAGCTTATCAAAATAGCTGCTTGTCTCTGATTGTATAACCTCAACAATATTCTTCATTTTGTTTCCGTAAGATAATCGCGGTAAATTAATCGTAAAGCAATGATATACCTTGTCCCGTGGTAAATCGCCCGGATTAAATCGCGCAAAGGGATCCTTACCTTATTGATCCTGAGGGGATTATTACGCAGGGCAAGTTGAGTCAGACGGCTAAAATGCTGGTAAAATTTCCTCAAGGGCAACCTCGTCGGTAAGATGGAGTGCATGCAGTCATAGAATCGATATGGGTCGCAGATAAACTCATGCTTATGCTCTTGCCAAAACGGAGTTGCCGGCGATGGAGAGAGTACGGTAAAAGTTACCTCTGCCGGGCAGATATCCAATATTTCTTTTTCCAGGCGCCGGAAATCTTCTTGGCTAAAGTCAGGATGCACAATAAAGGCAGCATGAAGAGTTATCCCGATTGCACGCAGAATATCAATTGCCTTGCGGTTTATCTCAACTGGAAGGCACTTTTTGTACTCTGTAAGCCTGGATTCATCCATAGACTCTAAACCGACATAGAGGGTATCCAACCCTGCTTTCTTCCAAAATCGAAATACTTCATGATGACGCACTATGGTATCACTGCGCGCCCAGCTGATGTACTTTTTCTTTATGCCGCGCGCAAGTAATAATTCGGCAATACGCCTGGTGCGCTCCATATCGAGAAACATTTCATCATCTACAAAATAGATATAATCCTCTTTAATCCCGGCTATCTCATCAACCACATCTTCAGGGTGACGCTGAAGATATTTCTTGTGCATAAGATAGGGGATGACGCAGAAAGAACAGGAAAAAGTGCAGCCAATAGATGTCCTTAAGGAAGCTACCTGCGGAAACATCGTCCTTAACCTACCATTATCAGCCGAGGTCCAAACACAAAAATAGCGAGAGCGGTCCACTAATTCCCTACGCGGCGAAGGAATCTCCTCGGGTTTAGGATACGCCGGAGGGGAAAGCTTAGCTTTTTTAGGAAAATCAGGGTCTTGCGGCGAAAGCGCGCAGTTATCGAAAAATAAAGGTTCATTATTTTTGAACCTGCGTACTATCTCGCCTAAAACAACCCCTCCTTCTCCCCTCACGATGATATCGATATCTTTTACACCATAATCCTCAGGCAAGAGCGTAGCATGAATACCACCAGCCACGGTAATAACGCCAGGGCGTATCTTCTTAGCTATCCCGGCCAAGTGCTTCACCACATCCACATTAGAACTATAGCCGCCAAAGCCGACTAAATCCGGCAACCACTCTCTGAGGATTTTATAAAACACTGCCAAAGGTTCTTTTTCCAAGCTTAAGTCAATGATTTTTATCTCGTTATCCGCCGGAATACCGCCAGCAACAATCTCCAATTCCAGGGGCTCAAGATGCAAAAAGCCTTCCTGGAGTCTCCGTGCAACTAAAAGTTCCGGGTAAGGTTTAATTAATAAGATGCGCATAATTTTAATGCAGCTATTCCCGCCTGCTCCCCTAACGCAATACAGGTGCCTGCGACCCTGGTTGAGCCGAGGGCCTCGTGCGTAACAGAAATACAACGGCCGCATACCAATAGATTCTTAATATTCTTTGACTTAAGGCAACGCAAGGGTATTTCATAATATTGGCCCTGATTCAGGTACTTATATTGAGGACCTTTTTTCTGATCCCATAACTCTATTGGCCAAGAATTCTTTATCAACCCATCTTTAAATTTTTTACCATGAAGGACATCGCTGGCGGTTAAGGTATATTCTCCTTGCAAACAGATACCTTCTCTTTCTATTATAGAGGTTGAAAATTCAGCAATATATGCGTCTTTAAATTCTGGTAAAACTTTACGCAAGTAATGAAAAATCTTAAAAACTTTTTTTGTTATTCCTTCCGAATCAGCTCTTGCAGTGATATTCAGCCTGATTACGCCTTCATCGCGATCTTTAAACGGAGTAAAAGTAGCAAATTTTATATAATATGGCACTTTTATTGACAAGAATTCATTTACATCTTTTAAGCCCTTTAACCGAAAACTAAAGCCGGCCAGCTGGCGCCTGTTGACAGGAGAAATACGGTATTTTGCTCCGCTTAATTTAATAACAGCGCCTTCTCCACTGGCGTCAATCACTACTTTAGGCTTAATAATAATGACCCTCTTCTTGCCTTTTGCCTGCACCGTGATTATCTGTTCCTTGTATTTTTTTACAGAACAGGCCCGGCACTCTAAAATTATCTTAAGATTTTTTTTATTTTTTATGAGCTCGCAAAGGGCTTTACTCAGATCTCCTCTTCTAAAACTAAAAACATAAACCTTTCCTTGGTGTAAAGGCCTGTTTTCTGGGTTCATGTTTCTTAATTTAGAAATGAGTCTGGCCGCAATCCCATCATTAATTACCTTGGGGATTGTATTGTTATACAGACCGCAGAGATACCGATGCATTGCTGTAATTACCGTGCCACCAATAAAATTATTCTGTTCCAATAAAAGAGTTTTTGCGCCTCTCTCTGAAGCAGCCACTGCTGCTGCTAAACCAGATACCCCTGCGCCAATTACCAATACATCGCAGACTATTTTTTTAGCCATCATTACCTATACTATTAAGTTCACTAGCAATCCGCTCAACCTCATTTTCGCTAAGCACCCCATCGAAATACGAGAGGGTCGCATTTAATCTGCCGTTAAACTGATTAAAGAATATGCCTATCCCCGGAGGATTTGGCACTCGGGGAAGATGGAATATATTTTGCACTTCTTCATCCATAAATTTTGGCGAGTTGTAGGCGCTGCCAACGAAGGAAAAAGAAAAAGAAGCAAAATGCTTTTTTGACATAAGCTGCAGAAAAAAAATCACTAGCGGTAATGACGCAATGCGCAAAAGAAAACTCGCATTTCTTAGCGCATCAGGCAGTCCAACCTTTACCTGTTCGTACATCTGTTCTTTTATGTCCGCCACCAGAAACTTAAAGTCGTCTGCCTTATCCGCATTGATTCTGAAAAAAAAGAATGACATATGGTTAAAAAACAATTCTTTATGCACTCTTTCCTGAGTCCGGGTATCGATAGAAACAGGGACTAGATAAGTCAATCCCGGGGTATTCTTTGCTTCAAAGACATGATGAAGAACCTGAATAGTTTTTGCCAGGATAAAAGGCATAAACATAAGATAACCTGCCTGCTCATGTGCAATTTCGATGATATGATTAGTCTGTCCAACATCAAAAGAGATGATCTTGAATTTGCAAATACGGCTACCTGGGTATGAAGGTAAAATACGAGGGCTACTTTTTGACAGGCCTAAGAAAAATCTATTTACCTGTCTGCCTGCCATGAATTTTTCCGCCCAACGATTCAGGCGAGACGGCTCTGAGAGGGAAACTTGCGGGATGATACCCTCTTGATAATAGCGTTGAAAAAGATCTAAAAATGCCTCTGTGCCTCTTGCATCCAGAAGACGATGATCAAAGGTCAACCCCAATAAATTTCTTTTGCCTGCACGCACGAGATTAAAAACCAGATGCTCTCTCTCATGCCTAAAAGGCTCATTTACCTGTCTTTCTAATGGCAACAATGGATTCGCATAGCTCTCAAGATACTTAACATTTACCCTAAGAGGCAACATCTCCTTTTGAGGAAACATCTTCCAGTAAGGGCAAAGGTTAAAATCGCGCGAGGGAAAGCCGTTAATGATAGGAGAGTTCTGTAGGAACCTGCGTAACGCTTTTTGTAAAATCTTGTCATCAAGCTGGCCTTGCAGCTCCATGATGACTTCAGAAACATTACCTATCCCTGACTGAGATTTACCCAAATAGTCTATTGAATTAATCACCCAGTCAATGCCGGTCAAATAGCGCTTCATGCTAGTGCTTTGCCTATACATTGAGCCAGTGAACGAATAGTCCTAAAATCCTCACGGGCGAGGCCGGATTCCATAAGTTTTATCTTAAACTCCTGCTCAATAAATACTAAGAGCTCAACAAAACTTAAAGAGTCTGCCCCTAACGTATGAAGCGGCGCCTCTGGTTTTATCGAGGATACATCGCAAGACAAAATAATGGCTAATCGGTGGATCAATTTTTTCTCAATCTGCTTAACGCTTAAATCAACCATGTTCCTAATAAATAACTTTTATTTCAGTTTATCAATAACTTCTGGATTATCTCTGATCATTTTCTTAACCAGTTCTTGATGAATCTCTGGTATGCGTTTCTTAAAATTAGACATAGGTCCTACCCAGACGCTGCCTTCTATGGCATGCGTATTCTTAAAAACGCTTTCCGATAATATCTTATTATTCTCATCGCCAACTGTAACCTTGATTTCATACCAGAATTTGCCATTTACATACGCATCAAAATTATAATCCAGTATCTCAACTTTTATGATGCGGTCTCCCCCTGCGTCTTTAACCTGCAGACCCAGGGCTTTAATCTCCTCAATTATGTCATCGGCAAATTGCTGTGCCAAGGGAATCCTTCCTACCGTATATGAATTCCAGGTATTGCCATAACCTCCCCGGAAATGTCCGATATAAAACGGCGGCTTTGTGCCATCTTTTATGAAAGGACGTTCATCAGTCACCTTTACTGAAATTATATGGTTAGAAACAATCTTTGCATACGCCTCAGGTTTATAATCTATCAAAATCCCCTGATTAACGGCACAGCCACTGAGAAACAAAACCGTACTCACAAGAATAAGAATACTTCGCATCTCCCCCCCCCTCTCTTTACTAGTCTTTTGGCAAACAACCTTACTTATGAATATAATATTTTTTACTGTGGGGCTATCGGGTCTAGTTTTACCTTAACTTCAGTTTCCCTTAGCGAATAGGCGTTGCGCGAGACACCGTCAATAAAAGCAGGGCCGATAGCGCAGAGAAAAGAAAAAAGCATCCAACCGTGACTTATCCGATTACGAATTATATAAGTTGTGTCTTCGTAGCCCTCTTTCTTGAATGTTAGATAGGCAGGTTTTTTATTATATAATTGTAAGGCAACAGGGGTCCTTCCCATTCTCATCGCCCGTCTACCCTTGCCGATAAATACATCCGCACCCTGCGGCTCGCTATCTATTTTGACTTCAGCGTACTTATTTTTCAGGATAGTAGCGCACCCGCTTAAAAATAAGGTCACCAAGAATACAGCGATTAATCTTTTCATGCGCTCTCCTTTTTATTTAGAACCTGCCATCCTCTCAATTTTAATTATTTTATTATTTTTAAAGGTAACCTGGTTCATGACCACGCGGCTGAGCCAGTAATACCAGATGTCGTTTGCCAGGTCAGGGGTTCTATGCTTGGGCGGATAGCCATATGTCATTATTGCAGCTTCCTTGCTCATTCCTTCTGCAAGACTTCCACTTTCGACATTTTCTTTCTCATGGCTACTTAGCTTAGAAAACTCTCCTCCTGGCACCTTGGGGTCATCCTTGGAAAAATAACGGGCGAATAACTCATCCGTAGAAGCAAGGCTGTACTTGCGGACATTAATTATGGTGAAAGTCACTCCAGCCAGACCTTCCTTGGTAAAACTGATTTCATTGCCACTCTTCTTAATAATCTTTACCTTTGAGCCGACGGGCATCATTGTCCCTTTGTGATAATTGGTGGAGAAAATCTTTTCCGGAAACTCATACCATATGTTTACCTTGGTATAATAGGTTTCTCCTACGGGGCTTGCCGCGTAAGCGTAAGAAAGCATGAAGGCACCGGCTAAAGCCAACATAGTTATTGTGAACAGCTTTCTGATAAGTTTCATACTGTCCTCCTTGTTTTTTAGCGTTTAAGAGTTATCTGGGATCTTTCGATACCGCAGTTATGCCGTACACACGCAACGCTCTCTGTTTCTTTTTCTTCTGTGAGCCTACAGATATTTGCACCAAACGGGTTATCCTGTACCGGAGAAGCATAGTGACGTTGCTTCTTGAGCATGAGCGCTGCAGCGGCACAGCTAAAACTGCTTACCGTAAGCATACTACCGAAAATCGGGGTGTAGCTAGCAACAGGAATCCCGCCTTTTGCCATCTTTAAATAGTACTTTTCGTCTCCTGCCATACCATCGCTGTCAAGTAAATACATATCCGGAGTACCCACGGTTTGAGCTAACACTGAACAATAGCGTTTTTCTGTTTTTCCTTCGGTAACAAGAAAGAACACGCTTCCCTCACCCGGCACGGCGCAAGGCGTTTGAGAAAATAGAAACGGTTTGATTTTGCCATCTTCGGCAAGACGTAGTTTCTGTCTACAGATGTATTCCATAACCGTGCCGCATTGATCAATGCTACCCACCAGAATATATTCACACCTCCTTTCCCACAACCACGCCTGGGCGATGATCAGCGCCTGGTGAAACGAATAGGCAAATTGAGTTACTGTAAGCGTCGGGCCGCGCGCACCGAGCACAAGGGCTATATACGACGCTGCAGCATTATGCACAGAATGGGAAAATATCGTTGGGGACACATTGGCATCCCCATAATTCAAGATATCATCAAGAAAACGGAATGTGGTAACATGCGGCCCGAAGGCAGTAGCAAGAATAATCCCCAGAGAACTCTTTACTGTATCACCAAGACCGCTATCTATAAACCCATCATATGCAGCAAGGCAAGCCATTTTGCTAAAATCATCAGCCCGGCGCATTTCTTTTAATACTGATTTATCCTTCAAGGTATCTGCTGGCACTGAATACACTGAATTCTCAGGAGGAACCCAACCTTCTTTTAAAGCTGTTTCTAAAGACTGCACCCCCCTGCCACGGTTAAATACCACCCCAATACCAGCAATGTTCATATATTAACTTACTCCTTTTCTATAACTATCGCTGAATTATTACCCCCAAAAGCCAGAGAAGTAGATATCGCGTATTGCCCGCTAATAACTGTCTTTTGAATTACGGGCGAAATGCCGATCGCATCATCCGCTTTTTCGAAACCTGCGCTCTGAGGAATCCATCCTTCACGTAAGCCTACAGCAGTAAAGACCGCCTCTATCCCACCAGCTGCGCCAAGAGTGTGGCCGGTATAACCTTTGGTAGAAAGAAATTTTATTCCTGAGCCAAAAACTCTTGATAAAACCTTTCCTTCCACCAGGTCATTATCCGGCGTTGCTGTGCCATGCGCATTGACAAAAGCCACTTGTGCAGGCTTAATCCCTGCTTCATCCATAGCCCGGGCTAAAGCAGCCTCAAGGCCACTTCCGTCTGGCCGGGGCGCAGTCAAGTGATAGGCATCTGCGGCTAAGCCGTAACCCTGAAGAAATAATTCTGTTTTTTTACCCCGCTTTCGACAAATTTCCTCTTTTTCTATAACAATTACGCCTGCGCCTTCACCTAAATTTAAACCCGAGCGTTCTTTGTCAAATGGTTTACATAGAGAATCACTCACCACTCCCAAAGAACCAAATCCTGCCAAAGGAACGCAATTTAACTCATCAGCGCCGCCGCAGATTACTATATCGCACAGGTCAGCCCGTAGCCATGACAAACCAACGCCGATAGCATCTGTGCCAGAAGAACAGGCGTTCACTACTGCACAGGACGGCCCCCGCACGCCAAGCCTCTCTGCGACAGCCTCTGCTAAGTTTCCTTTCAAGTAACGTTCTACAGAATGCATGGGGGCGTTCCCTGTCTCTCTATATTTGCTGTAAAAATCAGTATCATTTAACTGGCTTGCTACAGTTGTACCCAAGCATACACCAATACGAAAATCATGCAACACATCCCCAAGCCCGCCATTTTCTATCGCCTCTTTCACAGCAATAAAAGCAAGCTTTAGGGTACGCATAGTATTTACATCGCTATCTATCAAATCCTTAACTTCAAAGACCGGATATGTTAAGTCTGTTTTAAATAAAGACACCTGTGCGCCATTTCTGCGGCCTGCAACAAAAGTATCCAGCGTCTCGCTGATATTTTTGCCACAGGATGAAATTACTCCCATTCCCGAGATAACCACATTACCACTATGCATATTTATCTCTTCCTGTTTTCCAGAATATACCTTGCCAGTGTATCTACTGAATAAAAAATCTTTTTCCCCTCAGTCATATTTTTTACATCCAGATCAAAATTTCTCTGCAGGAGTACCACAATTTCTACTGCATCCAGAGAATCAAGACCCAGGCCCTCTCCAAAGAGTATCTCGTCATCTTTTATCTGTTCTGGCTTAATATCTTCGAGATTTAGGTTCGTGACTAAAAGCTCTTTTAGTTTCTTACGGATCTCGGCTAAATCCTGCTCTTTCCTATCTTCCATTAAATCCTCCTGTTCTAGTTTTTCCAGATATCATGAAATAAAAAACACTGGTATGGATACCGCTCGGTATACGTATCCAGGGCTGTGGCAAACTGCTGCACAAAACTACGCAATTGTTCCTGCTTACCAGCAACGCCGTTATAACGCGGGTACAATACATTACTCACATCAACAAGATATTTTTTGTATGCGAGCTTAGCGGATAATAAGACCACTATCGGACAATTCGCGGCAGCGGCAATGGCAAATGCCCCATATGGGAAGTATGCCGTATCACCGAGAAAAAATACATCAAGCGCCTGAAAATTGTACTTGCGGTCACCCATAATGGATACCACATCGCCTTTTTTAAGCGCATTCATAATCTGAACTATGCCATCAAGCTCTGCCTCAGGGGATATGATGCGGATAAAATCGCCTTCTTTGCTTATATGTAAGGAACGCTCAACCGCAGGATTATCTTCCGGCCGCATTACCAGATGCACCAACCGGTTCAGATTCTTTAATGTGGTTAAGGCAACTTGCCAATTACCCACATGCGCGGTCAATAAAATAAAACCCTCCTGTCTACTACGTAACAGCTCGGTCAGCCCTTCGGCCCCCTCTACCTTAATATTAAATAACGCGTTACCAGAGATAGCAGCATAACGGTCAATAAGCTGTTTTCCCTGGCTAATAAATAGGCGATAGACATGGAGCCGCAAACGTAATAGACCACTCCCCGGAAATCTCCTTTTTGCATAGGCCAAAGCACCGTTAGTAGCCTGACGGTCAAATAAAAGATAATACAGGCATATAAGATACAAAAACCCATATGCCCCCCGTAAACCAAAAACCTTTAAAAAAACTCGAAAAAACCAAAAGCCGAAGGTATTCCCCCGCCTCTTGGCAATAATCTTACGTGTCTGGTTATTCGACAGCATACGCATCAGCCCTTTTATGAAGCGCCTGTGCGAGGAAGAATACCGCCACGCCGACAATTACTGCTAACACAGGCGCAAGGATGAGTGAACCCAACAACCATTCCCACAACCTTTTTGGTATCTCTCCAAATACTGTCTTCCAGGTGATATCAGTAAACCAGCGCTTATGAAGCATAAAATACCCTAGTTCGATACAGGCAACCGGGACAAAAGGCGGCATACATAGATTCTGCACTGCCACAGCCATTATTTTATTGAGATGGAGACGGCTTGTCACATAGATGATCACAAGGATATGTACAGAAACTAAGGGAAGCACACCCAGAAACATACCTACACCAGCAGACACCGCTAACCCTAAAGGCGTCGCATTTTCCTTAAGCAAAACCTTAATCAACCTTACGGGATGCGCAAACAAGTTCAGAGCGTATTCGGTATGCGTGCGCCTAACTAGCTTTGGATACGGTATTGGCAATAACCTCCTCCCTATTAATCGCGCATGCATCAAAGCGATACGCATATTATCAATAAAGGGGCGAAAACTGCTCATACGCTGCGCCTGCGGAGGATAAAATACGTTTATTGGAATTTGACTCAATTCTAAACCCGACCAGACAGCACGGATAAGCACCTCAATCTCAAAATCATAACATCTACCATCTAATTTCATCCGGGAGAGATATTCTACGGGGTAAGCGCGAAAACCGCTCTGCGAATCATCAATAATTTTGCCGGTTTCTAATCGTAACCAAAAATTAGAGAAATCACGGCCAAAGCGGCTTTTCCCCGGAATACACAGAGAATTAAAATTTCTGGAACCAATGATAATTGCGCTGCTATTTTGCTTGAGTAACGGAATAAAACGCTCAATATCTTCAGGTTGATGCTGACCATCGGCATCAATGGTAAGCATAAATTCTGCATTCTCCTTACGGATATACTGCAAGGCAGTACGGATAGCCATTCCCTTACCCAGATTTCTAGTATGCCTGAGAACTATAATATCCGTCCCTGAGAACAACGTTTCTACATTGACGTCTATTGAGCCATCATCAACTACGAGCACATGTTCAAGCCGTTGATGGCACTTGCAAGCAACATCAAAAATAGTATCTTTGTTGTTAAAAGTAGGAATTACTACCCAGATACGCGATGTATCAATGGTCTTAGTTTGTAACATTCTTTAATTTACGATTACGCTTGGCATTCCCAGAGATAAGCATCTCCCAGAGTGAACCAGAGTATCCTAACTTGTGTAAAAATGCCAAACTACTGTCAAGAGCATCCGGCGGAAATACGCAATTACGGATTCCGCGAAAGGCTTCGGTAAGTGTTTTTTCTAACCACACACGTTCAATGCCTGGTGCAATATAATACACCGGATCAAGCAAATCTTGGTCAGAAGAGATAATACCCTCAATTTCTGCTAACTTTGTAAGGGGGGTATGTGGAAGAATGCGGATACCCATAAAAATAAAAGACACAGTTTTTTTAAGACTCTTGATATTTTCTATTCCTTCCAAAACTGTATCACGGGTTTCTCCGGGACAGCCAAACATAAAATAATGCGCAGTGGATATTTCATATTCAGCAAATAAATCATTGCAGGTAATAACATCGGCGAAGGTAAAAGATTTTCCCAATCCTTTTAAGGTGGTGTCTGTAGGGGCATCTGCTCCGATCTCAGCTGCCTTAAGGCCGGTTTCCTTCATTAGAGAGAGTGTCTCCTGCGTAAAGCCTTCAGGCTTAAAGAAGGCAGTCCAAGGAACAACAATACCCCGCCTTTTCATTTCCTTTAAAACAGATAAGTAATGCCTCTCGTCATCATTAAAGAGAGAATCTGTAAAAAATATGTATTTTGCCTTGTGTTTATTCAACAAAGTCTCAATATCATCTACTACTATTTTTGCTTCGCGTGGCCGCAACTGGTTTCCTTCTAGAAACGGATAAGAACAATACGTGCAGGCATGGACGCAGCCACGCTTAGTCTGGACTGAAGCCACATTACCGCTCTGAAGATAAAAATCCATAATCCTACTATCATAAAATGCCGAAGGTATCTCGGAAGAAGATAGCCTTCTTTGAGAACGCAAGATTCTATCCTGCGGGTAATCCCCCTTTGTAGCCTTATCTGCAAAATCTACCAATAACGCTTCTCCCTCTCCGACAATACCATAATCTGCACCGGTTTCACGCAGGATCGCTTCGGGCATAATGGAAAAACCTGAACCACCCAGGATTATTCTTGCCGGGCTAGCATCGCGTGCTTCCTTGACTATTGTTTTAACTGCATCAATATAACGCTGCTCATGTAGAAGATTCACATTATCAATATTACGAATAGATATTCCGATTATCTCTGGAGTAAATTCTCTTATTTCATCTAAGAGTGCTTCCATAGACCTCCCCCTAGCTAAAAAATCAAACTGCCTAACCTCGTAACCTGCTTTATGGAGACTAGCAGCAACCATACTTAAACCAAGCGGATATACAGAATATGGAGTTTGAGCAATATTTGATGAGATGAGTAAAACCTTCATCGCTCTTGCCTCACCAAGCGGCGCTCAGGGCGCAGTTTGGGCCTGCGGTATGTCCCGTCGCGCTTCTCTTTCTCAATAACTTTTAAGTATAATTTTGCCATCTTTACCTCTTTGCTAAAGTCACTATAGAACATATTCCAGGCATATTCATACATCTCTTGCAAAGACTCGATACTCATCTTAGCCGGCTTAAAGACCACTTCGCCCCCGGTATACTTCGTCCAATCATTGTGCAGAATGCGCCCCTCCCGTTCCAATTGTGCGCGAATCGGCGTATGCACAAAAGGAGTCAGGATTGTAAATTCTGCAAGATCAAGTTCAATCTCTAAAAGAAAATCAATCAACCGCTTAATATAATCCTCATCGTGATTATCCATCCCGAGGATTACTGTCCCTTCCACGCCAATGCCGCGTTCTTTAAGGCGCGCAATCCGTCTACGAATATGATCTGAGGTATCCACAATCGCCTGATACACATACCAGCATCCTGCTTTTACCGCAAGATCAAGTATCTCATCATCATCTTTTATAGGGTGCGACACCCATTTCTTTTTAAGGGGCGCGATTGCCTGGAAAAGCTCTTTCTCCCACTCATCATTCTGCGAAAGAGAATTGTCGACAATAAAAAGGCGGTTATTGTCAATACTCTCCAGTTCCCTGACTACAGTCTCAATTGGGCGTGGCCGAAACTTACACCCCCCTAGATAAGGGATACAACAGGGAAAACAATTAAAACGGCAACCCCGCGAAGCATGCACCAGATCAACCATTTGCACCCCTCGGAAATTGTAAAGCTCGCGCTTCAGGATATCCCGACGAGCAATGCCGATTAATTTCGTGTCGGGAAAATCATGGAGAAAATCATATATCCTCCCGAGATGCCCCTCTCGAAAATCCTGTAGGACTTTCTCCATGCGGCCTTCTGCCTCTCCCAAAAAAAGACTATCTGCATGTTTAAGGGTTTCCTGATAATGCAGCATTGTGGCAATTCCACCAAAGATAACCTTCTTACCTATCGCCCGGTACTGTTCCGCGATCTCCCAGGCGCGCGGGACTTGACAAGTAAGCATCACTGATAAACAGATTAAATCCGTATCATCAGCGAAACTTAACTCTTCAACATTTTCATCGCAAAAAGATAATTCGATATCTCTGGGGAGCGCTGCGGCAAAACATACTGGCCCATGCGGCGGAAGATTAAACTCTGGTTGATTCTTCAATTTCGGCCACTTTGGGTAAATTAGTTTTACCTTCATCGCGTATTTTCCTTTAATTAGAATAACGAATCCACATATTTATTTATTGCTTTCTTCAATATGTCTTGTGGATGATAACCGCCAAACGTAAACCAGGTACCTTTTGACTTAATCGTAACTGAATCAAGCCGTTCCTCTGTGGCCCCATCGAAAATATCTACTTTCACATTAACTTTATCCCTTATCCCCGACCACTCAGTAGCCCGGTCTTCCCAGTGCAGAATCTTTGGATACACAAGATACATAAAGTTTAATTTTTTAACTTCTTCAAGTCCTTCCTCAAGCCGCATAACATCCACAGACGTTTTAACCCGTTGAAGATGTTCTGAGAAAGATGATTCAAGCAACTGAGCAGTCATTAAACCTGATCCTCTATAATCTTTACCCATGTATTGTCCCTCGGCTGGGACTATGATATAAGCCGATCCTTCTGGATTAAGCTTTGGGGGAGAAGGATATTTTCCTAAACGAACTTGTTGAATACTTGCGCACCCTGTCAATCCTAAACACAACAATAATACCAAAACTTTTTTCATATGCCCTCCTGGTATTAAGCTACAAAATGACACGTGGCTCTATTTATGTCCCAAGCAACCACCACCATAGCGAGTGCATCTTTATTTTTTATCATCAATTCTGCCTGGGCTAATAAATTTTCTTCCGGCTTATCTGTATGCCGTATGTATGCTAACGGCCCCTGCAAACCAAAGGTAATAGCGGCTTCGGCTAGCGGGCTTGAAGGTAAAGTATAGATAAAAAGGTTCCCTCGGCCAAGCTTCCTGCCGCATGCTGCATAATCCCGAAAGTAAGCAAGGTTTGAAGCAAGTGCGCCATCCGGGCTCATCCCCAATATCCCGATATCTTGTTTCTTATCCTTGGTATAATGAATGCTAGCGTCATATAAGGCTAAAGCCACTGAGAGAGTAACAAGTTTTGAGGCCTGGTCAAAGCGAGCAAAATTCTCAATTGGATATACAAGGATATTGTCCTTTATAAGCTGTGCGCAGAGGGACCGAAAGTCAGTGAATTTCCACTCAATGCCCTTCTCGACGCAACCGCACTGCACTTCTTTAATCCAACCACATCCTTTATTAACAGAAATATTCGGACCACTTGCTCGCATTTAAGTTCTTAAGTTATTTTAATACTTTATCTAAAGTCTCTTTTATCATCGTGTCCGGACCTCTACGCTGCAAAGATGGCCTATATGATTTTCCCGAAGCGATTAAAGACTTATCCTGTCTATTTCTAAATTCAATCTCAATATCCAGCATGTAATTAGACATATCCCATGTCCAATGATCAATATACGTTACCAGAGTGTTAACTCCTTCAGGAATATCTTGCTCCTCTCCAGAAGTGGCTCGGTAACCTCTTTGTGTCAGTTCATCTGCAATGATACGCTCAAGATGTCGTTTATCCTTTGGAAAATGAACAACATACATAGAGCCAAGGTTTTTTAAATCCCTGTTTGGTGCATAATAAGCAGTTAAGCTTGCACAACCCGCAATTGCTACCAGGCATAAAATCAAGAAAAGATTTTTCTTCATTACATTCCTCCTCTCCGAATTAAGGGCTTTATCTACTCTTTTTAAGATACTCTAACTCTTCAGGAAGGTATTTATCAAGCATATCATTATCGCTAACAACAATCGTAGGGCCTTGTGCCTTTAAACTAACCTGCGTATGAGTATCATCCACCCTCCATAGCCTAAATAAATAAACATATGCTCCTTTATACAAAAACGTAACTGGGCTTAGTGTATAACTTGAATAGATAGTATCTTCCGTTGTATATTTTCTATGGACACCGAATTTGAGTCTTCGCTCAAGAACACTTATTATCGCATCATATACATCTTTATAAGGATATTCATAAACTCTTACTAATTCTTTATGCCTGTAACTGACCTGCGTAATCAAATACCTATCCGTTGAAGCACAGCCACTAAGTAACAGAATTAATATGCCAAACAAAATTATCTTTTTCATTTTGCTCCCTCTTATTATCTCAATATTAATGCTGCGTTTACTCCGCCAAAACCCGAATTATTAAGTAAGATGGCGCCGCCTCCTAGATTGCGCTTTTCTAACGATGCCCAATCCTTTGCCTCAGGGTCAACATCTTTTAACCCTACTGTGGGAGGAATAATTCTTTCTTGTAAAACCCGAAGGGCGATGATTGTTTCTATTAAACCGGCTGCTCCCATAGTATGCCCTATTGCTCCTTTAATAGAATATAGCGGGATCGGGTGCTTACTGAAGATTGCATTGTAGGCCTTCATCTCCATTGCATCATTATAAACTGTTCCTGTGCCATGGCTGGATATGCAACCTACATCATCGCTAGATATATCTGCTTTTCCTATGGCCTTTTGTATGGCGAGCCTTAAACCACTGCCATCGCACGATGGCCCGGTCATATGGTTAGCATCACCTGCTACTGCCCAGCCAGCTACTTGTCCCAAAATCTCTCTGTTTTCTCTTCTTGCTCTCTCTTCGCTCATCAACAAAATAAAGCCTGCTCCTTCTCCTAAGCTCAGGCCTGCACGATTTTTATCAAATGGTTTAGCCTTATCAGGGTCAAGCGCCATAAGAGATGAGAATCCAGAAAAAACAAACTCTGTCACTGCATCAGCAGCAACTACTAATACGCAATCGTGTTTACCGCTATAGATAAGGATAGAGGCAAAGCCAATAGCAACGCTGGAAGAAGCGCAAGCACTTGAAATAATTTCACCTTCGCCCTTAATGTTAGTCATGCCTTTTACCTTCTCTAATAGAAAACTGAATTTACTCTCTGCAGCATCTCCAGTTCCTTCTAAGACCTGCTTCTCCAATATATCTATTTCTCCGGTAGTAGTAGCAAGAATGAGCAAGGAATTAGCTGGTATTAAAGCCTTGTTTCTCTTTAAAAGCGGAGAGAGCATCTGCATCACCAGAGAATTGTCACCCAAGTATTTAAGCCCTGCTACAGTAGCAGCATTTGAGCTCTGGAATGATTGGGTGGAAAACCTATTTACTTTGTTTATGGAACTGCGATTAGCAGAAATCCCTTCCCAACATGGCTGAACGCCTTCACCATAAGCAGTTACTAAATCATAAGCCGTGACAACGGCTTTTATTTCAGACACTTAAACTCTCCTGCAAGCCAGCGCTGGCGCACCTTTTCCAAAAGCTCTGGCGTAGTAATATAGAATTCTTCGGTGCGGCTATCAATGAACATTTGCACAGTATAGGCGCTCGTCGTGAGATCTCCGTCTATTTTTCTTATTTCATATTCGATTAATAATTTAGCGCCCTCACACCATGGCGCACAAGTCTTGACCGTAAACTCTTCATCCAAGCGAAGAGGTTTATAGTAATCAACGTGGAACTGGACTATTGGTGCGCGCAGGTTTGCTTGGTAAAAATCCTGATAGGATAAACCGCACCTTCGGCCTAACTCCTGCGAGGCCTCCTCAAAGTAAAGCGGATAGCGGCCATACCAGACTATCCCCATGACATCAACCTCACTTAAGGCTACCCTCCTTTTCACGGTGAAGGATATCGGCATAGGTGCGCCTTGTATACGCTTAAAATATTTGCCATCCTTATATCTCATCATAAATACCTCTCTATCCTTCAAAGACAACTCTCAACTGAATTTCGGCAACCTTTTTATCCCCGTTAGTAACTAAAGCCTTAATCAGCGTTTCTTCGCTAGCCCCCGACGCCTGTCGTATCGTAAAGGCTATCTCTTCATTGCACGTAACAGGAGCAAAAAATTTAGCTGAGACAATCTCTTTTAATCTTGGTATTTTCGAAGTTGCTGACTCAAGCATACACAGTATTGCCTGAATTTTGCATACGCCGGGTAAAACCGGCTTGCCGGGAAAATGCCCCTTAAAACCGATGAAATCAGCTGAAAAATTAAAACACGCCCTCATCTCTCCTGCTACATCACAGCTTAGATCATACATGCATTCTTTAATCGCCCTGCCTATTTTACTCACTTTCTCGTATCTCCTTTAAGCGTACGACCAGCTGGTAATTGTAAGGGTAATGCCGTAGAATAATTCCAACAGGAAAAACCTTTTTCTCATTTACGACATATTCGTAATAGAATACACTCCAGAGTTTGCGACCGTTTGCATAAGAATTCTTCTCAATCAAAAGATTATCTCGACCGGCAAATACATATTCTAAAAAACCGCCGCTCTGGGCTTGGCGAAAGATAATTTTATGCCGCTTCTGAATCACGCTCGATTCAGAAGCGGGTATCCGGTCAAAATAGATTTTTTTGATATCCTCGCAGACCGCCTGAGCAAAATCACCACGCTTCGCTAACTCAGGAAAGATGTACTTTGAGTCAACGGTTCCATTCTTAAAACTCAACTCAAATAACTTCATTCCTACATAATTCAACCCTACCACGCTAAAGTTTTGCTTTAGGGTATCTACGTGTGTGGGGCCTAAACAAGAAAGCTTTAGATGGCGATACGCAAATACAGTAGAATTCACTACTTCAAAACTTTGTGGAATCCTCTGGGAAAATTGAAGCCGTACCACTTGCGGCTCTATGCCTTCCAACGAGACATACTCAATGCGCTTAAACGGAATGCTACTGCAACCGCACAAAAATAGTGTAAATAATATTGTAATTATCTTACGCATGGCGCCAAACCTTTACGCACTATCCAGATGCGGTATAAAGCCGGGATGATAAATTGGGAAGACAAAAATCCTGCTGACAGCCCAGCTACCAGAGTCAAGCCTATAGAGAATAATACCGGGTGGCTGGCAAAGAGTAAAGAAAATGCACCGATAAGCGTGGTTGAAGCAGAAACCCAGACTGCCTTTACTGTGCCGGTATGTAATGCGTGCTGGTAACTGTAGAGTATGAAGACGCCGTAATCAATACATAAACCAGCTACCACCATAGAAGCAATGAGCGCTGCGGCATTCATGGGTAGGTTAAGTATTGAAAATGTGCCAAGGACCGCTATGATTGCACTCGCTACCGAAACCAAAGATATCAACGCAAGCCTTAGGTTTTTGAGCAAAAGAAAGGTCAAAATGAAAATCAGCGCTGCGGCAATAACTGACAAAAACGAGACTTCGCTTGCGATGGCGCTTGAAATGGACCGAGAGAGAGACTTACGCGAGACTACAAATGCCCTGGGATAAAGCTTGCCTATTATGGTACGCATCCTTGCCAAGCCTTGCTCTTCATCGGGGAAAAAAGAAATTACCTGATAGCCGTCTGGCCCTTTCAAAATGAATCTTTCCTTCAGGCGCTTAAAAAACTGCAGATTCTCAGGCCCTTGTTCAACATCTAAACCAACATACAAGTTGTCAAAGAATGGCTTAAAGGCATCTTTGGCAAAATTATATTTTGGGCTTACCTGGGCAATAAAATCCTTAAGCTTATCTGCTCTCCCTTTTTTCCAGAACTTCTCCCAACGCAAAACATTATCACTGCGGGTCGTTAATGATGGCCAAAGAGAAATAGGCGTTATAAGGCCGCCCTCGCCAGACTCGCAAGCCTTTTGAAATATCGCCTCTGTTACCTGAAGCGCCTCTTCTTCGCTTTTTGCTGTGCTCACCAATAAGGCTGGTTGTTCATTTATTCCCCACGTGCGCTTAAAACTCTCCTCTGCAGCGAATACCTCTTTACTGCTTCCGTCAAACTGAACAATATCACTAGTAAAGCGAATTCGCGCGCTGAAAAGTAAAAGCACAAGCATAAGCACACACCAAACAATAATACGTAGTTTATCCGAAGCTGCTGAAGGAAAAGTCTCATCTTTAACAGAGACGGGGATTCCGCCACCTTCTTTTAGAAAATGAGGGAAGATAAATAAAACAAAACCTAAGCACAGAAAAATACTGGTGGTGGCAAATAAGGCTAACTGATGATACCCCCGCACCCTAGAGAGAAAAAAGGCAGCAAAGACACTACTCGTGGTAAGCGCTGCGACGAGCAAAGGTTTAATAATCTGCCGTGCTGCCGTTCTTTTTTTCGCTGTATGCACAGCCACATACGTATGTATGCCGTAATCATCCGCAATCCCCACAATCACAGCGCCCATCCCAATAACAAAATAGGAAAGCACAGGAAAAACGAAGTGCATCAAGTTGATAGTAATTACCACTGATGCCAGTGGGATGAGGAAAAACACAATTGCCCGGATATCTCTGAAAACCAAAAGAAATATTAATAGAAAGGCAATAGTAGCAATGGTAGCAGTCCGCACAATATCCCTTTTAATCACATCTTCGTTACTTACCGCATGCATATGGCCGGATATAATCTTTGCCTCCACATACTCTGGCAAGGCCTTAATGTGTCTGTTGAGATATTGTATTAGTTTGCGCGCACCAAATCCTTCGGTCAGAAAAACGGGCGTATCAATAATCAATAGGGTGTGCCGGCCATCCCGGCTAATAAAATGATTGTTTTCAATGACTCCGCTATACCCTACTGCATTGGAGAGTTTCTCAAGACGCAGAAGAATAGTATTTTTAATCCCTAGGGGATCCTGCTGGATAAACGGAGAGAGAAATGCGCCAGCAGGAGTAAGTAGGCGGTAGTAGCCTGAACGTAGGGCATCATCTACGCCCTGCAACGTAAGTTGCTTTTCAATCCGTAGGAGGTCACCCGTAGAGATTATCTGCGGCGCCAAGCTTAGGAATGACCTGAGTTCCTCCTGCAGGCTTTTTGTTGAGATTCCGCTGATTACCGAAGTTACCAGTGGCCCCGGCAAGGACCCTGTCAGTGCGTCAGCGGCCCGCACCAGCTCTTCTGTGGTGTGTGATGTTGAAGTAAGGCCTAAAGAAAGCATGACCTTATTAGAAAAACCAGCCTCGCGCAAAAAACGCATATCCCGCACAATCTCCCGATTAACGGGAAGCATGGTTTCAATATCATTGTCATACTTGATGTTTGATAGGTTAAGCGCAGAAAAAAGAATAATAATTCCTATGAGAACCAAAACCAGAAATTTGTAGCGGCTTATAAAGTTATTGAGAATATTGTAAAGGCTACTGAGCATCGGGTTTTAACTCCCAGGCAAAAGGACTAATGGGCATATTCAATTTGACTGCAAAAAAGGTAAGCGTGGTAACATCTCCATTCTTCTCCTCGATGGCAATCTGGTGCAGGTATCGCTCGTCCTTTTCAAAAGAAACCCTTACGTCTTGCATCAGGCCAAAAGCAGGATTTGCTTGAAGCGGGGTAAATTCCAGAATAACCGGCTCTTCGGAAATAATCTTTACGTCGTAATCTTTAAGCAAAGAGATGTACGCACCGAAAAACCAGACTTTCATCTGTGCGATAACCATAGAAAAACCAGGATTACGCTCCAGAGAAAACTGCTGAATCTGATCGCTCTCCTCATCCCATTGCTTAATAACATCTTCCTTTAAGAACATACTATAACGCACAGGGGATTGGACGTGCCAGGAGAAAAGCTGCGGTTTCTGGATGAATATTTTACCCTTAATAATTATCGGCCGGCTAAAGACAGATAATCTCTTCTCTTGGATAAAATCAGCCTCGATAGTCTTTACTCCTGACATCTTCGCCTCTAATCTCAGAAGGATAGCTGAAGCATCCTGCGCAGCATACGCATGAGATACTAATAAACCGAGAGACAGCATGGCTATTTTTACAGTATCTTTGGACATTATTTTCCTGAATTATTCTCCCAGATTTTTACCTCTCCTTGCGCAAGCAATTCATCGCCCCGCAGGACCGTTCCTTTGACAATAGCAAAATCTCCGTAGCGCGCATACTTAAAGATAGACACAGTCAAAGAATCTCCAATCTTTGCTTTGCCGAATATTTCTAGTTTCTTTGTCCCTAAAAGGAAACCATCCAACACTGTATTGCTTACGCCGAGCGCCTTAAAACCGGTAAGCGCTGCCACGCCCTGGGCAATCAACTCTAGATACACCGTTTCATCAAGAGTGCCATCATCCCGCACAAAAAGCATATCATTGGATATCCTCGCACAGACCTCACCAGTGCGATCTGCTACTTTCTCCAAGCTATCAATAACCCGCATGGGCGGCTGCTGCGGTATAATGTGATCCACTACTATGGGAAGATGCATAATATCATTCTGTCTATTAGCATTATTCCAACACCAGGGATCAGAGGCAAGATAATCTCCGGTAAGCTGGTACGCTGCTCCCCGACAACCATAGCATTCACTTGCTCTATCGCAATCCCGACAAGGCCCTTTGATATGCCTGCGGTAATTCCTCAGGTCCTGTATCACTTCACTCTCCTTGATAATATCAGAAAGATTGCGCTCTCTAATATTACCAACGGGAATATTTACTCCAACACAGGGAAAAACATACCCGTGGGCATTTACCATACAAGAAAACTGATGACGCAAACACTTGATCCCCACAAGCGGCGGCTGGGGTTGCCAATGGCGGTTATATTTAACGCGGTCTATCTCCGCCAATTTAATGAAGACCTCCTCTAAGCGGTGCATATCTACGTACAGCCATTCATTCGTAGACGCCCTGCCTTGAGGAGTAATCATTTCAAAATACGGGATGATGCCCTGTTCGCGCAGCCGCTCCCACATCGCCGGTATATCATCAATGTTCTGCTGACAGATAACGGTGCTTACCGCAAGATTACTATGTGGTCCCGGGTAGCCTACAGCTTTTAAGTTTTTAAGGGCTTCTTGGATATTCTTATACGCCCCGCTTTTCCTGGAAAGCACATCCTGGACGTCTTCCTTGAGGCTATTCATCTTCAAAACCACAAACACCCCTAACTCAAATAACTGTTGGGCAATATCATGGGTGATTTGAAAACCATTCGTGAACATCTCTACCCCCAGACCATTTTCCCGGATAAAACGAAGATTTTCCATAATAAACGGATGGACCATAGGTTCGCCGCCAAAAACAATAATCTTTCTGGCACCCAGCGCTTTTACCTGAAGGATGACATCGCGTATCTCTCTTTGGGCAAGTTCGTTCTCAAAATTTTTCTTATCGGGAAGATAGCAATACTGGCAGCGCAAATTACAGCGCTGGCTAAATTCTATCTCCATGGAAAGGAGGCGGTTATTCTTTACCGCCTCAGCAATCTCTTGCTCAGTGAATTCAAAATTATGCAACAGCGTTGAACAACTATCCATTGTCATCTCCTCCTATCTATAAAATGGATTGGTTTGCGGGATTTCGGGTTATAAACCTGCTCTCTGATTGAGCCTTCGTCACTAATCAATACTCGTGGCTTGACCCTTAGCCGGGCCTGCAATTTATCCTGAATGGTCTCGGGAGCGCAACTAGAACCTTCTACTGCAAGGTGCACCTCAATGGCATCAGAAAGCTCGCTCTCGCTGGTCACGGTTATATAGTATTCCTTGACTCCTCCAATTTCCTCCAGGGCCGAATATATTGCCTGCGGATAAATCGTTGTGCCGTGTACCTTCATCATTTGTTGCTTTCTACCTAAAATCGGGCCAAGCATGAGAGTATTCCTCCCGCAGCTACATGGCTTATCAATAATAAAACTGATATCCCCGGTTTTAAACCGTACTAAGGGCATCCCCTCTATTGACATTGGCGTCACTACTATCTCTCCTTTTTCCCCTGCGCCAAGTAGCGCGCCATTATCATCCACAATCTCTATTACTGCTAAATCCGGATGCAGATGGCCTCCTTGCTGAGCAGCACATTCACAAAAGGTAGTGACAATCTCTGATGAAGAATAGGTAGAGTATGCCTTTGCGTTCCAGATCTCTTCCAGGTCTTTTCCTAATTTTAAGAACCGCAAGTCTTCTCCGCGTAAAGGTTCGCCTATGCAGACTAATTTAGATACATTTTTTTTCTGCGCTGTCCGCTTCTCTTCATCCAGAAAAATCCCGAGTTTTCTGATGAAACTGGGCACTCCGACAATAGCAGTCGGCCTCATGCGCTGGATTACTTCCCCATGACTCTCCAAGCTATTTAGTCCGTTTCTAATTGCAGTTGCTCCGACAGCCCGAATGCCTAGATAATAAGCTAACCCTGCAACAAAGCAGCGGTCCAGAGTGCAGGTCAAGAGCACAACATCCTTGGCGGTAAAACCACAACCAAGAAAAGACTTTTCTTCATTATAGGCCAGCCTTTTTAAGTCAGATTCGGTATAAACGATCTTGGTAGGCTTACCAGTAGTCGTCCCTGAGGATAAAACAATATCTACTATCCTCTCGGGGCTGGTGGCAAAAAACTCATCATTATTCCTCTCAATATCTTCCTTATCGGTAAAAGGCAAATCACAGAGATTGTCCAAGCTAGTTTTCTCGGGGTTTATTTTATGTCTTTTGAATAACCTTTGGTAAAAAGGGGAATGCTCTTTACAATAGACAAGATGCTTACGCAAAAACCTCTGCTGGATTGACTGTATTCTGTTGTGAGAAAAAAAACTAATTTTTTTGTATTTACGAAAATTTCTCATGCTGGTCTTTCCATGGCCGCAACTTCATCAATAATTATTTGACGGACATAATTTTTCAGTTTAAACGGCTCAAGCTCCCCGTATTCTTCCCATGGGAGGGCTTTAAGCCGATGTATTTTAATTATCCCCGGATGTAAAAATGCTGAACCTATTGGCGGAATATTTTCATTTCCGGTAATACATATTGGGACAATCGGCTTTCTTGTCTCCAGGGCAACGCGAAATATCGCTCCGTGAAACTGTCCAACCGCATTATCCCGCGAACGTGTCCCCTCAGGAAAAACAACTATGGAAACTCCTTCCTTTAGAAGCTTAGTTGTCTTAGCTAGAAAATCTTCAAAAGGTATCTCGCGCACGCTTAAGTATCCGGCAATTTTAGCCACGATGCCTAAAATCGGAAGGCGAAATGGCCAAATATTTACCACCTGTATACCTTCATAAGAAAGACAAGGACAAACCATTAAAAATGGATCTGAAGAAGAGCGGTGATTACTGACAAAAATAAAAGGCCCTCTGCCTTCACTACGGGCATAATTTTTATATTCGACCCGCACCAATGGAAATGGCAGGATACGAATAATCACTGTGCCATACCAAACGATTGCCCTGCGCAACCTCCTCAGGACTTGACGACGCGGTAAGATAAGTGCGCAAAGAATGACAAAAGTACCCAATCCCGGGACAGCAACCAGAGAAAAAATCACAAAGAACAAATAAAAGGTAATATTGAGATATACTAGCTTCAAAATCCGCATTACTTATTGCCTTCTGTTTTTATCAATTGAATAAAATTATAGATATCCCCTAAGGTGCGTATGGTTCTCACGCGTTCGTCATCTCGGATAGTCACTTTGAATTTCTTCTGCAAGGCCACTACAAGATCAACAATATCCAAACTATCAAGGCCTAAATCACTAAATATATTTGCTTCTGGCGTAAGTTTATCTCCAGGAATTTCAAAAGACTCCGTAAAAACCTCATTGGTCATGCGTATTATGTCCTGTTCAGCCATCATAACCTCCTGGTATAATAAAGTCCCCGCAATAATCATTTTGTATCACTACGCAGCGCATCATAAAGCTTATCCACAATCATCTTTTCGGTATGGTCAATTTTATTTATTTGTATAGTCGTTAAGCAATTTCTTCTTTTGTTCATCAAATTCATTCTTTGTAATCAAACCGTCAGACAAAAGTTTATTAAGCGTCTTAAGTTTAGTCTCTAACGCGCGGTTATCATCCCCCTCAGTTTTTATACTTTGACCGAGCTGTTGAATGGTTTTAACTTCTCCCGTTTTCAACCTTGGGTCATTTGCATCAAGACACATAAACTGAACCTCGGCTTTTGGAAAATTAGCTAAGAGATAAGGAGGATGTGCCTCACTGGTAGAAACCACATACAACTTCTTTCCTTGTTTTTCACAAAATTTACCTGCCTCTTGAAAACATTTGGCTTTTTGGGCACCTGAACCTGAAAAACCTGTTGCTGCCTGACGAGAAACCATATAGGTATCTTTCCCCATTGAAACAACACCTGAATTTATTGCACATCCAGTCAATCCTAAACATAACAACATCAAAATCTTCTTCATTCCTCCTACTCCTTTTTACAAACCAGAGCGGCGTTAATCCCGCCAAAGGCAAAACAGTTCTTAAGTAAAATATTTATCTCTTTGTTGAGCGGCTTCATAATATGCTTAATCCCCTGGCAATCCTTATCCGGTTCTTCTAAGTTTAGGGTGGGATAAATCACGCCCTTTTCCATCATAATCAATGAAGCGATTAACTCTATGGATCCGGAGGCCCCCAGCGTATGGCCAATATTGCCCTTAAGGCTGCTTACCGCGACACTATCGCCAAAAATCTGACGGATGGCTGCAGCCTCCTCTTTATCTCCCTGGATTGTGGCAGTGGCATGGGCGTTGATATAACCAACATCCTGGGGCGATACCGCTGCCCTCTGTAATGCCTCCTCCACACAGAGCACAATCGCCTCCCGTTTTGATTCACTGACGTGGCTGCCATTTCCGTGGCTGCTATAGCCGATAATCTCAGCGTAAATTTTAGCCTTTCTCTTTTTTGCTCTTTCATAATCCTCCAGGACTACGATACCGCTGCCCTCCCCACAAACAAGACCATCGCGCTTGGCATCAAATGGCCTGGGCGTCTTTTTCGGCGTCTGATTATAACTTGAGGAGGCAGCAAAGAGGACATCAAAAGAACCGACAACTGTTGGATGCAAGCCTTCTGCTCCTCCGCATAACATAATATCCTGCTCACCCAGGCGAATGAGATTATACCCTGCACCAATTGCCTGCAAGGCTGAAGCGCAGGCAGCGTTAGTCGCCATCACGACTCCGATTATACCTAGATACTGCGCTACATTCATCGCTGCGGTGTGTGAAACACATTGAAAGAATTTTGTCGAGGTAAGTTTAGCCAGGTCATTATCCGGGAGGATTGTTTCAAATGCCTCCGCGATACTCTCCGCGCTCCCCATGGTCGAACCAATAACACAGCCGAGCCTGCTACTGGATAACTCTTCTCGGGAGATCTCGGCATCTCTGAGGGCCTGCTGGGCTGCCTGAACAGCAAATATGCTTAATCTCCCCATAGAACGCCTGTTCTGGCGTGGAATCAATTTCTCATCCTGCATCTGAACAGGTGCTCCTACGAGGCAACGTAACCCCTTGTACTTTTGCCACTCGGGCATAAACTGCGTTGCGCTCTGCCCACGCTCAATGCCAGAGATAAACGCATCCACGCTGTTACCTAAAGGAGTAATTGCCCCCAAACCGGTAATCGCTACTCTCCTCATTAGGACAAACTCCCTTCAATAAAATGGTTATACTTCTCTTTTCCGATCAAACTCCTGGCCACAATAAATGAAGATAGCATCGCGCCCACAATGCCCGGCAAGACCGCACTCTGACCAGCGACATAAAGATTAACCAGCGGAAGTTTGCCAAAAAGGTTAAACTGCCCCATCTTTTGTTTTATCCCGTAGGCGTTGCCTTCGGGGGAAAATAGGTAATCCCGAAATGTCAACACCGAAGCCGCATCCAGAACGCTGAATCCTTCGCGATACTGCGGATACAAATTGCAAATACGCCGGGTGATTTCCTCAACCTTACGTGCCTTATATTCGGTATAGGCAGCAGGCCTTCTCCCCACAGAAGAATCAGCCCATTGGCTGATATTAGAGAAGAATTCCGGCTCAAAAGCAGTGATTACACAATGCGTTTTATCCCCGGCTTCTTCCACGCTGCGTATTACTGCAAGCGCTGTCCCCCCCTTATAGATAGGGTCAAGCAGGACGTTCAAATCCGGGCAAGGAAGAAGAGAAACAATGCTCGGCCCGAAGGCTGAAGGATCAACATTTTTAACAACGCCAAAAACAGAGAAAAAACCATTGGAGGTCTCAAAAGAAGAAACCCTGTCCACAAATGCCTTGCTCAAGTGCTGGCGCGGCAGTATTTTCAAAACCTCATGGGGATGAATAGTAAAGGTACAATCATCCGCGCGCACCACGTCCCCATTTTCTAACACAAATTCGCCGACACAATTATTTCTGATATCAGCACATTCGGCAATAGAAGTATTACAGAGGATATCGACATCGAATTGCGCAAAGCGGTCGGCAAATGCGCGGATGAACGCTTCGCCTCCATGTTCGATGCGCGCTACCGACTCATACAACCCAGCAGCTACGCGGGCATGATTTGCAAATGATACTTCCTTGGGCTGCACACCGTAGCACAAGCAATATACCGACAAAAGCCCTTTGAGATTAGCATTAGCGGTCAAGGAACTAAGCACCTGTTCAAGGCTGATGAAATCTTCATCAATTGGTTCAGCAGAAAGAGAAGTTTTGCGTAAGTCAAAAGTTACTGTTGACTGGTATACCTTCTTAACCCGCGCGAAATAAGCGTTAATTGCGGTTGATTCGTTCGGGAAATATTTGTGCAGTGCGGCGAAAAAATTGTCTGTGCCGGATGGCATATTATAAGCCGCGCCATCCTGTTCAAACAAAAAAAGACTTGCTTCTGGAGTAGAAAGGAAAATAGGCTTAATGCGATCGCGGATGCCCAAAACATGAAGCATATCGGTCAAGACACCACCAGAAGAGAAGCCGCCTGTAAAGTGAAAACCTGTATCAAAAGGAACGCCGTTCTTGTAAAAACGAATGAGGCTCCCGCCGATTTGCGGCGCTTTCTCAAGAAGAAGGACTTTTCGTCCGTTCATTGCAAGAAGCAGCGTCAAAGTTAAACCGCTGATACCGCTTCCTACCACTATATCATCATACCTCTTCATAATTGACTTAATGGTTCTTTGCGGAGGGAGTTTATGATTTAAATAGCCAGTCCGCCGTTAATACCGATAACCTGGCCATGGATATACATGTGTTCTTCGCTGCATAAAAAATTTACCACCGAAGCCACATCATCAGGATTTCCAAATCGTTGTAATGGAATAAGTGGGAGGATTTGCTCTTTTGGAAAATCTTTAGTCATATCTGTTTCAATCACTCCGGGCGCAACAACATTGACAAAAATATTTTTCTTACCTATCTCTCTAGCTAAAGCCTTAGCAGCCCCAATTAATCCTGCCTTAGAAGCGGAGTAATTCACCTGGCCTGCCTGACCAATCTGTCCAGAAGTAGAGGATACAATTACGATACGTCCCCGCTTCTCTCGTAACATAGGAAATAATACTACATGCATCACATTATAAAAACCATCAAGATTGGTAGAAATAACCTCATCCCACTCTTCCTTCGTCATCCAAACCATCAGATTATCCCGCGCAATACCGGCATTATATACGACCGCATGGGGCACACTCTCATCACAGACCTTACCTAAAGCTTTCTCGGTTGCATAATAATCAGAAACGTCAAATGCAAAAAGACAACAAGAGACGCCTAACTCCTCTATAGCTTTTTTAGTCTCTTCGGCAGCATTATGGTTACTCTGATACGTAAACCAAATATCCCATCCGGAGCGGGCCAGATGCATGGCAATAGCCTTGCCAATACCGCGACTTCCTCCGATAACCAGAGCTATTTTTCTATTCTTCTGTGCCATATCTTAATAAAACAAAGAAATCCCAATAAGAAACAAATTGACGTTTATGCCATCATTAGGCTTCTTTAAATCTGCATTAGAGAAGTGTCGGTATCTGTACTCCACGTTAAGAGCCGTATCCTTTCTGAAAAAATACGAAAAACCAGCCCCTAATTGGGGAGTGAAACCCCATTGCGTTGATTCTTCCCGGGTATGCTGGCTGATATAAGCCGCGCCTCCTCCGCCTAATGCGTAGGGATAGATCTTCTGTGTTAAAGGATAAGAGTATTTGAGGAGAATAGTGCATCCTGCCTCAACATTGCTGTCCGGGCTTACGACGGCATTCGCATACGGTTCGAGTATAATCTCAGTGAACCCTTTTAGTTTTATATCAAGCTTACGGGCGACAGGACGTAGAAGATCACAAAAACCAAAACCTATAGAATCCAGGTTAAAACCCAGACGCACGATGCCGGGTATAATTTTGTATGACCCTTTTTCTTTAAGGTTGCCATGGGCATACCCCGAGATAATACCGATCTCCTTGGTATAAGGAAAACTCCATTTCTCATCTTCTTTCTTATCCTGCAAATCTGAGGCAAAGGCGTATAATGACAAGCAAAAAACAAACATACAACTGAGCATAAATATCTTTCTCATCTGGGCTCCCTTTAATAATATTGCCTTGCTAATTCTAGGACTTAATCTCATTACGTATCAAGGAAGTATACGGTGGGCTTCTTAAGAATCTTCGCAATCTTTACCAGAGTCTGTAAGGAAGGTAAAGAAATCCCAAACTTAAATAATCCCGCCACTAAAATACTCCTATTGTATTACTATTTTAAAATTATAGCATAACGATATTAAAAATCAATTCTTTTTGACCTTCCTTTCTTTAATGTTCACTCGGTAATATTAAAACGCCATTTTCAAACCATAACTCGATTCTTTTTAGCGGAAAATCTGTCCATTCAATTTTCTCCCGATAAAGCTCGTGGTAGTTACCATCTTCGCATACCAGAATTGCCGATTTATCCTCATTAACCCCAAGCTTCCAAGCGCCAAATTCCTGCAAATTATTTTTTGCCCTCGTAGTAAACAATATTTTATCAACTAGCCAATATGCACCACCTTCCTGCGCGACATATTGAACACCATCGGTGTAAAGATATCCGCTTAAATGTTTGTACCAGTGCTCTGTTCCGGTAAATTGCCTTAATTCATCTTTCGTTAACATTTTTATCCCTCCCTCTTAATGCAGGAAAAATAACAGTTCCTGCAATCATTGTTGTTTTCGCTAGTGCATTTCTCGCACACGGGCCCTTTTTCTATAGATGCTATCGAGCGCATAAGCAGCTTCTCAACCACCACAGTCATTGGCCTATCCTGGCTGCATTTCAACCTATACAGCGTCTTAACCATTGTTTCGCTTAACACCGGACTATACATACTTCACTCACCTCCTTCTTTGGAATTTCAACCCATAACACTCCGTCAATTACTACCCAATCTGAAACTTCATTCCAGCTTATTTCTTTCGTTAACTTGTCTTTTTGTATCCACATTTTCCTACCTCCTGCGGTTATCTCTATTACCGACAATCGCTATTTTTCATCCTCATCAATTCCTACTGTTTGTCCTTCGGCGTCTTTTCCAAAGCCGCAGTCCTCACAATAGGCACCGTATCCAAACATAACCTGATAATTTTCACTATTACAATTTGGGTAACGAAACATCTAAATCACCTCCTCATCAAGTAAATCGCGATGCTTCTCAACAAAGGATTCCAGGGTTTCAGAACCGTTTGGCTTAAATCCTTTAGCCATAAGCTTATAAACGTTCTTCATTAGATTTCTTTCTTCCCAGAGAGCGGATAAACCAAATGCCTGCTCCGGAAGATCCTCTGAATGCGTTCTGTATTGAGAATCTCGGCTGCTTTGATACCTTTCCATACAGGCGTCCGCGCGCAGCACCCCATCCTCAAATTTTTCGTTTTTCTTTAATATTTCTTTCTTTTCTTGGCTCATGTGAGCCTCCTTTCTTTTGACGCCGAAAATATAAGCCCAATGATTTGAAGGTATTTTCAGGCAACCCAGGAAATACCGTCTTTTGTCAAGAAAACAGATATGCCCGAAGGGAGTGAGCTCCCAAGCGAACGAGCTTCCTGGAGTCCTTTGGAAAAATTGAGACTCCCCGAAGGGGCAGAATACTTCTGATACCTTGTCCTTTGAGGCAGACCACAAAGACAAGGTAGAGGTGAATTTTTCCAAAGGATTTTCTTGCACAAAAGTCAATCTTGGGCTATTGTAGGCGGATAAAAAGAAAGAGGGTTACGTGACGGCAAGAAAAAACAGAAAAGAAAATTTGAGGATGGAGAGAAAAGCGCATAACTATGGAAAGATCAGCCATTTCGGTCATCCGCTGCCAGAAATTTACTGCGGCAATTTTAGCTCTGTTGCGGTTGGCTTAGAGTCGGCTTCTTCTCAAACCCTTTTGCCCTGTATTCAATTTTGTGGTAATGAATTAAGCCTTGCGTGTCAACGTAGCCAAGGGTTATATCGGCCATTTTAATTTCACTGCCCGATGTTTCTACGTCAAAGC